>Ga0182024_10009116_pt1 | contig 20637 bp, 20 predicted proteins | sample P32metaG_FD_120480 | JGI IMG/M metagenome (GOLD analysis project Ga0182024, IMG submission 120480) | Permafrost microbial communities from Stordalen Mire, Sweden - P3-2 metaG (Illumina Assembly) | ecosystem: Environmental > Terrestrial > Soil > Wetlands > Permafrost | place: Sweden: Stordalen... | reverse complement strand
GCCCGCGAGCTGGCGGGATTCGGCGATCACGGAAGCGCTGGTGCGGCTGCGCTCCGGTCCGCGCGTGAAGGGGACCACGCAATAGGCGCAGGATTTGTCGCATCCTTCAATGATGGTGAGGTAGGCGCGATGGGGATTCTCGCGGCGCGTGAGAGGCGTCTCGAACGTGTCATCGGTATCGAGGCTGAGGCCGGTCACTCGCTTATTGCCGGCTTCGAGCTGCACCAGCATTTGCGGCAACTGATTGTAGCTGGCCGATCCGCAGACCATGCTCACATGCGGCGCTTTTTCAAAGACGCGCTCGCCTTCCTGTTGCGCGACGCAGCCCAGCACGATGAACTTTTTGCCCTTGCCTTCGCGCTTGAACTGCTGGAGGCGATGGAACACTTTTTGTTCCGCCTTATCGCGGATACTGCAGGTGTTGTAGAAAACCAGCTCCGCCTCATCGGGCGTCGAGACCTGGGAATAACCTTCACCGATCAGCGTGCCGATGACTTTTTCCGAGTCATGGGCATTCATCTGGCAGCCGAAGGTTTCGATGTAGAAGTTTTTCACTGCTGTATCCATTGTAAAGGATGCGACATTCACGCAAAAGGCGCGAAGCTCGCAAAGTGGAGCGCCTACCCGCTTCCTGACGGTCGCGGCTCCGTCTGAGCGTGCGGATACTAAGGGATTCACTCTATTGAAGTGGATCGGGGTTTCGCTTAGGCTTAAGGGGTGCGAACTTGTCTTTTACTATTTACCGCGGGGTTTCTGGGCGCGCAGAGCACGTCGGCGACGTACACCTCCGATATCAACGGGAATCGGGTCGCGGGCGGAGCGGCCGTTTCGGCGGATGGCGTCACCACCGACTTGCGGCAATCCATCAACGGTAGAGAAGTGCCGCTCGAGCAGGTGCAGGAGAAGGTGCTGAGCAAAAGCGGCAACACCACGGTGACCGAGCGCATCGTCCGCCATTATGGAGCCAACGGGCAGGTGGTCAAGACAGATCGAGTGGTGACGGAAGAAACCAAAACGGGCGAGGGCGAATCGATCGTCCATGCGACTACATATCGCAGCGATATCAGCGGGAACATGAACGAGGCGGAGCGCAAGACGGTCGAGACGCGTAAGAATGGCGCCGCAACGGTGATCGACACCGCGATTGAGAAGAAGGATTTGAGCGGATCGTTTTCGGTGGCGGAGAAGCGCACCGCTTCAGCCGAGCCCACCAGCGACGGGAAGCGCGAGAGCGAAACCGTGATGCTGCGCGATGCCAACGGCAGTTTATATGAGGCGCAGCGGTCGTCGACGGTCGAGACGACGTCGGGGAATCAGACGGTGACCAACACGGCGATTTACGAACCGACAGTCGATAACGGCAGTCTGGCGCTGACGCGGCAGCAGGTCCTGAAGACGACGGCGAACGCGGACGGCTCGTCGAGGCAGGAAGTCGAGATCTTCGGCCGCGCCTCGGACGGTCGTGCCCGGGAAGCCGGCGCGCCCCCGGCACTGACGGAGAAGAGAACGATCGAACGGCAAAAAGGCGCGGACGGAGCGATCGTCGAAACGCAGAAGGTGCAGCTTCCGAACGTGAACGATCCGGGCAAGCTGGATGCGGCGCGGAAGGTATCGGAAACGATTTGCCGGGGCGAGTGTACGCAGAAACCTTAGTTATACTCAAAGTATGAAGACAGCGGTCTCCATACCTGACGATGTATTCGAAGGAGCGGAGCGCCTCGCAAGACGCACCAAGAAATCCCGTAGCCGCCTGTACGGTGACGCGGTGAAGAAATACCTGGCCCGGCACGCACCCGACGAGATCACCGAGGCGATGAATCGCGTTTGTGCCGAGGTGGACGAGCCGACTGACAAGTTCGTTTCTGCTGCTGGGCGACGGATTCTCAAACGAACCGAGTGGTGATCTGCAAGTGATTGCTTTGGATCTGGTCGCTCAAGGAGAAGTCTGGTGGGCGGATCTTCCCGATCCCGAAGGGTCCGGGCCAGGATTCAGGCGGCCGGTTGTGATCGTCCAGTGCGATGCTTTAAACCGCAGTCGGATCGCGACCGTGGTCTGCGTGCCGCTGACCAGCAATCTTAAGCGGGCCGACGCTCCCGGCAACGTCGCTCTTGCCGGGCGGCTCACTGGACTTTCCAAAGAATCCGTGGCGAACGTGTCCCAGATCCTGATTATGACAAGGAACTTCTCATGGAACGCGTGGGAAAGATTCCACCCAGCAAGCTGCACCTGATCCTTTCCGGGATCGATGTCGTCCTCGGTAGATAGCGAGCTAAAGCTGCGAAAGAAAACTTTCGCCGACCACGATTTTCGCGCCGAAATTCTCCGCAACCGTCTGCCCAATATCCGATAGCGAGTCTCTGATGCCGAGATTCACTCCGTGCTTCACCGACGGCCCGTAGGCGAGCACTGGAACGTATTCGCGGCTATGGTCGGTGGAAGGAGTCGTCGGATCGCAGCCATGATCGGCGGTGAAAATCGCGAGGTCGTCGAGGCGAAGTTTCACGTTGAACTCCGGCAGCCAGCGGTCGACTTCTTCGAGAGCGCGCGCGTAGCCTGCGACATCGTTGCGATGACCGTACTGCTGATCGAAATCGACCAGGTTGACGAAGATCATGCCGCGGTCGACTTCCTCCATCGCTTCGAGCGTCTTCGCGAGGCCGTCCGTGTTGCTCTTCGTTTTTACGTACTCGCGGATGCCGCGGCCGAGGAAGACGTCGAAGATTTTGCCGATGCTGTAAACGTCAATCCCGCGCTCGGCGAGCTGGTCGAGCAGCATGCCTTTCGGTGGAGGCACCGCGTAATCGTGCCGGTTGGGTGTGCGCGTGAAACTTCCAGGCTCGCCTGTGAATGGGCGCGCGATGACGCGGCCGACTTCATAAGGTCCACGCAAAATATCGCGTGCGGTTTCGCAAATTTTGTAGAGCTCGAACAGAGGAATCACTTCTTCGTGCGCGGCAACTTGAAACACGCTGTCGGCCGAAGTGTACACAATCGGCGACCCGGTGCGCACGTGCTCTTCGCCGAGTTCCTTGATAATCTCCGTACCGGACGCGGCTTTATTGCCGATAGCGTGACGACCGATGCGGCGCTCGAATTCGTCCATCACCTCATGCGGAAAACCATGCGGGAATAGCGGGAAAGGCTTTTCAAGATGAATGCCGACCATCTCCCAGTGCCCTGTGGTCGTATCTTTTCCAGGCGAGGCGAGCGAACATTTTCCGTATGCTCCGACCGGCTCCGCCGCCGGCGCGAGACCTGTCAGGGGCTTGATATTCGCCAACCCGAGTTTGCAGAAATTCGGAACATGCAATTGGCGCTGGCGCGCGATGTTGCCGAGCGTGTCGCTGCCGGCGTCACCATACTTCGCCGCGTCCGGCATTTCGCCGATGCCGACGCTATCGAGAACGATCCAGATTACTCTGCGGAACGTCATTGCGTTAGCGCACTTTGAATGCGCGCTGTGAGCTGTTCGACAAAACTGTCCGGCAGGAAACCATTCATGCGGCTGGCGATACGGCCTTGTTTGTCGAAAACGATCGTGGTCGGAATGTCCGTCACCTGGAGCAGCTTCTGCAAGCCGTCTTCGAAGTAGACGCGGGACTTGCTCCACTTCTGCTGATCCAGAAATCCAGAGACGATCGCGTGGTCCTCATCGGTGTCGATCGAGAGAAGCACCACGTCGCCCAAGTCCTTGAACTTCTCCTGCACCTGATCGTACATAGGATGCTGGATGCGGCACGGGCCGCACCAGGTCGCCCAAAAATCGAGGATCACGACCTTGCCTTTCAAACTCCCGAGCTTCAATTTTTGCCCGTCGAGAGCGCTGATCGTGAATCCCATCGGATCGGTAACGTCGGCATTCGGATCGAGCGCGTTGAGGCGCTTCTGCCGCGCCTCGATCAAGGCGGCGCTGCGATCGTAGGCCTCCAGAATCACTTCGCCGAGGCCTTTCTCCGAGTCGTGCTTCTTGCGATAAATCTCGCCCAGCCGTTTGCGATCGAGCGCGCGATCCGAATCCTGCGCGCGCAGATCCGGAATCATGAACGCGTCGGCGAAATGCATCACGGCCTGTTGGTCATAACCGGCGGCGTCCAGTGCTCCGCCCCATTCGCGCGCCGATTCTTCACACGGATACTTCGAAAATGACAACGCCGCAAGCTTCGCCGCCTCATTAAAATCGCCCAGCGCGGACTTGGCGCGCGACTGATAGAGCAGCGCGCGGGCGATGCCGCGATCCCTTTCCTCCAGTCGTTTCGCCGCGCCGAGCCCGTTCGCCTCCGGGAGCTTTTCGACGATCTCCTGAAATCTCCGCGCATGCGCGAACGCTTTCCCGGCGTTATCCTTCCCGCCCTGCGCGAGCTCCGCGCGCGATACTCGATCGAGCACCAGCATATCGTCGGGCGTCGAGGCCAGCACGCGTTCGCCATACAATACGGTGCGCCGGTCGTCCTTATTATCGATCGCCGCTTTCGCGAGCGCCTTCTCAATGTCCTTAAGCTGCGCGGCGGTCGGATATTTTTTCAGGAACTCTTCGAGCACCCGCGTCAAATCGATGGAACTCGAGCCCGCTTCATTCACCGCGCGCTGCAAATCCTGCTGCTGATCGTTATTCTGAGCAGGCGGCGGCGCTTGCGAAAATCCGATCGCCGCGGCCAACAGAAACATCGAAAATCTCATTGCGTTTTAGCCTTGGACGCGCGAATCGATTCGCCCAGGATCGCCGCCCGCTGACGCGCCATGTGCAGATAAATCTCGTTCTGCGCAATCTGGTCGAGCAGAGGCAGGAACTGATCCGCGCCGGTCAATCGCCTCTGGATCCACGTCGCTTCGATGTGAATCAGCGCGTCGTGCACGCCCAGCTTGTCGTGACGCGCGGCGCGCTTGAGTTCCGCGAACAGGCGCTCGGTCTCGGTGATCGCTTCAAACCAGTCGTGCAGAGCCTTGGCGTTTTCGTCGAGCGAATAATTGAATTTCTGCTCGCTCGACGCGTCGCCATCCACCCAGCGAAAAGTTTTCACGCCCATATTGGCGACCTTCAATCCCGATTCCAAGGGATGCTTGAAATGGTCGAGCCGCGCCGCGAGGTCGAACATAACCTCAGTGCCGTTCGGTTCCAGTTGAAATTTTTCGGGGTCGTCGTCCGCTTCTTCCTTATAAGAGACCTCGCCATTGCGCTCGACGGTGATCGAGACGTAAGCGGGCGAGGATCCTGGAAATGACTTTGTATAGACGAGGCGCGGAGTATCGCCCGCGAACGCGGTGACACTCAACAAGAGGACAGCGAATGTCATCGCACCGCTCCGATAGCGCGAGATGACGTTGTCGCGTGGCAGATCGCGACAGCCAGCGCATCCGCCGCATCTTCCGATTCGATCGCCTCGCCGAGCCCGGTGATCGACCGCACCATCATTTGCACCTGCCGCTTCTCCGCGCGCCCATAGCCGACCACGCTGACTTTAACTTCGAGTGGAGAATACTCGCCGAAAACGATCCCCGCCTCGGCGATCGCCAGCAGAGCCACGCCGCGCACGTGCGCCAGTTTCAGAGCCGTCTTCACGTTGAGCGAATAGAAAACCTCCTCGACCGCCGCGGCCTGCGGCGAATGTTCGGCGAGCACCGCGCGAAGCGCACCGGCAATCTCGGCGAGGCGCGTTTCGAGAGGATCGCGGACGCGCAAACGGATCACGCCGTGCGCGACAACGATGTGCCTGCGCCCATCGCTGTCGATGACGCCCCAACCGGTGCGCTCCGTGCCGCAATCGATGCCCAGAACGCGCACGTTCGTCTCCGGCGTCTACGCCAGAGCCTCCAGTTCCTTCTCGTCGATGTCGAAATTGGAATAGACGTTCTGTACGTCGTCGTTATCCTCCAGAGCCTCGGTGAGCCTCAGCATGCCGCGAGCCTGGGTGCCTTCGAGCTTCAGCAGATTTTTGGGAACCATGGCAATTTCGGCCGATTCCGGCGTAATTCCCGCCTTCTTGACCGCTTCGAGCACCGCCTCATGCGCTTCCGGAACCGACAGGATCGCCCAGTTTCCGCCCTCGTCCTTCAAATCGTCGGCTCCCGATTCGAGCACCAGGTTCATCAGGTCGTCTTCCTTTTGACCCTCGCCGTCGATGATGATCTGGCTCTTGCGCTCGAACATCCAGGAGACGCTCCCCTGCTCGCCCAGGTTTCCACCCCATTTCGAAAACGCATGGCGAATATCGCTCACCGTGCGGTTGCGATTGTCGGTCGCGACATTGACCAGCACGGCTGCGCCGCCCGGCCCGTAGCCTTCGAACGTAATCTCGTCGAGCTGCCCGCCCTCGATCTCGCCCGTGCCTCGCATGATGGCGCGCTTAATATTTTCCGACGGCATGCTGACGGCCTTCGCCGCGGTGATCGCCGTGCGCAGGCGCGCATTCATATCGGGATCGCCGCCGTTGCGCGCGGCAATCATAATTTCCTTCGTGACGCGCGTGTACGCTTTGCCGCGCTTGGCGTCAGTCGCGGCTTTTTTGTGCTTGATTGTGGCCCATTTGGAATGACCAGACATTGGCAATCCTCTAATATTTATCGAGATTTATGGGGTTACACCCAACCTTCGAGGATACCACGCACACACTCAAACCGAAATGAGTTCGTCCCAGCCAAGCGAGTGACCTACCGCCCGCTTTGCTTCTTCGCGCCGCGCCGGCCCGAGTTGCCCGATACGCTTCACCAACGCGGAACGGGGGACCGTCCGAATGTTGTCGCAGTTCGCCACACATGGCTTTGACAGCCCCTCCGCTTTTCCGAGCGGCACCTCCATGGCGATATGGCGGATTGTGGTCGTTACTTCAACGGCAGTGAACTTGTTCAGATATTCGTAGGCGGCGTCGCGGCTCAGCAGCAGAACCGGACGGCGGCCGGCCGGCTTGGGCAGACTCGCCCACCAAAGTTCATACTGCTTCAAGGCTTATATTCCTCACAGTTTGACCAATCGTCTGCTTCGGACTCCGAATCTGGCTGAAGCTCATAGGCGCGCCGGGTACGAGCTTCTTCCTGATCGCGGATCGCCCGAACGATGGCACTGCGGACGAACTCCGCCCGCCGCCGCTTCTCAGTCACCGAATTCAGGGCTCGATAGGTCGGTTCGTCGAGTCGAACCAGCAATGATGGCATATACGATTAATATATCATTCTTAGATATCGTGAACTACCTCAAGAACCGCACCATCCCCCACTTCTCCGGCACGTGCATATTGACGACGCCCTGCGGCGACCACACCCAATTGTCTTCTTTTAACCCCGGAACCTTTTCGTATTTCCCATCGGCTGCGCGCACCTGCCATTCGACACGTGAAAAATTCATTCGCCATTGATCGCCGATATTCGGACGCCCTTTTCCACTTCGTTCGACAAACGCCGGCCAAGGCAGAGCCAGTTCGACCGACCAGCCTTTATCGGGATCGCTGGGATCGTTCAACGTTCCATCGATCGCGACCGCCGACTTGTACCCCGGCATTTCCCATGAATTGTCGGCCTTGCCGCCTTGTTTGTACGGCTTGTCGAGAAACAAGTCCCAACCGGTGTTCAGCGCGTTGATCTCGAATTCGAAATACTTCAAGCCGTCGCCGGTCGGATTGAGAAACACCTCGAAATCGTTATCGCGAAAAATCACCGAATCATGCACGGTGAGCTTGGCCCATACGTCCGGCTCTTCCAGCTCCGCGCCGATGTAGAGGTAGTCGTCATCCCATAACATCTTCATGCGCGTCTGAAACCGGGGCTTCGGATGATCTTCACCGACGATATCAATAAATGCATCGGTCCACGCGGCTGTCTTCCAAGCCGCGTCGTCAAGACGGCCGTCGATTTTTAGGGATGAAGTCGCGCGATGACAGTCATACTGCTTGGGCTGCGCATAGAGAGCAACGCATGCCAGGCTCGCCAACAGGAGTTTCACGGCGCCAGTATACCTCGTGTTGCAGGACGGACAATCGTGGGGGGCAGCCGCTTTCTAAGCGGCTCTCTCCTTGCACCCAACACGCTCACAGAGTAGCTTAGAGGAGTGAACCTCGACGCGACCCTCGAAGAACTCAAACCCTGCCGCCCGGCGGCCTGGAACGCGCTGCGGACTATATACACCGTCTGCATTCCGCCAGCCTGTTGGAGTGAAAGGCCGCTCTGCGCCGCGCGGCGGGCAGCTTGACAGATGAGGAAGCGGGCGATCTCGCGAGGAACATAAGAAGAGGCTGCGAAAACGTCGCTGAAGGTGATTGGTAGCTCCCAGCGCCACAACGCGTCTCACAAAGGGTCCTTTGTGAGACTGACAGAACCCGAGATTCGAAAACGACGTAGGCCGAGGGGGCGTATCCGAATTAACGGATTGGCAGAAGGACGGACTGCGAATACTCCCACCCCTGGCCTCCAAAAATGCAAGCGTCCTCGCAGTAGTGAAGTTGCAGCTGGATAGTTAAATCGCCGGACGGAGCATTGGCAGGCACGATGAAGTTCGCCTGGTACACGCCCACCAGGCCAGGGGTCAAGCCAAGGAAAATAATGGAGGTGGGCGGCAAGCCCGGACTCATAAGCAGGTACTCACTTACCCGGTACCCGCTCGTCTGCGGCACGATCGCAAGGGGAGAATACGGTGACGCCTGCCCAGTCGGCACAGCGGGCATCGTTACTCCAAGGCCGGTCAAGTATCCAACAACGGTCTCGCTCGGCTTAGCGGGATTGGCGGGTGTGATCGCTGAGTAATCGGTCGCATGCTGGAAGGCGCCGTAAGAGGAGTTCGGCAGCGTGAAGAAATCTCCCGGCGGGCCCTGGGCTGCTGCCATTGTCGAACCCGTGTTGCCATTTTGGGTTACGGTTATGGGGATCGAGTACCCGGCGAGGAGAGCCCCCTGAGGAACCTGAAAGTTGATCTGCTGGTAGCCGCTCAGGCCGGAAACCGAGAACAGGGGCGCCTGGGCTCCGCCAACAGTGACCGACACTCCCGCAAGGCTCCACGGCAAGGGGGCGCCGTCCGCTTGGGCCGTGCCGGATATATTTAGGCCGGTGCAGAAGATTGCGCCGATGGAGCCTTGCGGCGGGACTCCAACCCGAAAACTTGATGCCGACGTTACTACGATGTTCTGGGGCGACTGAGCCAGTGCGGAGACCGTTAGCACCAGGCACAACGATGGCTGCAAGATCACGCTACGATTATATCCCGCGCGGCTTCCCGCTCCGTGGTCCACGCGGCTCCACTCCACGCGGGGTCGTCCAGACGGCCGTCGATTTTAACGGACGCACTCGCGCGATGACAGTCATACTGCTTGGGCTGCGCATCAAGACCGACGCACATCAGGCAAACCATCAGGAGTTTCACGGCGCCGGTATACCCCGCTTGCATTTTTTAGTGGCGCGAGCTTCAGCTTGCAGCGTCGGCTTCAGCCGACGTCTTGTAATCCTGGCTGCAGCCGCTTTTCAAGCGGTCTTATCGAACCTCAACGAGCTCAAGGCGCGATGGCTCGGGGATCTCGTCGCCATCCTCGCGCATCGCCTGAAGGTGCATTTCGATAGCCTTGGCCATGCGTTCTTTAACGGTCTCAACCGTCGGACCGGTCGCGATGCATCCCGGAAGATCCGGCACGTGCGCACTAAATCCGGTTCGGGTCGGCGCGATCAAAATCGGGTAGGATTTCATAACAAACCAGCCAGTTTAAGTATAGACTTCTTCGTCTTGGGGTCCAATTCATCAGAAGCGTGTCCAGCAATGGTGACCTTTCCTGGCTTTCTCGGATGAACATACTGGCGGTGGCTGCCTTCTTGATTCTTCAAAATCCATCCGTCTTCATGGAGCGTTTTGATCACGTCACGCACCTTCACGAGTCCAGCGTAACAGCGTACACTCTTGCACCCCTCCCTCCCCCCGCGCGATAGTAAGGAATGAACGTTCCCATCTACCAGGTGGATGCCTTCTCAAGCAAGCTGTTTGGAGGCAATCCCGCCGCCATCTGCCCCCTCGACCAATGGCTCCCGGACGCGACCCTTCAATCTATCGCCGCTGAAAACAATCTCGCCGAAACTGCGTATTACATCCGGAAAAACGGGGGATTTCACATTCGCTGGTTCACTCCCGGCGTTGAGGTTGACCTTTGTGGCCACGCCACGCTCGCCGCCGCGCACGTCATCATGGAGATTCGCAAGGAAGCGAAACAAGGACGCGTCGCGTTCGATTCCAAGAGCGGCGAGCTCGTCGTTACCCGCGAAAGCGATCTCTACGCGCTCGACTTCCCCACCCGTCCGCCCGTCCAAGCCAAGTTCGATGAGAAGTTGTTCGCAGCGCTCGGCGCAAAGCCTAAGGTGGTCCTGGCCGCACGCGATTATCTTTGCGTCTTTGACACCGAAGCCGAGGTGCGCGCGGTGAAACCGAACATGGAGAAGCTCGCCGCGATCGATCGATTCGCGACGATCATCACCGCGCCCGGCGCCGATTGCGATTTCGTCTCGCGCTTCTTCGCGCCAGCGCAGGGCATACCCGAAGATCCAGTCACCGGCTCCGCCCATTGCACGCTGATTCCTTATTGGGCCTCGCGGCTCGGCAAGACAAAACTCTTTGCCCGCCAGGTTTCCCCGCGCGGAGGCGAGCTATGGTGCGAACATCGCGGCGACCGCGTCACCATTGCCGGGCGGGCGGTGAAGTATCTGGAAGGCACGATCGTTGTAAGCTAGCGGAATGCTGAGCGTCTTTCCACTCCCTCACGGTCGCGGCTCGGGTATGACCGCTCCCGAAGGTCGCGGCTCTAAACAATTGCTGCGCGTAAATAGAGCCGCGACCTTCGGGAGCGGTCAGGTGCGGGCCAACACGCCTTTTCTTGCACCCCACCGAGGAACTTAATGGTTCGCGTCTCTCTTTTTGTCACCTGCGTGGTCGATCAGGTTTTTCCCAACGTTGGAATCGCGATGACGGAAGTACTCGAACGCGCCGGTTGCGAAGTTGAGTTTCGGGAATCGCAGACCTGCTGCGCGCAGCCCGCGTTCAACAGCGGCTATCGCGACGAAGCCCGCTCTGTCGCCGGGCATTTTTTAAATACGTTCGAGGGAGCGGAGTATATCGTGGTGCCTTCCGGCTCCTGCTGCTCCATGATCAGCCATCATTATGCCGAGCTCTTTCCAGGCGACAAACGCGTCCACGAACTGGAGCCCCGCGTTTTTGAATTTTCGCAATTTTTAGTAAATGTGTTGAAGATTGAAGACTTCGGAGCAAGCTTTGAGGGGCTCGTCACCTATCACGACAGTTGCCACGCACTCCGCGAATTGAAGATCAAGGACGGGCCGCGCAGGCTGCTTGAAAATGTCCGCGGGCTCCGGCTCGTTGAAATGGATACGTCGGAGGAGTGCTGCGGATTCGGCGGGACATTCTCCGTGAAATTTCCAGAGATCTCCGGCGGCATGGTGCGGACAAAAATCGATTCGATCGAGCGGACCGGCGCCTCGACCGTCGTTTCCATCGATTCCAGTTGCCTGATGCAGATTCAGGGAGCGCTGAGCCGCGCTGGATCGAAGATCCGCACGATGCACCTGGCAGAGGTTTTAGCCTCCAGATGAAGACGCCCGACGTCACAGCCGCGCTCGGGGATCCGAAGCTGCAACTCGCCATCTACTCGGCTACAGGCCGCCTCGCGGAGCGCCGCCGGGAGACGCTCACGGAGGATTTTGAGGAGCTGCGCCAGCACGCGCACGATATCAAGAAGCACACGCTCGACCATCTCGATTTCTATCTCGAACAGATGGAGAAAAATGTCGAGGCTCGCGGCGGCAAAGTAATCTGGGCGAAAGACGGCGCGGAAGCGTGCGCGTTCATTCAGAAACTGGCGCGCGACCGCGGCGTGAAGGTCATCGTGAAATCGAAATCGATGACGACGGAAGAGATTCATCTCAACGACCATTTAGAGAAAGACGGCGTGGAAGCGGTCGAGACCGATCTGGGCGAATATATTCTGCAACTGGGCGGGGAAAAACCGTTTCACATTATTGCGCCGGCGCTGCACAAGACCATCGGAGATGTGTCTGATGTTTTCGAGAAGCACCTGAAATCGAAGCGCGAATTGTCGCCCGAAGGATTGACGAAAATCGCCAGGATCGCCTTGCGCGAAAAGTTTCTTGAAGCCGGCATGGGCATCACAGGAGCGAATTTTCTGGTGGCGGATTCGGGAGCGATCGTGCTCGTCGAAAATGAGGGCAACGCGCGCCTGTCGAGCTCGGCTCCGAGAATTCACGTCGCGATTTCGGGGATAGAAAAACTCATTCCGCGAGCGCAGGATCTGGCGGTATTTTTAAAACTGCTCGGCCGCAGCGCGACGGGGCAGCCTTTGAGCGTTTATACGTCGTTCCTTGCCGGCGCCAAACGCGAAGGCGAGCCCGATGGGCCGGAGGAATTTTATCTGGTCCTGCTCGATAACGGGCGTACTAAATTGCTGGCCGATGAATCCAAGCGCCAGTCGCTTTATTGCATCCGGTGCGGGGCTTGTTTGAATCATTGTCCGGTATATCGGAAAATCGGCGGATATAATTATCCGTGGGTCTATTCCGGGCCGATCGGGAAGATTTTGACGCCGCAGTTTATGGGTATCGAGCACGATCCCTGGCTGCCGTTCGCCTCGAGCTTGTGTGGCGCCTGCGGCGAAGTATGCCCGGTTAAGATCGAAATACCGCGAATTTTACTCGAATTAAGGGCAGATAAGGTCTCCGCGGGCGGCGATAATGCCGAATTATGGTCATTTAAGGTATTCGCATGGGTCATGAGACATCCGAAAATCTATGCGAAGCTTGCCTCGGTGGCTTTATCCGCGGCTCCCACTAAGAAGGACTCGTTTTTCGCGGTTGGGCCGTTGAAGAACTGGTTGAGTCAGCGCGATCTGCCGGCTCCGCCCGAGAAGAGTTTTCGCGAGTTGTGGAAGGAACGGTCGCATTGACCTCCCGCGATCAGATTTTATCGAGCGCCCGGGCTGCGTTGAATCGGCGGGCTGGCGATCCAATTCCGCCGCCTCCGCCGGTTTTGCTAAGCGAAGGTCCAAAAACGCGGCTGGTGGAGCAATTCAGGAACGCTTTGGAAGCACTGGCGGGGCATGTCGTCGTCGTAAAGACGCCCGAGGAAGCTCAGGTTGCAGTCGATAAAGCGTTGAATGGAAGAACGTTTATTCAGGCCTCCAGCATGTTCTCGCGCGAGGCCATCGCAGCCACTCAAGTGGGGATCACTTCGGCGGATTATGCGCTGGCCGATACCGGGTCGCTGGTCATGTTCACCGAATCGCATGAATCGCGATTATTGTCGCTTTTACCGCCTTGTCATATTGCGGTGATTGAGAGCTCGCGGATTGTCGCGAGTCTTGACGATGTGTTCAGGTTGCGGCCTTTGCCGGGGGACCAATCAAGCGCCATGGTCGTCATTACCGGGCCGAGCCGGACGGCCGATATTGAGATGCGCCTGGTACGGGGTGTACACGGTCCCGGAGAAATTCACGTCATCATACTGGAAGATGTAACGCATTCTGATTAAAAGGCATCTCACACTTTATGAAACTATCCTTCGCCATAGTGGCACTGGCATTTTCGGGGGCGGTGTTTGCCCAGTCCGGTGAGTTTTGGTTTAGCGCCGGGGAATCGATTATCGAGCATAATGGGATCGGGTCGCTTGATCCTGTGAACGGGACGCCGAACGATTTTCAGTTGGGCAATGGATTCCGGTTTGGATTCCGTTTCGATTTAGACACGCGCGAACACCTTGGCTATGAGATGAGTTATTTCTACAGCCGGTCGTCGTTGATAGAACCGGGAAACGTTTCGACGGGATTTGGGATGCACACTGTGTCGGGCGATGTGCTGTGGCATTTTATCAAGCGCGATTCGCGGGTGCGGCCGTTTGTGATGGGCGGACTCGGTTTCACCAACTTCGTGCAACCGGGTGAGTCCGCGGCGCAAGGCGGCGGGCAAAATGAGTTTCAAGTGAATTACGGCGGTGGCGTGAAGTTCAAGGTCGGCTCGAAATGGGGCAAGGACTGGGGCATTCGCGCGGATGTTCGGCAGTTCCAATATTTTGGAAAGCCGTTCGGATTGTTTCTGGCAAATGGAAAGCTGCAGCAGACGGAAGCTACGGTCGGATTCGGATTGCTGTTTTAACGGTTACGCGAATGGACAGGTCGGGGACCTGTCCTACTTGGTGCATAATCAAGTTAAAGCATGAATTGGCGGTTTGGCTGTCTTGTTCTCGCCGCGACGTCCCTGGCCTTTGGCCTGGACCCGACCCGGACTCTGACGCAATATGTTCATCGCATCTGGCAAACCCAGCAGGGGCTGCCGCAAGGAACCGTTTACTCGATTGTGCAGACGCATGACGGTTACCTGTGGCTTGGCTCGCAGACGGGGTTGATCCGGTTTGACGGGGTCCGGTTCGAGACGCTCGAAAATATTCACCGCACCGCTCCGCCGAACCTCTGGATTCGCAGCGCGATCGAAGACTCGAATCATGCGTTGTGGATCGCCACGGCCGATGCCGGCATTTTCCGGATGGAAGGCGGTTCCTTTACCCATTACTCGAAAGCGGAAGGCCTGGCATCGGAAAGTATCACATGCCTGGCTCAAGCAAAGAGCGGCGACATTTGGGCCTGCACCGAGGCCGGAATGGCGCGGATACATGAGGGCAAGTTGACCATGTTCTCGAATATCGCCGCGCGCGCGGCGTGCGAGGCTGGCGACGGGACTTTGTGGGTCGGCGGCGACGGCGCGAATCTTAGTTCGTGGGACGGCTCGAAGTTTGTCGCGCACCATCTTGCGAAACTTCCTTCGGACGCGTCGATCCGGGCGCTCCAATGTTCCGACGATGGATTGTGGGTGGGCACCACAGCAGGACTGGTGCGCATCGGAAAAGGCGGCGAGCAGCTTTGGACTTCGAAGGAAGGCCTCGCCGACAGCCGCATTTTGTGTCTGGCGGAAAGCCGCGAGGGAGGGCTTTGGATCGGGACGCGGAACGGATTCAGCCGTCTGCGCAACGGAGAGATCGAAAGCTACCGGCCGCAGGAGGGGCTTTCGCAGAGTACCGTCTACTCGATGTTCGAGGACGTCGAAGGAAGCCTGTGGGTAGGCACCAAGAATGGACTGAATCAATTTTTCAGTGCGCGGGGGCTGCCTTATACGGTGAACGAAGGGCTTCCGAGCAACGATACGGGCCCCATTCTCCAGGACCGGAGCGGCAATATCTGGATCGGGATGCTGGGAGCCGGCCTCGCGAGGTTCGACGGGAAGCGATTCCAGGTGACGACCAGCAAACAGGGGCTGGCGTCGAATACGATTTATTCGCTTGCCCAGGATCGCGATGGCGCGTTGTGGGCGGGCACGACATCGGGAATCAACCGGCTGCGGAATGGGAGAGTCGACGCAAGTTATTCGACTGCGCAAGGGTTGCCGTCCCCCCATATCCGGGCGCTGTTTTTCGATCATACCGGCACGCTTTGGGCGGGAACGGATAAGGGCCCGGCGGTGTTTGCGAACGGATCGTTCACGACACCGAAGAACATTCCGGTCGAGTTGAAAGGTTCCATTGCGGCGATCAACGAAGACCGGGATGGACGCGTTTATCTGGCCACGGAACAGGACGGGTTGTTCTTTTATCAGGACGGCGCGGCTCATGAGCTGCTGCGGAATGGGGCGTCGATTCATGACGTCGACGCTCTCTATACCGACCCGGATGGGCTGCTGTGGATCGGAACTCAGGGAGGCGGACTCCGGCTGCTCGATCATCGCCACGGACAAGACAAGATGTCGACGTTCTTCGTTCGCGACGGGCTGTTCGACAACGAGATTTACGGCATCATTCGCGACGATCAGGACCACTTGTGGATGGCGTGCAGCAAGGGGCTCTTTTCCGTAAATCGAGCGGACCTGCTGGAGTTCGCGGCGGGAAAGCGGAAAAAGTTCGTCAGTTCACCATATAGTCCGACCGACGCTTTGCGGACCATCGAGTGCCGGTCCGGCGTGCAGCCTGGATCGGCGCGCATGCAGGACGGGAGGGTCTGGTTCTCGACGATCCGAGGGCTGTATGTTTTCGATCCGAATCACCTGACGCTGAAAATTCCGCCGCCTCCGGTGGTGATCGAGGAAGTAACGGTCAACGGGGAACGCGTGGAACCGGCGGCGATTGGGGCGATCGCGCCTGGTTTGAAAAATCTGGAATTTACCTACAGCGGGTTGACGTTCCTGCAACCGAACAGGATCACGTTCCGCTATATGCTGGAAGATTTCGACAAAACATGGATCCCGGCAGGCACCCGCCGCGAGGCCTTTTATACCAATTTGCCGCCTGGCAAATACCGTTTTCGAGTAATCGGGTGCAACGCCGATGGTTTTTGCAATGAGACCGGCGCATCCACTCCGTTTTCACTTGCGCCGCATTTCTATCAGCGGTGGTGGTTCCCGCCGCTGTGCGCGGTGCTGCTGGGTCTAGCGGCGTGGATGATTTATCAGCTTCGCATCCACCGGCTGCGCGAACAATTCAATATCATTCTGACCGAACGGAGCCGCATCGCGAGGGAACTGCACGACACGCTGATTCAAGGCCTGAGCGGGATCACGATGGAGATGCAGGCATTGGCAGGGAGGCTGCGAACGCCGGAGGAGCGAGCGACGCTCGAGGATATCGTTCGCGACGCGGGCACTTGTTTGCGGGAGACCCGTAGATCAGTGGCCGGGCTGCGACGGGGCCCCGAATCGGGATTGGCGTCGGCGATTGCGCAAGCGGCCAAGCATATCACGGAAGCGAAGCCGATCAAGCTGAAACTGAAGCTCGAAAAAGGTCCGAACGACATGTCGCCTGAAGTGCAGTACAATTTGCTGCGCATCGCGTCTGAAGCAGTGAATAACTCCGTGAAGCATTCGGGCGCGAAGACGATTGAAGTGGTGCTGCAATCAACTCCGGATATGCTGCAGCTTTCGGTAAAGGACGACGGTTCCGGCTTTTCGCGCGAGAATGGTAACGTACGGCCCGGGCATTACGGTCTTATCGGTATGAAGGAACGCGCAGCGCAGATCGGCGCGGAGCTCAACCTGGCGAGCGAGCCTGGACGAGGGACCACGGTTTCCGTGCTGCTTCCTACGAAAGTATCGCCACCCAAGCAGCCGGGCCCCAGACAGCCAGTCGGAGTACACACAAATGATGACTGAAACCGAAACCAAGCTTAATGACATAGAAGCCGGCGGAACGATCCGCGTTTTATGCGTGGACGATCATCCGCTGGTGCGCAAAGGCATCGCGTCGATTCTGGCGAATGAGCCCGACATGCTGCTGGTGGCGGAAGCGAACAATGGACGCGAGGCGGTGAGCCTTTTCAAGGAACACAAGCCCGATGTGACACTGATGGATTTGCGGATGCCGGAAATCGACGGGACATCGGCGACGCGCATGATCCGGCAGGAAGCTCCCGACGCGCGAATCATTGCGTTGACGAGTTACGACGGCGATCAGGATATTTATCGGGCGCTCGAAGCAGGGGTGCGCGGCTACATCCTCAAAGAGATGGTCCACACGGAAGTGGTGCGGGCCATTCGGACGGTGCACTCCGGCAAACGGCTTATGCCGCAGGAAGTGGCCGAACGGCTCAGCGAATATTTTCCGCAGGTGGCGCTCACTCCTCGCGAAGTAGAAGTGCTGGGGTGTGTGGCGAAGGGGATGGCGAATAAAGAAATCGCGACGCGGCTGGGGACGGCGAGCGGCACGGTGAAGATGCACATCCAGAATATTCTCGCGAAGCTCGGGGCGTCGGATAGGACGCATGCCGTTACTATCGCGATGGAGCGGGGGATATTGCACTTGCAGTAGGCAGTAGCCAGGAGAAAAGCGGCGCTGCCCCCGCTTCGGACCCGAAGAAACCGCTTCCTCTGGTCGCGGCTCGTTGGCGGAAGTCTTTAGTTGTCGGGAATCCGACTCAATGCGTGGCGGTCGCTACTGGTTGAGCACCGCTCCCTGTGGGATCCTCCTTAAAATATGCTGAATGGCATATAAACAAAATGCCTCCGAGCAGTCGCTAATCTGGCACTGAATAGCGATAATTATCTTTATTCCTTGTTCTTGTATGAATCCTGAAAAACCTCAACAGCCCGCGGTGCAGGCGGCGCGGCCTGCTGCCAAAAAGAGCTATTGGTGGGTCTGGGTATTGCTGCTCTGCGTTGCGGGCGGGGCCGCTTATTTGTGGTATCCACGGACGACCGAAGGGCAGACGTCGGCTCAAAAGGGCGGCGGCGATAAGAGCGGCGGGCGCGCTGTGCCGGTGGTGGCTTCGACCTCGCGCAAGGGCGATATGCCAGTTTACCTGCCGGGCCTGGGAAGCGTGACGGCGTTCAACACGGTGACGGTTCGATCGCGCGTCGACGGGCAGATCATGAAGATCGCGTTTACCGAAGGGCAACTGGTCAAAGAAGGCGATCTGCTGATCGAAATCGACCCGCGGCCGTTTCAGGTGATGCTCGAACAGGCGGAGGGGACCAAGGGGCGGGACGCGGCTCTGCTACAGAACGCGCTGGTCGATCAGGAACGTTATAAGGTTCTGTTTGGGCAGGAGGCGATTCCGAAGCAGCAACTGGACACGCAGCTCGCGACGGTGGCGCAATATCAGGCGACTATCAAGAGCGATCAGGCGGCGATCGATAACGCTAAGCTGCAATTAATTTATTGCAAGATCACGTCGCCATTGACGGGACGGATCGGATTGCGGCTGGTCGATCAGGGCAACATTATTCACGCCACCGATGTGAACGGACTGGTGGTCATTACACAATTGCAGCCGATCGCGGTGATCTTCAACATCGCCGAGGACAGCCTGCCGGCGGTTCGCAAGAAGATGCAAACCGAAACGCTGCACATCGACGCTTACGATCGCGATTTGAAGAAGAAGCTGGCGCAGGGCAAGCTGCTGACCATCGATAATCAGATCGACCAATCGACGGGAACGGTGCGGTTCAAGGGACAGTTTGAGAACGAGGACAATGCGCTGTTTCCGAATCAGTTCGTGAACGCGCGGCTGCTGCTCGACGTGCGGCGCAATACAGTGATCATTCCGACCGCGGCGATCCAGAGGAGTCCGCAGTCGACATTCGTTTACGTGGTGAAGGCGGACAATACGGCGGAGGTTCGCACCATCGTCAGCACGCTGACGGAGGGCGATGAGGCGGCGGTCGATAGCGGACTGGAGCCCGGCGAAAACGTGGTGATCGACGGCGTCGACAAGCTGCAACAGGGAACGAAGGTTTCGATGCGCCTTACCGGAGAGCCTCTTCCCGGACACAAGGTGACACGCGGTTAACGGAATGAGTCCTTCCCGCCCGTTTATTCTGCGGCCGGTGGCAACCGCCTTACTGATGGCGGGATTGCTGTTAGTCGGCTCCGTCGCGTATAAGCAACTGCCGGTTTCGGCGCTGCCGCAGGTGGATTATCCCACCATTCAGGTGGTCACTTACTATCCGGGTAGCAGCCCGGATGTGATGGCTTCGTCGGTGACGGCTCCTCTCGAAAGGCAATTCGGACAGGTGCCAGGACTGAACCAGATGACGTCGACTTCGTCGTCGGGAAGCTCCGTAATCACGCTGCAGTTCGCGCTCGAATTAAATATCGACGTGGCGGAGCAGCAGGTGCAGGCGGCGATCAATGCGGCGTCGAGTTTCCTGCCGGTGGATCTGCCGAATCCTCCGATATACAGTAAGACGAATCCGGCCGATACGCCGATTCTGACGCTGGGGCTGACATCGAAGACCATGGCTTTGTCGAAGGTCGAGGATTACGCCGACACGCGCCTGGCGCAGAAAATTTCGCAATTGCCGGGCGTCGGACTGGTGAGTATTTCGGGCGGTCAAAAGCCTTCGATACGCATCCAGGCCAATCCTATGGCGCTGTCCTCTTATCATTTGAATCTTGAGGATCTGCGGGCGGCGCTGGTGGCGGCGAACGTGAATCAGGCCAAGGGGAGCTTCGACGGGCCGCGCAACGCGTACACGATCGGCGCCAACGATCAGATTCTGACGAGCGCGGATTATAAGCCTCTGGTGATCGCTTATCGCGATGGAGCGCCGGTGACTCTGTCCGACGTCGCCGACGTGGTCGACGATGCGGAGAACGTGCGGCTCGCGGCGTGGATGAACCTGACTCCGGCCGTGATCGTCAATATTCAAAGGCAGCCGGGCGCGAACATTATCGACGTGGTGGATCGCGTGAAAAAGCTGCTGCCGACCTTGCGGGCGTCGCTGCCGAGCGCGATCGAGACTACGATTCTCACGGATCGGACCACGACCATCCGCGCATCCGTCGCCGACGTGCAGTTCGAGCTGATGCTGACAATCGCCCTGGTCGTCATGGTGATCTTCCTGTTCCTCAGAACGCTGGCGGCGACGGTGATTCCGAGCATCGCGGTGCCTTTATCGTTAGTGGGAACGTTCGGCGCGATGTATCTGCTGGGGTACAGTTTGAACAATCTGACGCTGATGGCGCTGACGATTTCGACCGGGTTCGTGGTCGACGACGCGATCGTGATGATCGAGAATATCGCGCGCTATATCGAAGAGGGCGAGGCTCCGATGCAGGCGGCGTTGAAGGGCGCGGAGCAGATCGGGTTCACCATTCTCTCGCTGACGGTATCGCTGAT
>Ga0182024_10009115_pt1 | contig 20637 bp, 9 predicted proteins | sample P32metaG_FD_120480 | JGI IMG/M metagenome (GOLD analysis project Ga0182024, IMG submission 120480) | Permafrost microbial communities from Stordalen Mire, Sweden - P3-2 metaG (Illumina Assembly) | ecosystem: Environmental > Terrestrial > Soil > Wetlands > Permafrost | place: Sweden: Stordalen... | reverse complement strand
TTGCTGGTGCTGGTCGATGATTCCGAAAGCATGAGCCTGCACGATCCTTACGCCGACCAGGATCTGGCCGAGCGGACCGCCCGGGCGCTGGGCAGCTCGAAAGACTCGCTCTCGGCCGATCAGCTTCGCTCGCAGACTCGCGCGCAACTGGCCCAACGGGCGGTCCGTGGCCTGCTGGGGCCGCTGGCCGATGAGCGTCAGGTGGTCCTCTATCGTTTTTCCAGCGGATTGGAACCGATGGCGGCCGACAAGCTCGACGCGTTGCGGGCAACCGGAACGACTTCGGCCATCGGCGACGCGCTGAGCACGGCCCTGGCGGCTCATCGGGGTCAGCCGCTGGCCGGCGTGCTGCTGGTGAGCGACGGCCAATCGAACACGGGGCAAGACGCTCGCAAGGCTGCCGAACAGGCGGGCCGCGACGGCGTGCTGGTCAACGCGTTGGCGATCGGCACCGAGCAAGGGCCGAGCAACGCGCGGCTGGTCGAAATCGAGGGGAGCCCGGTCGTCTTTGTGCGCGATCCGAGCGAGCTGTCGGTCTTGTACGAATCGCGCGGACTGGAAGGGCAGCCCGGCTCGGTCGTGTTGGAAATGCAGCACGACGGCGGCCCGTGGATGGAATTGGGGCGGGAAGAAATCGTGTTTGGAACCGATACCGTCATCGGTCGCGCGGGCTTTAAATTTACGCCCGAAGCGATCGGCCAGTATCAATTTCGTGCCACGATCAGCCAGACCGGGCCCGAGCTGACCGACTCCGACAACGTGGCCCTGAAAGGGGTCAAAGTCGTCAGGCAGCGGGTCCGTGCGTTGCTGGTCGCCGGCTATCCGGCTCCGGAGGTGCAATTCTTACGCAATGCGCTGCTGCGCGACACCGCCTTGGAATTCGCCTCTTGGTTGCAATCGGCCAGCGAAGGCTATGAGCAAGCTGGCCATCGGCCACTGCGCCGGCTGCCGGCGACTTTGCAAGAACTGTCGCACTATGACGTGGTGATTCTGTTCGATCCCGACATGAAGGCCCTCGGCTCGGTCTGGTCGGAAATGCTGCGCAATTTTGTCGGGGCGGCCGGCGGCGGCCTGATCTATATCGCCGGCGAACTGAACTCGCAGCAATTGCTCTCCAGCGGCAGCGAGGAAGGAGGAGCGGTCGACCACACCTGGCTGCGGGTGCTGCCGGTCGTTTCCGATCCGGGGCTGTATCAGTCGAATGCCGACGTGCAGCTCAGCTCGCGCGAGATGTGGAATCTCGAACTGACGCCCGAGGGAGAAGCCGACACGATCTTCCGCTTTGCCGAAGAGCCGAGCCGCAATCGCGAGATTCTGGCCAGTCTGCCGGGCATGTATTGGCACTGCCCGGTGACGCGGGCCAAACCGGGGGCCACGGTACTGGCCCGGCACGGCGATCCGCGGATGCACAACTCGTATGGCCGGCACGTGCTGTTCGCCACCCAGCGTTACGGGCCCGGCTACACGGTCTTCATCGGCTTCGACAGCACCTATCGCTGGCGCTATCTGCACGAAGAATACTTCGACGGCTTTTGGGCTCGGTTGGTCGATCGCGTCGGGCGAAATAAAGCATTGGGAGGCCGCTATCCGTTTATCCTCACCACCGATAAAGCCGCGTATCGGCCCGGCGACCAGGTGACGCTGCGGGCGCAGTGGATCGAAGAAAGTGGCTCGACGCCGACCGATCTGCGCGGCGAAGTCGAGGTGCCCGGCGGACAGCCGATCGCGATCGAGCTGCAGCCGGTGGCCGACAAGGAGGGAACGGTCGAGGCAACGTTCGCGGTCGAAGAGTCGGGCCCCTACCTGGTGCGGATCGTGCCGGCCACGACCGACGGAGACTTGGGAGCCTTGCGGCCCGCGACGCTCGATTTTCGTGTCGATCCGCGCAGCCAGGAATTGGACAAGCCGGCGATCGACCGGGCGCTGTTGGACGACGTGGCCCGAGCCGGCGGCGGGCAATTCTTCACGCTGGCCGATTACCGGCAGATTGCCGACAGTTTCAAAATCAAGCGAGTGGAGCGCGTGTTGGAATATCGCGATGAACTTTGGGACGCGCCGATCTTGTTCAGCCTGCTGTTGGTCTGCTTGACGGCGGAATGGATTTTGAGAAAACGAAGCCGGATGGCCTGAAGATGAATACGCAAGTGACAAACGTTTCTGAAACGTTGGGCTCGCAAATTCTGTCGGAAATGGCGCGGCAGAAGCTAACGGGTTTTTATTTCACCTTTCGACAACGACAGCAACTTCGGTCTATCGACGATCGGCGAGAGCTTCGCAGGACCTTGGCGAGATTGGGATGCGGTGCGGTCGACACGGCCGGCGACGAACAGCAAATCATCGAGGCGATTGGCCGCAATACGACGCCGTCGCACAATGGCTTCATGTTGGGACTCCAAATGTTGTTGAGTGGACTCGAGATGATAGCTTTCGGTTCGTGGGTGGGACTGATTTGGACTGTCGGAATGGCGGTTTTTCTCCTGGCGATACTCCGCGCGAAACGGAAAACGACGGAGAGCGCGTCGCCGCGGCAGTCGCCGGCCGACCGGTCGGGTGGCGTGGTCCAATGACGGTGGATATTGATCGATGAATGTTACTCTCCAGCAAGTAGGTCAGGCCTTGGCCTGACGGACGCCAAAGGAACAAAACGAGTGTGTGACGATACCACTGGGCGTCCAACGAGGCCCTGCGAGACGGTTGTCAGGCCAAGGCCTGACCTACTCGACTGGTCACTTCGAGGAGCGATTTTTAGCCGATGAGTGTGACGCTCGAACCCAAACCCAATCGCGAACTAATCGATCGCGCCGAGCCCGAACGCCGGGCGCTGGCGCGGCGGCTGGCTCGTTTGCGCTCCACGATCCGTTGGCATTTGCTCACGCGCGGGCTGCTGCGGGTGGTCGTGCTGGGGCTGGCGCTGGCGGCGGCGAGCTTGCTGTTCGATTGGCTGCTGAGGATGGAAACGTCGAGTCGCATCGCGCTGGCGGTGCTCGGCGCGGTCGGAATGGCGGCCGCCGTGTGGCGGTGGATCGTTGTGCCGCTGTCGCTGGGGCTCGACGATTTGGACCTGGCCGAATTGGTGGAACGCCGGCGGCGAGGATTGGGGCAGCGGATTATCGATGTGCTGCAACTTCCCGATCTGTTGGGCACGCCCGAGTTCGCCTCGCCGACGCTGGTATGGGCGGCGGTGCGCGATCATGCCCGGGAGCTGGCCAGGGTCGATCTGGAAAGCCTGGTCGATGCACGCCGCAACACGCGCGGCACGGCGGTGCTTTGTTATCTGCTGGCGGTGCCGGTGGTGTTTGCGTTTCTCTGGCCGCACGCGGCCGATATTTGGGCCCGCCGCTGGCTTTTGGGTTCGAGCGTTCGCTGGCCGCAGACCACGTATCTGGCCCTCGTCGGACTGGCCGACCGCGACCGGCTGCTCACGCCGCGCGGCGAAGGACTCGTTTTGCAGCTCAATTCGCAGCCCACGTTCGCCCCGGTCGAAGGGGGCTGGCGGCTGAGCGGCCGCGGCGAGCCGCTGGTGGTCGAAACGGCCGAGCCGCCGCAGCCGACGATTCCCGAAAAGGTGAGCCTGGCCTATTGGTCGGCCGGCAGCCGGACCAAGCAGGTGATATTCACGCGTTTCGAGGGGGCCAATTTTCGTTACGAGTTGCCACCGCTGGTCGAACCGATCGAGGTGATGATCCGTGGTGGCGACGATTGGTTCGGACCGGTGCGGATCGAGCCGATCGATCGGCCGGCCGTGGCCGATTTGAAACTGGTGGCCCGTTTGCCCGGCGCCACTGCCGACGAGATTCATGCGGTCGGCAATGCCGACGAGCCGCTGGTCTTTTTGCCCGAGACGCGGCTCGAACTGCGGCTTTTGGCCAGCGAGGCGCTCGCTTCGGCCGAAATGATGACCAAGGACGAGCCGCCGCAAGCGCTCGCGCGCAGCGAGGCCAGCGGCGAAGGGAAAGAATTCCGGATCGCCTGGGATATGAAGGAATCGCAAACGCTGGAGTTGCGGCTCGTCTCGGCCGCCAGCGGACTGGCGTCGAAGCCCTACTTCCTCACCGTCGGCTTGCTCTACGACCGAGAGCCGCGGCTAACGCTGCGCTCGGCGGGAGTCGGCAAGCGAGTGACGCCGCAGGCACGCATCCCGCTGGCGATCCATGCGGCCGACGATTTTGGTCTGGCCGATTTGGCGCTGGAGATCGAAAAGACCGATCTGGCGGGCGAAAAACCGGTGACCACCACCAAGCGGTCGGAGCTGGAAAAGTTTGGCGCCGATGATGCCGCGTTGCCGCCGGCCGTCGATCGCGAGATCGAGACGAAAGTTGCCGAGCAGGAGTTGGTCGCCGGCAACGCCATGCGACTGCGGGCGTCGTCGGCCGATCGTTGCGCGCTGGGGAGCCACACCGGCTCGTCGCGGTGGCTGGCGTTTCAGATCGTCACGCCCGACGAATTGTTCTACGAGATATTAATGCGTCAGCGCGAGCAGCGGGCAAAGTTTGCGGCCATCGTGCCCCAGGCTCAAGCCCAGTCCGAAGCACTGGCCAAGCTCGAAGCGCTCGATGGCGTGCGTCCGCTGATCCGCGCGCACCAGGCGATTGCGCGGGGTGTTTCGCAAGTAGCCAGCCGGTTGGAGGTTTCGCTGCGCGAGATGACGCTCAACGAACTGAGCAATCCGACCGCCCGGCAACTGCTGGCCGACAACGTGATTGGACCCTTGCGCGAATTGCACACCGGCCCGCTGCAGGCGCTCGGAGGCCGGCTGGAGCGAATGGCGGCGGGCGAGGCGATCGACGGGGCCGAGCGCGACGCGGCTTTGCAAAGCCAGCAAGAGATCGTGCAGTCGATGCAACGGATTCTCGAGCGGATGTCACAATGGGAAAGCTTCATCGACGTGGTGAATCAATTGCGGCACATCATCGAGCGGCAAACCGTGCTCAAACAAGGGACCGAAGAGGCTCAGAAGAAACAGACCGACAGTTTGTTCGACGAGTGAAACGAGTGGGCGCCGGTCGCGTCAGCAAAACCTGCCGGCGACGGAGCGTGGGACAAAACGTTACAATTTGGCGTGCGAGACTTTCGAGCGAGCCAACGGCGGGCAACGTGGGAAAGGGATGTGCCATGAAACGAGGATTCGACGAGCAAACGTGCGGTTGGTGCCGGCCGAAAGGGCTGGTGTTGATCGCGGCGGCGGCGCTGGCACTGTGGGCAGTTACCCCGAGTCGCGGCGAAGAGGAAGAGGCGGAGGAGAGCGAATCGGAATCCGCGCCGGTCTCGGCAGCGGTCGAGCCGGCGGCAGGCCCGGCCGCCAAAACAGACAAGCCGGCGAACAAAGATGCAAAGATCGTCGGCGGCGCGAAAGCGGACGACAAAAGAATTTCGCCGGCCGAGCAGCTTGGTTTTCAGCAGGCCGAGGTGACGGCCCAGATGGCCGAGCTCGAACAGCGAATGTTCCGGCTGGGTGAGACGCTCAAATCGCTCGAGCCCGAGAATTCGTCGCGGCTGATGTTGGGTCTCAAGTTCGCCCGCGAAGAGTTGGTGCTGCACCAGATGAAGGAGATTCAAGAGCAACTCCAAAAGGCTAGCTTGGGGGAATCGCTGATCGAGCAAAAGCAATTGCTTAGCAAGCTCGAACGGCTGGAGCAGTTGCTTCTGTCGGCCGATCTCGATTTTCAGATGCGGCTCCAGCGGCTGCGGCAGATCCGCGAGATTCTCCGCCGGCTCGAACCGATCATTCGCGAAGAGGATCGAGAGCAAAAGCTGTCGGACCAGACCGTCGCGCGGGAGGCCAAGGCCGCCGAGCTGGCGAGGAGTCGGGCAAATCTCGAAGAGTTGATCCGGCGTCAGACGGCCCATTTGGATCGGAGTCGCGCGTTAGCCAAAGATCCGGCCTCCGATGAGAGCAAGGCCGGCTGGCGTGAACTGGCCGCCGAGCAGGGCAAGACCCAAGAGCAAACCGCCGCGCTCCTGCCGGCCGAGATAAATGTTCCCGCACCCGAGGCGACACCGGCAGAGCAGAAAGCGCCGGCCGAGGAGAAGCCCGCGGCGGAAGACAAAGCCGCGAACGAAGAGAAGCCCGCGACCGACGCGCCGGCTGAAGAGAAAGACGCGGTCGCAGAGAAGCCGGCCACAGAGAAGTTGGCTTCGGAGGAAAAATCTCCGGCCGACAAAAAACCTCCGGCAGACGAAAAGGCCCCGGCCGAAAACAAAACCCCGGCCGGATCGCAAGCGCTGGCCGACGCATCGCGCGAGATGCTGGCGGCCAAAGCAAAGCTCGAGGGCGACGAGCCGGCCAAAGCCGAGCCATCGATCGACGGGGCGCTGACGATCTTGCGTTCGGCACTGGCCGATCTGGAGCGGCAGCAGGCCGGGCTGGCGGCGGAACTGGCGGCCGATAAATTCGTGGGCATGGCCAAAGACCAGTCGGCCAACCGCCAATCGACCGACGGCATCAACGAAATGGTCCGCGGCTTGGGAGACAGCGGCGCGGCGGCTTTGGCCGAGTTGATCAAGTCAGGCGGCAACATGACCAATGCCGAAGGGGACCTGCGTGGCATGCAGCCGGGGGCGGCCGGCAAGCAGCAAGAGCTGGCCCTGGTCTCGCTGAAGTACGCCCGCGAACTGCTGGCCGAAGAGGCGGCCCGCCTGCAGGACCGGTTGCGGGCCGAAGTGAAAAAACGGGTGCTGGAAGGGCTGATGCTGATGCTCGACCAGCAAGTGGTGATTCGCCAATCGACCGAGTCGCTGTCGGCTCGCGTGGCGCAAAAATCGCGCCAGGCCGAGGCGTCGGTCATCGGTCTGTCGCGCAGCGAGGTCAAGGTGATTGCCCTGGCCGACGAACTGATTACGCTGGTCGAAGAGACCGAATTCGGCATCGCCCTGCCGGCCGCCACGCGGATCATTCGCGACGAAATGGACGGCGTGCGGGGCTCGTTGGCCGCGGCGCTGGCGGGCGAGGAAGTGGTTTCGGCCGAGAAGGAGATCGAAGGCGATTTGCAAAGCCTGATCGACGCCATGAAGCAAATGCCCTCGGCCGGTCGCGACCGTTCGGCCGGCAAGCGGCGGGCGGCGAACGACGACGAGCAGCGTCGCGAGCTGAACCGCTTGATCGCCGAATTGAAAATGGTTCGTCTGCTCGAAACCCGGCTGTATCAAAACACGACGGCCGCCGATCGCGATCGGGCCGGCACGCCGACATTGCCCGCGGCATTGCGCCGGCAAATCATCGACCTGGGCGGGCGGCAGGAGGATGTGCGTGACGTTACGGAAAAGCTGGCCATCGAACGGGGCGCGGACTTGAATCAGTAGACGCTCGGAATCGGTCGAACGAACCAACGGATGAGGAAAGGGTAGGACCATGCGGTATATCAGAGCGATTTTGACCGGTGCGGCCTTGGGGCTGTTTTCTCTCGCCGGCCTGGCCCGGGCGCAGGACGGATCGGAAGTCGATCCGCTGCTGGACGTCGCCGCCGATATGAATTCGGCAGCCCTCAAGCTGACCAAGCTGCATACCGACAAGCCGACGCAGACGGCGCAGCAAAGCGCGCTGAAGAAGCTGGACGAGATTATCGCCCGGCTGGAAGAAGAGGAAAGGCGAGGGAGCGGCAATGGCCCTCCCAAGCGGCCTGCCCGCGATTCGACGATCACGACCGGCCCCGGTGGCATCGGCACGCTGCATGCTGAAAAGCGCGAGGGAAAACAATGGGGCGAATTGCCTCCCAAAGAGCGCGAGCGAATCCTGCAATCGATGAACGATGGTTTCCCGAGCCATTATCAAAGAATTCTGGAGCGCTACTTCGCCCGACTGGCCGACGAAAAACCGCTGGCCGACGTCGATCCGGCCGCCACGACCGAGGACGCAGCGCCGTCGGAAGCCGCCAAGCCGGCCGCTACCACGCCACCCGCCGCGCCCCCCGCGGGCGCAAAGGAAACGAAATGAAACGGCCGAGGCTTTTTTCGCCGAGCGGTTGGGTGCCCGGCCCACGGCTGCCCCGTCCAGGGCTGCATGGTCCAGGGCTGCATGGTCCAGGGCTGACGGGGTCGTTGCTGTTGTGCCTGCTGGTGGTCGCCACGCTGGCCGACCGCGCCGGCGCCGTCAAGATCGCGGCGCAGGCCAAGCCCGCCGGACAGGCGGCGCAAAAACCGCCCGACCCGGCGGTGGCGCGCGGCGCCGTCTATACGCTCGATGCCGACCGTTTTGATGGTCCGATTCTGTCGCTCGTCGGCGGACAACTAGCGATCGATAGCGATCCGCCCCGCACGGTGCCGCTCGACGAAGTCGATCACATCGATTTGGGAGCGGCGCCGGCCGTTCTGTTGGTTTGGGTCGGGCAAGACAACCACGACGGCGCCCAGGCCGGCAGCTCCGCCGGCACCAGCGGCATTCAAGACGTTCACGTGCAGATTCGGGGCATCGCACCGGTCCGCAAGATCACCCAGGCGGTCGTTTCGGGCGTATTCGCGGGAGCGGCCCAGGTGTGGATGCTCGATCCGGGCAACACGCCGTTTTGGCGGCTGGAGTCGGTCCGTGCCGCCGACAGCTCGACGGCCGATTTTTATCTGGAGCCGCCGGCCGCCGATTGTTTCGAGCAACCGCTCGACGTGATGCTGACGTTCGACGACAAGACGACTGTCAAGTCGCGCCTCACGGCCACCACGCATACCGACGCCGCTCTCAAGGTGGGCAAGGTCGAAGGGGAGGCCAAACCCGCGGTGGTCGAGCCGCTCGTGGTGCTGGCCACCGACGAACGCGTCCACGGACGCAGCGTCGAGATCGGCGACGATCTTTTGCGGTTGAAGCTGCTGACCGGGCCCGAGCTGAAAATTCCTTTGGCCGAAGTACGCGGCGTCTGGCTGGGGGACGACAAATCGGAACACCGCAAAACGTTCGACGAAAAACTGAAGGGGGGCGGCGCGACCGATTGGGCGCTGATCGCCAGCCGCGAAAACGAGAAGGAAGTCGCCTCGGTCGAAGGAAGTGTCCAGGCGATCGCCGACGGCAAACTGGTCTTTCTGGTGGGCGACGACGCCCGCAAGGTTTCGCTGTCGCGAGTGCTGGGGCTGGTGATGGCCACCCATCCTGCTCACGCCCGCGCGGACGTCTTTTATCAAATGTTCGAGCTGGCCGGCGGCGACAAAATGTCGGGCCAGTTGACCGCCGTTAAGCCCGACGTGCTCGACGTCCATACGCTGTGGGGGACCGACGTGCAGTTGCCGCGCGGCGAAGTCCGCTCGGTCACCTGTCGCGACGGGCGGGCGAGTTATCTGTCGGACCTCGAGCCGGTCTCGGTCGACGAAGTTTCGTATTTCGAGCACCGCCTGCTCTATCATCGCGACCAGGGACTCGCCGGCGGGCCGCTTTTGCTGCGTGGCATGACCTATCGCAAGGGACTGGCCGTCCACTCGCGCTGTGTGCTGACCTATCGCCTCGACGGCCGCTACGAATTGTTCAAGGCTCGCTTGGGATTCGAGGACGGCGCGCCGATCGGCGGAGCGATCGCCTGCCGCGTGCTGGCCGACGACCGCGAGCTGTATGCCAATCCGAGCCTGCGGCCCGGTGCCGAGCCGGTCTCGCTGAATTTGGAATTGCAAGGAGCCAAACAACTGGTGCTGGAAGTCGATTTTGGCGATTCCCAGGACGTTGGCGACCGAATCGTGTGGGCGGCCGCACGCGTGGTGCGGCCGGAGAGCCCGGCGGCCAAGGCCGCGACGCCTGGCGCCGCACAGGCAGCAACTACTCCCTGAAAACGCATGGCAGTGAATCGTTCGATGAACATGAAACGCTCGTTCGCTCTGCTGGCTTCGGCCGTGGCACTGGTGGCAACTTCGCTCGGCGATGTTGCCCTGGCGCAGCAGTTATTTCGCATCGACACCAAGACCACGGTGACGGGTGCCACGGAAGCGGCCGAGACTAAGTCCCGGGACGAATCGACGGCCGACGCCAAAACGACCGCTCCGCCGGAAGACAAAGTGCCCGGTGATGAGGAGGAACGGGGCTTCTTCGAAGTTCACCACTGGGGCGTCTGGCTGGCCGATCCCGCGCTCGATCAGGTGAACGCCCGCGAATCGTTTTTGACGGCCATGCCGACGGCGGTCGAAACGACGCGTCCCCGCCGAATGAAGCAAGACAAAAAGCCTCCCAAGCCGCTGAACGTGGTGACGTTCTATCGCCAGCCGGCCGCCCAGATCGATATCGACTTGCGTGCGAAGGGGGGCACGTTCGTGGCACATTGGCCGCCGGCTCAGGTGAAGAGCAACCGGTTGCACTGGCCGGAATATGAATTGGCGGTCGCGGCGCCGGCCGATGCGGCCTGGCTTTCGGTGCCGGCGGAACATTGGTTCAGCACCGTCCGCCAGAGCGATGCCCTGGTGGTGCGCAAAGGTGCGCGTGCCGAGCGATTGGTCACGTATGACTTCGAGGCCCCGTTTCCGCTGCCGCTCAAACTGGAAGGGGGACCTGACACGTACAATGTGCGCAGCATGGCCAGTTATCCAGTGCATGACCTGGTGATTGTGGTGCCGACCGAGACCGGCCGCCGCATCGGCTGGCTCGATTCTCTGCCGGCGGCTCCGGCTCCGCAGCCCAAGGCGGCCCAGCCCAAGGCCGAGGAAAACAAGGCGGCTCAGGCAGCGCCGGCTGCCGGTCAACCCGCGGCCGGGGCTGTGCCGGTGGCCGTGGCGCCACCGGCCGTGGCGGCGGTCCAGGCGGTGGTCGCCGGTACGATCAACGCCGCGAAACAGGCTTCTCCGCAGCAGCCGGCGAAACCGGCCGCGGAGGCTGCCCGTCCGCTCGGTCCGCCAGTGGCGGTGAAACTGAGCGAGCCGCTGGCTGCCGACAGCGAGGCGCTGGCCGCGCTGTCGACCAAGGCGCTAGCCGATCGGCTCGGGCAGACAGGGCTCGAGCGCGGCGAGATCGATCTGTTGGTGTCGCTCTACGGGCCGACGATTTTCGCCGCCGATTCTCTGACGGTTGCCTGGCGGGTTCCGGCGGGCGTGGTCGACGAGTTGACGCCGCTGGTGATCGAGCCCGAGCCGGCCAAATCGGTGCGGGTGGTGCTGGTGGTGGCGCGGAATCTCGATCCGAAGATCGAAGAGAGCTTGCAAACGCTGGTCGATCAGCTCGGCAGTCCGCAATACAAGGAACGTGAAGCGGCCGAACAGCGGCTGACGGAGCTTGGCTCGCTGGCCTTTGGGGTGCTGAAAAAATCGCTGACCCACAAAGATCCGGAAATCGCGTTTCGAGCCGAGCGGCTGCTGTTGGACGGGCAGCAGTCGATCGATGTGCCGGGCGGGCAGCAGCAGTAGAGCGAATCGGGTCGGTGCCACGTCACTAAGCGCGAAGCCACCCGCTGGCGCGGGTACCCGCGAGGGCCGTTCGTCCAGTAGCAGCGAAACCTAAGTGGGGGTTCTTCGTCCTGCGTCCCTCGCTCGCGCGTCGGGTTAGTGTGAGGAGTCGGGCGGCACGAGCAACGTCGCGTCGGGACGACGGAGAAACTCCAGCAGGTCGGCGACGTCTTGGGGCGTGAGCTTTTGCTCAAAACCCTCGGGCATCAGAGATTTGCCGCTGGCCTTGAGCATTTCGATGCTCGCGCGGGGAATGATCTCGTCGGTCCCTTCGGGACGACGGAGCGTGACACTGTGCGGCGTTTCGTTGCCGACCAGGCCGCTCAGGACCTGGCCGTCGGTCGTCACCAGCGTGTAGGCCAGATAGTCGGGCGAAACCTGCCGGCTGGGATCCAACAGCGAAACGAGCAACTGCTGTTTCGGTTGCGAGCCGATGCCCGACAGATCGGGGCCGAGACGGCGGCCGCGACCTTGAATCTGATGACAGGCCACGCAGTGCTGTGCCACCAGCCGGCCGCCGCGAGTTTGATCGGCTTCGAGCGTCAGCGCGCCGGCGTACTGCTCGAGCACCCGTGCCCGGTCGGCGGGGACGGCCGCGGCGAGGACTTTGGCGGCTCGCTCGCGCAGCGCTTCGTCGGGCAGCAGGATGAGCAGTTCGCGGACGGCCGGGTCGAGCTCCAACGGAACGATCGTTTTGGCTTCCAGCGCGGCCAGCAGCGCCCCGGTGGCGACCGGCGAGCGAAGGGCGGCGCTTTCCAACACCCGGCGAGTGGCCGTGGTGTAGCTGTTCCACTCGGCAAACAATTGTTCGGCCAGCGAGGCATCGGCCAAACGCGCCAGGCAATCGGCCGCCGCATTTGAGAGGTCGTGTGGCTGGTCGACGGCCAGCAGCGCGACGAGCTCGGCGGGATCGGCAGCCGTGCCGCAATGAGCCAGCGAGGCGATCGCCCGCAGACGCAGGGCCAGCGAAGCGTCGGCGTCAAGGCTGACTTGCTGGGCGCGCTCGAGCAATTTGGGCAGGCCGGCCAGCGAGGCGGCCATGGCCTGGGCTGGTTCGGCGCGCATTTGACGGAGCGACGTGCCCGTTTCCGACAGGCCTTGAGACAGGCCGGCCAGGATCGCCAGCACTCCGGCCGCGTCGGGCGCGGCGGCATTCTCGATCAGCAAATCGAGGCAGGCGGCCAACTCGGTCTCGTCACGCTTGCGGCCGACCAGCAGCGCCAGATTGTCGAGCAGCGTTTGCTCGGCGGCATCGGGCGATGCCAGCAGTTCGGGGTGGGCTTGAATCTGCGAAGTTAGAAATGGCCACGCCCGCGGACCGAGCGCGAGTTGCAGCGCCAAGGCATCCCAAATGCTGTCGCGACCGAACGCCGCCAGCCGGGCAACGGCGGCGTCTTTGGCCAGCACATCTTCACCGCTGCCATCGAGAGCGCCGATCGCCAGGGCGACTTCGAATCGGACCGCCGAATCGTCATCGGCCGCGGCCGCCAACAGTGCCGAACGCAAAACGGGCGCGTCGGCCGGCGCGCCTGCGAGTCTTGCGGCCGCCAGCGTCGAGGCCGCGAGCGTCGAGGCCGCGAGCGTCGAGGCCGCGAGCGTCGAGGCCGCGAGCCGCACGGCCTGCCGGCGAACTTGCGGCGCCGGGTCGGTCATTGCGGTTTGCAATGTTTTGGCATCGAGTGCATCGAGGCCGTCGAGCGTCCACAGGGCACCAAGGCGCGACTGGGGCGTTCGGCCTTTCGCGGCCAACGAGAGGAGCGCGTCGCGGACGCCGATTGCTTTGCGTTCGACGAGCAATCGCTGGGCGGTGTCGCGCCGCCAGGCGTTGCCGCTATCCAGCAGGCGGACAAGTTGCTTGGACGAGAGGTCACTGGGTTGCTCGATAATCGGTTTGACTGGGTCGCCAGCGTCGCGGTGGCGGATGCGCCAAATGCGCCCGTGCGCGGCCCCTTCGCGCCAGTCGATGCCGGCGGCCGAAGGATTTTTGCCGACCCACTCCGGATGTTCGACCCAGCGACGGTAAAAATCGGCGACGTAGAGCGCGCCGTCGGGCCCGGTGGCCAGAAAGACGGGATGAAACCAGGGATCGGTCGAGGCCAGGAATTCACGATCCGGCACGGCTCGCTTCGATACGAAGGTCGGACCGTCGGCCACCAGCTTGCGGCGGTGGATGAGATTGCGGAGCGATTCGCACACCAGCGCGTCGCCGACATAGTCGGGGCCCAGGGCTTCGCCGCGGAAAATCGTCAGACCGCAGAGGGCGTTGTAGAAATCGATCGATTCGTTACTGAACGTTTGCGGACTCGGGCTGATGGCGAAGATCCGCGTGTTGTCGGCCGGATCGGCAATGTCGCGGCAGGCGACGTCGGCCAGTTGCGGATTGCGATCCAATACCGGCGGTTCCAACAGCGCGTGGCGCAGCGCGATGGTGTTCCACGAAGCGAACCGCTCGCCCCAGTCGTCGCGGCCCAGCCCGAACTGGCTGGCGCCGGTCACCGCCTGGAATTGGCTGCCGTCAGGCCGAAATCGGAAGTCGCGGCCGGCGATCGAAACGGCTTTTTCTGGCGGATCCTGCGGGCGTCGGACTTCGCCGTTGCTGCGGCCGTTGGCGCCGTAGATCCAGTTGTCGGCGCCCCAGGTCAGGCCGTTGACGCGCAGTTGTTGGTTGCCCTGGCCAAAACCAGTGAGCAGCACCTCGCGTCGGTCGGCCACGCCGTCGCCGTCGGTATCTTCGAGAAACAAAATGTCGGGAGCGGCGGCGACCAGCAGTCCGCCGCGCACCGGCAGCACACTGGTCGGAAAGGAGATGCCGGCCGCGAAAACGGTGGCGGTTTCGTAGCGGCCGTCGTGATCGCGATCTTCGAGAAGACGGATGCGCCCCTTGCCGGGCCCGACCGGATAGTCCTCCATTTCGGCGACGTACATTTTTTCACCCGCGTCCCAAGCCAGGGCCACGGGGCTGACGACCGTCGGCTCGGCCGCGACCAGCTCGACCACCAGGTTTTCGTCGGCCAGGCGGAACGTGGCTGCCTCGGCCTCGGGCGAGAGGGGGGAAACAGCGGATGTTGGCGCATCGGCTGACGCGACCGCCGTGGCGGGCGGCGCGGCGGCTGGCGTTGCCGTGGCCGGCGACGGATCTGCGTCGGGCTGATTTGCTTCGGGCTGAGAGGCCGGCGGATCGGCCGAGAGACAGCCGGGGGAAAACAGGGCCGCAAGTACGACCAGGGCGAATTTGAGACGCATCGTTTTTGCCTGTTGCCTGTGGCCTGTAGTCTGTTGCCTATCGTGCGGCCAGTTCCTCGAGAATCGCGACGGCCTGGTCGACCATCCGTTCGCCGGTGCCGATTTCGGCAAAGCTGTGCGAACCGGTCCAGGTTTGGTAGCCACCCAGTTGGTGGGCCTCGCGGTCGGGCAAATAGCCGATCCAATCGTTGGCGAGCTCCGCCACGTAAGTATCTGGGAAAGGAGACCGCCGTTTGATCTCCATGCCGAGGCCGGTGAAAAATTCGGCCGGCACGCCGACCAGGGCGACGTCGCCGATCAGAATGACTTGCAGGGAGGTTTCGCGCTCTTTGCCCTGTTCGGGCTTGAGTGCCGCGCGGGCTTCTCGAAAAACCCGTGTGACCAGATCGAAGGCTCCGGGAGCGTGCGCGGTCATGAAGTCGACCACTTTTTTGTCTTCGGTCGCCTCGTCGAACGTGCGGATTTTGAAGAGAAAGGGCCGCTTGACGGCGGCGATGCGCTTCACCTCCCGCGGTTTGGCCTTCTCGACACCGTCGGTGACGTCGCGTGTCAGATCGGCGATCATGTCGGCCAGCGGACGGCTTCCGTTGTGGGTCGAGCCCGAGGCTCCTTCGAGAAAGCAGACCGGCGCGCCCCATCGTTCTTCGAGTGCCTGGGCAGCCAGTCCATAGAACGACGGCGAACGGACGTTGGGCCGCAGCGAACCGACCGTATGCGTTGAATGGTTGAAAATCACGCCGACGAGCTTATCGTCCGCTCCGCGAAAGACCCAAACCGGCAACTCGGGATCGAAAGGACCGGTCGGCCGCGCGAGCGGATCGGCGCTGACACCCCACGAAATCATGCCGTCGGGCAGCAGCATGCGGCTGTTCTGGCCGACGTTCGGCTCCTGGCCCAAGTGGAACGAGAAGCGGCAGTCTTCGGCCCGGTGGGCGTTGGCCTCTTCGACCGCCTTCACGATGCCCGACACGACGGTGCGAACGAACTGGGGCTCGGCATGGGCGTCGTGAATGCGAACCGTGCTGGGGGCATTGTGGGTGTGGGTGGCATTGACCAACAAGTGAGCCGGCGGGATATCGCACGACTTTTCGATCGTTTCGGCCGCGGAATCGATCATTTCGCGGGTGACGAACAGGACATCGCAAGCGACGATGGCAAATTTGCCCGAGCCCGGCTGCTCGATTACGGTGGCCACCGCGCGCAGCTCCCCTTCTTGCCCGTGGGCGTAAGTTGCGTTCATGTGGCCGCCGAGTTGCATCGAGTCGTCGGCCGCGAACGAGGCGGTAGCGGCGCCGACGCGCAGCGGGGCTGGTTCGGCCGATTCAATCGGCGCTGCAGCCGGCACGGTCAGAAGGCCGATCGAAAACACCAGTCGCGCGAGCTTGCGATTCATGCTTCTGCCTAGGGTTTTTTGTCTGCCGTGGATGGTGAGGCGAGCTCCTGGAGCATCGCCACCGATTGGTCGACCATGCGCTCGCCGGTCCCTTCTTCGGCAAAGCTGTGTAAACCCATCCAGGTTTGATAGCCGCCAAGCTGGTGTGCTTCGCGGTCGGGCAAATAGCCGATGTAATCGTTCGCCAAATCGGCGATGTAGGTCTCTTTGAAAGGAGATCGCTTTTTGATCTCCATGCCCAGCCCCGTGAAAAATTCGGCCGGCACGCCGACCAGGGCGACGTCGCCGACGAGCATGACTTGCACGAAGGTTTCGCGTTGTTTGCCTTGTTCGGGCTTGAGTTCCAGTCGCGCTTGTCGAAAGACGCGCGTACACAAGTCGAGCATGCCGGGGGCGTGCTTTGTGCAATAGTCGACGACTTTCTTATCTTCCGTCGGTTCGTCGAATGTCCGCACTTTGAACAGGAACGGTTGTTTGATCGAGGCGAGGCGCGCAACCGGCCGCTCGGCCGCCTGTTCGACTCCGTCGGTGACGTCGCGCTTCAGCCGCTGGATCGCGTCGGCCACCGAGCAGTTCATGTTGTGGGTCGAGCCCGACGCCCCTTCCAAAAAGCAGACCGGCGCGCCCCATTTTTCTTCGAGCGCTTGGGCAGCCAGTCCATAGAACGACGGCGAGCGGACGCCCGGGCGCAGCGAGCCAATGGTATGGGTCGAATGGTTGTAGAGGACGCTGACCAATTTGCCCTCGGAATCGCGAAACACCCAGACGGGCAATTGGGGATCGAACGGGCCGGTCGGCCGCAGGATCGGCACGCTCGATCCGACCCAGTTGATCATGTTGTCGGCCAACAGCAGGCGGCTGTTCTGACCGATGTTAGGCTCTTCGCCCAGGTGGAAGGCAAAGTGGCAGTTGTCTTTGAGGCGGGAGTTGGCCTCTTCGACGGCCCGGACGATTCCGTTCTCGACCGTGCGAACGAACTCGGGTTCGGCCTGGACGCCATGCGCGTGGGTGGTGCTGGGGGCGTGATGGGTGTGGGTGGCGTTGACCAGCAAATGGGCCGGCTCGATGCCGCACGACTTTTCGATTCTTTCGGCCGCGGCATCGATCATGGCCCGGTTCACGGCGATCACGTCGCAGGCGACAATGGCAAACTTGCCCGAGCCTGGCTGCTGGATCACAGTGGCCACGGCCCGCAGCTCTCCTTCTTGCCCTTGGTAATATTGCGGATCGATGCCGCCGGCAATTTGCATTTTGTCATCGGCCGCGAAGTTGGCCGTGGCGGCCCCGACACGCAGCGGTAGTCCGGCCGCCGGCTCGGCCGCGCCGGCCGCTCGATCGGCCAGCGCCGCAGCCAGCAGTGGCGCAAAGAGAATCGAAAACGCGAGTCGTGCGAGCTTGCGATGCATATCGGTGAGACACCTGTCGGTCAGGGAGCGGCTTGCGGCACCGGTCGATCGCCCAATTCTTTGAGGACTTCGAAAGGGGGCTCGACAAAGACTTCGCGTGGCGTGAAAAAGTTGAACAGGTAGATTCCGTCGGCGCCGGCTTTCCAAAAGTTTTCGGCGGCAAGTCGGTAATTCGCCGCCGGGCCGGCCGAGTCGGCACAGGCGTAAATCGGCACGCCGGTGATCAACTCTTTCCAGGGTTTGACGGCCAGATCGTAACGGGTGCCCGAGTAGGGAGAGACGGTCAGGAAGTCGATCCAACCCTCTTTTGCCCAGCCGGCCGGATCGAGGCCGATCTCCCGGCATTCTTGATCGGTGGCCAGGACACGGGCGGCGAGGACCAGATGCCGGCCGCGCTTCTGCCCCTCGGCGTCGAGCATTTGCCGCACGCGCGCGACGAGTTGGTTCATCATTGCGATCCGCTCGGCCTCGGTCCCACCTTGAAAGTAGATCGGCGCACGGACGAAGTCCAACTCGATGCCGTCGCAATCGTATCTTTGCACCGCTTCTTCGATCAGCCGAAAGGTGTAATCGCGCACGGCCTCGTGGGCAAAGTCGAAGCCCGCGCGAACTCCCGGCTGGAAATACTTGGTGCCGGGGGCATGATCGGGCAGCCGGAGCTCAGGATGTTCCAGCCACAGCTTGCACCGCAGAGGCTCCATATTGTGGATGTCGTTCATGCGGTAGGTAACGAGCGATTCGAGGCCGCGCTTCTTCGCCTCGGCCAGTAGCAGGGCATAGGGATCCTCTCCCTTGGCGAACATCGCCTGAACATTCTGGAAAAGCTGCTGCTCCCAGGCTGGCCATTTTGCTCGCTCGGCGGGCGGGGTCAAGGTGCCGCGCATGTCGCCGATTTTGCTCGGATAGTACGTGGCCTGTGCACTGGTACAAAGCAAGAAGGTGTCGACCTGGCTGCCGGGATAGGCGATTTCGTCGACGAGCGTTTTCATGTCGTCGGCCGTGACGACGACCGGCTGCTTGCCGTCTTTTTTGGTCCACATGCAGGAGTCGCCGTCGAGATTGTAGAGGATGCGGCGGGTTTTCGACGTCAGCGGCTTGTCGCTTTTGGCCGCGGCGGTTTGTGCCGCCAGTTCCTCGAGCATCGCCACGGCATCGTCGACCACGCGTTCGCCGGTTCCGACTTCGGCAAAGCTGTGCGAACCCATCCAGGTTTGATAGCCGCCGAGCGTGTGGGCTTCGCGGTCGGGCAAGTAACCGATCCAATCGTTGGCCAACTCGGCCACGTAGGTTTCCTTGAACGGCGAGCGACGTTTGATCTCCATGCCCAACCCGGTGAAGAATTCGGCCGACACGCCGACGATGGCCACGTCGCCGATCAGGATCACCTGGTTCGTCGTTTCGCGCTCTTTTCCTTGCTCGGGCTTAAGCTCGAGCCGAGCCTGGCGGAACACCCGCGTACACAAGTCGAGGGCGCCGGGGGCGTGCTTCGAGCAATAGTCGATCACTTTTTGATCTTCGGTCTGCTCGTCGAACGTGCGGACTTTGAAGCGAAACGGCCGCTTGATCGCCACGATGCGCGGCACCTCGCGCGGCTGGGCCTGCTCGACTCCCTCGGTAATGTCGCGCTTCAACGTTTCGATCGCGTCCGGGACCGAGCAATTCATGTTGTGGGTCGAGCCCGAGGCCCCTTCCAAAAAGCAGACCGGCGCGCCGAATTTTTCTTCGAGCGCCTGGGCCGCCAAGCCATAGAACGAGGAGGAGCGGACGCCAGGGCGCAGCGTGCCAATCGTATGGGTCGAATGGTTGTAGATCACGGCGACGAGTTTTTCGTCGGGACCACGAAACGAAAACACCGGAAGCTGCGGATCGAATGGGCCGGTCGGCCGCACGATCGGCACGCTCGAGCCGATCCAGTTGATCATGCCATCGGCCAGGAGCATTCGGCTATTCTGACCGATTTTTGGTTCTTCGCCCAAATGGAACAGGAACCGGCAGTTGTCGGTCAGACGGGCGTTGGCCTGCTCGACCGCTTGCACGATGCCGGCTTCGACGCTGCGAACAAACTCCGGCTCGGGCTGACAGGCGTGAATCCGCACGGTGGCGGGGGCGTGGTGCGTGTGCGTGGCATTGACCAACAGGTGGGCCGGCTCGATGCCGCACGATTTTTCGATGCTTGCCGCCGCGCGGTCGATCATCTCGCGGGTGACGAACAGGACGTCGCAGGCGACGATGGCAAATTTTCCCGAGCCGGGCTGTTCGATCACCGTGGCCACGGCTCGCAGCTCGCCTTCTTGGCCATGGGCATGCGAGACGTCGATCCCGCCGGCGATCTGCATCCTGTCGTCGGCGGCGAAGTTGGCCGCCGCCGCGCCGACGCGGAGCGGAGCAGCAACGGGCGTCGCGGCCAAAGCGGCCGAGCCGAGCAGGGGAATCGAGTGGAGGGCCAGCAAGAAGCAACCCAAAAACCGCCTGGGAGAAGGGGACAGTCCCATTTTGCTCCGAGCCGAGTTTTTGTTTCGCGTTTGGCGCAAAATTGGGACAGTCCCCGGCGGTTTTCGGTGCCAACTGGCGGCGTGACGGAACATCGGCAGCTTTCGGAGGATGTAAATGAGCAGGCGTGAAAGCGACGGAGCCACGCGTAGCGCGGCAAGCGGGCGTGATTGTCTAATTGCGAGATCATTGCGCGTGCACACAGGTGTTCAAACCTGCGGCTGCGCGAACAGGCATGTCTGCGAAAAAAGGCGTGTGTGCGAAAAAGGCATGTGTGCGAAACAGCACAGTCGTGGCTAGCCGAACAGACGCGGACAAGTGAATGCGTGGTCCCGCTGCGTCTGGGCCGATTATAGCAGCGCGTGGGCGGCCGTTCAAGAGTCTGGTGCAATCGGGCCAGGCCGACGCGGCGGCTGTCGTTTTTCGTTGGTATGCACCTGGGACGAGACGCTATTCTAAGTAGCAGCGTTGGAAGTCAATGGTCGATGGCGGGGATGGTCCATGACGAGTCGCTGTTGGTCAGTTCGTTCTGTGCCGCTGCTGGCCGCGCTGGCGAGTGCGATGTTCGTGACGCCAGTTTCTCGATTCGCCGCGGCCGACGAAGCGGCGGCGCAGCCACCGGAGCTGAAAGCTGCCGATGGCTTTTCGGTGGAGCTGGCCGCCGACGAGGCGCTGGTCGAGCGGCCGATCACGATGGCGCTGGACGAACGCGGCCGGCTCTACGTGACCGATTCGTCGGGCACGAACGATCCGGTCGAAAAACAACTGGCC
>Ga0182024_10009114_pt1 | contig 20642 bp, 26 predicted proteins | sample P32metaG_FD_120480 | JGI IMG/M metagenome (GOLD analysis project Ga0182024, IMG submission 120480) | Permafrost microbial communities from Stordalen Mire, Sweden - P3-2 metaG (Illumina Assembly) | ecosystem: Environmental > Terrestrial > Soil > Wetlands > Permafrost | place: Sweden: Stordalen... | reverse complement strand
GACGGAAACTGCCGCTGCTCGAAGGCATGCCGGGCGCCACCTGCCCGCAATCGGGTGGAACAACACAACTGGCAACTCACAGTTGGCTCTCGCAGCCTAACCAAAAGTAAGCTGCGCGTCTCCCCAGGCGTCACCTACGCGTTTGGGATGAGGCGTCACACAGTAGGCTGGCTGTCGAGTTTCGGTCCGTAATTCGGCGGCGAGATCATCGGACTAGTCGGGGGCGCGTCTTGCCCGCTCTGAGTTCCCTCGGCGAAACCCTTGGAACGGGACAAGCATGTAGTCTTCGGGTTGCAAGGTTTCTCGGACGGGGGTTCAACTCCCCCCGCCTCCACCATTTTTAGCGTGTTTTAGGCCATGTTTTATTGGGTTTTCTGAACACATAATCTATTGTACACCTTTTTGTACAGATGATTCGGCTCGATATCAGCTCTTGGAAGCGGCGATATCGTCGCTTTGCCATGAGCGGCGCACATCTGCTTCAGACTGGTCCTGACGGGCTTTATTCCACGGGGAGTAGTGCTTTTCGGTCACTTTAGCGGAGCTGTGCCCCAGCAACACCCCAACCCGCTCGATAGGAACACCTGACAGTAAAAGTTCTACGGCGAAGGTGTCTCGCCAACGATGGGCGTGCGCCCCGTCTACTTTTGCGAGTTTGTAAAGTTTCTTGAACGCCCGCTGATAATCTCCCACCGCCGCTTTTCGTGTTCCCGATCCCGACCAGAAGAAATACTCATTCGTGGACTCAATCGCATCTAGTGCCTCTGTTACTGCTGGCGGAAGCGGAACTCGTACCGTAGTTCCGGTCTTGGCGGTCCTAAGGGTTAACACTCCGTTTTCGATTCGTGATTTTTGCAGGCATACGGCGTCTGTGATTCTCAGACCCGAATATCGCAACAGCAACGTGAGGGCACGGAGACGCACAGCATTGCGTGCGTTGGGGTATTCATCCGTGGCCTTTAGAACGCGCTTCAACTCTTCATGGGAATATGGCAGCGTAGGCGCAGTGGACGACTTCGGGGGCTTGATCTTTAGAACGGGATTCTTGGAAAGCCAATCTTGGTCGAGGGCGAACTTATAGAACGTCCTTAGCCGCTCCAATTCCTTAATGGCTGTGGAACTCTTGACCGTCCACGATTCGCGGAACAGCCGCAAAGCATCCACGTCCAGAGCCGAAAGAAAATGCTTGTCGTTCGCCTTTGCGAACGCTTGAAGTTTTGCTAGGAGACGGCTGTATTTCTTAACACTGTTCTCTGCGATTCCCCGGGCTTTGCAGTCGTTAACAAAACCCTTTATCGCATCTTCAACTAAGATTCCAAACTTTCCGCTCCCCTCAATCTCGCGGGCAATTTCCTGAGCCCGCATCCAACTTCTGGCCTTCAACGCCCGCCGAATATTCCGCCCCTCCACCGTCCCATCAACCCACAACGGACAGTTGCATTTCTTGGAGTAGCGTCCTTCTCCGCAACCCTTGGAGTGTCTGCGATAGACGGTCAACATTATGCCGCCAACTTTGCGTGGACTCGTACCGCAACGGATTCAGGGATTCGCAGCGTCAGATATCTGCGTTTTCTTCCGTGAGTCCGTCCCAACTTCAAAACACCCGTTTCCCTTTCAAACATGCGCCGGATTGTGACGGTGGACACACCCCAAATCTTCGCCAGTTCCGCGGGAGCAAAATGCTTTTCACCCACAGATGAGTCGGCGACTTTGTACGATTCGGCTAGGACACCTTTTCGCCACGCTTTGAATTTACGTGAGCCCACCAACCTATCGCGGGCTGCAACGACATAGGCAAGCGGTGTTTTCATTCAGGACTTCACCCTTTTCATATAGACTTCCTGCCCGTCGAGCGCGTAGTTCGCTTTTCCCAGCAATTGTTTCTGAACTGCATCTGCAAGGTCCTGTTGATTGAAGCCGCGCAAAGGCATCGGTTCATAGCGTGGTGGGGAAACGGTGAACAATTTGTCTCCGCTGGCAAACACTCCTTCCGCTGGACCCAAGCTATCGACGAGTTGTTGCCCTCGTGGTGCCGGGGTTTTAGCGTCCACGCTTGCCTCCGCTGCTTGCCCGCCGACTCTTGGCAATCTCCGGCGTCAAATCCTTCAACGTGTCCAAATAGCCGTACTTCGCGCTTTGTTCCAGTGCGATGTCGGGGTTGTCGCGTGCCAGTTGCCTGAAGTTGTGCCGACCGCGAGCTTTTTCCTCTATGGTAGTGCCCCGATCTGCCATCCGCGACCATTCCCACAAACGTTTACCGACTATGACTGCCTTGGTGTCCGCTCGGTATTTCATATCTGAGAGTCTATCTGAGACGTGGGAAAGAGTCGAGCCTAGCCTGCCATGAATGTATCAAAAAGAAAACGTAGAACAATGGCTGGCACATCGGTATCCTCTGGCGCATGGTCTGTGTACATTGCTCTGCCACCAACGCTGACGGTCAGGTCTTTTGCGGTACGTGCGGGCGTCGATTGACAGCCGAGACACTCGGCTCGCTTTCCGACCGCATTGCCACCGTTGAGGATGCCCGCAGGGCGGAAGCACACAACAGAATTGACCGTCAGGCGCTAGAGTTGGAGTCTGCCACCAACATAGCTGGTATGGTTCGAAAGTGGCTGGGTCTCTTCCTGTTTTGGGCCGCCATACCCGCTGTTGGCATCGGTTTGTTTCTCGCGCTCGTGTTCGGAAAGGATTTCTTCGATTTGCGCGCGGACGCGGCGAATGCCACCCGTTACATTCAAGAAGTCATGAACCGAGTGCAAGCGACAGGCGACGAAGCGAAAAGGATCGCCGACGATGCGTTAGCTAAAGCGAGGAAAGGCGATGAGGACATAAAATCGACGCAAGCTGCTGTCTCAAAAGTCCAAACGGACCTGACTGTGCGGGCGGCAGCCGTACAGAAGCTTGGCTCCAACGTAGACGATACACAACGGCAGATTGACACCGTTACCAGTAGATTGAACGAACAAGACGCCCAAGTGCGCCGAATGTCGGAACAGACTCACGCAATCAAAACTGCGCAAGGCATTGCGGATATCCAGACTGCGTACCCGCTGTATGGTCAACATGTCGCTTTTACTAGCACAGGTGAAATTATTGATGCAAAGTCCAAGCCACCCGGAGCGATCTATCTCATTTTCAGTCTGTCGCTAACATCAGCCATTCAACCCAACATCAACGGACAGAGTGCCGGTGAGGCACTGGCAGCGTTAAGGGACCATAAGTACACTGCGATAGTCGGCTCGATGACTATGCTGGCGCGAACCGCGAACAGCTCGCAGGGAGTAGGAATGGTTATGGATGCTAACGCATGCACATACTGGGCAAAACCACCGCTCCGCGCACCCTGCATCATCTATTTCCGTAACGCGCTCAAGAGCAACGCGATTGAGGTTCAAAGTCTTGTCTCCGTCGCGCAGACGATACAAGACAATCACATCGTCTACAGTGATCCAACACAACTCAGGGCAGACCAACAAGAACTGCTGACTCTTTCAGGGATGGATATGGTCGTGGTTCTCGGCGATTATGGACAATAGTCTTTTACCATCGGAAGTCAATTGACGGCGAGTCAACCGTGGCACGCCGACGAAGCTTCGGAGGCGCACAAACTTACGGGTGAGTGTTGGAAAACGGACATTTGAAACCGTGGCCCGCGTATTGGTTCGCAACGTTCTCGGCCTCTTTGATGGCCTGTTTTCGCGTCTGGTCTAACACGTTCGCATAGTCCTTCAGGTCGGGATGCTTCGAAAAACGGTCCCATACGTCGAGGATATCGGCGGCCAGAGTCACGACTTCGCACTTAATCTCGCCGTACCCGGACCGATCCTTGCAGACGTGCATTACGCGCCCGTGGAGGGCCGCTCTGAGTCTATCGTATGTCTTCGATTCTTGAACCGCGTTTAGGCTGTAATCGCGCCACGTGAGCCGATTGAAGTTCCTCTCTTCGTTTCGCAGCACTGTTTTTTCGGGAGTCGTAAAAAACTCATACAAACCACGGGCATGAGCGAAAGCAGAGTCCATCGAATAAACCTTTAGGTGGTCGCAGGGCTCTTCCATTGTAGGCGGCTCGCCTACTAGGACTCGCTGCGCTTCCCATTCGGTTGCAGCACAGAGCAAGTATTCTAGTTCGTAGAGTAAATCTATTTCGATTGATTCACGGAGCGCGGTAATCATTTTGTGAGAAACGTAGCGGGATTGTTGACGGAAGTCAATTGGCGCTTTTAGATCGCGGCGTGCGGGAATGTTATGATGTCACAGTGCTTGACCGAGACAAGCTTTTACGGATCGCGCGAGAAGAGATGCAGAAGCACTCCTTCGATTCCTTTGTAGATAACCCGCCCTCGATTGCTCAAGGCGGAAAAGGCGTAGTCGTCTCAGGCTGCCCCGGCTGCAAAAAGAAATTTCAGAGTTTGAATCAATTTATGGAACATCTTCAGAGGGATGTGCTGCCCATTATCGCAGATCGGGTGATGGTCGAATAACCCGACGAAGCGCTTCATATCGGTTCCTCGGTTGGCAGCCTGTTCAGTTGCCTGCCTATTTTCGGTTGGTAATACTGATCCAAGAATTCTTGTTCCGCCCACCGCATAGAAAAATGGCTCTGTGAAAGCCCTTTGGCGTAGGGAATTTCGTATTCTCCCGCTTTTTCACCCAAACAGACATCTCTTTGCCGTTGGCTGCGTCCAGCCATTTTCTACGATCACCCATTTCGTTTGGTCTGATCTTTTTTCCGCCAAAAATGCCAGCAGTGCGCGCCCATCGGGCCGCGAGCGTTCCTCCGGTCTCTCCTATTTTGAGGACATCGCCTTTTTCGAATGATCTGCCTTGTTCATCGAGAAGAGCCACGTAGACAACGTCGCTGAGTTTCGAAGATTCGGATCTTTCTGTTATAAGAGCCGGTTCGCCGATACGAATTTTTAGGCCGAGTGTGAAGCCTAACTCTTTGGGGTGTTTAATCATCGCCGCGCCTCTCGCGGTGGGTCTACTCTTCCACCGTCAGAATATCCCAGCGGGTTTTTTCCGCCCTTCCCTTGAAAGTCGATTCGATGATAAGACCTGTCGGAAGTAAGCGTCCGCTTTTCTTAAGCGTGGCCGGATAATCTTTGCCGACTTCCAAGGCTTCAGTCCATCCGGCATCCATGGACTCTATGGTGTACGTTTTTCCCTCAAACGTACCGACCATTTTCAGGTATCGGAGCAATGATCCCTTATCGGTGCCGTGCTCGTCTGGCGTTTCTTTATGGATAGATTTGACGTGAAACACGGATGCGTTCTGCGAGAATGCAGCACAGGCGAACAAGAAGATTGCCGTGATAACTACCAACCGAATCGTTGTCCTCATAGGTGTCCGGCAGCTTTGGTGCCTTGCAGTCGAACCGGTGCGGGGGCGCTCATGGGCCGGGAGTCTATCATAGCGACGCCCCGGTACCCTCCGAAGCGATCTTAGCGAACTTTTGTTGCTTCTAATTTCACTATGGTGTCGTGTCGATGGCTCGAATTGATTTCCCATATTTCTGGATTATTCGGGTTCTCGCCGTCATAGTCCATTCGGGAGCTGTCGCCGGAGAGGAAAGAAACTGTAACGTAGTAAAAACCAACTCGCGCGCTTTTCTTCTCGAAAAGAACCTGTACTTGTCCGGTGGTTGGAGTAAAGCTAGGGATTCGCACGGCAATAAAATCGTCTTCGAATTGAATTATATTAGGCCCAATCGCTATCCCATCGCTCATGTGTCACCCACGTGATTCACAATCCTATTTGTAAACGAGCATTGCTCCGAGAAGACTAAATACTAGCCATCGTGCGGTTGACCGAGCCGTTTCATCGAACTGTGGTGTAAACACCACAGCGAGCGACATGAAAAAAGTGAAATATAGAATGAACCGAAACCAATCGACCCGTGCGCCGGTCGCTGCGGTTCGCCTCCAATTAAGTATGGCGATGACAATAGCGACAAGAGGCCCGCACCACGTTGCGACGTAGACGTGATCTTTAAACCAGCTCAAGCGTTCCTCTACTATGAATTGACGAATTCCGCAGGGGTTGTACTCCTAAATAAATATCTCACGAACAACTACTATCTAACGATGCCGAATCGACGGGCGCGATGGCGACGGAGACACCCGGCGAAGTCGGAGATATGAACAACGTGTTTGTCGCGTCAGTCACTTTTCTTTATCAAGGAGTGTTCCACGAATCCGAACAGCACCGTGGCTGCCAGCGCCATTACGAAATTGAACCAATGTGGATAACGCAACGCCTCGCGCCACACTTGTACCACGACTCCAAGAACAGCGAGCAATTGAAACGCGAACGCCGTGTTATAGCTCACGTTCATTCTTCCGATTCAAACAAAGAACTACAGACTTTCCATTCCCGCTCTCTCTGACGCACGCGCTCTTTCAGTATCATCAGCAAGGTTCTTTAAGCGTCTGCGTCAGCGGCGGCGAACAACGGTCGGCCTTTAATCTTTTCGAGAACATTCCGGTGAGTCCATCTCCGCGAAAATGCGCGCATATTGGCGTCGGTTCTGACCAATTTAAAATCCTTTTCGAGCCACGCTATTTGTTGTTGTATCAATGCCCAAAAGTCGGGAAACGAAACCGTCATACTTTGTCTCCTTCTCAGCGTATAGTTTCGCGCCTCTGACATCACCCGTGTCGAAACAGCATCGATATTAGATGGACGTAAGCGACTCGACTTGCCTGATCACAAGGTGCTCTTCTATCGGTTTATCAATCCAGTTTCCGTCCCACGAAACTTCCAGCACTAGGGGTTTTGTGAAATAAACATTCTCACCCGAAGCGATAATCTCGAAGCGCACCGATTCGCCCGCATGAACACTCCCCTTGAAGTTGTTGGGCCTCAACTGCGTCGCAACCTCAAAACCGGGACTCAACAAATCTATAAAACCAAAATCACACGTGGATGTCCCGAAGACATCGCGGCTGGACTGTTTCATTTCTGCGGGCGTCCAGACAAGCGGAAGCGGGTAGACAATCTTGTCGGGTACGAACGTGCCGTTAGAAATCCGTCTCGACATTCCTTGCATGAGCACCTGCACGGACTTTGCCGCACTCCGGCGACGATTCTTGACCCTGAGATGGTAGTACACGACATCCTGTCCGTTCCTACGAGTGATCCTATCGCCGCAACGGTCTACCAGTGACAATTCCAGTCGTGGTCCGAACAGCATGTCCTTGATGAAGTCGCCCCAAATGGCGAACACAGCTAAAAGCAAAGTTGCGAACAGAGTTCCGAAGGCTGTGATGGCGTCAATAAGTCCGCAATTCATTCGTCAGAATGTAGCACAAGTGCCCACGTCACTCGACAGTGCCCGACCCATGGGATAGAATCCGCCGCAACGTAGACTCCCGCTCGAATGCCTATGGAGAAGCGAACATGGAGATCAATTGGAAACTGGCCCTACACGCGCTTATCCTCGCGGCCTTGCTCACAGGCTGCGGCCATAGCGACGACTACAAGATTGTGAGTTTTTCAGAAGACCCGTCCGTATCCTCTGGACGGGACCCCATCCTCGGGCATAAATTCGTGTTGGTTCATAACAAGGTCCGTCTGGTTGCCCACTGCTGGATTCCAGAACATCACATTGCTGATACTTCCTGCTTGACACTAAAAAGCATGGTCGGTGAAACCGTTCGACTAGAATATTGGGGCGATCAGCGGGATGTTCTCGTATACGAGCCGAATGGCCCGAAAGCAGAACCGATGGAAATGCTAAGAGTTGCTTCTGCCAGTTCTGAGTGACACGCGGAGGACTTCATGAAATTCGTCCTGCTGGTCTTGGCGGCTCTGGTCGCAGCGCCCGCGTTCGCGCAGAACACGAATAAAACGCCGCCTTCGGTATCCAACGCGAGTTCAGATGCCACGGCATTATCCGTGGGCGAGATCGCGGCATTAAGTTTAGTCAACGCCGAAGCGTACCAAATGCAAGAAGACCCAAATTTCGTTCCACCAAAGCCACAAATACAAGAAAAGGTCACTCAGCCCGGCATCGTCTTATTCAGAAACCCAGATGGCACGGACCGTTTAGAGATGGATTGGACCGTGGGCCAGCACGCTCGAAGTCTGATGGAGGAACTTCGAATATCGATTTGGAGGTATCAAGCAGGTAAGACCAACCCCGCGGGCCTGATCGGTGTTAATCAGGCGGTTGAGGTGTGGCCGAAGCTTCGCGCGATCTACTGCCGGGAATATCCCGGCGGAAGGTACATCGACTTGCAAGGGCAAATACAATACTGTGACGAACCGAAAGCCATAGGGCCTGACAGGAGACGCCAATGAAACGAACCCTTCTCGTAATTGCCTTTGCAGTTGGACTCTGTGCAGCTGCGCAATCCACCAAGATCACAGCCCGTGAAGCCAAAGATCATGTAGGGGAGACTCAAACAGTTTGTGGAAAAGCGGTGACCACTCGATACGGCCCGGGTAGTAAGGGCCAGCCGACTTTTCTTAACCTAGACGAGCCCTATCCAAAAGAGATATTCACAATTCTGATTTGGGGCGAAGACCGCTCCAAGTTCGGTACGCCCGAAACGGAGTATCGCGACAAAGATATATGCGTCACCGGTAAGATCACGAGCTATCGCGGGACGCCGGAGATCGTCGCTACTGAACCTAGTCAGATCGTTGCGCAGAAGTGAGCCCGAAGGGGGCGACGCCTGCGTACCTCATCGACACAATTGTCTGGGAGTTGGGTCGATGTATACCAGCAAGCTATTCGGCGCGGAGTTTCGACCTTCGTGTACGTCAACAATCATTTCTCGGGCCATGCACCACAAACAGTTGCTGACTTTCTGAAATTGTGGAACAGGTAACCCTCACCGGATTTTCGTCACATCAATCTGACCATCTATTCGAACTGAGAGTACGTGTACTTGCCCGTAAAACGCAGTCGTTGCTGCGGAGATTTCGCCGTATGCCTTAACCGTATCGTTCGACCATGCTGAGAATTTTTCCATATCTGCGCTGCTCTCGATATCCAAATTGGAGGAGAGTTCATCCATGCCTTCCTCAGTTTCGACTAAGGCCATAACGAGTTCGAGTTGATGTGCCAATGAGGGAAACTCCCTGACACTCGCAATGTTACTGCTCAATTGCGCTAAATTCTTGCCAAGACTCGTTCTCGCCTTTTCCATTAACTGACCCTTCCGAAACGGCAAATCTTTGAGCGAGTCCACGTCAACTTCATCAACAACGCCTTTCCATCGCGCAGAGTCCCGGTCCAGATCGTGGAGAAAAAGTTCCAACTCGGTATTCGTCATCACCGTGGTACGGCGTTGCGCCGAACCCAAAGAGCTACCGGTTAGCAGGAGCATTAGTCCAAGAAGTACAGTTTTTCGCATGAAATCCTCCCGGCGATTGGTGGATGCTATCCTGCCGGGACGAAAAAGCGCAAGAAACTAGAGACTGCCGTTCGGTGATGCGCTAAGGCACGGAGATGGCCGGAGTTTATCAATTCAGGTATCGAAACCGAATGGTCATTCAATTCGACTTTGCCAAAGTAGCTGATACGTGCACGTCCGGCCCAGCCTGAACCGTGATCCACTGAGCCCAGTTCTGATAGCCGTTCAGAAACATCCGAAAGGCATGCTGCCCCGGCTTGAGGTTCAAACTCATCGGGGCTTTTCCTTCAGCAGCATTGTCGATGTTGATCTCCGCTCCGTCGGGGTTGGACGTGATGTAAATCGTCACGAGAGTTGCGGTAGAACTTGTGCCCGCGTCACGCGGGGGAACTGGAGGCGCGGACGGCGCAGGAGGTGGGGAGGGAGTTGAGGCGACAGCGGTTTCTGTTTTCTGATCGCGGTTGGTCTTCGGTTCCAACCCTGTATTGATGTTGACCGTTCCGGTGCTGATCCTCAGTTTCCTCTCCCACGGTTCGTAACCATTCTTTTCAATCCTAATCAAATGATCTCCAGCGGAAACACCAATCGTAGACGGTGTGGTTCCAACGAAGTTCCCATCGATCTGAATCTCGGCTCCAGCGGGAGTAGACGCGATCTCAAGTTGGGCATTGTTCGTGGTTTGGGTCGCGGTTGCACCACTGACGGACATCTCCGGTCGAGGAGCGGCGGTTGGCTGAGTCTGAGGTGCTACCAAAGCGGCGGGGTCGGCCTTTACGGGCGCGGAGCGAATTGCACTGCAAGCGTCCGCGACAGAACTTCCAAGTTCTCGCGTTGAATCGCTGAAGATCGCGTCGCCTTCGCGGTTAAAGACAACAATTTTGTTGCGATGGCGAAGGTATCCCTTGCCGCCTTCGTGGTCGAGGGTAACAGCAAAGTCAGCCCGCTGGACATTGTTCGTGATGGTGATTTCTGGGCACCGTTGGTTGAATGTTTTTATGATTTCCGCCGTTTGGGGTCGAGCGCCTCCAGCCTCGTATCCGCTACCGGAAATGCTGCCGCTGCCGTTGGCATTCCGGCTGCCAGACATTCCCCATCCTCCAATCATCTCCCACGATTGGCTGTCAGTGACGTAGACGCGGACTTTCTGCGGGACGTTCTCATTCTGTGGAGAAATCTGTGCGTGTGCGCTCGATAGAGTTACTGTCGCCAAGACAATCAGCGCGAGGCAATGGGCGAATACTGATTCGGTTGGTCTGTCGTGAGTCGTCATACAGAACCTCATCTACAGACACGGCGGGTCGGTTACCGTCTCGAAGGAAGGTTGGAGCATACCGCGGGATAACGTTACCGTCTAGGCCAACACTCCGCTCAGCAACGGGCCGCGATGACACGATAACGTTAGCACGTCGCAATTCGAATTGATAAACTCAGTTGCTATGCATAGGCGAGGACACACCGAGGTCAATGAATGACTGCGCAAGCGATTAAAGACAGGGTTCAGACGTTAAGGGATGCATTCGCGAAATTGGCCCCGACGATTGCGGACCCGAAGACGAAGGAAATTCTCTTGCAGCCTGCATCGAATTCCATGGATGACATAGAGACCCTCTACTTGCCCGCCGCGCGTAACGCACTGACTCCTGATGGAGCCGCCATGTTTATTCGGATGGCTGAATTCCAAATCGGACAGGCTGAAAGACAGTTGAAACACGTGCATGATTTAATCGCGCAGTACGGGGCAGACCTTCGGGCGATTGGTTAGCTTCTTCGAGAATTTCTGACACTAGGGCTCGTATTCGTCGAGTTTGTACTCGTAGATGTCAAAGGCCTTGTTGTTCTGGTCGATTCCCTCTCGGCTCAACAATACCGATCTCGCGGTATCCACGCACGCCCGCGACAGATCGCTGTCACCCGCCGATACGTTCCCTCACCTTTCATGTCTTCACCTGTCCGTTCACCGTCTGCCCAGATTCAACGCGATGTATAGGACGCCAGCTGCTATGAGTGCCAGAAATCCGACGATGGGTCCGGTGAAGTAGAAAAGAAGTCCCACCGACAGCGCGGCAAGTCCCCAGCCCACATAACGGGCGTTCCGGTCTTGATGGCGAAACTCGTTCCGTTGCGCGTTCCACTTCGCGACGTGTTCCTTCCACTGAGCTTCGTGTGCCGCGCAAACGCGTGCAGATTCGCCCTCTCCCCAGATTGAAGTCGTCGCAGCGGCATCGCACTTCTCTCCACTGTAATTGTGAGGGTCGGTGAATCTGAACCACTCGCACTTTTGAGTCGCCGTGCTCATCGAATTTCCTTGGGCTCCTCCCGCAGACGAAGCCGCTCAGCTATTGCAGCTTCGCTTGGTCGTGGAGGCTCGCCCAGACTTATCAATGCTCGGCGTCAGACGGTACGCCTTCAAACTTGCCAGTCATTTGCTTTTTTATTTCTTCCAGCATTTCGGGTGGCAACAATACCTCCGGGTGAAGTAGCGCAAGTTCTCGAATGTCCTGAACTGCTGCTTCGATAGCCTTCAGGCGTTCCGCTGAAAAGACTTCCTCCCACTCCTTAAAGGCCGCTGCTGCCGCTGCGAGCTTGTCCACTGCATCGTTTTTCGGGAATACCACAGCCATAGTCAAACATTTCCGGTTCAAAAACATAAAATTGTTGTAATCGGAATTCAACGGCTCGCTATACCTGTACTCTTTTGCGTCTTGCGGGTGCATCTTCTGAAAATGGTCAAGCGTGTCGCACATCTCGCTTGCTCGAAAATAGAGTTCAAACCATTTCGATTGTCGCCAGTCGGCCAATTCTCGCTCGGCCACGGTTTTCGCCTGTCGCAATGATTCCGCCGCCAGTTGAGTCGCAGTCTTGGCTTCTTTCAACGATCCTTCTGATATTTGGTTAGCGGATCGAGCGGCCTGAAGTGCCATCCACGAAATAATCAAAGTCGCTATAGAGGCGAGAATCGCGACGATTAACGACGCCTCCCCTATGTGGAGCGATCTCCAATCGAAGGCGGATGGTTCAAACATGCCCGGGATTCTACACCGGCAGTGTTCCTTCCGCGATATCGCTTCCGCTTTTAACTGGCCTCTGTCCTCGGGTGGTGGGTACAGACTGCGACTGACGTTCCGATAGCCGCGTTCGTACGGCGGGCGATCAACGAAGCCATCGTGCGAGCGAAGAAGAAGTAAAGATTGATCCGCGAATTCGGACCCGCCTACTGCGACGATTCCCAGCGAAGTCGAACACCCCACATCCTGTAGAACACGAATAATGCGTGCCCGCATAGGAACAGGTTTTGAGAGGGTCTGAAAAAGCGCACGGTAAGCCGAACATCTTTTAGAGGGATAAATCGTGGCCGTATCCGCTCGCGAATCGGGGTAGTTGTGTAACCGTTGGGGTGAAAAGGTTACCCCAATAATTCATGCCCGCATCCAAACAGGTTTTGAGAAGGGCGGCGTGACACAACCCGAACAGGTTTTGAGAGGGGCTGGAAAAAGCCGTGAGGCAACCCAGACAGGTTTTGAGGGGGCATGACACAACTCGGACCGTCTTTGGGAATTGGTGCCTGTGTTCGCACCATCTTTGGGAAGGGCACCCAGTCTCTGTAGTCGTATCAAGTTGAGACGGCAGCACCCGCACGGTGAACCCGTGACGGTATCCAGCCTTGGCTGGCGGCGTTGACGCGTCGAGACAATGAAAGGATGACAAAATGAATTCCACGATAGTTGAAACACCCGCTCAAGAAACAGCCTCGGCTGCGCTCGAAACTTGCGAGGCGACGTCATGACTAAGCAAACACTCAAGCCGTGGAGAGAGTACGCGAAGCCCGTCAATTGGCATGAAGCGGCCACTATATTCCCCACGATGAGTACCGAAGAACTGACTGCGCTCGCGGCAGACATCAAAACGAATGGGCAGCGTAATCCGACTATCTTGCTCGACGGTAAAGTGCTGGATGGCCGCAACCGAATTCTAGCTTGTGCAGAAGCCGACGTTGAGCCTTCTATCCAAACGCGAAGCAAGGAAGAGATAGGTTCGCCCGTATCGTGGGTACTGTCACAAAATATCCATCGTCGTCAGTTAACACCCAGCCAGCGGGCGATGATTGCAGTCGAGGCCGAGAAGTTGTTTGCAGCCGAGTTAAAAGAAAAAGAGCGAATCCGAAAATCTAAGCCCACTAAGGAACAAGTTCCTGAGTCGAGCCCAACGCCTCGTACGCAAGCACGGGATATGGCCGCAAAGGCCAGCAACGTAAATCCTCGCTATGTTTCGGCAGCTAAGAAACTACTGAAGGCGAGCCCATCACTGGCCCGACAAGTTCGCGCAGGGGAGATATCTCTTCCATCTGCCAGTAAACACATCGATGGTGAGACAGAAGCCACGGGGCGGAAAATCACTTTAGGGGCTGCCGCAATCCATCTGCTTCAATTATTAGGGGCTGAGTCTTTGCTGCCAGTGTACGAGGCTGCCCGCGTCAGGGCGCGCGAAGAAAAGAAAATACTGTTAGAAGAGCGATGGGCCTTTGTGCGAGAAGGCGTCTTCGATATGGTGGGCCCTAATCATGCTGAGGGTGTCGTTAGCGTATTGAGCCACATCTACTGCAATCATCCCCTCCCCTCGAAACACTTTCGCGGCAAGAACCCGTTCGGAAAGTGTGATTATTGGGCCTTCGCCAAAGATGGCGAATATGTGGGGTTCGCTGTGATGCGTCACGACGGGAAAACCGTCACGCTTCGCCGATTGATTGTTGAGCCTTCTCTTCCGAAAGAAGAACACATCGCTGTAGGTAGGGCGCTCGTTAAGGAAATGTGCAATATGTACCCCATCTGGACAAGTACAACAGACGTTGAGCAAGAGGCGCCTCACTACCACGATTTATACAAAGTAAAAGGTGTTACGCAAGGAAAGCCTAAAGGGAAAGAAGCACCTCAAGAATTGAAAGGCATCCCGTTGCCTATACAGGACTGGCGCGACACTAAGAAATGTGTGGCGTTTCTAGAGTCTCATACTCAATGGCATAACACTCTCATTGATAACGCCACCAAGATGGGGTTGGGGCGCTTCCTTCGCCCCGCAGGCAGGAAGCTAACACCCCTTCTTTTGCAACACAAATTACAGGACGCGCGACATGCAGGGCGCGTTCTCAGTCGCCTTTGCCCCACAACACAAATTACGTACAGCTGGCATGAGGCGGTGGCGTCGTGAGATTCGAAGCCAATAACGGCGTCCGCGGCCCTCACCGATTCCTGACCCCCCGTTCGTCTCCGGCGTCATCAGGATAAGCTACCGCAAGAAAACATCAATAGACATCGGCATAAAACCTTCATAGAGCCTTCGTTGTACAGGCCAGCTGCTGGGTTCCCGCCGTTAAGTTTCACAAAATTCCGTTTGTCGGTTTTTGAAAACCGACCCGCTTGACGGCGGAAGGATGATTATATGAAATTCCTCACAGCGGGAGAACCCCGCAACAACACCGGTATCATTCACGTTCCCAAGCGTGCGGCAAGCACAGGCTCGTTCAGAACAATCTCCATCAAAGAAGCCTTGAAGACTTTGGGCTTGTCGCCCTCTGCGACCATTGCCGTATTCATCCTTGCTGCGCTGGCCATTTTAGGGTTGACGCCCACAGCGACCCGCCGCGGTGTTGAAAAAGCCTACAAGCAACTGGTATTCGTGCATCACCCCGACGTAGGTGGGGACGCGGAAACAATCATCCGCCTGAAAGCCGCGCGCGACATCCTGCGGGCTACTTTCAAAGTTCGGGGACGTCCACGAAAATACGCCGGGCCTCCCCTTGAAGGTCGATACGGAATCGTAGATCAGCATAACGTCTACAGGTTTCAAGGATTCAAGACGCGTAAAGAAGCCAGAAAGTTCCTTCGGGAAATGCAAAGTCCAGAACCCGTTCAAGGTGATGGCAAGCCCCACGATGTCTTGCGTGTTGTCGGAAGCCCAGCCGCAGAACGCAAAGCCACAAGCCGTCGAAAAGCACGAAAAGCCAATGTTGATGGGCGAATTCAGCGTATGGGGGAGATTCGCGCCATCCTGAAGGGCGCAGGGTTGAGTTGCGGCAAGTACATGAAGGACGCACCGCAGGGCAAGGGTCTGTTGGTTACAGGGGGAATCGATTCCGCGAAGGTCTCGGCGATAGTAGCGGCGGGAGACTCAAAGCAAGGCAGTTATGAGAATTATGAGAAGAGGAACATCGCGCGTCCCTCGCGTCCTCAAAACAACGGACCCGATGGTTTCGAAATCGATGTGACCGCTGATGTCGCCGATACGCCAGAGATGAGATTGTCGGCTCCCGACCCAGACCTCCTTCGTTATCTGGATGAACGCGACGATAGGGGTAGGTTGTTCGTCGAAAACGAAACTGCGGACGCGTTACTCGTTGCAGCCCTAGAACATGAATTACCTCTTAGCGACGGGTTTGACAAACTGCCCGTGGGCGACGAGCAATATCAAATTGCCGAGGATGCAGACGGTGAGCCTATCGAACTTTCGGACGGTACGGAGACTCTCACGCCTTTGGGTGCATATGTTACGGGGGACGAGTCTGAAACCGAGGACACGCTTGACGACCTGTTGCAGGAAGGATTGGACCACGAAGACGAACCTGAGCACCAGCCTAAGCTACTTGCGCGAACCAAGACGACAGCGGCATTGCCCCAAGGCTCAGTTGAGTGGAACCCCACCACGGGACGGTTGGAGATCATCAATGCGGCGCCTGGAACAGAATCCGCGGCGACGGCTACGAAAATAGCCAGCCGTCCGAAAAAGTCACAGAAAGATGGTTCCGTTAGAATGCTCTCGACGACAAAGGCTTTGAAATGAAGAGAGTCCGACGATTTTGGCAAACGGGGTGTACCCTCAACCCTATAAGTGGAAGGTTTGAGCCGTCCTCCACGGACGAGCGCACCTTCTGTGGCGTCAACCACAAAATCATCCTAAGCCCCGATTCGAAAGAATTGGGGCTATTCTTTTCGCCCCGACAACCGTTACAAGGAGTTGGTGAAACGCATGCCCCGCCGTAAGAAAGAGCCACGCGACAAGGTTCTAGCAAGGGTGCGCAGGTTCCGCGCACAAAAGCGAGAGGTGCTCCGAAGAAAGGAAACAATTTTCCGCAACCTCTTGGGCCGTTTCTATCGACAGAACAAATTGCGACGCGCTCACTGGGTGCCGCTATCGGATTTCTTGAATTCGCCTGAGGCTTCTGTGTTCGGAGGCCGCGCCTACGAAGAAGCCTTCTGGGACATTCACAATATAGAATTCCGGGCTCTTCTAAGCAAATCGGGAGACGTTACGAAATTCATTCGACCACTTTGGCTGTAAGGAGACTCAATGAGCCCGCTTGAAACAGAAACGTATCCAGATTTTGAACAGAACCTTTTACAACTGAAAGGAATCCTTGCCCGGCTTTGGCTGGCGGCACCGACTTACAACGCCCTGCAAATTGAAGAAGCGATTACGAAACTCGCGCCGTGTGCAGCGGCTTTGAAAGGCCGAAATTGGTTTATTCACGACAGACCCGACCTTGCCTTGCTTGAGAAAATCATCACGGCTTTGGATATGCAAACAGATGAGTACCTAAGGTTGCTTTGTTCACCTGACGCTTTCGCAAGGGGCGAAGCGATAGCCGCAGCCATCCCGATGTTTACAGCACTCAGCACCGACAATTCAAAACTTCAGTAGACGTAGCAGGACAATGGCAGTTCGGCAGACATCTTCCTCAGACGATCAGCTTTTAATATTCGGTTCAAGGAGAAATAGAGACGATAGAAGGTTTGGGCAATGTTCGAACGAAATGAAGAGCACGAAAAAGTAGAGGTAACCAAAGCGTATTTGAACGCGCGCTTGGCGGAAATTCAGAAATTGAAAGAAGAGGTTGCGGGACTGAAGAGTGAAATTATGCAGCACAAGATGGCTCAAGGCATCGCAGTTGACGAACCGTTTTAAGAAATCGGCAAAACTACCGTAGGAATTTACCCCGGTTCCCCGCCGTTAGCAGTACTGATCCTAGATCGTAGTCATTCTTAAATAATGAAGTGAGGAACTAATGAAAGTAGGAACGCTCAAGAGCTGGTCTTCTCGCGGCTTTGGAATTGTGGCCGTGACATTCAGCGAAGTTTATTTTCTGCACGCATCGAACGTGACGGAGACCCCCGATGGAATGGAAGAGCCGCCGATTGGCTCAACGATTCATTTCGATGTGTCGCCCGCAAGAGACGGCGGAAAATATCCGCAGGCTATAAATGCGCGAATCATATTTCCCACGAAATTAACCCGCGAGGAAACACGGGCAGAAATCCAAAAATATATCTACGTTCCAAAGGCTCAGGACTCGGCTAAGCCGACTGATCCCGCGAAAACCCTTGCTACACCTTCCGCTGATGATGCAAAGGAAGGTGAATAATGGCTCTCATAACGATTCCACAGCCTGATGCGAACGGCGAATTTACTACGCCCGCTGAAGGCGCGAAGTACATGGCTGGATTTGGTATCCCGCAGATTCCTTTGCGTGGTAAGGCTCCATGGTTTTCCGAATGGCCCACCAAGGCTACAACCGACTTCGCGCAGATTGATGCGTGGTACGCGGAACACAAATGCAACTTCGGCAGCGTTGCGAAGGTATCGCTGGGGCAGTTCTTCGTCCTTGAAGTTGACTCTGTGGACGTTCGTGCGCGGTACAAGGCCGATACCAAGTTGGATTTTACAACCACGCTGACGATTCGCTCTCGGCAGGGCGCGCACAGATGGTTTCTGCAATCCCCGGAAAGCATATCTTTGGGGAATGTCGCACAGTCTTTCGTACAGCATGAAAATTTTTCGGTCCGTGTGGATGCGGAGCAATGTGTGAGTCCGGGCTCCGTGCATGTAATCTCAGGTAAGCAATATCGTGTAATTCAAGATATGGCCCCTGTGGGGTGCAGTTCCGCGGAACTCACGTGGCTGGGGGCTCAGAAAATAACCCGCAAGAAGATTGCCGTTGTTGAGGCGGGCACGCTGATTCAGCATGGCTCGATTCACGGCGCGCTCGTTTCATTCGTCGGCACGCTTCGTTCAAAGAATGTCCCGCTTGAGGCCGCTGAAATTGCGGCTATGGCGTGGGTTCACGAAAACTGTGCACCACCGATTGACGAGGATAAAGTCCGCGAGACGATACATTCTGTTTATAAGTATCCCGCAGGTGATCCCGGCGCAAGTACGGTGCTGTTCGGATCAGGGGCTAGTTCTGCGCCTGAAGCCGAAAAGCCTAGGTTTGATACAAGTCGTCTTGACCGCAGCGAGACAATCACCAAGCCAAAATTCCCTTCATGGGTAATGCTTGAAACGTCCATTTATCGCGGCCTAATTGAGCCCGCGATGCGGACTTCAACCAAACGGCCCGAACTAATTTTCATGCCGTTGGTAGCGACGATCCTCAACAGTGTTGGCACTAAGGTGCGGATCAAAGGATTGAACAATACGCCTCTGTCTTTGTTTCTCGGATCTCTGGCCGTCAAGGGTTGGTTCAAGTCGTCAAGCGTGGAGTTGGGCTTCAAGTATATGGAGCTGGCCGGACTGTCTGAAATGCATCGAACAGGCACCTCGAACGCGAACGGCAAGCAGTTGATATTCGGGGCAGGCAGTATGGAAGGGTTGGGTATTAACATGGCCCGAACCCGATGCGCCAACGCGATTCTCTATTACGATGAACTACGGAGCTGCATTTCTAAGGTCAACATCGAAAATAGCAGCTTCGCCCCTCACCTTCTCAGCATCTACGAAGGCGGAAGGTTCGCCAACATCATCAAGAGCACCCGCGATTCATTCGCATTTGAACCCGGACAGTACTGCGCATCTTGGATATGGTGCTCGACAGTCAAAAGCTTTCACGAAAATTGGCCCAAGATCATGGGTAGCAACTCAGACCTGATTGACCGGTTGTTTATCGTGCTGGGGCCGGAGAGGGCCGACAAGGACGAAGCCGTATCTTTCTTTACCGATCCCGACTGTATGAAGGGCGCGGGCGAGACAAGGATTTTGATTGATAAGGCCCTGAAGCAAGGCATATTCGACTATGAAAATTACGAGCACGCTCAAGCCATGATCGCTCAGGGATTGACGGGCCTTTCAGTCGTGGACGAAGACGATGATAACCAAAGCTTGTCCATGTCTCGAATCGTGGGATTGGTTCAAAGGCTAGCCCTGTTCTTCGCCGTTGATTTAGGTTTGGATTGCATTACTGACGACTGCTTGGAGCGGGCCATTGCGCTGGCGAGGTACCGCTGTGACGTGATCCGCTACATCCGCCCGATTGAGGCTGAGTCCACACTTGGCCGCTTACAGGCCCGCATGGAGCACGTCCTAAGATCAAACGGTGGCGTCATGCCGGAACGACTGTGGCGGGAGTCCTTGAACTACAAGCGGTACGATACAGAGATATGGGCTCGCGCATGGAAGGGCAAAGCCCAAGCCGGGCATATCGTTTTCTACACCGATTGGGTTATGGGGCGCGCTGTCAAGATGGTTGGATTGCTCAAGCGAGCCGACTAAGGGCGCGGCGCTGTCGAGCGGTCAAGCCTTCGAAAGCTTACTAGAGGATTTTCGCTCGCACCGGCGTTAAGGTTTCAGTAGACGCCGTTAAGCGGGAACGAGGATTCAGCGATGCTTTCATCAAAAGTGACATTGCGGCATGACATTGCCGGATGACATTGCGAGTGACATTGCATAAGTGCTATATGTTACTATCTGATGCAGACATTTCGTAAATCCCATATCGCAATGCCGTGCGATTCTCGCAATGTCAAGAGTGACATCAGCTAAGAGCGTTTGTTTTCAATGCTCCACAGACAAAAGTCCTCAAAAGTGCCACCCCTGTAGGAGAATGAATTCACTATGATTTGGGAAGGCTTAATTAAGAGTTATAGAGAACAAACAAGCCCGACAACACGTTAAGTTAAGCCCTCTTTCTCCTACAAGGGTGCCACTTCTCAGAGATTTTGGCTGTAACACACTGATATATAACGCTATTATCTGATGTCACGTTTGACATTGCCAGTGACATTGCCAGAGTACCACAGTGAAAATAAAGGACTTGCTAGCAATGTCATTGATTCGAGCATAAATTACACGATTGCTAGGCTGATCGTTCGATTGGTTGACGCTCGCGCACGATAAGCGTTCTCGAATTCAGCGAAATTTTCCGAAATATTGGGTAATTATGTTACCGATGCTGGTGAACACATGTATTTTCAATGAGTTACAGCATAGAGATCGGTTCGGACGCGATCAAATCT
>Ga0182024_10009113_pt1 | contig 20643 bp, 17 predicted proteins | sample P32metaG_FD_120480 | JGI IMG/M metagenome (GOLD analysis project Ga0182024, IMG submission 120480) | Permafrost microbial communities from Stordalen Mire, Sweden - P3-2 metaG (Illumina Assembly) | ecosystem: Environmental > Terrestrial > Soil > Wetlands > Permafrost | place: Sweden: Stordalen... | reverse complement strand
GTGCCTGGCGTTTTGCCCCACGTATTCCACCCCTCCGGAACTGCATCGGCAGGCAATTCTGTATCGATATACACCACGCGCGAGTACGGTCGCCATGGCCGACCGAGACTGATCGTGTCGCGCGCCGGAGCAGACGTTGCAGACGCCGCGCCCGACCCTGGGCCCGATCCTGTGCCCGACCCGTCGCCCGCCTCGATTCCGCTCGTCACTTTGCTGTCGACGATTACGTAGCCAGTGGTCTGCTCAGGCGAAGTGCGCGACTGTGCGGTCAAATAGCCTGGCCCATTCGCATGGATCTCCGAATGATCAAAGACAGCCGTCGCGTTGCCGAAGATAAAGTCGACTCCGCCCTCAATATATGAGTCGACGTAGTACTGCCGCCCGTAATCCGCGAAGAGCGTGTCCTGGTGGCCGAGAAACCGGCAGTGCTTGAAAACCGCCTTGTCCGCGCGCACCGCCGCCGCAACTGCCTGCCCTGTATTTCCGGCTGTATTTTCAAACGTGACGTTGTCTGCCTCGAATCCAGTCCCATTAATCTCCACTGTCTCGGTGAAAAACGTACCGCCCGCCTGCTTCGCATTCAGGCTGTTCGTAATCACCACGTCGGCAGGAGTCTTCCCCATGCCCACCAGCGTGATGTTGGTATGGTTCTGCGTAACAATCACCCGCTCGTGATAGACGCCCGGCGCAATCTCGATAAACACACGGCCCGGCTTGCCATCCCGCCCAATTCCCGCAAAGGGATGGTGGTCAATGGCCATCTGGATGGTCGGAAACTCCGTGGTGCCCTCTATCCCCGTCTTTACATCCGGCGAAACACGAACATGGACATCCTGCCCGTGCGCCGGACAAAAAGCAGCCACGCCCAACACCACCAAAATGGGAAAAACAACTGTCAGTCGGCTTCGCATATCTCTTTCCATACCGAAGCTATTTTTGCACGCTCGCCCCAGCGTCTCGAGCCGCCTTTTTCGTTGACTTTTCTCGCCCCCCCGCGTCCAAAAGCCGACTGCTCGCAAAAAAAATGATGGTCAGGCTGCGAGATTTGGGGCAAGGCGTTCGCAATTCCCTGTTGCCACCCGAAATCAAAGTATTTGCCAGTCAGAGGTGGAAACTAGGCACAACCCGCCCTCGCCTTTTACAATTCATCAGGGACTCCATCCCAACCCAGCTTTGCTCGGGAACGATGAAACTTGGCGGCTCATACCTGACCAGGATGAAGGAATAGCATGAAGTTCATGAAATTCGGCAAGGCGCTGGCGATGGGCGCACTTTCGGCGGCCGTCGTTTTAGGCGTGACGTCTTGCGTTGAGAGTTATACGGTTGGCTTCTTGTATGTGACCGGCACCGTCACCCAATCGACGGGCAGTAACGGCATCATCTCAGGCTTCAAAATCGACCACAACACGGGCCGGCTAACACCAATCAACACGCTGCCTGTAGCTTCCGGTGGCTCAAACCCTGTCCGCGCCGTGTTGACCCTCGGCAGCCGGTTCCTTTATGTCCTGAATCGCGGAGTAACGGCCTCAGGCAGCGCGGATTGCTACGGCACCGGCGCCAATGCCTGTCTCAACTCCAACATTGAACAATTCGCAGTTGGCGGAAATGGCGTTCTCACTCCGCAGGAAACCTTCTTTACTCAGGGCATCAACCCTTTCCGCATGTTTGCCGACGCTTCGGGCAATTATCTATATGTTCTGGACCACGACGCGCCAGACGACGTCGCCCCTTCCAGCACCGACAACTGTGCGCTTGCCCTCGGCAAATCAGTGACTACTTGCGGTGACATCACAGCCTTCAAGATCGACCAGAACACAGGTCGCCTGTCGCTCGTGGTCAATGCGCAGGTCACGGCCACCACCAGCGGCCAGCCGATTACCTACTTCCCTGTGCCAGCTAATCCGGTCGATTTCGTACTTGGCGGCGGCGGCATTATCCTCACGCTCGGCAGCACGTCCAGCGCAACCTCTTTCCCCTATACGGGGGGCAGCTTCGTCTTTCCGTACACGTATGCCAGCGCAACGGGACAGTTGACGTTAAGCCAGAACACCATTCAGCCCCTGACGATTCAGCAGGGCACGGCCATTGTGAACGCCAACGGCGTCATTTACGTGCTGGATAACGAGCCCGTCACCATCGCATCTGGCGCGGCTTTCCCCGCGGGCACTTACTCCAGCCAGATTCTTCCCTTTTCACTGGGCGCCGGCGGCGCGCTTGGCGCGGAGCCGAGCGGCCCGATTCCTGATGGCGCCGGTCTTACCAACCCCGTCTACGTCCTGGTCGAGAGCAAGGGCAAGTATGTTTATGTGGCCAACCAGGGAAATAACGTCGTCGGGCCGCTTCAGGATAGCGGGCTCGCCGGGTACTTTCTCACCACTGCGCCTGCCTTCCAGTTAAGTTTCATCGCCGAAGAACCATTCGGCTCCGGATCGGGTCCGCAATGCATCGTCGAGGACCCCTCCGACCAATTCATCTACGAAGCTGATCAATACGACTCCACCGTGACGGGAAGGCTGCTCGATCCGAATACCGGCGACCTGAACGATTTGCGCGTGCTTATGGATTACAAGCTCCAGGGGCCGGCGTCATGGTGCCTGGTTGATGGGCGCACAAGTTAGTGCCGCGCCCGCCAGCCGAAAGCAGGCGCCATCTTGCTGGCCGGACTTGTTGCCAGGTTCGTCTGCTTCCGCGGCCTGCGCAAATTGAAGGTCTGTCGGCAGACCCTGACGAAATTCTGACGTCGCCAGTTGCTTTTGGCGCCGAAGTTCGATTCGCCGGCACTCTTTTTTTGACCGGCATTTTTGGGAAGGCCTGCCCGCAGGCCGTGTGAATGGAAGATGCGCATGAAATTCAATAAATCGAGCCAGCTTTTGCTGGTCGGCGCGGGCAGCCTGCTGGCAGCTTCGCTGGTTACTGCCTGTTCACAGCTGACGCAGACCCTGACCGTCGACTTCGTTTATGTCGCCAGCGCCAAAGCAGCCGGTGCCGACAACTACGGCGAGATCAACGTCTTTGAGGTCAATTCTGAGTCAGGCCGCATGCGCCAGATCCCCACTTCACCTTTCCCGTCACAGGGGCGCAACCCGGTGGCCGAGGCCGTCTCCGTCGATTACGGCAGCCTCTTCGTAGTCAACCGGGACGACAACACCATCGTGCAATTCGGTATCGGCACTGACGGCAAGCTCTATCCCTTTAACACCGTCAACACTCCGGGAATCTTTCCGCTCGCCATCGCAGTCAACAAGTCGAATCTCTTCATCGTCGATCTTTACCAGCCGCTGCCTCTGTGTTCCGATGCTGAACCCTGCTCCGGCTCCATTGGCGTATTTCCGCTCGCCGCGGGCACGAGTTCTTCACCAGTTGCAATTGGAACGCCCGTCACGAACCCTGCCGTGAGCGCACAGTACTGGCCCTTGTCGCTCTCCGGCGCCAATGCGTCGCACGTTATCGTTCCAACGGCCGTCAATGTTCTCGCCTCCGGTGCCGAGGTCTACGTCACCGCGTACGATTCATCCGTCACGCCAAACGTCGGCTACGTCTTTGGATTCTCGGTCGGCTCGACCGGCGCGCTCACGGCGCTTCCCGGCTCTCCTTTTGCCGCAGGCGTCAAACCTTCCGCCATCGGCAGCGATTCCTCGAGCGCACATCTCTACGTCACCGACTTCTCGAGCGGAAACGTGCGCGGCTACGCGATCGGCTCGACCGGCGCTCTGACTGCGCTTTCCGGCAGCCCCTTCCCCGGGGGCAATCAGCCCTCCGCCATCGTCGTCGATTCGGCGTATGCGTTTGCCTACGTCGCCAACTCGCAGGACAGCAACGTCACCGCTTATTCAATCTCCTCCACCGGCGCGCTCACGACCGTTGGCACTTATGCCACCGGCCTCCAGCCCGTCGCCATTGGAATCGATCCTTCAACCGAACATTTTCTTTACACCCTCAACTTCCTTGACGACAGCGTCTCCGGCTTTGAGCTGAGCACGACCGCCGGAACGCTGCTCCAGTCACAGGATTCTCCATTCCAATGCAACGACAATCCCACGGCCGTCGCTGCCATACCGCACAACGGCACAGGAGGCGGTATCAAGCCGTGAGGGCTACTATTCGCTCCGCTCCGGCAACGGAGTTGGTAGCAAATCCCCGTATCCGCCTTTTACAATGACCACGGGGGCAACTTTAACGAGGTTTCTTGGGGCTTCTACTTACGGGCCCATGACGAAGGAAGCGCATGAAGTTCAGTAAATTGAGCCAGCTTTTTCTGGTCTCTGCAATTGGCCTGATCCTGGCTACCTTTTTCACCGCCTGCGATCTGGTCACCATTGACTATGTTTTCGTGGCCTGCTCCGCGGGCAGCTCGCCGGGCAGCAACGGGCAAATCTACGCCTACGCCGTTGACGCTCAGTCGGGCGCGCTGCGCACCTCTTCTTCCCCCGTTGACACTGGCGGCTCCAGCCCCGTTGCCATGGCCACCACCTCCGACTATTTCAACCTTTACGTCGCCAACCAGGGCAATAACTCCGTAGTTCACTTCTCTCTCTCTGATCACGGCATCCTCACCAAGAAGGACTCCATCACTTTGGCCAGTGCCCCCACGTCAATCGCCGTGAACTCCGCCGGTACGTATTTGTACGTGGTTTCAGGAACTTCTTCGGCCACTCTGACTGAATACGCACTCAGCACGGGCGCCATCGGCTCCGCCACTGCCACGCTGCCGCTTACGGTTCCCGGATTTGCCGGCGATACCATTTTGCCGACGGGCGTTGCGGTGCTTGCCAACAACAATGCCGTCTACGTCGCCGCTTATGACAAATCGGCCTACAACCCCGGCGGCTCTACCACCAGCAACGCCAATCCTGGCTGGCTCTTTGGTTATTCAGTTGCCTCTGGCGGCGCTTTGACGCCGGTTTCAGGCAGCCCCTACCAGGCAGGTGTCAAGCCCTCTGCGTTGACTCCCGATCCCGTCAGTAGATTCATCTACGTAACTGATTTCGCCTCGAACGAACTCATCGGCTATACGGTGCTCTCGAACGATGCGCTGCAGTTCATGGTCAACGGCCCCTTCAAAACCGGCAACCAGCCAAGCTCAATCGTCGTCGATCCGCGCGGCATCTTCATCTACCTGAGCAATTCGCTCGATGAGACGGTCTCGGCCTATTCCATCTCCCTGCCCACCGGCGCACCCTCTTCAGTCGTCAGCCTCGCAGGCACTGCGGCAATCACCACCGATACTGATCCCGTGTCGATCGTTGTTGATCCCGGCCTTGGCCGCTATGTTTACACCGCCAACTATCTGGGCAACTCCGTTTCCGGCTTTAAGCTCAATCCCAGTGACGGAACCATCCAGCCGACCCAGGCGAGCCCCTATCCCACGGGTGCGAATCCGAGAGCCGTGATCTCTGTTCCGCACGGCAACCACGCACTGTCAACGCCCCAGTAATCGCCGGATGTAGCGGCCATGTAGCGACGTTGACCATCCGGATACAGAAAAGCCCAGCCCTCAAAGGCTGGGCTTTTTGCGTTGTCCTGCAAGGCCGCGACCAGACCCTCGTCAAAAAAGGCCGAGAGCTGTCAGCCGCCGTTGAATCCAGTTCCCTGGTCTCTAGTGCCGAGTCCCTCATTCCCCGGTCCTATTCCCTATTCCATTGTTCCCTGCTCCTTCACTACTGTCGTCGCCTTCAGCCACTCGCGCAGCTTCCGCTGTGCCGGCTTCTCAATGAAATACAGCGCGCAAATCGAAAGCGCAATCAACAAGACGTAGCTGATCCACGGATCGAAGCGGATCAATCCTGTCGCTTCCAGAACGTGCGAGCCGTGAATAAGATTCCACAAGTTGAAATGCAGCAGGTACAGGCAGTAGCTTGCCTCACCCACGAACACCAGTGGGCGTACTCCCAGCGCTCGGGCCAGCGGATTTTCGCCAGCCAGCCCCAGCACGATGCAGCCGAACAGAGGCATAAGCAGTCCATCGTGCATGATCGGATAAGGCATCAGCGAGCCCAGGCTCAGCAGCGCATAGATTCCGCTGAACCCAATGATTCCCAGCCACAGGCGCAAGCGCGCCGTACGATCAATCATCCGATCAAGGTCAGCCAGCATTACGCCGAAAACAAAACCAAAGACGTGCGAGTAGGGCGTGTACTTTAGCGTCGACAGCCATGGCCCATAACTCCATCGGTCCGGATGCGCAATGCTGTCGGGATTAAATGCAATATAGAGCGCGCCCGGCACGAGTCCCAGCGCCCACACGCCGGCCATCTTCATCAGGTGCGGCGCCATCCGCTGCGGGCGCTTCCACTTCGCCACCCAGGGAAAAATCACGTAGTATGCTGCTTCGGCTGACATTGTCCACGCCGGCGTATTCAAAAACGTCGCTATCGCGGGAATGAAACCCTGGAGAAGCAAAGGCGTCAGCACCACCCCTGTCCAGAACATCGCATGCGAGTGGGTTTGGTATTCCCCGCTCAACAAATTCAGACTCAGAAGCAGGCTGAGAAAGTAAATGGGATAAATGCGCGTGAATCGCGCTTCCCAGAAGCGCTTTCGGTCCAGCTCTCCATTGCGCGCGCGCTCGGCGTAGTTGTACGCCAGCACAAATCCCGACAGCAGTATGAAGTAGCTGACCGAGATAAACCCGGCGTTGACGACAGGCGCCAGAAACCCAAACCACTTTGGATCGGAGAAGTGAAAAAGGACAATGTTGATGGCCGCGAAGCAGCGCAAGCCTGTCAGAGCTTTCAGCGGCGCTGGCTTGCGAGTCTCCACCAACTGTTAGACGTCTCCGGGCTAAAAGACAGCCGCTAGCCCCTAGCTTCTAGCTCCTAGCCTCATACCTGGTTGTGCTGAAACGGTTCGGCATGAAATTTAGGAAATGAATTTCTGCCGGCAGAACTCTTGGGAAAGGGTACTCAAGCAAATACCGGGAAAGCTCGGGGCTGAAAGCTAGAAGCTAAAGGCTGGAAGCTGGCTTTTCACGCCGTCACCAGCGATCCGACCTTTTCGCCCAGCACCACCCGCCGGATGTTTCCCGGACGATTCATGTTGAAGACGATCATGGGAAGATTGTTGTCCTTGCACATGCTCACAGCGGTCAGGTCCATCACTTTCAAGCCCTGCTGCAAAATCTGCATGTACGTGACCTGGTCGTACTTCACGGCGTCTTTAAACAGCACCGGGTCGGCGTCGTAGATGCCCTCTACCTTGGTGCCTTTCAGCAGCACATCGGCCTTGATCTCCATGGCGCGCAGGCTGGCCGCGGTGTCGGTTGAAAAGAACGGATTTCCCGTGCCCGCCGAGAAGATTACGACACGCCCTTTCTCAAGATGGCGCACCGCTCGCCGCCGGATATACGGCTCGGCGATCTGGTTCATGAACACTGCCGACATTACCCGGCACTGCACGCCGAGTTGCTCCAGGGCGTCCTGCAAAGCGATGGCGTTGATCACTGTGGAGAGCATGCCCATGTTATCGGCGCTCACCCGGTCCATCTCTTTGGCCTGCTCCTCTACGCCGCGGAAAAAGTTCCCTCCGCCCACCACAATGCCGATTTCCACGCCCAGTGCGTGCACATCCGCAATCTCGCCGGTTATTTCGGACACCTTGTCGGCATCCAGTCCAAATCCGCGCTCTCCCGCGAGCGCCTCTCCCGAAAGTTTCAGCACAATCCGCTTGTACATGTCGATTCGAGTATCGCATATGCATGGCCTGTTCCGCCCCCAAACAGCCCTGCGCATCAAGCCGCCGAACGACCCCATCCGTTCCGTCTGTAGAGGGCCGCTCCCTTTGATCTTTAATCCCTAATCCCTGTTCCCTGCAGCCCCACCTCCCTCCACCCGCGTCCCCTGCAAATTGATACACTCGACTTGCAATGAATCTCGGCCAACTTGAGCAGCAGATCACGCAGCATTTTGCCACCGGTCCCGCCGCCGTCAAAGATTCCGCAGCCATGACAGCCTTCCTCGCGCTGCGTTCGGCGCTCGAGGCGGGCACAGTCCGCGCTGCCGAACCCGACGCCGCTTCGCCCAGCGGTTGGCGTGTAAACGCCTGGGTCAAGCAGGGAATCCTGCTTGGCTTTCGCCTCGGCGCGCTCGAAGAATTGCCCTCCGCAAGTCTTTCTTTTCCCGGCCTGTCGTTCGTCGACAAGAACACTTTCCCTGCCCGCCGATTCGCAGCCGGCGATGGCGTCCGCGTAGTTCCCGGCGGCTCTTCGGTTCGCGCGGGAGCGTACCTGGCTCGCGGCGTCGTCTGCATGCCCCCCATGTACATCAACGTCGGCGCCTACGTCGACGAAGGCACGCTCGTCGACTCGCACGCCCTGGTAGGCTCCTGCGCGCAGATCGGCAAGCGCGTTCACTTGAGCGCCGCAGCGCAGATCGGCGGCGTCCTCGAGCCTGTCAACGCCAGCCCGGTCGTTATCGAGGACGATGTGCTCGTCGGCGGAAACTGCGGCGTCTATGAAGGCACTATTGTCCGCAAAGGCGCTGTGCTCGCCGCCGGCACCATCCTCACCCGCGGAACCCCGCTCTTCGATCTGGTGAATGGAACGGTGCTTCGCGCCTCCGCTGATCTTCCGCTCATCGTTCCCGAGAACGCCGTCGTCGTGCCCGGCTCGCGCGCTGTCAGCAAAGGCAAAGGCCATCCCCAAAGCGAAACCTGGGGCCTCAGCCTTTACGCCCCCGTCATCGTCAAGTACCGCGACGACAAGACCGATCTCAGCACCACCCTCGAAGATCTTTTGCGATAAAAAGACCTCCTGCATCAACAAAGCTCGTTTGCAACCCTGCCGCAATCAGTCAACGGACCGCGCTTTGCCACGTCTAAACCCCTGGAAAGTGTCTAACCAAAAGAATTTATGAAGATCCGCTCTTCCCTCTACCTCGCCCTATCGCTCGCAGCCCTGTCTTGCTTGCGCGATCCCGACGCCGCACAGCAGCCCTCGACCACTCAGCCCATGACGAACATCAAGGTCCAGGCTCGCGAAGTCCTTCTTCCCGTCACCGTCATTGACAAGAAGGGCGCGCTCGTCACCAACCTGACTGCCAAAGACTTCACCCTCACCGAAGACGGGCGTCCCGAAGTCATCAAGAGCTTCACCACTCAGAGCAACCTGCCCTTCCGCCTCGGCCTGCTAGTCGATACCAGCCGCAGCGTCTACTCGGCGATTGATAGCGAGCGCAAAGCCTCTGAGAAATTCGTTGACCTGATGCTGCCCACCGACCCAAAATCCGCCGTTCGCGGTGACCAGGCCTTTCTCATCCACTTTGACAGCGAAGTGGAGTTGCTTGAGGACTTCACCAACTCCCGCGAAAAGTTGGATCACGAGATCGATGCCATGACGCCGACCGCCCGGGAGCACAACACCCAGGGACCCGAGACAAGCGGCGAAGACCGCGGATCAGGTGATCATGGTGGCTACAGCCACGGCGGCGGAACGCAGCTCTACGACGCCATCTATCTCTCTTCTGACGAGCTGATGAAGCCCAAAGATGGCCGCAAAGCGCTGGTCGTCTTCTCCGACGGTGTCGATCGCGGCAGCAAGGAGACCCTCAACGACGCCATCGATTCCGCTGACCGCGCCGGCGTGCAGGTATTCACCATTTACTTCAAAGGCGAAGAGGAACACGGCGAGAACGGCTTTCCGGGTGGTCACCACGGCGGAATGGGTGGTGGCGGCTATCCCGGTGGTGGAGGCGGTTGGCCAGGCGGCGGTGGTGGAGGCGGCCGCCACCCCGGCGGTTCAAACGCGCCCCAGCTCGATGGCAAGAAAATTATGCAGGAGATCGCCTCGCGCACCGGCGGTCAATTCTTTGAAGCTAAAAAGAAGGAAAGTCTCGACGACATCTACGGCCTCATCGCCGGGGCCCTTCGCCAGCAGTACCTGCTCACCTACACGCCCGACAAGGTTGACACCGACGGCGACTTCCACAAAATCGTCCTGAAAGCCGGCAACGCCGACCTGACGGTAATCACCCGCGAAGGCTACTACGCGGCGACCGGCAATCAGACCGCCGGAAACGAATAGTTCCAGACATCAGCACGCAATAAAGAAGGCCGCATTCCACCAATTGTCAGCGTGGAATGCGGCCTTGTTCGTGAGCCCTATCGACTTCGAATTGCGGGCCGGGCTTAGTGGCCGTGCTCGTGCCCCCCGTGCGGCTCGCCCCCACCTCCGCCCCCGTGCGGTTGGCCCCCTGCCGGCGGTCCCGTGTGCGATTGCGGGGCCGGACGGTTTTCGGGCGTCGGACGGCTTTCAGGCATTGTCCGCGGCTCGTGCGTTTGTGGCGCAGGGCGATCCTGAGGGGCTGGGTGATTCACCGTAGGCTCCGAGCGATTACCTGTATTTGAATGCGACGCGTTGTAAGTCTTGCTCTCAGGAGCGCCCGGATTTCCTGCCCCCGCATTTCTCGTGTCTGGATTTCTCGCCCCAGGATTCCCCGCGCCCGGATTGTGATTTCCAGCGCTCGGATTCGGGGTGCCCGGATTCGAGGAGTTGGTGTGGTTGCCTCCTGCCGCCGGACCATGTTGTCCTCCGCCGGCCAATGGCCTGTCTGTCGCTGCATTCGCGGGGTGCCCGCCGTTGTGGTTGGCATAGTTGTTCACGTTCGTCCGTGCCGCAGTTTCATGCTGCGTCTGGAACGACGTTGGAGCGGTGTGCCTCTCGTGCGAGTATTGGTTCTCCTGCGCTGTCGCTGGATGATTAATCCCGCCCGGCCCGCCGCTGAAAGCCACATGTCTGTCGTTTGCGATGGTGTTGCGTTGCACGCTGGTCCGGTCCACATACGTGTTGTGAATGGCTGTAGTGTTCACATGCACCACCGCAGTGTTATAGCGAAATTCTCTGCCGGCCCACATGCCGCCCACGAAGCCGATTCCCATGTAGCCAAATCCATAATCCACGCCGCCGTAGTAGCCCACGTGCGTTCCCCAATAGCCGGGGTGCCATATGTACAGTCCGCTGCCCCAGCCCCAATATCCGGGCGTCCACAGCGCGCCCACATAAGGCGCGGGAACCCATGTTCCGGGAACCCAGTAATAGCCGTCATCGCCGTAAGCCCAAAAGCCCGGCGTCCACATCCAGCCATCCTGCGGGCAGGGCGGCTGCTCATAAACCGGCAGCACCGGCGGAGCAAATCCTACACTTATAAAAACCGCCGCGTTTGAAGCTGCGGGGATCAAACAAACAAGCAGAGCGAGCAGAATCACCCGCATAAATTTGAAGTTTCGCATGGGGAGGAACCTCCAATGATCTTGAGTGGATTTGGCCCCGTATAAAGAGCCAATCCAGTCTATGCTCGTAGGAACCCATCCGGCATCAAGAAGTTGCCCGGGAGAGCCCAGTTTTCCACAATAACTGCTTTATTACCTATAGCTAAGGGCCGGCCAAGACCTCTGCCAAATCTCACACGCGCCCCATAGGCGCCCCTCCGGACCCCTCGCGAACCCACCCTGAATCCCACTCCGAGCCGATGATAGACTCAGCCCATGTCGCGCGGCGTTTTCATCACCCTCGAGGGCCGCGACGGCTCCGGAAAAACCACCCAGATCAAGCGCCTGGCGGCATGGCTCGCCCGTCGCGGCCATGAGGCCGTCCTGCTCCGTCAACCAGGCGGCACCACCATCGGCGATCGCGCGCAGGCCATCGCAGAAGTCATCCAGCCTGCCCTCGACGCCGGCAAGGTCGTCGTCTGCGACCGCTTCACTGACTCGACTGAAGCCTACCAGGGGGGTGGCCGCCAACTCGGCTCTAAAGTTGTGCTTGATCTCCATCGCCTCATCTGCCGCGGCCTTCAGCCCGACCTCACTCTTCTGCTCCTCCCCGGCTTTGAATCATCGCTGGCTCGCGCGCGCCGCCGCAATGACCGCGTGGAATCCGAAACCGGCCGCAACGAAAACCGCTTTGAAACCGAACACGACGCTTTCTTCCGCCGCGTCTGGGAAAAATACCGCGAGATCGCCGCGCGCGAGCCCGACCGCGTCGTCCTCATTGAAGGCGACCTCACCATCGACGAGGTCTACGAGCAAATCGTTGAATCCGTCTCCGAGCGCATCGTCACGCTAACGCAAAAATCCTAGTTGTCTCCGCCGTGCGCGGCAGAGCATTTACAATTTTTCCAACCGAAAGCTACGGCAACTTCCAACTCCCAGCGAGGCGTCATGTTTCACATCTCGACCCGCATTTCGAACCGGTCCTCTGCCCTCTTCCTTGCCTCTCTCCTGATCGCAATCCCGCATCTCCACGGCCAGGCTTCGCCGTCAAAAATCGTCGACGAACTTCACAAACTGCGCTCGCTATCAGACCAGGAGCGTCCGGTCGCGACTACCAAAGTCGCAACCGAGATCAGCGCGCTGCCGCCGGGAATGGACAAAGTAAAACTCGCTGACGCCGCCGCCAACCTTGTCACCGAAGGCGATCAGGGTCAGGATGCGCTACAGGCCGTCGCCACTGCGCTTTCCAAAGCTCTCGCGGAAACTCCGGTCCCCGCCAAAAACGACCAGCCGCCCCCGCCCTACTTCGACCTGGCGCGCCTGGCCCGCTACGAACACGTCACCGTCTCTCTCGACAACCCGCTCTACAAGAAAGCCACCGAAATCCTCGCCGCCAATGAAGCTGACATCGCCAAAGCCGACTTCACGCTCAAGGATCTCCACAACAAAAAGTGGACCCTCTCAGAGCTCCGCGGAAAAATCGTTCTCGTCAACTTCTGGGCCACCTGGTGCCCACCCTGCCGCGCGGAGATGCCGAACCTCGATGCCATTTACGCGCAATTCGCGAGCCAGGGACTGGTAATTCTCTCCATCAGCGACGAGGATCCCTCCACTGTGAACTCATTCCTGCAGGGGAAGATCTACCACCCGCCCGTGCTCATCGATCCCGGCGACGCCATACACAACGAATTCCATATCGTCGGAATTCCTCAAACCTTCGTCTTTGATCGCGACGGCAAACTGGCAGGAATCGCCATCGACCAATCCACGCAGAGCCAGTTCTTGGCCCTCCTCGTCCAGGCCGGCCTCAAACCGCAATAGATCCTCGGCAAATTTTGCCGGCGAATCTTCGGCTCGCAGGCCGGAACGCAGGCCGAACTTCAAATCAGACGAACATTGTGCTCGATCGTCTTGATCACCTTGTCCATGTCCCCGGATAACACCTGCTTGGCCATGCTCAGGGTAAAACCTTTCGCGGTGTGAAATGGCACGTGCGACGGCAGCGAGAGCGCAAGGCGATCCACTACCGCGTCCACCACCACCGGACCATCTTTGTAGGCCAGCGCCTCGGCGAGCGCGTCCTTCACGTCGCCAGGTTCCTCCAGCCGAATCCCTTTCGCGCCCATAGCCTCGGCCACATTCGCAAAATTCGGATTCTTGAAATCCACGCCGAAGGGCAGCATGCCGGCCTCCTGCTGCTCGATGCCAACGAAGTTGAGCGACTCATTATTGAAGATGATTTGAACCACAGACGTCTTGCGCTCCACCTGCGTCAGTAGATCGCCCAGCCCAAGCATCGTAAATCCTCCGTCGCCACACAGCGCGATCGTCTGACGTCCCGGATAAGCCAGTTGCGCGCCGAATGCGTTCGGGGCCGCACTCGCCATCGACGCCCACGTAAGTGACCCATGGAACCTGCGGTTGGCACCGCCTCGGATGTGCCTCGCCATCCAGATGCATGGCGTCCCCGTGTCGGCAAAAAACATGGCATCGTCTGATGCAAGCTTGCAGAGCGTCGCCGCCAAAAACTCTGGCCGGATCGGCTTGATGCTCGGGCCCTTGTCGACGTAGTGATTAAGCAGCTCGTAGAAGTCGCGCGTCTCGGCAACATGATGGTCGAGAAACTTCGTGTTGCTCTTTACGCTTACCTTCGGCAGCAGAGCGTCCAGCGTTGCCTTCACATCCCCAACCAGCGGCAAGTCGATGGCTGTGCGCCTGCCAATATGACTTGCCTTGCGATCGATCTGCACCTTCTTGACATTGTCCCCCGGCAGAAACTCCGAAAAAGGAAAATCGGTCCCCAGAAACAGCAGAAGTTCGGCTTTGTTAATGGCGTTGTACGCGCCCCCATATCCGAGAAGGCCGGTCATGCCCACCGCAAAGGGATTGTCACTCTCGAGCCACTGCTTGCCGCGATACGAATAGCCAACGGGCGCCTTCAATTTCTCCGCCAGCGCAAGCACCTCGCTACGGGCGTCGCGGCAGCCTTCGCCTCCAAAGATTGCCACGGTCTTTGCCGCCTCGATCATTTGCGCCAGCTTGTCCATGTCGGCATCGGCGGGACGGAAAACGGGTGCGGCGGGAATCCTCACGTCTTCAATGCGAAAATCCGCATCCGCACTGGCCACATCGCCCGGCATCGAAATCACCGTCGGCCCACGTTCGATCACCGCCGTCATGATGGCTGTATTGATCACCGCGCGCGCTTGCTTGGGATTGACAACGCGGCCCGTGTAGAGGCTTGCCGTCTCGAAGAATAGGTAAGGATTCAGCTCTTCCAGTCCGGCCGTGTCCATAATGCTTGTTTCCACGTCGCCGGCAATCGCAATAATGGGCGCACCTTCTTTCAGGGCATCCATCAAGCCGTTAAACAGGTGTGTAACGCCGGGGCCCGCCGTACCGCACACCGCCACCGGATTGCCCGTGAAATATGCCTCGGCGCCGGCCGCGAAGACCCCATATTCTTCGTGCCGCACATGCACGAATTCGATGTTTCCATTGCGGCGAAGCGCGTCGATCACAGGATTCAGCGCGTCCCCGATGATGCCGTAGCAGCGCTTCACGCCCGCCTTCTCCAGCATCTTCCACATCAAGTCGGCTACGTTTTGTGCCATGTCATCCTTCCAGTCAGGTCGGCCAAATAGGCGGCCAAATATTTGAGTTCAAGTGCGCCGTCGGGGGAACGGCGAGCCGGCTCGACATCATGAAATCGTCGACAGAGGAGGTGTCACGGGAACGCTCTGGATGGATGATGCCGCGAATTTCGACTGGGTTGCATTAAAAGCTCTACAACACGCAGTCCGCAATCCCGATCATCAATCTCGACCCGCGCAATCTCGACGCGCGCAGCCGGAAATGTAACTAGCCCGCCATCTTTTTGAACATAGCCTGAAGCACGACCGCCTCATTGTGCTCCGTATCCCTGGCTCCGTAAACCAGAGTGATCGCGGAGTGCTTTCGAGCAGCCTGCACGATATCGGCAATTGTCTTTCGCGCTTCCGGGTTCTTCAATTCCGCCTTGTACCGCTTGCAGAATTCGAGCCATCGTTTCGGATCGTGGCCGAACCATTTCCTGAGCTGCGTGCTGGGCGCGATGTCCTTCGCCCAGGCATCCAGGCGCAAATCTTCTTTCTTTTTTCCACGCGGCCACAGACGGTCAACCAGCACCCGGAATCCATCAGTGCTGGCAGGTTCCTCGTAAGCCCTCTTGAGCAGAACCTTCATTCGTCGACTCCGTTTCCAAGACTCCGTATCCAGGATCGCCATCCCGCAAGGATTGGCAGGGGAACAGTCTCAGCGTACAGCGTAGCGAAACCCTGGGAATACCGCCGGTCGGTTTTTCTTGGAAATTAAGTACGGGCGAAGCCACTGACTCAATAAATGTCCTCTTTTGATAGGAGACCGCCTCAAAAGAATCCGGCATCCAATCCTGCGGGGTGCTGTGAGATGACGGATTCGATCAGATGGGTTCTGCCGGGGACCGTTTTCTCTATCGCAGCTTGGATGGCTTTCGGATGTGGCGGAACAAGACTGGCCCAGCAAGTTCCGCAGGCCCAGGTAGCACCGGCGCCGTCGACCCCGCTCGCGGAGAGGAAGGATGAGCTCGGCGTGCCATCGTGGGATCCAGCGTGGGACCGGACGATTGAACAATCTCTGCCGCCGGAGATGCTGTCGAACAGCGAAGCGCGAGCGGTCAAGCCTTTCTGCCCGCAGTTCCAGGAAATGAACGAAACCGACCGGAAGGTTTTCTGGGCCTACGTTTTCCAGGCGCTGGCTGGTGCAGAGGCAGGTCTAAAGCCCACAACAGACGTGCGGCACACGGAACCCGAGGTCGCCGTAAAGGACTCAGTGACCAAGAGAATGGTGCGCAGCGAAGGCCTGTTGCAACTCACCTACGAAGATTCCGACCGCTACGGTTGCGCTTTCGATTGGGACAAGGACAGGCGATTGCCCGAGAAGGATCCGCAGAAGACCATACTGCAACCGGACAATAATCTGAAGTGCGGCATCAGGATTATGAGCAGCCAGCTCATCGACAAACACAAGCCGCTGGCGACTGGATCGAGCTATTGGTCGACGCTACGTCCTGGAACGGTGAGTTACAGAGTTTTCGTCAAGCAGATGGCGAATGTTCCGTCAGCCTGTCGTATCCCGGCGCCGGTAGCTCATTCGAGGAAACCGGCCGATCGTTCAACGAAGGCGCTTGCGGGCACGAGCGAGTAATCACCGGACTGCCGGCAATTCGCTTGGCTCGCGCAGTCGAAGGCTCCGCGTTTGCTGTTCGCTTTGTATCAGGGCTCGGCTTCAGCTGTGTTCCGATCCCCAGAAACAATACTTAAGTTTCCACTTGACAATTGAAACCAACCGCGCAATACTTAAGTCGTTACTTAATGATTTCCCACAAGGAGCACCGATTTTATGACTAACCCAAGCGTCATTCACAGCACTTTCCAACTCGAACGCAAGCTCAAGGCCTCTCCTGAGCGCGTGTTCGCCGCCTTTGCCGACGAAACCACCAAGCGCCGCTGGTTCTACGACGGCAGTCGTGGCGCGATTGAAGATCACAAAATGGACTTCAAGGTCGGTGGCAAAGAGCGCGCCCAGATGAAGATGGGTCCCGGAACGCCTGTCGCTGGCAAGACCCTGGTTAATGATGTGATTTACGAGGACATCGTTCCCTCGCGCCGCATCGTCACAGCCTACCGCATGTCCATGGACGGAACGCCGTTCTCGGCCTCACTCGCTACCATCGAATTGATACCCAACGGCTCCGGCACCGACTTGCTCCTCACGCATCAGAGCGCATTCTTTGAGAACGCCGACGGGCCGGAGATGCGCAAGGCCGGCTGGCAGTCGCTGCTCAACAAGCTGACGAAAGAGCTCGGAGAAGAAACTGACTAAGTCGGCGAGCCATTCACAAACACCCGATCGTCACCAGCGGAACGGAGGAAGACGCGAAGCGTGAAACGCAACTCCCCCAATATCGCCCGCGTCTTCCACGCGCTCGGAGACCCCACTCGCCGCGCCATGCTCGAGCGACTCAGCGACGGGCCCATGTCCGTGTCATTTCTCGCCGAGCCTTTTGATATGTCGCTTGCTGCCGTCGTGCAGCACTTGCAGATCCTGCAAAAAGCCGGCCTCGTCAAGACCGAAAAGATCGGCCGCGTGCGCACCTGCCGCGTTGAAGCCTCAGGCCTGCGCGCCGCTGAAGAATGGCTCAGCGCGCGCCGTCCAGAGTGGGACCGCAAGCTCGATCGCCTTGTGCAGTTCCTCGATGAACCGGCGGAGCGCCGGAAGAAATGACATGGGCCTCGATGAAGCCCGCACAGCGTGGAAATCGCGACTCACAGTTCCCCGCCCACGCTTGCCGACTTGCTGACTTGCTATTTACTTAGTGCCCCTGCAGCCCCAGCGCCTTCACAACCCCATCATCCACTTGCGTCGGCTGGTCTTTCTCCTTGGTCACCACGCCGAAATTGCCGCGATAATCCCACATCGCCCAGCCGATACCGTCATTCTCCAGCGCCGTGCGCACGTCATGCAGCCAGTTGGTGCGCGAAACCGGATCGCTGTGCTCGCGAAACACGCCGAATTCATTGCAGATCAGCGGAACGTGATTGTCGTGAGCCCACGCCGCAGCGTTGTCGATCATGAGTTGAATGCGATGCGCATTCCAGTCGTCCAGCCAGTATTTCTCCATGGAATACCGAACCGAGGCATTCGGAGCCTCCTTCAGCAGATCCGCCATCGAACTGTCCGTCGCCGGATACGGAATGTCGTGCTCGTAGCTCCACCACGGCGTGCCCCACGTTGCGCCCTGGTGCGTAAACTCATGCGGCTCGTAGAAGTGGAAGTTATAAATCACGTTGCCATCGGCCAGCGGCTCAATCGCCAGCAAATCCCAGAAGTCAGAATAGTCCGCGCCCGCCGCGATGATCGTATGGTGCGGCGCCTCCTGACGAATGGCCGCCGCCACGCGCGTCTGGATCCCCGCCCACCGGTATGCATCGTAGATTTCCGGCTCGTTCAGGATCTCGAAGAACACCATATTAGGATCGCGATCTGCATAATGCGCCGCGAGCCGGCGCCAGGTCGTCGTGAACCGCTCCACCGCCTGGTCGTCGGTCCGCATCTTCTGCTTGTAATCGTCGGTCGGATGAACGTCGATGATCACCGCCAGCTTATTGGCCAGCATCGTGTCCACGGCATGATCAAGCTGAGTCAGGAATTCGGCATTTGAATTCCCCCCTCTGAATCCGTAAATAGCCGCCATCAGTTGCATCGGATCGATGCTGAGCCGGACATGGTCGAATCCCATCTTCGCGATCAGCGCGATGTCCGCGTGGTCGGTATAACTCTCGATGCGTGCCGCCGAATAATCGCCCGTCCCACCAAACCACCCGGATGCGTTGATTCCGTGCTTTAGGTGCTGCGCGCGTGCAAACGCCGTCTGCACATCGGCGGCCCGATCTAGTGGGTTTTGTGCTGTGACTGGAATCGCAAAGGCAAGAAGAACTGCAAGAAAACTGAGACGAATACGCACAGAAATCCTCCCCAAACTGACGACGCGTTAACGATACCACGCGATGGGGCGCACGTTCATTGCAGCGTTTCGCGAAACAAAACGGCCCCCGTTTCCGGGAGCCGCTTGTTCCTTCCCCTCAATGTCGCTTGCTGACCCTCTTGCCGGCTCGCCTATTGTCCGGAAGTCGAACCATCGTCCAGGTTCGCGGCCTGCTCGTAGGTCACGCGCAAATATTTGTAAGGATTCACTGGCACATCGTGCACCCGCACTTCGTAGTGCAAATGCGGCCCGGTGGCGCGGCCTGACTCGCCCACATATCCGATGACTTGCCCACGAATCACATGCTGCCCGGGATAAACCGCAATCTCTGAAAGATGCCCGTACAGTGTCATCACGTCGTGACCGTGATCCAGCGTCACTTCGCGCCCATATCCAACGCCCATCTGCGCCCCGGTTACGTCACCGTCGCCTGCCGCGCGCACCGGTGTTCCGTACGGCGCGTCAATGTCGACCCCAGTGTGGAATGCGCCTTCACCATTAATCGGATCCTCGCGCTCGCCGAAGCTCGACGCCACACGGCCCTCGACCGGCCACATCGACGGCGCATCGGCAAGCTCGGTCCAATCACCCGCAAAGTTCGCCGTCAACCCACCCTCGAGCGCCCGCGAAACCTGGCCCGACATCGCCTCGGCCCGCAGCTCATAGAACATGTCAATGGAGTTGCTGACCTGCTGGTTTACTTCATCGGTCTGAGCTAGTGGCCCCGGAGCCGCAACCGATGCCGGCGCCGCTTTGCTTCCCACACCCGCAGGTTTCGATTCTGTCGCGGCTTGTAATCTGCTCTGTCTCAGCCCGTAGAGAGCCGACACTTCATTGGCCAACGCGCCAAGGCTGGCGACCTGCACGCTGCGGTTGTGCGCAATTGCCGCCATACGCTGGTAGTTCTGGCGCAGCGTCTCACGGTCTGCACGCACCTGGTTGTAGCTTTCTGTCTTCAGGACCATCCGCGTGTACGACCCGGCCAGGCCCACAATTGTAAACGCGCCCACGATTGCAGCGGCCACGAATCCATAGACATACTTCAGCGGAAGCGGAATCTTCCGTAGTTGGCCGTCCTCATCGCGTGCAACAAAAAGTATGTAGTATCGCTTCCGTAGCATTTTTGCCTGCATCCCCTGCGATTCACTCTGATCCGCCAGCGAACACGATTCAAGATCGGGGGAACTCGATCGGTTGCGGATTACCGAACCCGCCAAAGAACCTGTGCGCCCATTGGGCTAGTTACGAGAACGTTGCTAAAGCCTAGCAGACCGTTCAAAAACGGGTCAGCGAAAATCGCCCTCCGTCATTACTAGAGTACCACCGTCAAGCACATTGTCCGGAGGGAGCCCTCGCAACAGCCTTCCCCTTGAGATTAAGCCACTTATGCGCCAAATTTGTGTCCACCCCGTCAGCGAATATCCACAAATCCCTGTGCTTGTTCCTTCGGCCGCTTCTTGGAGCCGGTCCTCCTTCCCTGCACCAGCCTGAGACACCGGCCTATCGCCTTATGCTTTCAATGCGCTTCCCAATCTGCGTCGATTCCGGGCATCACGCACGCCTGCCGCACCGTATCCTATCCTCAATTCATGTCCCGCCTGCCGAAGCCGCCGAAGTCCGCCCGTACAGGTTCCGGCAGCCCCCGTTCCGCCAGCATGGGCCCCGGTAGTTTCGGTGAGTTGGCGTTGCTCCGTAGAATTCGCCTTCGCGCCGCGCACGCCCAAACTCCGGAGTTGCAACTCGGCATCGGTGACGACTGCGCCCTTCTTCGTCTCGCTCCCGGCGAAGAGCTGGCCGTTACGACCGACCTCTCTATCGCGGGCCGCCACTTCCGCATCGATTGGCATCCCGCCGAATCCGTCGGCCATCGCGCCCTCGCC
>Ga0182024_10009112_pt1 | contig 20648 bp, 16 predicted proteins | sample P32metaG_FD_120480 | JGI IMG/M metagenome (GOLD analysis project Ga0182024, IMG submission 120480) | Permafrost microbial communities from Stordalen Mire, Sweden - P3-2 metaG (Illumina Assembly) | ecosystem: Environmental > Terrestrial > Soil > Wetlands > Permafrost | place: Sweden: Stordalen... | reverse complement strand
GAGAATCTGCTGCTCGGCCGAATGAACCGACAGCGACTTGAGGCCGAGCCGCTGCGCGACGCAATGCTCGCTACCGCTGGCCGGCTCGACGAGACGCCGGGCGGGCCATCGACGCGAAACATCAATACCCGACGCCGGTCGATCTATCTGATGACCGTCCGCTCCGATCGCACCGGATATCGCATGTTGTTTGACGCCACCGATCCGACGGCGATCGCCGACACACGCAATGATTCCACCGTCGCGCCCCAAGCGCTGTTTCTGATGAATGATCCGTTCGTGATCGAGCAGGCTTCGCACCTGGCCAAGCGCGTGCTCGCACAGTCGAGGAAGAGCGACGCCGATCGCATCGACTGGCTCTACCGCACCCTCTATGCTCGGGGCGTTGATGTGCGCGAGATGCAAATCGCCCGGCAGATGCTGCCGGATGCGGCTACCGAAGGCGACTGGGCGAAGTATTGCCAGTTGCTCTTGTGCAGCAATGAGTTTTGTTACGTGGATTGAGGAGTACAACCATGGGATGCACAGGTCATGGCAGCCGGCCCGTTTCGCGACGGCAAGCGCTCAAGCGCTTCGCCAACGGATTTGGCGTGCTGGGATTGGCCGATCTCATGGCGCGCGATGCGATGGCATCGAGCGCTTCATCCGTGCTCAACGCCGCGCCGATGTTTGCGCCGCGCGCCAAGAGCGTGATCTTCCTGTTCATGGCCGGCGGACCTTCGCACGTGGATCTGTTTGACCCGAAGCCGCAGTTGATTGCGAACAACGGAAAGCCGCTTCCGTTTGCGATGCCGACATTAGTTCGCACGAAAACCGGCAATCTGATGGGATCGAAATTCAAGTTCAAGCCGCAAGGTCAGTGCGGCACGCCGGTCAGCGAACTGCTGCCGCACATTGGCAGCTGCGTCGACGACATCTGCGTGATTCGCTCGATGGTGGCCGACAATATCAATCACAACGGCGCGTGCCTGCAGATGAACACGGGCGAGCAGACATTCAGCCGGCCGAGTCTCGGTTCGTGGCTGCTGTATGGACTTGGGAGCGAGAACCAGAACCTGCCGGGGTTCGTGGTGCTGAGTCCCGCGCAACCCGCTCAAGGCGCGCCGCTCTGGAGCTCGAGCTTCCTGCCGGCGTCTTATCAAGGAACGTTGGTCGCGGACATGAAGCACCCGATCGCCGACCTGGCGAATGCAGACATGGGCGCGACCGCCCAGCGCAAGCAGCTTGATGCCTTGCGACAACTTAACGAGATTCATCGCAGCACCCGCGAGGAAGACAGCCGGCTGAGCGCTCGCATCGCATCGTTCGAGCTGGCGTTCCGCATGCAGAGCGAAGCGCCCGAGGCATTCGACATCGCCGGCGAAAGCAAAGCGACGCGCGAGCTATACGGCGTCGACACACCCGTCACCGATATCTTCGGCCGGCAATGCTTGCTCGCCCGCCGTCTGGTCGAGCGTGGCGTGCGCATGGTGCAGGTCTATCACACGCAGACGAGCCATCGCAGCAGTTGCCAGTTGTGGGATCAGCATGGGAATCTGCACGTCGAGCTGCCGAACAATTGTGCGGCCACCGATCAACCTGTCGCCGCGCTATTGAAGGATCTGAAGAGCCGCGGCTTGCTCGATGAAACACTCGTCGTCTGGGGCGGCGAATTCGGCAGAACCCCAACCGCCGAGAATGGCGACGGACGCGAACATCACCCCTTCGGCTTCACCATGTGGCTCGCTGGCGGCGGTATCAAGGGGGGCATCGTTCACGGCGCTACCGACGACTTCGGCTGGCATGCCGTCCAGGACAAAGTCCACGTACACGACCTTCACGCGACCATCCTGCACCTGATGGGCATGGATCACGAAAAGCTGACGTATCGCTACAGCGGCCGCGACTATCGCCTGACGGATGTCAGCGGGACGGTTGTGAAGTCGATCATTGCGTAGAAGGAACGCCGTTCTCCACGATCGGCTTACATAAACAGCCACGCCACAATGCCGGCAATTCAGGTGCTGCAGACTTCGCGACTCCATCTCCGCGATTGGCGGGAGAGTGACTTGCCCGCGCATGCGGCGATGAACGCCGACGCGCGAGTGACGGAATTTCTGCCAGCGTTCATTCGAGCCGAGAGTGATCAGCGCGTCGCCCGAATACGCGAACACTTTGATCTTCATGGCTTTGGACAGTGGGCCGTCGAACTGATCGACGGTGCAACCTTCATCGGATCGGTGGGCCTGAGCGTGGTGAGTTTTCAGTCGCACTTTACGCCGTGCGTTGAAGTCGGCTGGCGATTGGCATACGAGCACTGGGGCCGCGGCTACGCCACCGAGGCGGCAACCGTCGCGATCGACTTCGGATTCGAGACTCTCAAACTCGATGAAATTGTTTCATTCACGGTCCCCGAGAATCTTCGCTCTCGTCGCGTGATGGAACGGCTGGGGATGACCCGTTCGGAAGCTGACGATTTCGAGCATCCGCTTCTGGCCGAAGGCCATCGTCTCCGGCGACACGTGCTCTACAGATTGTCTCGCGCAACCCAGACCCTTTCCCCGACCTGATGGCCGCCACCATCCAGCGTCGCAGCATCGCCGGACGCTTGGGATCAGAATTGCTTCGCGCACGGCCAAAGAAGCCACGGGACATTAGATAGCGGGCGTCTAAGTGGGATAATCCCACTTGCCCACCCACGCCGGCAATCGTATGATCTGATCTATCAGGAGATGCCATGGCAGCTACAAAGCTTAAGCGACGGCCCGTTAAACCGGTGCGGGCGTCGAATGCGATTCGCGTCGTAACGAAGACCGGCGACAGTAAAGGGCGAATTGCGTTGGGCAGCCAGTTTGCCAACCGTCCCGTTATCATTGAAAGCCTCAGCGAAACCGAAGTTCTCGTGAAACTGGCCCGGGTGATTCCAGAGCGCGAAGCCTGGCTTTACGAAAATCCGGAAGCGCTCTCAGCCGTGCGAAAAGGCTTGTCGCAGGCTCGCGCCGGGCTGTTGAGCGACGGGCCAAACGTTCGTCGCGATGCGAACCTCGCCGCCAAGCTTGGGGACTAACGGTGCCATTCAAGCTCGTCTGGACGACGGTCGCCAGTCAACAATACCGCATGCTACGAGACACGGCAGAAGCATCCCTAAAGTCGAGGAAATCGAATAAAGCGGTCAAGGCAACGAAGGCAGAAGGGTTGTTCAAACAGGTCCACGGCTGCCTTGAAAAGTTGGCCGGCAATCCGCGTCACCCCGGGCTGCAAACTCACAAATTCGATTCGCTGATCCATCCGTATGATCCCAACCAATCGGTCTTTGAGGCCTACGCTCAGAACAGGACGCCCAGCGCCTATCGGGTCTTCTGGTGTTATGGCCCGGCCAAAGGCGACGTTACGATTATCGCAATCACGCCACATCCTTGAGGAGCCCAATCGGAGGAGCAATTCATGGTCTATCCAGTCGCGCGGGATTTCCTGATAGCGGCCCTCGTGCTGACACTCACGCAGGTTGGCTCCGTGGCATCAGCCGATGAAGTTCGGGCCGGTGACGTCGAAACCTTCGGCACCGCCGGCAAGGAATTGAAGGTTCTCGGCGGCGGTCGCGAAGCGGAACTTTTCTCGCGAGCTGGCGCCGGCTGCCTCACGCACATGTGGTTCGGCGGCGATTGGAAGGGCTACCTTCGCACGCGCATCCGCATCTATGTCGACGGCGAAAAGACCGCCGCAATCGACATGGAGCTGGGCCTCGGCGTCGGCATCGGCTTCGAAGACACCGCCGCGCCGTGGGGCATCACCCGGATGGGCAAAACCGGAAACCACAGCGGCGTTTACAACACCTTCCGCGTTCCATTTGGAAACGGAATCCGCGTCACCGCGCAACTGGCCAATGACGTCAAAGAAAATCCCGACTTCTGGTGGATCATTCGCGGGAGCACTCATCTGCCGGTCGCAATTGCTGGCGTGCGACTGCCGGACAACGCGCGCCTCCATCTTTACAAGCAGGAGAATTACAGCGCGCAGCCGCTGGAGGAGTTTGACCTGTGCAATACCACGCGGCCTGGAGCGCTCTATCTGGTGACCATCGCCGGCCAAAGCCATGGCAACCTCAACTTTCTCGAAGCCCAGATGCGCGCGTATCTGAACGGCGTCAAAGAACCGCTCATGCTCTCCAGCGGCCTGGAAGACTACTTCCTCGGCACCTACTACTTCCAACGCGGCAAGTACTACACACCCGTCGCCGGCGTCACGCATCTGGACCCCAAGGACAACAGCTTCTCCGCCTACCGTTTCCACGACGACGACCCGATCTTCTGCAAATCCGGAATCCGACTGACCTGCCGCTGCGGCGAAAAAGCGGGTGAGAAGCAATTCGGAAATCCGAAGCCAACGACGTATACGACTTATGCGTGGGTTTATGAGTGGTGAGCGGATGTTGTTCGTGGCGGTCGATGTCGGCGAAATCTACAATTGGGCGAGTTCGATTGAATCGTGAGCCTTGCAAAAATCGAAGCGCGTGAAGACAATGTAGAACCTTATACCGCATTACTATGAACGAACAACAAATAGAACTGGTTAAACTCGATCGAACGATAGTGAAGGAAGAGACATTTATGTCGCCTTCGTTTTCCAAGATTGGGACCGGGAAATTCAGGCTGCCACCCTACTTCCCCATTCAGTCGGCGATTAATTGGGCGTGGTTGAAATGGCAGGCTAAAACCGACTTCGATCGAATCAGCGATCAGTTATCCGCTGTGCTGGATGGCACATTAACGCCTGAAAGGATTGCGGACGCCGACGAGCGCGGCAAACGGGATAAGTTTGACTGGTTTGTGTTGGTCGCTGCCATTCTCTCCGGCAGACTTGGAATCCTTCGAAAGGTGGCCGAACAGACAAAATACTCTTTGCCGGGCGGGTATTATTGCCAGGCTCTGGCTGGGCTTATTAGAGCACGAGCCACGGGCGACGCCGGTAGGGAGCGTGAGCAGTACGATATTGTCTGCACTCGGAAGAATTTTGAAGATTTCCCATCGCCAGCCAAGCCGCTTCTCCGCGCTTTTGTTGATCGGAACTATTCCGCCTTGGAGAAAGAGGTTGTCAAAGGCGCTAAAAAACACTGGACTGATCGATTCATGGGCAAGCCATCCATTCCCGTGCTGATCAAGGACGAGCCCGACGATATTGTTCTGAATATTGCAAACAAATACTCTTCGTTCCTCTGGCCGTACGTGGAAGCGGCCTTCGCGAAGCTCGCAATCTTAGACGGTGCGGTCATCAAGTACGACGATCTTTGGTTTCCGTTGAAGTTCATCAGCACGTGGATCGATTCCGGCGCGACTTGAGATAGCCATTGTTCGAGAATCACGCATTCGTTACGGAACGTCCGCCATGGGATTTGATGTCACGTTTCATCCGGTCAGCGAAAGCCAGCTTCAGCGCTACCTGGCGGACGTGCTGGCGGATCATTCAGTGGCTGAGCAGCGGGCCGCCGAACTCGCACCGGATCCCAAGGAGCGTGATGTCATCCTAAAGCTCTACAACGCCATGCCGAATTGGGTCAAGGAACGCATCCCGATCGCAAACTCCTTTGCCATGGGCGCTGCGATCATCGCCGGCTTCCTGCATCCGTACTGGTACGCTCGCGGGACAGCCTTTACGTTCCTGGCCGAAGAACGTTTGCCGGAGATGGTGGATGTGTTTGTGCCGCTTGGAAAAGTGATCCCAGCACTAGGTGGGTTGCCTGATCGCAGCCGCGGAATGATTCGCGGCAATGAAAGCGCCAGCGGCCTGATTCCGGCGGACGGGATCAAAAAAGCGAGCGAGTTGCTTGAATCCCTCGGCCAGCGCCGCGGACGCGGCGGGCTTTCCTTGCTTGAGACCGTGGTTGATGAAGAGGGATTGTCATCGCTGCGGGCCGTGTTGGAATACTGCTCTGCCAACAACCTTGGCATGATCGAGGCCAGCGACGTGGTTGTGCCGATTTCGAGTCAGTGCTTGACGAAATATTCCAACCTGCGAGAGTCCGGGCTTCTCTGACATCGCAAGATCGCGACTGCGTTAGCGCGAGGGTGCCCTCAACTGCAACGAAAACGTCTTAATCTCGAACGGCCGCAAATCAAAATGGACAACTGATCCCTCCACCGCGGCGTCGGCCAGTCGGTCCTCCATCAAATTCACTTCGGTCGCGGATCGGATGGGTGACGCCATCCGCAGCGAAACCCGCTCGGCTTTTTGCCCGGCCGCTTCGTAAACGCGAACAATCGTCGCGCCATCCTTGCCGGGCGAAATCGACGAGATCACCACGTTCTGATTCGACACGCCGGCGAAGCTCCACTGCTTTGGCAATGCCCCGTCGTGCGGCATTGTCTTTCGGCAGATCAGCGGATCGCCCAGCCCCACTCCCGCTTGCCACACATGCGCATCGCGCCAACTTCCCGCATGCGGCTCAATCGCGTATCGCAGCGTGCGCTCGACGCCGAGTTCGAGGCCGCCGTCGGAGCTCATGCCCGGCTCATAGCCGCCGCCGAAACCGTAGGCGCCGAGCGTGTGGGAACGGAGCAGCGAGACAAACATCGTTCCATTGGCGGTTAGATTGCCCGGCAAGCCGACGTTCAGGATCGATACGCCGTGAGAATCATCGGCCCAATCGGTCCAGTCTTGGGCCGGGAACTCGATTCCTTCAGGGCGCGTCATCGCGCCGAAGGGGATTGATTGCGTCTGATGACCCGATGCGATGGAAGTAGGGAACGTCGCCTGATAGCGAACATATTTTGATTCGTTCACGAGCTTCGTCGTGATTTCGACGCGGCTGGAGCCATTCACCAGGCGAATCGTCGTCGCGAACTTCCCGCCGCCGAAAGGATGGGCGACGGTGAACTCGGAAAAGACCGGCCCTTTGACGATCGTCCCCGGCTTGGCGCGCTCTTCATCGCTAAAAACATCCGTCCCGCGTTTCGGCCGCGGCTGCGTGGCCGTCATCGCGATGCGGCTGCCGCCGTCCAGGCCATGATAGGGCTCCCATACATCGCCGTGATCTTCCTGGCGGAAGATGACGTTCGCCGGGGCGGAAAGCGCTTCCCAATTCCCATCCTTCAATTTGAGACTTGTGATCGCGCCGGTGTGGCCGTCGACGGCAACGTTGAGCGCGTCGTTCGCCATCTGAACGGCATCCCCCTCGACGGCCGAAGATGCCGGCGCATTGCCGTCCATCAGCGGCGTCACATGAAATACGCGATAGCCCATCGACGGAATATCGCGGGCAAGCAGCGCGACATGCGCTTCGCGAATGCTGCCGTTGCGAGCGCGCTCAGCAGAGACGATTTGCGCGGGAACTTCTTTGCCCGTGTCGTCGACAATGCGGACGCCGTGAACATCGTCTTCCGTAAACGCCAGCGTCAGCTCGGCGACATCCGTTCGCGCCCAGGAGAGCGTGTTGAAAACGACAAACGCATCGCCGTCGCCGCGGGTATCGATGGCGCCGGCAATGTGATTCCACGCCCGGTCGATCAAATGATTTCCCGCGCTCTCGGCAAACTGATAATTGCGAATCGTGTCGTCGTAAACGTGATCGGTCATGACGCCCGAAGCCAGGTCGTGGGTCTCGTCGAACAGCACCGGCTCCCACGCTTCCCAAAGCGGGTCGGGATTGCTGGTCACGCCCAGCAATTGATCGATCGCCGCCAGTTTCTCCGCGGTTGTCAGGATTCGCTGATCCGTCCGCATCCACTGTTTCAGCTCAATCCGGCTGCTGTATGTCCCCTGGAAGATCGGATTGAGATCGCCCTTGAAAACCGGCAGATCGCTGCGTTTCAACACAGCCGATTCAAACTCCGTCGGCACGCCAAACCGGATATTGAACCCCAGCCGCTTGGCATCGGCTTGCTGCATCATCGCGGGCAGGCTGTCCTCCGGATCAGTCACATCCGCGCCGGAGTAAACAACGCGATCGTGTCCCTTTGCATTCGCGTTCAATCCGTTGAAACGATCCCGCGCATATTTCTCAAACTTCTCCACGGTTCGCGGCGATCCATAAAAATCGCCGTATCCAAACGGCTCCCAAAACGCCGGGATCTGCGTGCCATCGATTCCCTCCCACATGAACTCCGACGGAAAATCCTGCCGCGGAACCCCGCGGAAAAACCAGAATGACGTATACCCGCCGAGCTTGAACAATTGCGGGATTTGCCCGTGATGGCCGAAGGTGTCGAGCATCCACGCGATCGTCACGTCCTTGCCAAACTCCTTGCGGTAGTACCCCTTGCCGTATTGGATTTGTCGAATGAACGTCTCGCCGCCGGGTTTGCTGTCGTCGGGCATGACGTCCATGCCGAGCACGAGCTGCAGTCGGCCCTCGTCCACGAACTTGTGAAACAGCCCCGCCTGCTCCGGGAATCGCTCGATGTATGGGCGCACATACGCCACCTGATCGAAGACAAACGTGTACTTCGGATATTTCTGCAGCAGCTGCAGCGCGTGCGTGATGTGCGAGAAGCCGATCTGTAGATATTCCTCGCGCGTTTTGAAAACCGCGCCTTCCCAATGCGTGTGCGGGATGACCCAAAGCGTGTCCGCCGGTTGCGTGGCCGGCTCGGCGCGGGTCAATGAGCAAAACGTCAACAACGCCGCGCCGATCATGATCATTGACTTCACGCGAACCTCCTGCCCGCCGGGTATCGTCTCTGTCGTTGATAGCGTGAGGGGAACACCGTGTTGTCAACAAACGTCGCGCACTAGTGCGGCGGTCAGCGAGGCGTCCGTGACATGGGCTTCCAGCCCATGCTGGCGAGAATCCGACGCGCAAAACCGCGAGCGGCCAGCGGAGAAGTTTGGATGGAACGCCGCCTCGACGATCGGGATGTTCCGCATGGGCTGGAAGCCCATGTCACAGACGCTTTCATTGCCCGAGCGATTGGAACTGATCCTTCAATCGCGTCGCTTGAGGTGCATTGGCCATCGAGATAAACGCGATCATGCCGCGCACCCACGCGCTGAAATTGGGCCGACGATTGCGGTTTTGTGCTGGCAGCCCGGTCTTCATCGCATTGTGGAGCATCGCCCGAAGCTGCCGGCGGGTTCGGCGCGGCGTTGAGGGTTTCGCGTTCACCACGATCCCCGTCACCGATTGCCGGGCCGCTTGCTTCAGCACGCGCGTCTTTTTTTCGTTGACGGCAAATCCCTCGTCCTGCGCGATGTGCCGCACGCGCGCCAGCAAATAGCCGATGCGCCGGCTGGATTCGCGAGAAGAGAATGTCAGGTCATCCGCGTAGCGCGTGTAAACGAAGCCGAGCTTCTTGGCGATTCCGGTGAAACGCGCATCGAGTCTTCGGGAGACAAGATTCGAAATCGCTGGGCTTGTGCATGCGCCTTGCGGAAGCGCGCGGGGCCCGGTTGCGACGTGCCAGGGCTTGCCGCGATAGAGCACTTTTCGGCGCGGGCACTCGGTGACCAGCAGCGCGAGAATCGTCGCGACGGCCGGCGAATAACCCAGTTCGCGGAACAATCCAATCACGCGATGTACGTTGATCGACGGAAAAAAGTCCGTCAGGTCGCAGTTGATCACCACCACCGACTGCACATGCGGCGTGGCGTTGGTCACGATCGAGCGCTGCTTGACGAATCCGTGCGCGGCGGCGTGTGCCGGGAGCTTGTTCAGGATGTTTTCGAGAATCCATCGTTGAGCGGTCGCAAGCTGTTTATGCGGCGCGCTAAGCGTCCTTTCGCCGCCACTTTTTTTGGGGACGACGAACTGGATGTAGTGCGAGACGGTTGAAGCCTCGGCGTGATACGCCAGCCAACGCAATCGCGGGATCGTGATCTGCAACGCGGTCGCGACGTCGGCTGGCGTTGAAAGCGGCGGAAGACCGCGGTGCTGCAGGCGCTCGATGTTGGAGCGCCGATCCGCCAGGCCCGCCGATACACCGCGCCCCAGGTGAACGATATCAGTCTGCTTGTTATGCGCTACGCGAGCGGCGTGCTCGCGACGCTTCTGCTCGGCGGCGGCCTTCTTCTCCGCCTTGATCCGCTCTCGTTCCTGCTTGTCGGCCTCCACCGCGCGAGCACCGGACGTCGCCCAGTGAAGCGGCTGCTCGGGCCGAAGCTCGTCATATTTCTCGCCGAGCTCGTGAATGCGGACCAGTTCCTCCGGCGTGATCAGGCCCTGGCCAACCATCGCCTGGTCGATCAATTTCGTTCGCGGATCGACTACCGACGGTATCCGGCCGCGACGCCCGAACTGGAACAGGTTTGAGAGGATCGATGGCCTGGCCTGAGCGCTAACCTGCTCCGCCGACAGTGGCTGAAACATCCCCGCGTCGAGATTTAGCACCGTTTCACGGGGCTGAGGTCGTCGCGGCGGAGTTGCTGCGGGACGCGGAGCCGATGCTGGTGGAGATGCTGGCGCAATCGCCTGCGTGCGTGGCTTGGGAGGTTGCTGCGGCGGTGGCGCGGCAGCGGGCGGCTTCTTGCCGCCCAGCAACGCGCGAAAGACATCCCGCAGTCCCATGGTCCATCCCATTCAGCAGGAAGGAAACTCGAATCCACCGACGTGCAATCGCGACTGAGCCGATTGGCGCGCCCTGACTTCAACGCTTCGGACCAAGGTCGTTCACCAAGGGCATCCTACCCATCCGGTAGACGGAAACCCTCGGGTTGTTCTTGGGCCGTCTACCGGATGGGTAGGATGCCCAAACGAACAACGGCCTTGGGGACGCAATGGGTAGCAACCTGCAACCGCGACGTAACATCGCAGAGAGAGTCTCAGGAAAGCGCCATCGCCCCGATCACTTTTGACGTCGGTGGATTCGAATCTCCTCCCAAAGTTAAGTCGCTCTTCCGAGCAGTTGGTTGTAATAGCCGCTCTTCTGAAACGCCGCCAGCCCGTGGGCGCTGGCGCCAAAGCGCAATGCGATCATGTGCCGGCACGGCCCATTTCGTAGCCCATATGTTTTGTAGTGTCCGCAAAGGCACTTGCCGCGTTTGATGCGATCGTCGGGATCCACCAGGATCTCAACCGGCGTGCTTTCGACTTTGCCGATGATCACGCGACACAGATTTGGCGCATCATGCCGATCAATCAGTTCGTATTTGCGGCGGCCAATCAGGTCGCGTGCCGCGGCCAGCTCGGGATCTTCCGGCCCAAGCTGCGATTCACCCAGCGGCTGTGACATGATCTGCCGATAGCGGAAGACGCCGTTGGCGATGTCGTAGATCAGCTGCCCCGATTGCGCAAGCTGGCGCAGCGCCGCCGATACAAGATGGCTATCGGTCTCTCCGGCGTCAAATTGAATCTTCGAGAGTGGCGCGGCCCGCAACGACTTCATCACGTCCGCGACCCGCGCGACCAGCGCCGGGGACGGCGCTCGCGGCGGTTGAAGCAGATCGAGCGCCGATCCCGCCGACCACTCATTGGTCGTCCAGCCCGAGAGTCCGAGCGTCAGCGTCATCTCGCCCATCCGCGCGATCCAGAAACTCGGCAGTCCCGTCGCCAGCAGATGAACCTCGATCGAATCGACCAGAGGAAGCAATCGCGCCAGCACCATCAATCGGCGCGTGCCCCAGATGCGAATCGGGGTCGTCGATGGGCCGTCATAGGTTGGTCCAAAGACTTCAAACGCCCGCTCCCACGGCTCCAGCACCATGCGCGCGGGCTGGCCGGGCTCAAGCTCGAATCGCAAGGCGCGCGGGCTTTTCTTGGCCTTGTTTCGCTTGAGGAACGCGAGCAGCGAATAGACCGCTTCTCGCGTGAGCATGATGCGCGTTGTCGGCATCGTCATCGCAGCTTGAAGCTTCATGAAGCCGCGCAGCCAGGACGTCGGAAGGTCGATCTTCTCTTCACGATAAGCCGAAGCCTGCTGCGTGGTGACGCTGAATCCTTCGGGGTCGATGGTGAAGCGCGTCGGCCGATAAGTTCGCAGCGTTTGAAACTGCTCGTAGAGCGATTCGGAGTAATCGATGTTAGTCGTGCCGAGTTTGAACTGGGAGGAACTTCCGAAGCCCTCGGCGCGGTTGATGCTCAGGCAGCCGTAGGCCGATTCATCCTTCGAGAAGCATTCGAAGAAGAGCACGTCATCGGCGACAGTGATCACCGGATCGCACGGCAGCAGTTTCCGCCAAAGATCAGGATCGTGCTTCTTGAGATAGTCTGAGTATTTCACCCGCACATTCCAATATTCCTTGCAGGCGGCGTGATACTCCTTCTCAAGTCCGGGCGGCAGCGGTTGATTGCGCTTGGCGTTGTATTTCGCCAACGCGTCATCATACGCCGCACGGCGAATCTGCGCTTCGCGAGCCGTCTGCTGCTGCTTCCATTGCTCGTAGGCGGTTTTGTCGCGCTTCTCGAATCGAAGATTAGAAATCACGACGTCGTGCAGCGCGCTGACTGCTTCGCGAAACCGCAGCGGGCTTTTGAGTTCCGCGTCAAACGCGACAGGTTCGCGCGCGAGGTTTGGCGCGAAGTGGATCTCTCGGGATGAGCCGCGGTCGACCACGCCGCTCTGGCTCGAATAGAGGAAGTTCTGAATCATCGCGCCGCCCCCGCGAGATCGAGTTGAAGTTCGGGGAGATATTGACGAACTGAGTCGGCCAACGATGGGATTGCCTCGACGGCGCTGATGACCGCGGCCAATCCATGCCGCGCCTCGGGCGCGCGAACCGACCGAATCGCGACCGCCAGCACCGGGAGCAGCGTGCTGGCGGTCTGCGGCTGGGCGGTGATGCGATCGCTGATCTGCCGCAGCGCCGACAGCTTGGCTCGCCCGCCGCGGTGAATGTTGAGCAGAACCCTTTGCCAGAGCAGCGCAAGATTGTGCGCTGATGCGCCGGGAAGGTCGCCGCGCGCTTTGAGCCCGGCGACGAACTCGATGCGCACGTCGTCGTAGGGTGATTCGAACAGCCGGGCCCAGAACGCCGGGTCGGTATCGGCGGGTGTTTGGCCGGTGAGCGCGACGAACGCGCCTTGCCGCATCGTCAAAATCCGGCTGTCGAAGAACGCGATGATCTCCGCCAGATCGTAAACGCGTGGCACGTTCAATCGCGACAGCGCGAATCGCGCGATCTCAGCGGCAACCGCGCTGCATTGCGCGCCGGCCAGCTTCGCGAGAGCGTGAAGATCGGTGTCGCTTCGCAGCGTCTTTCCGCCGAGCACTTCTAATCCCAGTCGAGCGACGGGAACCGCGATACGCGTCGTTAACTCGATTGCCTGGGCGTTGGTCAAACGATCGAAGCTCACATGCTTGCGGAACGCTTCGACGATCACCGCGACAACGGTTGGACTGCGCGTTGCCAGCAAGTCCATCCACGTCGTCATCGGGAACGACGAGACGGTTTGCGCGTTGCCAAGCAGATCGGCCGCGAACGCCGCCACGTCGGCGTCGGTGTGATCGATCAGCTTGAGCAGCATCGCGCCGTCGATGCGGGCCAACGAAGATTCATGCAATCGGCGAAGAAGCTGAATCGCCCAGATGCGCACGGGCCGGCACTGCGCTCGCAGCAGAACATCGAGCAGCGCCGGCATCGATTCGGGCTTGGCCCAAAGTCGCTCGAACATCGGCGCCGCCGATAGCTGCGAGAGGCCGCTCTCGGTGGAAAGATTGGTGTGCCGGGCGTTGAAGACGATCGCGGGGCTTTTGCCGAAGCAGGCGTGCATCAGGGCCCAGTTGTCGAGCAGATTCTCGCCCATGCGCATGTCGTTGTCGGTGTAGCGCACCAGCGCCTCGGCGACGGCGGGAACGTATTGATCGGGCGCGGAGAATCCCAATCTGCGAAAATATCGCCACGCCCGGCGGCGCAGGTAATGGGTCGTCGAGCCCGAAAACAATCGCGGTCTTCGCTGGGGAAGCTTCAGCGTCTCGGTGAATTCAACCTGCCGATTGACGTATCGGTATTGCTTGACTCGCTTCCGGCGGAGCATGCAGTCGCTGGCCACCATGCACGCGCCCATCAGCTCATGATCGCGATCGGCCCAGGCCTGCTTGAATAGTCGCTTGAAGATGAGGCGTGCTTCAGGTCCGAGATCACGGCGGAGCACGAAATCGAGCTTCAGCCGGCGCGCCCAGGCCCGCTTGTCTTTCTTCCATTTCTCAATCAAGCCGACGTAGGGCTTCAGATTGCTCTTCCGCCTGAGCAGCAGGTCAATAAACGACGCGTTGCCGGAGTCGTAGAGTTCAGCCAGAACAAGAGATGAAATCGGACGTTCCCCAGGCACGAGCAGAAGTATGCCCGAGGTTGCGATTGCTTACAACTTTATCTTTGACTCGTGATCTCGGTCGATCTCGGTCGTGAGGTCGAGTGATGATTCCGGGTAGCCGCGATCGCGCAGCGGAGCGCGTGCGCCTCTTGGATAAGTACGCGCTCCGCTGCGCGGTCGCGGCTACCCGGAATCATTCATTGGGGAATGTAAAGCGTCGTTTGGGATGTGCGCGATCGTAAGGCAAAATCCGCGAATCTCGGTTTCGCGAAGTCTGATTTGCTCCTATCTTGCACCGCGCGAATGACGCCGCTCGTTTTCACATTGGTTGTCTTCGGAATCTCGCTGGCGGCGGGGCTGCTGGGATCATTGCTGGGGCTGGGTGGCGGGTTGGTTGTGGTTCCGGCGCTGACGCTGCTGCTGGGAATCGATATCCGTTTTGCGATCGGCGCGTCGATTGTCTCGGTCATTGCAACATCCAGTGGAGCCGCGGCGGCTTACGTGCGCGAGCGGATGAGCAATCTGCGCGTGGCGATGTTTCTTGAAGTGGGAACGACGACGGGGGCGCTTAGCGGCGCCTATCTGGCCGGGCATGTTCATACGCGATGGCTCTTCATGATCTTCGGGCTGGTGCTCGCGTTCTCGGCGCTGGAGATGTTCCGGCATCGCCATAGCGACCAGAGCCCGGTGCCGCCCGATGCGCTGGCCGACAAGCTGCGGCTTCACGACAGCTACTTCGATCAATCGCTGAATAAAGACGTCGCCTATCGCGTCACGCACGCCCGGCTGGGGCTTGCCCTCATGTACGTAGCCGGGTGTGTCAGCGGGATGCTGGGCATCGGCTCCGGATCGCTGAAAGTGACCGCGATGGACCTGGCGATGCGAATGCCGATCAAGGTGAGCACCGCGACCAGCAACTTCATGATCGGCGTCACCGCCGCCGCCAGCGCGGGGGTTTATTTTGCGCGCGGGGATATCAATCCATTCATCGCCGCCCCGGTGGCGGCGGGCGTGCTGGTCGGCGCGGTCGGCGGATCGCGATTGCTGGGCCGGATCAGGAATCAACTGCTGCGAACGGTCTTCATCGTCGTGCTGTTGTTCATCGCGCTGCAGATGTTGTGGAAAGGGGTTCATCCATCATGAACGAGCCAGCGTCACGCCCGAATCCACCGGCCGAATTGGTTCACAAGGTGGAACTGATCATCAGCAACATCCTGCGCGGTGGCGTCATTCTGAGCCTGTTGCTCATCGTCAGCGGCACGACGCTCAGCTTCGTGCATCACAGCGACTATCTTTCGAGGCCGAGCGACACGAAGCGGCTGATCAGTTCGAAAACGGAATTCCCTCACACGTTGAAAGAGACGCTCGCCGGCGTCCGTCAAGATCGCGGCCAGGCCGTCATCGTCGTCGGCTTGCTCGCGTTGATCGCCACGCCGGTGATTCGCGTGGGCGTGTCGATTGTGGCGTTCGTGATTGAGAAAGACGCGATCTTCGTCGCGCTCACGACGCTGGTGTTCGCGCTATTGCTGCTGTCGTTCTTCCTCGGCAAAGCCGAGGGGTGATTGTGCCGCGCGACGATGCGTGAGCCGATCTCGAATTTCCAACAACAGGTAATAAGCGACCGGCGTCGCGATCAGCGACAGCAGCACCGACACGCATACCGCGCCGATGACGGTGATCGCCAGGGGACGAAGGATGTCGGTTCCGGACCCGACGCCCCAAGCGAGTGGCAGCATTCCCATCGCGGCGGCCATCGACGTCATTAGGACAGGGCGAAGTCTTCTTCGGCCCGCGTAAACCAGCGCTTCTTCGAGCGTCATTCCTTCTTCGTGCAGTAGGTGGACGTGATCGAGCATGAGGATGCCGTTTTTGTGGACGATGCCCATGCCGATGATTGCGCCGAGAAACGCGACGACGCTGAGCGATGTGCCGGTCAGGTGCAACGCGACCACGATGCCGAACGTCGAGAGCAACGCGCCGAAGACGATCGCGATCGGCGCGTAGAACGAGCGGAATTCGAGCAAAGCGACCATGAAGACCAGGACGATCGCCAGGCCGAGCACGACTTGGAGATTGCGAAACGATTCCTGCTGCTCCTGATACGAGCCGCCGTATTCGATTGAGACGGGCGGCAGCGTCGGGTCGTTTTCCAATGCGGCCTTGATGTCGCGCATGGTGCTGCCCAGATCGCGGCCTTCGAGTTCAGCGACCACCGAGATATTCTGCCGCAGATCGTCGCGATGAAGCTCCATTTCGCCGGCGGTCTGTGCGACATCGGCTACCTGCCGCAGGCGAATCATCGAGCCGTCGGCGGCGCGAAGCGGAAGGTCGTTCAGCGTCTCCAATCGCGCGATGGCTTTCGGATCGAGCTTCACGCGGATGGCGATCAATCGGTCCGCTTCCAGCACCGTCGACGCTTCGCGGCCAAGCATCGCGATGTTGACCGCTTGCGAGACGTCGTCGGTGGTCAATCCAAAATGCTGCGCGTCGGCCGAGCGAACGCGGATGCGCACGGTCGGCCCGGTATCGATGATGCCGGTTTGGATGTCGACGACGCCGGGGATCTGGCTGAGGTTGCCGACGACGTTCTTCGACGCCTCGCGCAGGAAAGCATCATTCGTGGAAAAAATCTTCACTTCGATCGGCTGGTCCGCCAGCGTCAGGTCGCCGATCAAGTCGCTCAGGATTCCCGGAAAATCCCATTTCGTCAGCGGAAACGCGATGTTAAATCGCGCCCGCACGTCGGCGATAATCGCCTTGGTGTCGCGCTTGCGATGGTCCTTCAGCTTCACCAGAAAATCGCCGGTGTTGGGCTCGACCAGCGCGAAACACAGTGCCGCGCCGCTGCGTCGCGAGAAGCTTTCGATATCCTGGATACCGCTCAGAATCTTTTCGGCCTGCCGCATCTGGCGGTCGATCTCCGTGAGGCTCGTGCCGGGTGGGGCGGTGTAGTCGATGACGAAGCCGCCCTCGTCCATCGCCGGCAGAAAGTTCGAGTCGAGATTTCCGTATTGCACCCACGCGGCGAACAGCGCGACGATACAAAGCCCGGCGGTGAACCAGCGATGCCGCAGCGCGAGCACGACGACGACTTCATAGATGCGAATGACGCCGCGCAGAATCGGGCCGCCGGCTTCATGATGTGCTGCCGCCGCGGTTTCGACCGGTTCGCCGCGCCCGCGAATGATCCACGCCGCCAGCGCCGGCGTGAGCGTCAGCGCCAGCACCAGCGAAGCAATTAGCGAGACCGCCATCGTGATCGCCAGCGCGCGAAAGAATACGCCGGTCAGACCATCAAGGAACGCAAGCGGAATGAACACGACGACCGGCGTCAGTGTCGATCCCATCAGCGGCGCGAAGATCTCTGTAATCGCCGCATGAACGGCGTCCGCTCGAGACAAGCCCTTGCTCAGCTTCAAATAGATCGCTTCGACGACGACGATCGCATCATCTATCACCAATCCGATCGCGGCGGCGATTCCGCCGAGCGTCATCAGGTTGAAGCCCATCCCCAGCAGCCGCATCACCAGCACGGTGAAGAGCACCGCGACGGGGATCACGACGACCGCGATCAATGTGCTCGTCCAGCTTCGAAGAAACAGAAACAAAATGACGATCGACAGGATCAGCCCGAATCCGATCGCTTCCCACACGCCGCGAACTGAATTGCGAACCAGCAGCGACTGGTCGTAGAAAAACGCGAGTTTCGCATCGGCCGGCAGCGTCTTGCGCAGCGACTTGAGCTCATCATTGACGGCTCGCGAAATATCGACGGTGCTGCCGTCCGGCTGGGCGTAGACATTGAGCAGCACCGCCGTTTGCCCGTCGGCACTCACCCGCCGAAGCTGCGGCTCAATGTCGCGCGTCACGGATGCGAACGACTTGACCGGAATCGGGGAGAGCTCGGCGTTGGGAATCGTGAGATTCTCGATGTCTTCGATCGACCGCAGCCGTCCGTCGACCACCGCGAGGTAGAGATTGTTGTCCTGCTCATGAACGCCGGCGGGGGCGACGAGATTGTGCCGTCGCAGAGCGTCAACGATCTGCGGCAACCCGAGGTGCAACGCGATCAGCTTCTGCGGATCAACGGTGACGTGATATTCGGGAGTTTCTCCGCCGAGCACGTCCACGCTCGCGACGCCGGGGATGCGCAGCAGCCGCGGCTTCATCTCATATCGCGCGGTTTCCCAAATGCGGGTTGGATCAGCGCCCGGCCGCGTCAGGCTCACGCCGATGATCGGAAACGCGGCGAACGTCATTCGATTGACGCTTGTCGTCGCCGTCGGCGGCAGCGTCGATTGAAGCTGCGACAGGCGGCTCAGCACATAGAGCTCGCTGCGCTGCATGTCGACGTCCCAGGTGAAGAAGACATCGATTTCCGCCGACCCGCGCCCGGTGGCCGATCGAATCGTCCGGCATCCCGGGATGTCCTTCATCGACTCTTCGATGGGTCGCGTGATGCTCGCGGTCATCTCGTCGGCGGGCATGACGCCGTTGTTGACGAGGATCACCACGCGCGGAAAGTTGACCTGCGGAAACACCGACGACGGCATGTGCAGCGCCGCGTACGCGCCGCCGAGACACACCGCGAAAACCAGGAACAGAATCGGAGCGGTGTTGCGAATCGCAAAGCGCGCGATGGCGTCTTTCATGGGCGCGCTCTTTAGGGAATGACCTCAATCTGCGACCCATCGATCAGCGCATAAGCGCCGGTGGTAACGATTGGCTGACCCGCCTTCAAATCCGAATTGAGAATCTCGACCAAACCGTTCTCGCGAATCCCCACCGTCACGATCTGACGAAACGCCTGATGATATTCATGCTCGACCAGGCTGACGGTTTGAACGCCATTGGCGTCCTGCACGATGCTCGCGGCGGGAACCGCCAGGCAGTCGTCATGCCGGGCCGTCACGATTCGAAGCGAAACGAACTGGCCCACGCGATAGCCAAAGCCTAGTGGAACCGTGACGTCAACCTGGCCCAATCCAGTGCGCGGATCAATTTCAGGGTCAATGGACGCGACCGATGCCGCGGGCGCACGTTGCGACGCCGGCTGCGAAGCGGGAGTTTGGGTCGCGGTGAGAATCGCCGGCTGACCGACTTTCAACTCATGAAGCTGCCACTGGGGAACCTGAACGGCCACGACAAGCCGATCAGGATCGACCAATTCCACCGCCGCCAGGTTGACCGGCGTGATCTCTCCGGCGCGAACACGAATCTGGCTGACGATGCCGTCGATTGGAGCGGCGAATACCAGTGTCGCGCGCTGCGCCTCGGCGGCGACGAGTGCCGCCTGCGCCGCATCACTCGCGGCGTGCGCTCGCAGCACCTGCGATTGCGGTACCGCTTTGCTTTCAAGCGCCTGGTCAAATTCCCGCGCGATGCGTAAGGTGGATTCGGCGTCCTGCTTTGCCCGGGCGATCTGCGCGACCACGGCTCGATCATCCAGGGAAAACAGCGGCTGTCCCCGTTTTACGGGCTGGCCGTCGACGACCTGCACCGACGCGACGAGTGCGGGAGTCGGCGCGTTGACCGACGCGCCGCCGGCTGAAACGCCGGGCCGGGCGGGCTGCGGCTCAACGACGCCGTAGCCGGCCACGTACGATCGCAGCGTCGTCTTCGCGACCGTCCCGATGCTCACCGGAACGATCGGCACGTACTTCATGTCATCTTCATCGTTGTCGCCAGTGATGCCCGCGGGAATCCACTGTTCGTGAATCGAGAGCCGGTAAAGAACCAAGAGCGCCGCGAATAGCACACACAACTGCAGAAGGGTGATGACGATCCGTTTGCCACGCATGACGATTCCCACGTCGCATGGTACACCCTGCGCGGTGGTTCGCGAAGCAATCAGTGGAGTTGGCCGTCACCCTTGGCAGACAACGCGCCCCGGCGCGGCATAATCATGCGAGATCCGGAGTGCAGGGCGAACCACCGCTTCTAAAACCGCAACTTCTTGTCGCCGTTCTCCGCGGCCTCATACCACCGGCCCGGCTTCAGCGCTACCTTCTTTAACCCGGCGAATTTACAGGCGAGCGTGAGCTGCTGTTGCAGGCCGGCCAGAAGCAACTGCTTCAGTTCATAGAGATGGGAGGCACTGTCGACCAGCACCGTCAGCGTGCCGCGGTGAAGAGATTCCAGTGCGCAGTGTTCGATGAGCGTCGACGGCACCAGGCGTTCCCAGCAAGCCGCCAGCTGCACCAGCTTGACCTGGCGCTTTTGCACCGACTGTTTGAAGAAGTCGATCATCTCCGGGCCGAGTTGGCTTATCGCCTTTGGCGCGACCGTCTTTACGCGCGAAAGGCGCGATAACTCGGCATCCGAAGCCAGGAACACGTGGCGCTTCGACATATGGCCCATCTAAATCCGCTATTGCAGGTTCACCGGCATGATCACGTAGAGGAAATTTGCGCCGGCTTTCAGCAGGCCGGGGCGGTTCGGGGCGGTCATTTCGAAGGTCACCTCGTCATTGTCGACGACGCGCAGGGCTTCG
>Ga0182024_10009111_pt1 | contig 20650 bp, 20 predicted proteins | sample P32metaG_FD_120480 | JGI IMG/M metagenome (GOLD analysis project Ga0182024, IMG submission 120480) | Permafrost microbial communities from Stordalen Mire, Sweden - P3-2 metaG (Illumina Assembly) | ecosystem: Environmental > Terrestrial > Soil > Wetlands > Permafrost | place: Sweden: Stordalen... | reverse complement strand
GAAGTCCATGCGGCCATCTTCTTTTTTTAAAATCGGCGCGAGCGTGGCTTGGGAGTTATCTTGCGGGATCGAATGAATGGTTCCGCTATTGAGGCCGCGAAGAGTCCCGAGCATGAGCTCGGCGCCAATCGATGCCAGCTTTGGACCTAATGTTTCGGACGTGTCTTCAATAGCGATCGGGATTTCGCTTTGCAATAGAATGTCGCCCGTGTCGAGGCCCGAGTCGATTCGCATTGTGGTGACGCCAGTGGTCAACTCACCATTCGCAATCGCCCACTGGATGGGCGCGGCGCCACGATACTTTGGCAGCAGGGAGGCATGGAGGTTTAGATTTCCGAGGCGGGGTAGATCGATCATCCACTGCGGAATGATGCGGCCGTAGCCGACGACAATAATTGCATCGGGAGCGATGGCCTCGAGACGATTGCGGAATTCCGTATTGCTTTTGATGGTGGCTGGTTGAGCTACTTCTATGCCGAGCCGCGTCGCTGCCTCTTTCACGGGGGAAAAAGCGACTTTCATTCCCCGGCCTTGGGCACGATCGGGCTGGGTTACCACTAGCTGCAACGAATGACCGGCTTGGACCAACTTCTCCAAGGTGGGGACAGCGAAGCGGGGCGTGCCGCAAAAAACGAGATTAAGAGGGGTTGGCATGCACTTTTGTCATTCTGAGCGAAGCGAAGGACTTATGCATTCCAGCGCCGCGAGCAAAATACATAGGTCCTTCCCCTTCGACAAACTCAGGGTCAGGATGACAATGCATTTTCCGCATTACAAAATTCTTACCACTCCCCGGCCTTCACTAGTTTTTTTATTTTGCGCTTTATGAGATCGCGCTTCAGGCCGCTAATGTGAGAGATATATAGTTTACCGTTCAGATGGTCGGTTTCGTGCAGGAAGGCACGCGCCAGAAGGTCTTCACCCGTGTGCTCAAAAAATTTGCCGGTCAAATCCTGGGCGCGAACGGTCACGGTTTTGGCTCGTGTCACGTCCTCGCGAAATTCGGGAATGCTCAGGCAGCCTTCGCTGCTGCGCTGTCGTCCTTCTTTCGAAACAATCACCGGATTGATGAGGACGAGCTTGGCTTCGGAGTCTTCCTTGAAAGTCACGTCTACCACGGCAATACGCTTGGAGATGCCGATCTGCGGGGCCGCAAGGCCCACGCCGCGAGCGGCATACATCGACTCGAACATATCTTCAATCAACTTTTTCAGTTCGCTGTCGAAGACTTTTACCTCAGCTGCGGGAGTTTCGAGAACGGGATCGCCGAATTTAACAATGGGATAAATCATTTTGGGTCAGTAGTTTTTTAATTGTTCGAGATAGCCTTCGAAATTCCGTTTCAGTTCCCTCATCGAGTCGCCACCAAATTTCTCAAGCGCGCAACGCGCCAGGGTGAGGGCGACCATGGCCTCGGCAGCGACTCCGGCGGCAGGGACGACGCAGACATCGGAGCGCTCGTAAGCCGCCTTTACCGGTTCGCGGCTGGCGAAATCCACCGACTGTAAAGGACGCCGCAGCGTGGAGATTGGTTTGAGATAACCGCGCACCCTGATTTCCTGCCCGTTAGAAACGCCACCTTCGAGACCTCCAGCGTTGTTTCTGGTGCGCGTGAAGCCGGAAAATCCAGAGTCCTGTTGGTATCCGATTTCGTCATGGACCGCGGAGCCGGGGGAATGAGCTGCCTGAATACCGCTACCAATCTCGACCGCCTTTACCGCTTGCAATGACATCACCGCCGCGGCAAGCATCGCATCCAGTCGCTCATCCCACTGCACGTAACTGCCAAGGCCGGGTGGAACATTATGGGCGACAACCTCGAAAACTCCGCCAACCGAATCGCCGGTCCGCAGTACTTTGTCGACTTCCTGTTTCATGCGCTGCTCGGCTTCGGGATCGGCACAGGAAAGCAGCACCTCGTTCTGGTGCGCGAGGGGTTCGATTTGTTCCCACGCAATTTCGCGGTCTGCGATCGAGGTAGCACCCACCGCGATCACGTGACTCAAAACTTCCATGCCCAACTCGCGCAGCAGCAACTTGGCGAGGGCTCCAATCGCGACCCGCGCTGCGGATTCGCGGGCTGACGCGCGTTCTAACACGTAGCGCGCTTCGGTGAAATCATATTTCAATGCGCCCGCAAGATCGGCGTGACCTGGACGAGGCGAGGCTACTCGTTTATGCTTCCCCGGGTCGCCCGTTTCAACAGGTAGAGATTCTTTCCAATTTTGCCAATCCTTATTCGCGAGGATCACTGCGATGGGAGATCCGATGGTTTTGCCATGATGAACACCAGACAAAAAGTGGGCGCGATCGGTCTCGATCTTCATGCGGCCGCCGCGTCCAAAGCCTTGCTGGCGGCGCCAGAGTTCGCGATCTACAAATGCCTGGTCTATCGTGAGCCCGGCAGGCAGGCCGGATAGAAAGGCAACCAGAGCCTCGCCATGAGACTCTCCGGAGGTGAAGTAGCGCAGCATGTGAAAGGGCATTGTAAATGAAGCGGAAAACTTCGGCTGTTTTCCGAGTTCGTCCGGCGGCTTGTTTCGAGGCGCTAACCGGACGGCTGTCTCATTCTTACAATGCAAACATCAGGCGCATACAATTGATGGAGACTTTACTGCCCATTAAAATCGTCGCAATGGGATGACGCTCGCGTGATCGGAGCTCGTAAGGCTTGCAAATGCTAGAAGCACAAAAACGAACGATACAAGTGTCAATGAGCAGAGGTTCGCTGACGCCGCGGGAACGCGAAGTTATGAAGCTGCTTGCGGACGGCAAGACGGTAAAGGAAAGCGCGGCTCTTCTCGGCCTCAGCGTTAAGACGGTGGAAGCTCATAAATCTAACTTGATGCGCAAACTCGAAGTCCACAACAAAGCGCAGCTCATAACCGTCGCTATCCAGAAGAGGATTATTCCGCTGCCGCCGTCGTTGTAATCCAAGGGGCAAATTGAAACCTAGCTCGCGCCGTCGCCAGTCCCAGGTCGCGATAGTTTTGCGACGAGGCTGGCCAGAGTTGGAACTTCGAGATCCGGCTGCTTCTGTGCGAGCGATGCTGTAGAGTTGAGAACCGCGCCGATACCGGGCCGGGCGGACTTGCGGTTGACCCACACTGTGGCGATTCCCAGAGACCTGGCCGGCACGACATCATGATAGATACTCTGCGCGGCATGTAACAGATCTTTCGAAGAGATCGCCAGTCTGTGCAGCGCAATCTCAAAATTGTTGGTGGACGGTTTGTAACTTCCTGCCTGTTGGGCGGTGACGACTTCATGGAAATCGATGCCCAGAAGCTTTTGCGTCTCCGCAAATAGATTGTCGTCGATGTTGGAGATCACGGCGAGTTTGTAATCTTTTTGAAGCTGGAGCAAGGCCGGCATAGTATCCGGAAACGGAAGCCATCCAGGGACTGATTCATGAAGCGAATGGATCTCGGATGAAGTAGCTTGAAACTTGAAATGGTTCGCAAAGCCTCGGACCACGGATTGCAGGACTTCACGGTAAGGTCTGTAAGGCGCAGTTTCCGCCCGAGCTTCGAACTCCGAATACAGCTGCAAGATCACGGCATCGGGCTGACTGAGACCGTGATTGCCGAGCAGGGTGCGCAATACCGGTAGTATGCCCGCCTCCCAATCGATAAGAGTGCCGTAACAATCAAAGCTGGTTGCCGCGAAACGCGAGAAGTCCATAAGAATTTTGAGGGGCCGGAGGCGTGACGAAGTTTTAAAACACGAAATTATTGAATACGATGGTATTGAAAATTGGAAAGACGCAGCCGCGCTGGGCTGCGTCTTCCTGAAGTTGGGTAGGGTTACTGCCCCGGATTCACCTGAATTGGCGATCTGAGCCTGAAGCTAAGCGCCGACTCAGCGGGGAAGACAATTTCCTTGTTCCCGGTAAATGCGGCTCCTCCCACGCCTGCGCCTGCGCCAGCAGCGGCGCCAATCGCGGCGCCTTTACCCCCGCCGGCTATGCCGCCGACGATGGCGCCTAGGGCGCCACCGCCGCCGGTCATCACGGCGGTGCGCTTGCCTTTGCCCTTCTCCTCGGTTGTCAGAGCGGAAGTTTCGATCCGCTGCTCGGTCCCGTTCACAGTAATTGACGTCAGCCGGAGCTCTAAAACCGCCCCTCCTTTAAACCTGCCCAAAGGCTTGGCATCGACCACGGTGCCGCGAGCCGGTGCGCCACGTGCGATCACTGGATTGCCATCCACCGTCACGTCATGGGCCAGGGTCGCTCTAAAAGACTGGCCTGGAGAACTGATCTTCGACCCGACCGCTTCTTCGAGGCGCACTGTAAGGGTGGTTCCCGCGGGAACGACAATTGGTTGCGACGGAGCGGGAGCGGGAGCCGGGGCAGTGCCACCAGCCGTGTTAGAGCCAGTAGTATTCGACCCGCCTTGATTCATCTGATTTTGATTGGCGGAGTTCGATGCCGAATCGTCCGTCTTCTTGGCGCAGCCTGCAAGGCCGAGTAGCAGCAGAATTGAGAGTACGTAGACCGCACGAGAATGCATGATCCCCTCCGGAAAAGTTAGCGGCTCGAAAACCAGAAGCAATTTAAGCGGACGCGTCCGCGAAATGCAATCAGCATTTACGGGTAGAAGGTCGGCTTTCTCTTATGCTTTTTGTTCGCTGAACAAATCGGCCGCAGGGCCGGGAGATGCTGGTTGTTCGGGAGTTGAGGGATCGGCGGGGGACGGCGCGGCATCCTCTGCGGCGGCTTTTGATGCAGGCGACTTCTGCCCTTGAATAAATTTTCTGGAATCAAGCAATGGACGTCCGAGTGAGGCGTTATAACTCGTCCATGGCCCCTCGAGATCGGCTTCGCGCTCGAAATGGGCGCGCATGGCCTCCATCTTGGAATCGAGATCGTCGAGGTAGTGAAGCAGCAGCGCCTCGGGGAACATGGGCAGTTTCGGAGATCCGAATTCGTACTGGCCATGATGGCTGATGATCAGATGCTCGAGCAGGGTTTTTAATTCCGCCGGGAACCCTGGTAGTTGATCCAGTTTCGCCTGCAGCATTTCGAGTTCGATGATCATGTGGCCGAGTAGTTGGCCGCGCGTGGTGTAGGTGAACGCCCGGTTATAGCTGAGTTCCTGAATCTTTCCGATGTCATGCAGGAAGGCGCCGGTCAGCAGCAGATCGCGGTTCACCTGCGGATAGTTCTGGCACATCAGATCGCAGGAACGGAAAAGGGATACGACGTGATCGAGCAATCCGCCGATGTAGGCGTGATGCAGCGTTTTGGCTGCGGGTGCGTTGCGGTAGCGCTCGGCAATTTCCGCGTCGGCCATGAACAACTCCACCAGCGACTTCAGGTGTGGATTCTGAAAGGTGGCAACGAATTCGGTCAGAGTTCGCCAGAGTTCGCCGATGTCTTTGGTGGTCTTAGGAAGATAGTCGGTGAAATCGATTTCGGCTTCCGCCATGCGGCGAAGTTTGTGGATCGTGAGTTGAAACCGATTCTTGTATTTGTTGATCAGGCCCTTGATTTTGAGGAAGTCATCCTGCTCGAAGCCGAGGATGAACTCATCCACGTTGTCCCACATCTTGGCTTCGATTTGGCCGGAGCGGTCGGCCAGGATTAATGCGAGGTAAGGCTCGCCATTTTTCTTCGCTTTTACCTGCTTGGAGGCCACCACGAAACTCGAGGTGATGACTTTATTCTCCTGCTGACAACACTCGGAGATGAAGAACTCTTTCATGGGGCTCCGTGAAGTTCGGTTTACGCAGCGCCTAAAGGCGCGTAATTGTTTTGCACTTGCGGCATGCCTGAAGGCATGCCCTGATACGAATCTCTCGTGGCGGCGCCTAAGGTGCATCTTATGGCTGGATCTGAAACAAACGCACCCGCTAAATACAGCTGGCTAGATTAGCTTAAAAAACGCCGAGCTTCTTCTTTTTCTTCAGGTTCTTCGCATTGGATTCTTTAGCCGTCGTCTCGACCGGTTTCGTTTGTTTACTACTGGCGCCGGAATCAACGTAGCCATTTTTGATGTCAATATATGCTTGCTCGCGGAGCGTGCTCAAGTAAGTACGCAGAGCGGGCTGCAATTTTTGCATGTACAACGCGTCCTGAATGCGGGGTTCGACTTCCTTAAAGGGTGGGATACCGGCGGTTTGATGTTCGGCTACTTCGAGGATGACGAAACCTTGCTTGGTGCGAATTACGTCCGTTTCTTCTCCAGCTTTTAGCGCAAAGACTTTATCTTCTAATTCTTTTGCCAGGGTGCCGCGCTTGAAATAGCTCAGATCTCCGCCTTCTTTTGCTGATGGTCCGTCGGAATACTTTTTGGCGAGGTCGGCAAATTTTGCGCCTTTGTGAATCTGGTCGAGCAGATCCTGAGCTTTGGCTTGAGCGGCGGCTAGGGCTGCCTCGTTCTCCGCCGCGGTTGGAGGCTCAGGCTTGCCGTCGGCGCTGGCGGGCTTGGCGGGGGGCTTTGGAGCGATCAGGATTTCGCTTAGTCGGACCTGCTCGGGCTGCTCCATCTCGGCGCGATGCTGATCATAGAATTTCTTCTCGTCGTCCTTATTCATGGACAGTTTCTGGCCCACTTCGTTGCCGATCACCTTCTGGGTAATGATCTGGTTGCGCAGGTTTTGTTTGAATTCGTCATACGAAGCGCCTTGTGCCTCGGCGGCCTTCTCCAATTCTTCCATGGTTCCGAGATTCATTTGTTTGCGCATCTCGTCGAGGCGCTTAATCAGCTCGGTGTCGCCGGTGATGCCCAAATCTTTGCCTTTTTGCAAGAGCAATTGCTGGTCGATAAGATCGCGCAAAACGTCGCGTTGCTTTTCGGCGAAGACGCGGTCGGCGCTGCCCGCTTCCTGCTGCTGGACTTCCTGCTTGAGTTGGTCGCGGCTGCGGACATATTCCGAGCGCGTAACGATCTCGTTGTTGACGCGGGCAATGATCTCTTCCACAACAGTATCGGCGGGCAAAAGGGCGGGTAACAACAATGCGTATGCAACAGCCAGGGCGTAGACACTCTTCTTCATTATTAGGGCTCTCTTGACTTTCTGAAACGACTTCTGGAAACCTGGGGTACAACGACCAACAATGTTTTCCTATTTTACGCCGGGCGCCGGGTGGAGGCCAAGAGAATGGGGCCTGCAATTTTGGTATTCCCGCGAGCGAGGATTAGGGCAGTGACGTCGTTGTGCTTTGGAACCGTGTGAATGAAGTCCTGCACATTGTCTAGGATTTTGTGGGAGAGCTCCGCGGCGGATAGGGGTGCTGCCTCGATGACCTTCTTGACGCCCTCCAAGCCGAATTCCATATCTGTCGATTCCGCCTCAACGACTCCGCGGGAGACTACCACCATAGATGCGTTCGGCTTCATGCCCACGATGCGGGCGTCGGTCGGAGCCAGAGAGAATAAACCCAGCGGCAAACCGGTGGCTGGCAATTCTACGGTCCCATCATCATCATGCAGGAGGGCAGAGGTGTGCCCGGCGTTCACGTAGCATACCGTACCCAGTTCTTCGTTGTAGCAGCCGGCGAAAGCTGGGCAACTGCGGACGCCCTCGGCAGAGCGCATGATCTCCAGGTTGAGACGCCGCGAAAGTTCTACCATCGCTACCATCTCATTGACGTCGGCTTGGGCGAAAAGTTCTTCGGCTGCCGAGCGGAAACAAGCTTGGGTCGCCTCCAGGACGGCGCCGCTGGTTTCGCGCTTGCCCGCGACGTCAAGTAATCCGAAAATGAATCGGTGGGGGCCAACTCGGAGGAAATCATGAAGATCGCCTCCGGAACGCGAGCTGAAGAATGCAATAGCCAGCTCAGCTCCGTTAAGCGCGGGAGTATCTGCCTGAAGGATTTCAGAAGCTTCTTCTATTTCCGGACCGAGACCGAGTTTTGCGAGCAGGCCAGCCATTCACGCGCGAAAGTAACATAAATTTGAAGCCGGAGCAATGAGTGGAAGGTGGTAGCCAAAAAAGATCTGGTTTTGGGATGGCCGCAACGCGGGTTCGGACCGCGACTTCTCACTTGACTTCTGCCGGTGCAGGCTTATTCGCTATATTTTTCTTTGAGCCAATGCGTCATCTCGTCCTGAAATTGGTTGTAGCTGGAATGGGTGGTTGTTCTTAAAGCCGCTTCGCTGGAACTGCCCTGGGACAAAAGCTCGAGGATGCGCATGAACTCAGTCATGCCGTAGGCGTCGCGGATGTACTCAGCGGCGGCCAGGGATTCGGCGTAGGCCACGATCGCTTCTGGCGCCGAGAAGCTCATAAAACTGCCTTCGAGCATGTTGAAGGGGATCTCATTTCCCGTGGCGAAAAGCTGGGTCAATTGATGTCCGCTAGAGGCACTCGATTTACCCTCTTCCATTTCAGCGACGCCTTCATTCAGCCATGTAGGGCAGCGATTGGCGGACATTTCCGCCACGAAAGAATGGGTCAATTCGTGCTTAAGAACGCGGGCCAGCTGCGGCGTAACGCTGGTCACTCCGCTGATTGGAATGTGCAGCTTGCCGTCATTCAAAGCACCCGTCCATGACGGGGCCCTGGTCACATCGAAAAATGCCTGCTGGGTGTAGAGAATTACCGCGATGTTGTTGCGCGGAGCATAGCCGAGATCGCGCACCAGATCGTCGTATTGTGAATCGAGCGTGGCGAGGAGATCGCGGCGGAAGGTTTCAGAAGTATCTTTGCCCTCGAAGTGCAGGTTGAAGTGCCGGCTTTCGCGCTGCGAGAAGTCGGATTCGGCGTTCAACTCGCGCTCCGCCTTGGCCAGATACTCCTTCACGGTCGCGTCCGGACGGAGGCTCAGTGATTTTTTCCAGGAGCGAATTGCCTCGGGAGTATGATCGGTGGCGAATTGCACGTACCCGAGCATGGCGTAGGCATCGGGCGAATCGGGGGCAATGTTGACGGCATGCTGCGCGAAGGGTAGCGCCTCGGCAGCGTGTCCGGTGCGCAGAAGAGTGGCAGCGTAGTAGATAAGGAGGGTGGAATTGTCCGGCTGGTAGCGGAGCGCGGACTCATAATAGTGCTTGGCTACAGGAAAGTTGCCCTGATCGGATTCTTGCCTGCCGGCGAGAAAATATGCGGTAGCCGCGATTTCAGGATTTGACGCCTGGGACAAGCTGGCGAGGGCATCGGCATCAACTGCGCCGTTGCGAATCACTTTCAGGGCTACATCGGCTTCATGATCAAAGGACGGGGCCACAGGGATGATGTCGGGGGCATCGGAGCCTGAACTTCCGGCGCGAGCAGGCCTAACGCCTCCAGAATCAATATGGTCTACCGATGATCTTGGGATCGCGTAGGAGTCTTCGCCAAGGTCATATTCAACGCGGTCTTTGCTTACGCGGACTTCATCAGCCCAGATGGAACGTCCGTTCTTGAGATGGATCACGTCGGCGGCCGCGGGAAGCGCTGGCAGCAGCACTAGTATGAGGACGAGGGCTCGCACTCGGCTGATTTTAGCAATGGCACGGATGGACGGTAAGGTGACCAAGGTGCTGGAACAGCGGCGGGAAAGGCTGACTTCGAGCAGGTTGCGGGGGCCAATGCCCGCTTTTCCCCTGAGCATTTGGGTGATCTTGTGGCTTCTGGTAGCCGCTGCCAGCGCGGTGGCAGTTGAGGCCGATCCGTCTTGCCCGCCAACCACCAGTGGGCTTTACTCTCGCATCCGTTCGGTAGGCCTTGATTCGCAGCGCGTATACCGGATTCGCGAGGGCTCCATTGATCGTCCCAACCTGAATCTGGATTTCGAAGACGGAACAGTAGCTTTTACCGAGGATATTTGCGGACGCATTACGGGTGGCTTTTTCGAAGGCGAAGGCGAAATCCGGCTTCGCCCGCCGAACCGGATGGAACGGGGGTCGCTTGCTTTGTTTACTGGGATGGCGATGCTGGAGGAGCAGTTCTCGTCGGCGTATTTACGTTTTAACGACGAAACCGCCGCGGCACTGAAGCCCTATCTTTTACCCCTATCGGACGGCGCGGAATTTACAAAAGAGCGGAATGGTCTGGCCAGGCAACTGGCGGAGTTTGACGCGTTGCGCCTGCTTCTCGACTTCAGCCATTTTCTGCCTTCTCCCATCGCCAGCGATTCGGCACAGAAATTTGCATCCCTGTTGCACGCGCACCTGATGGGCAAAAAGTTGGGCGCATTCGAGGTTGTCTGGGATGCGGCGGCAGAGGAATCGGTTTGGGCAGGCCAGCCGCGGGTAAAGGATGGCGTTCTTTTCTTCGATATGTGGACTTCATTTTCTGCTGGCCCTGTGGGTGTAGCGCCGCCGCGACGATCGTCCACGGACGCTTTTATTACGGACTTCAAAATCAAGGCCTCGGTGCAGCCTCCGACCATGCTGCGAGCGACAACCGAACTGAATGTGCACGTTCGGGATCAGGGAAGAAGAACGCTCCTCTTTGAACTGTCGCGATATTTGAAGGTGGATTCTGTGCAGGGCGACGGCCGAGCGCTGGACTTTGTTCAGAACCCGGCGATTGAAGGAACGCAACAACAGCGCAGGGGGGACGATCTGGTGGCGGTGGTGTTTCCCGCTCGCTTGCCGCCGGGGGACGTCAAACTCCGATTCAGCTATGCGGGAGAGGTGCTATCGGAGGCAGGGAACGGCTTGTTGTATGTGGGCGAGCGTGGCATGTGGTATCCAAATTTCGGTCTAAAGCCGGCGCAGTTCGACCTTGAGTTTCACTTTCCGGCAAACTGGACGCTGGTTGCGACAGGAAAGCGAGTCTCATCTGCGGGCGCTGCGGCGGCAGATACGAATACCGATATCAACGCCACGGCGGTTTCTGAAAATGTTTCGCATTGGGCTTCAGAAGGTGCGATTCCGGTGGCTGGCTTTAATCTGGGCAAGTATGTTCGCGCCGAAGCGAAGGCGGGCAATATCCTGGTTGAGGCTTACGGCACACGAGTCGTCGAGAAGTCGTTTCCCAAAGGGCAGGCCGTTATAGTTGAGCCCTTTCCCGACCCTCAGCGGCGACCCAGGTCGCGATCGGCCGCACCTGTAGTCATCATCCCGCCCCCGCCGTCCCCGGCTCGCGATGCGCAGGCCGTGGCGGACAGGGCCGCAAAGGCGATTGCGACATTCTCGCGCTGGTTTGGAGCGTATCCGTACCACTCGCTTGCGCTGACGCAGATGCCCGGCGAATTTAGCCAAGGGTGGCCGAGTCTCGTATTTCTGTCGAGCTTTGCTTTTCTTAGCCCGAGAGAGCAAATCGATCTACGCCTCGACTCGCTGACGCGCGTGCTGGATAACCAAGTGCTGGTCCACGAAACGGCGCATCAGTGGTGGGGAGATCTGGTGCTGTGGAGGAGTTACCGCGATCAGTGGATGGCGGAAGGCCTGTCGAATTACGCGTCCTTGTTAATGCTGGAGCAGCAGGATCCAGCGCAATTTCAGCAAGCGATGGAGAAGTACCGGCGCGATCTGTTGAGCTCGAATAAAGATGGAGAACGGCTGCGCGACGCGGGGCCGGTGACGCTTGGGCAGCGCTTGCAGTCGTCGCATTTTCCGGGCGGATACGAGGCGATCAGCTATGAAAGAGGAACGTGGCTATTTCATATGCTGCGTTGCATGCTGCGCGATTCGGATCCTCGGCAGTCACGCTCCAGCGAGTTGCGTTCCGGCGAATCGGGAACAGCGAAGCATTCGCGAAACGAACGCCGGGAAATAAATGCGGAAGAGCCGTTTTTTCGCGCGCTGCGCAAGGTTCGGGAGCGTTATGCGGGGAAGAGCATCAGCACGCAGGAATTGCTGGGTGCTTTCGAAGAGGAGCTTCCTCGCCCACTTTGGTACGAAAAGCGTCCCAAATTGGACTGGTTTCTGGAAGGGTGGATCAATGGCACAGCGATTCCGGAGCTCGAAGTGCGAGACATTAAGTTCACGGAAAAAAATAATGTGACGACGGTTACAGGCGTGATCGTACAAAAGGACGCGCCCGAAGACTTAGTGACGGCAGTTCCGGTATACGGAATGAGACAAAAGGGGACACTGATTTTTCTGGGCGAAGTGCTTGCGGATGGCGCGGAGACCTCGTTTCGCCTGACCGCGCCGAGCGAAGTGCACAAGGTGGTGCTCGATCCGAACCAGACCATTCTGAGTGCTTCGAGGTGAATTGCGGGGGCGTTTTTAAAATAATTGGGGACAGGTTCGATGCGGAGGAGATGTTTGAATCCACCTTGCGATGGGATAGGGCTATGCGATTGCTGAGGGCAATTGCATCAGGAAAGAAAATTGGTGGAGAAGTGACTTTCCAAAGAAATTTCCAGGCAGGCGATGGAATTGTACGCACGATTCTTTTGGTTGAGGATGAACCTTTTGTGAGAGAGGCGACTTGCAGCATACTGGAACATGCGGGTTTCGCGGTGCTGACCGCGGAGGACGCAACGCAGGCGTTTAAAGTGTATGAAGAGCGGACCCGCACAATAGATATGGTAATGACAGACATGATCCTGCCGGGAATGACCGGGCAGCAACTCGGTCGAGATCTGCGGAAACATTCACCGGAGCTTGCGGTATTGATGACCTCTGGATACAGCAATGTGGAATTCGAGGCGGAAGAACCAGCTTCGCAGACGTATTTTCTGGCAAAGCCCTATTCGCGGCGAACGCTGCTCGAAAAGATTGAGAAGATCTTGACGTCTAAAAAACTCAGATCAAGGCCGGCGACGCAGGCGGGCTAGTTTGAATGTTTGCAAAGTCGCGGCTGAGATGATTCGGTCATCGTTATTAGGCGCGCGGTATTCCATATACAGTGCAACTAGTCCGATGCTGACCCAGAGTGTGCCCGCCTCGCGAAATATCGCTCGCATTCCTAGCGCACCGTCCGTGCCCATCCCGGTAAGACTATGAGCCAGTCTTGAGTGTTGTGACGCTTCGCTGCTTTCGCTATTTATTGGCGGGCTTACTTCCTGCCTGACGCCGGGATGTTTATAATCCGCGGTTCCATCTATAATTTGCGTTCGATGGCGTAAGCCGCGAAGCTGAATGCGAGCGGCCTGTTAGATTTCCCTCACAAAATTTCCCGGATTTATTTTTGAGAATAAGAATCAACTTTGAACAAATGTAACAAGGAGCAGGAATGAAGCTAGAAGGGCGAGTCGCGCTAGTGACGGGAGCGTCGCAGGGGATCGGACATGCCTGCGCGCTGGCGCTGGCGCGGCAGGGAGCGACGGTTGCGGTGGCGGCACGCAATCAGCAAAAGCTGGATGCTCTGGTGGCGGAGATTAACGGCGCTGGGGGCAAAGCGGGAGCCTTCGTCATCGACGTCGGGGACGAGGAACAGGTCAAGGCCGGCATCAAGTCGGTGATCGCAGAGTTTAGCAAGGTGGATATTTTGATTAACAACGCCGGGATCACTCGCGATCAACTGGTCATGCGCATGAAGCGCACCGATTGGGACAGCGTTCTCAACACGAATCTGACGTCAGCGTATCTTTGCATCCAGCAGGTGATATCGTCGATGCTCAAACAGCGCTGGGGACGCATCATCAACATCACCAGCGTCTTTGGGCAGATGGGGCAGGCGGGGCAGGCGAATTACGCCGCTTCAAAAGCTGGGCTGATCGGCTTGACCATGGCGATCGCGCGCGAAGTGGCGTCGCGCAATATCACGTGTAATGCCGTGGCTCCGGGATTCATTGAGACCAGTATGACAGCGGGCCTGAGCGAGGAGTTCAAGCAGACGGCGGTGAAGACGATTCCGCTCGGACGAGTTGGCTCGCCAGATGATGTGGCCAGCGCGGTGTATTTTTTGGCCTCGGAGGAAGCGTCCTACATCACCGGACATGTGCTGAACGTTAATGGCGGATTGCTGATGGGATGAGAACCAATTCACGCTGTCAGATCCGTAATGCGAGTAAAACATGACGCGCAACATCCTGCGAGCGGTGGTCGAAGTCGCGTTCATCGTCTTTCTCTTTTACTCCAACCTGCTGATGGGAGAATTTGAGCGCTCAGGCTCGGGACCAAGGCATGGACTGGCGTGGGCCATGGAAGATGTATTTACCGCCAGCAATTTTGCAATTGCAATGATTGCCGCGTTTCTCGGTTACATCTTTTTTGAATTTTTGCGTAAGAAATTGTAGTTACAGCGCTGGACGTTACAGCGCTGGACGTTACAGCGCTGGACCAATCATGACTGATTCTCACCCCAATCCTTCTGCGAAACCCTCTCAGCCCAACTGGAAGAATCACGGGCTGCGGATCGTTCGCAGCGGCGAGCTTGATAGCAACACTCCGCAGACGCCGGGCATGACGCGGGCAGAAGCCATCTCCCATGCGAGTGCCGGAGCTCAAAAACTTTGGGCCGGAACTGTCGTTGTTCATCCAAATGCAAAGACCGGGCCGCATCATCACGGCGAACTGGAGACCGTCATATATATCGTGCGGGGCCGAGCTCGATTTCGCTGGGGCAATAATTTGGAATTTGTCGACGAAGCGGGCCCCGGCGATTTTGTTTTCGTTCCCCCCTACGTTCCCCACCAGGAATTGAACGCGCGCAGAGAGCAGCCTGTGGAGGCAGTAATCGTCCGCAGCGGGCAGGATCCGGTGGTGATTAATCTGGACATCCCGAGTCCTGAGGACGATGCCGCTAGCAGCGGAGTTGAAGATGATCCGTTTCACTCCGCGGCGAGAAAAAGTTGATGCTTAGGCTCGCGGCGCGCGGAATCCCACTTTCCGGCAAGGGCTATAGACGGATATTCGTGACCAGGCTTCGCTGGTTTAGTCCAACGCCTAAGTGCCCGGACGAATGCGTCCGGAGCTACGTGATGGCGTAAAATCATCTCCACTGGAGGCTACTTGAGTTCGCTGTTGCCGATTTTTCCGCTCGAATTGGTGCTGCTGCCGGGGGTTCCGTTGCCGCTGCACATATTCGAACCTCGGTACAAAGAGATGATCGCGGAATGCCTGGAGCAAAAAAAGCCTTTCGGCATCGTGCGCGCGTCGTCGGACGGGGTCGCGGGTATTGGCTGTACCGCTGAAATCATGTCGATTACCAAGAAATATGACGACGGCCGAATGGACATTTTGACTCGCGGGGCCGAGCGTTTTGAGGTGATCCAGGTCAATCATGAGAGATCATTCTTGCGAGCAGAAATTTCGGTGGTCGAAGATGAATCGGATAAGCCCTCCACAGAGATGGTGACGATGGCCGTGCGCTTGCACGCGGAGATTGCGAAGTTGGCGGGAGAAGAACCTTCGGGACAAGAGGACGGTGCGGGTAATCTTTCGTTCTTGCTTGCGGGATCGTTGCCGCTTGATCTCGACTTCAAGCAGAGTTTGCTGGCTACGCTTTCCGAAGCAAAACGCCTGGCAGCTGTGGTCAAGTATCTCGAAGCGGTTTTGCCGGGGCTGCGACGGGCGGCTAAAGCGCGCTGGAACTAATCGCTTTTTGGTGACGAGACGTGTCTGCCGCGACGGATCGCGATCTGCGCGGTTTATCTCATCTTTTCCGTCTCGTGTCATTCTGTTCGAACATTATCTGTTCAGATGAAAGTATCTTTTTCTCCGCTCCGCTCATCTGAAAAAGTAACGAACGATACGGCGGTATAATTCGCACAAGGCTTTTTCTTTTTGGGGGTTCCCACCATGAGTTTTTCCCGGACTCTCGGCGAACTGCGCCGAAGTCCCTTCACTGAACAGCGATTGGGCGCGCGGCGGGTCAAAGATGAGCTGCGCGAGAATTTGATGGCGCGGCTGCGCGACGGCGGACCGATATTTCCGGGCATCGTGGGATATGACGATACGGTGGTGCCGCAGATCGTGAACGCGATTCTTTCGCGACACAATTTTATTCTTCTGGGATTGCGAGGGCAGGCGAAAAGCCGCATCCTGCGGGCGCTTACGGCGTTGCTTGATCCGCAGATGCCTTACATTGCGGGCTGCGAAATTCACGACAATCCTTATGCTCCGATTTGCCGGCGATGCCGCGAACTGGTGGCAAAAGACGGGGACGCTACGTCGATTGCCTGGCTGACTCCAGAGCACCGGTATGTCGAGAAACTGGCCACTCCGGATGTCACGATCGCGGATTTGATTGGCGATATTGATCCGATTAAGGCGGCGCGCGGCGGGCACGAGTTATCGAGCGAGTTCACCGTGCATTATGGATTGCTGCCGCGGGCAAATCGCGGAATTTTCGCGATCAACGAATTGCCTGATCTTGCGGGAAAAATCCAGGTTGGACTTTTCAACATCATGCAGGAAGGCGACGTGCAGATTAAGGGGTATCCGATTCGGCTGCAGTTGGATGTCGCGATTGTGTTCAGCGCGAATCCTGAGGATTATACGGCGCGCGGGAAGATTATTACGCCGCTCAAAGACCGCATTGGATCGGAGATTCGGACGCATTATCCGGCGACGGTGGAAGAAGGAATCGAGATCACGGCGCAGGAGGCGTGGATTGACCGCGAGGGTAAACACGGCGCCGAGCGCAATGGCGCGGGGCTGCGAATTCCGAAATATATCAATGAGGTGATTGAGCGGATTGCATTCGCTGCGCGCGACGACAAGAAAATCGATAAGCGGTCGGGAGTGAGCCAGCGGCTGCCAATTTCGGCGATCGAGAACGTGGTGTCGAATGCGGAGCGGCGCGCGCTGACGCATCAGGAGAAGTTGGTGGTGCCGCGCATCAGTGATATCTACGCCGCTCTTCCGGCCATCACGGGCAAACTCGAACTTGAATATGAGGGCGAGATGAAGGGCGCGGATCATGTAAGTCGCGAACTGATTCGCACCGCAGTTGCGAAGTCGTTTGATACTTATTTGCAAAGCGTCAACATGAGTCAGGTAGTGCAGTGGTTTGATTTGGGGGGAGAGATTCAGCTCAGCGATAATGCCGCTGCGCTCGAAGTGCTGGAGGGATTGACTCAAATTCAAGGCTTGATGGAGAAACTTGGCAAGCTGAACGTTGGTCCGAAAGACAGTCCCGAAGTGCAAGTTTCGGCGGCCGAGTTCGTTCTAGAAGGATTGCACGCGCACAAGAAAATCGGACGCAACGAAGAGCGCATATTTACCGCGGGAGAGAAGCCGGTGAAAAAACAAGAGCGCGTGTATGAACCGGAGGAGCCGGGATTTGGGCGGAAACGCGGGTTCAACTAAATCGTTGGCAGCTCGCGCACGCGCTGTGAAATATTTTCCGCACAACGCAACGGGGGAAAAGAATGCTTATGGCTCTAAGTCGTCGTGAACAATGGCGCCCCATTCTAGACGCCGAGCTTAAGCGGTGGAGCACGAAATCGTGTGACCAGCTCGCGATCGAACTGACGGAGGAGCGGGTTTATGAGGTCGAATTCGAGGGTAAGAATCACCAAGTCGAAGTGACGCTCCTAGAAAACACCGACAAGTACCTTCACGTCGGAGTAGCCGTGGACGACGGTAGTGTCCCGGCGTCGTTGTACCCATTAAGTTCCAGTTTCATTCGCGAGAAATCTACAGAGATACAGGCGAATAGCAAACGGCAAGCAGACGACTAACGACGACCAGCGGACGACGAACGACGAACGACCATTCTTATGAAACGCATCCGCTACTCAAAATACGTTCCCGACGCCGCTGGCGATATGAGCATGGAAGACCTGCTCGGCGCTCTCTCTGACTATTTTCTACAGAGCGGTTTCAACGATAATTTCTGGTACGAATTGCCGGAGGGCGAGCAGACGCTTGACGAATTGAAGCGCGCGCTGGAGCAAGCACTGCTCAATGGCGAGATGTTTGACGAAGAGATGCGCGATCGCATGCGGCAGATGCAGATGGAGGGCCAGCTTGAGGAGTTGATCGAGAAGCTGATCGAGCGCATGCAGCAGGAGGATTATATTTCTATCGACCAGCCGCACGATCCCTCCAAACGATCGAGCGTTGGCGGGCAGGTTGGCGATGCACAGCAGCAGGCGAAGTTTGAAATCACGGACAAGAGCCTGGATTTTCTGGGATTCAAGGCGCTGCGCGATTTGCTGGGGTCGCTGGGCAAGTCAAGCTTCGGGCGCCACGACACGCGGGACATGGCGACCGGCATCGAAGCCAGCGGGGCTTCAAAGCAATATGAATTTGGCGATACGTTGAACCTCGATATTACGGCGACGCTTTCGTCGGCCATACAGCGCGAGGGGCTGGGGCTTCCGCTCAATCTCGAATACAACGATTTGCAGGTGCATCAATGCGAGTACCAGTCTTCGTGCGCGACGGTGCTGATGCTGGATTGTTCGCACTCGATGATTCTGTATGGGGAAGACCGGTTCACTCCGGCAAAGAAAGTTGCGATGGCGCTGTCGCAGTTGATTCGAACACAGTATCCGGGAGACTCGTTGTCGCTGGTTTTGTTTCACGATTCGGCGGAAGAAGTGCCGCTCTCGCAACTGGCGCGGGTGAAAGTTGGTCCTTATTACACGAATACGCGCGAGGGATTGCGGATGGCGCAGCGTATTCTGCAGCGCCAGCGCAAGGACATGAAGCAGATCGTTATGATCACGGATGGCAAACCTTCGGCGCTAACGCTTGAAGATGGACGGATCTACAAGAATGCGTTTGGGCTTGACCCTCTGGTCGTGAGCCAGACTCTGGAAGAAGTTTCCAAGTGCAAACGCGCTGGGGTTCTCATTAACACGTTTATGCTTGCGTCTGATTATGGGCTGGTGCAGTTCGTCCAGAAGGTGACGCAGATGTGCCGCGGGAAGGCTTATTTCACTACGCCTTACACGCTGGGGCAATATTTGCTGATGGATTATATGTCGAGAAAGACGAAGACGATTCACTGATAGGTCATACGAAGTTACGTTAGGCCGGGCGGGGACGCCCGGCTCTCCACCTCCAAATCGGGATCGCCAAATCAGATTACAGAAGTAATGACATCTGTGTTAAGTGGGATCAGGCTCGGTGTAAGATCGCTGCAGAATCTTCAGTGGAGATGATATGAAACGAATCAGCGCCGTTTTATTACTCTTGGCTTTGACGGTTGTGGGATCGCTGCCGCTGCAGGCCCAACGCATCAGTCCGCAAGAGAATGCGCGTCAGTCGCAGAGGGCGGCGAAGTCTCAACAGAAGATGTTGAAGCATGCAAATAAGAAGCAGCGGAAGGCTGCGAAGAAATATGAAAAGGTGCAGCGCAAACAGATGAAAAAAGCCAACAAGACTAACAGGAAGAATATGCAGTCTGTTCGGCGATAACTGAATTACTGCGATGTTCCAAGCAACACCTCTCGTTTATCCCTGTTCACATCTAATTGTAGATATTTCATCAGGCGAGCGCTAAGTCCGTGTTGGACGGGCGAGGACGCCCGTCGCTCCATTCCAAGAATTATCTTCCCGTGGCTAATCTTGTTGCCAGGCGATGGGGCAAATTCGCGGCCAGGATTTTCTCCTGGGCCACACGAAGGTTATAAGGCACGCGATAGTAGGTGACGATCCAGGCTTCGCTGTCGAACATGGCGAAGGCCGCGCGCCAGTCACCATCGCGGGGTTGGCCTACCGAGCCGGGATTAATAAGATAGCGGCGATCTTTTTTTAGAGGCCAATCGGAAGACTCAGGCTGGCCGACCGTGCGATATCCCGGACGATAAGCCTCGCTGATTTGACCAGAAAGAACGAATCCCCCCTGCAGATGCGTGTGTCCGAAGAAGGTGATGGGCACGGGATTGGTGATGAGGGGCGCTATCGCGTCGCTAACGCTGACCATGTACTCGTCCTCATCGAGGGAGGAGCCGTGGACGAACTGAAGGTCGGGCAATTCGTCGAGGTGAATGGGGCCTTGGGGAAGAGAGCGAAGCCATTCGAGATTTATCGGAGTGAGTTGTTCACGCGTCCATAGGGTAGCGAGGCCAGCGGCGGGATTGAAATCTTCGACATTCATCAGGCCGCAAACGGCCTTGTCGTGATTGCCGCGCACGAATACGCTTCCGATGGACTGGGCGCGGGAGATGACTTCGTTGGGATTGCCGCCGTAACCCACAGTGTCGCCGAGATTGACGACGAGATCATGAGCGGGAGCAGCAGCGAGACAGGCGTCGAGCGCTTCGAGATTGCTATGAATGTCGCTGAGGAAAAGGATACGCACGGCAAAGTGAGGATTATAGCGTTATAGGCGGGAAAAGGACGAGGCGGGTAGTTCTCAGTTCCTAGTTCCCAGTTCTCAGCGGAAATGGATCTAATCCGGAAGTCATAACTAACCACTAATTTTCCGCCGCGGCGAAGGAGACGGGGCAAGCCCCGTCTCTACGGAGGGACGGGTTTCCAGGATTGCTATCAACCTCGGGGAGGATTTATTACGGGGCAGCGGGCATAATGACCGGCGCCGACTTCGACGAGCGGAGGAAGCGCTGCGGCGCAAGGTGGAATGCGGTGCGGACAGCGCGGTTCGAAGGGGCATCCTGCGGGCAGTTGAGCAATGGAAGGGACGGTGCCTTCGATGGTCGCGAGCGGTAGCTGGCGGTCGGTCGCCAAAGTTGGTATAGCGCGCAACAGGCCTTGTGTGTAAGGGTGCGCGGAAGCGCGGAAGATGTCTGCCTTGTCGCCGAGTTCGACGAGGTTTCCGGCGTACATGACGGCAACGCGATCGGCGACGTGCGAGATGACGGCGAGATCGTGCGAGATGAAGAGCATTGCTAATCCAAATTTTTGGCGTAGTTCATTCAGCAGATCGAGGATTTGCTGCTGGATGGTGACGTCAAGCGCCGTGG
>Ga0182024_10009110_pt1 | contig 20651 bp, 15 predicted proteins | sample P32metaG_FD_120480 | JGI IMG/M metagenome (GOLD analysis project Ga0182024, IMG submission 120480) | Permafrost microbial communities from Stordalen Mire, Sweden - P3-2 metaG (Illumina Assembly) | ecosystem: Environmental > Terrestrial > Soil > Wetlands > Permafrost | place: Sweden: Stordalen... | reverse complement strand
CTCCTAGTCCCTAGCCCCCAGCCCCTAGCCCCTTCCGCATGTCCCAATCGGTTGAACAGCACCGTTCCGAAGGCCCGCCGGTCGTTCGATGCGCCGTGATTACGGTCAGCGACACCCGCACGCTGGAAACCGACCTCGGCGGCCGGACGATCGTCGAATTGCTTTTGGCCGCCGGCCATGAAATCGCCGATCGCCAAATCACGCGGGACGACCCCGCACAAATAGGCCATCTGCTGGCGGAATTGGACAGCCGGGCCGATGTCGACGCCATTCTGCTAACCGGCGGCACGGGCATCGGCAGCCGGGATCAAACCTACGAAACCGTCAGCGGCCTGCTATCAAAGCCCTTGCCCGGCTACGGCGAACTGTTCCGCATGTTGAGCTACGAACAAGTCGGCGCGGCAGCGATGCTGAGCCGAGCCATCGGCGGCCTGATGGGCCGCAAAGTGCTGCTAACCATGCCCGGCTCCGTCGCGGCGGTTCAACTCGCGATGGAGAAGCTAATTCTGCCGGAGCTGAGCCATTTGATCCGCGAAGCTCGGCGGTGAGCGCGCGACGAACGAGGTCGGGGGGCATCAATGGGTTTGGCCCGATGGAGATGTTCAATCGCGGTCGCCATCAAAGACTCCCGACCCGTTTGATTCCCCTAGAGACATTATGCGGCTTCAACCGCCGCCAAGAACTGGGCTGAAGTCATCACCTGAGCGTTCGTCACGAATGAAGCACCGGAAACCGCCCAGTATTCCTTGAAAGCCGCCACCGCGCGGTTGACGGCCTCACTCATTCCTTCGTCGTTCGTCACAAGAGTCCGGCCCGAAGACACCCCGAGGTGCAAGCGGATATAGTAATCCTCTAGGTCGTTGCCCTCGAACACGATATCCTCGACCGCCGCGCCCCCAGCTACGTAACGGCAGGCGCGGGCGACGCAGTAGCCGGCCCCGAGCAACGTCCGGGAGGCGATAGTAGAGAATTGCACGTTGCAGCCTAGAGCGGTCATGTCCTCGGTCAGCCCGCGGGCAAGACCGGCGGCTTCCCGAGCGAATTGCTCCCCTGTCAACTCTGCGGTGCCTGCACGGCCGTACCGCTCGATGAAGGCGGCGCAACGGAATCGCTGTGCCTCCACAAACTGCACCCTGTCCGCATCGAATAGGGCTTCGGTGTTGCTGGCAATGTCACCGATGGTTCGTGTTTCGCCGCGGACTGCGACGCACCGACTCGCCAGATCGACATACGAGTCGGCCTGTTCCAATTCGCCCAAGATGGCGAGCACCGCTTCCTGGTCATCAAACCGGGTTCGGTTTGCAGCCTGTGGGCAACCGACATCGGCCGCTAGTTCGCCGAGGGGATCGTGAAGGACGGTGAAGAGACGCCCCTTCAGAGCATTGCCTCGCGGGCGGACGAACGGCTCGTCACCCAGGTGGCAGGCCAACTCCGAAAATGTGATCGGGCTCAGTAGTAGCTCGAACCCCTCGGTTCGTGCATTTTCCAATTGGGCACGGCCGACCGACCGGGCGGCACTGGTGTCGAACAGGTACGACATCGTTCTGACTCCGAAAGGGGGCTTACTCCTCAAAATGACCGCATTAACTGGACCGAGGTTCGCCAATCCTGCAAAACAAAGCCATTACCGCCGATTACGACGCGAAGCGTCGAATCCTCGAAATCGCGTGTTTGAACTGCACGCTCGACGGCGCAACTCTTGTCCCTGAAATAAGAAAGCCCCTTCGAAGTTTTGGCCGAAGGGCTTCTTTCTGCAACCAGTCAGGTCAACAAGACACCGTTAGAACCTTTTATCGCCGGGGTTCAGGGCTAGGAATTTGGGCTGTCTCAGCCGATGATGCCGATCGTCGAGTACCGGACCACCGTCACCGGGCCGTTCTCCGTGTCGCTCGTAGGGGTGTCGAACGATGTCGGGTCGCCATTGGCCAAGGTCAACAATTGCTGCCGCAGAGCCGCAGCGCTGGCCCGCAGAGCGGCCTCCGACGCCGTGTTCATCTTGTCGATGGAGAACGCCCAGCGGACTTTGACCAGCCGCGCGCGATTCGCCTCCAGGACCTCGATCCCATCGCCGGCCGACTGCCACGTCGGGTTCATCAGCGCACGTTCCAGCCGGGACCACCGCTGCTTATCGAACGGCTCACTGGGCGAAATCGCGTCGGCGAACGCCTGCTTCACTTCATCAACCGTTGGGTACTTGACCGCCATACCTAGCCTCTCTTTCCAAACGCGAGTCTGATTGAGCATTATACGCGGGGGGGGAAGACACGGAGGAAGCTACCAAGCAACAAAACGGCCTTGAAGGATCCGGCTCAGTCCGGACCCCTCAAGGCGTCAATTCATTCGATCTTTAGTCGTTGCAGTAGTTCGGGCATCGCCAGTATCCCACGGCGCCCCCCGGAACGAAGATCGGAGCTAGTTATCCAGTCTTGGGAACTCCCGATTGTACCGTTGGGACAACTGGGCTCTGATGGTGATTTGTCGAGCGTTCCACGTCCGCCCAGGCTCCTCGAACGCCCGAATGCGTTCCTGAAGCGAACGCAGGGACTCATGGAACTGGCCCACCTTGGACTTGGCGTCCTCGTATGCGCCCAACGGATCACCGAAGAGTCCGCGAATGAAGGCCTCGGAAATTGCCTCGCCCGAGTTCATCTGAGCATTATACGCTTTGACCTCTTCGACGAAATCGGCCAAGTCCGTCAGGAGTGAAGCCCCTTGACCCTCCAATTCGACCCCCTGCGCTGCGTATGCGGCCACGTCGGGATCAACGTTCAGCACGGGGAGCGCGCTGGCTTCCTTGCAGTCTTGACGCATCGATGTGGAAAGCTGCCTGCAAACGGAAATGAACTCGTCCGGAGTCTTCACGGTTTTGATGCGTTTTGAAAGCTGCTCTGTGTTTCCGCCCGTCGCGCGGAGAGCTTGCCAGTAGCTCCACGTTGCCTCCTCGCCAGCGCGGACGGTAGTGCCTAGCGACAGACTCGCAAAAACAACGGCCAAAGCGACGATCTTCTTGAACATGACTCGGTCTCCTTAAAAGAGGGTTGCGACTTCGGGAAAGTCGTTACTTCCCCGCTGCTTCATCAAGGAAAGCGAAAGCCGAATGAATCAGGGGCCAAAGAATCCGCGAGAATTAGTTGCATCGCGAGGAGCGGTGGCGCAAGTCGTTGGCCAATTAGGCTTGTCGGGATTGATCGAACCTGTGCTCCCTGTTCGGCACACGGATCGCCGCTCTGGCCGCAATAACACGACTCATTCGAGGCGTAATCGCGCCGCGGCCAAGAAGGTCGGGGTAGTGGACGAATCTGGGCTACTGCCCGGACTGTACTGTCAGCGGGCACTGGAGGGCAGCCAAGGACTGTGCGAACGATGCCGGCGTGACGTAGTTGATCAGCGCCGTTGAGAGGGCAGCTAAAGAAAGTTCCCTTAGCAGAGGGTGTCCCCGGTTGCGATTCTTGCGGTCTTGCAAAAACAAAGCCCAGGGCGGTGTTTCCACCGCCCCAGGCTCCAACTGAATCCGCTGTGCGGAGCTTGCCCTCGGTTCGAGATTTGAACCGAGGGCGTTCGTTGGGGAGACCGTCGCGGGACTCGGTTGCTGGCTACCGCGGGAAGAAGAAGTCCGAGCCACCAAAAGTGTTTGGCATGCTATAGCCACCGCCGCTGTAGCCGAAGCCGCCGAAGACATTGGGCGTGCTGTACCCGCCGCCGCTGTAGTTGTAGCCGCCGAAAGCATTGGGCGTGCTGTGTCCACCACCGCTGTAGTTGTGGCCGCCAAAAACATTGGGCGTGCTGCTCCCGATGTTCGAGCCGTTTGCGGAGTAGTCCCGGCCTCCGAAGACGTTCGGCTGGGACCACAAATCCGCGGCATGGGCGGTTGTTCCCAGCGACAAGCCCGCAACGACGACGGCCAAAGCGACGATCTTCTTGAACATGACTCGGTCTCCTTGAAAGAGGGTTACGATTGCGGGGGGGATTCAATTTCCCCTTGCCCTATTAGGAAAGCGAGAACCGGTGGAATCAGGGGCCAAAGAATCGCGAGAATTTGTTGCGGCGGGAGGAGCGGCGGCGCAAGTCGTCAACCTGCTGAGCCTTACGGGATTGGTCGAACCGATGCCCTGTTGTTCGGCAAAAACGAACGCGGCGGAACGATGCCGTCTCGCGAGAACGCGGTCTCGTTAAGGAGCGTTGCGTGCGATTTCAGGAAGAGTTCAACAAGGCGGAGCAGCTTGCGCGGTTGCCGCCTGACGAATGAACTGCTGGAAGCCCGCCACGGTTTGAACCGTGGCGGGCATCACCTATTTACCGAGCAGGCGGAGACGAGGCCACTGGAGGCGTCCCTATGACCTCGGCCAGCAATTTCTTGAAGTCGTCGCGGCCGCGGAGCGGATCGAGATCGTGCTCGTACTGAAGCGCGACTCGCTTGTCTGCATTTTGGAAATATCCTGCGGCTTCAGACTGCTTCAGCAGTTCCACGGCTCGGGCGGCGTAACGCTCTTGCAATTGCTTCTCGTCAGCCGGAACCACCGCTGGCAGTTTTGCCGACGCAACGGCTGCGGAACAAAGGGAGTACACGCCGGCCGCCATGTACAAGTTTTCGCCAGCCTTTGGATCAATCGCAACCAATTTCTCGGCGGTCGCCACCGCATCGGCATGTTTGCCGCGGCGGGCCAGCGCCCGGGCGCGAATGGCCAACAACTCCGGTGCCATGTCTTTCGGCTGCGCCATGGCGAATTTCAAATCGTCAATCGCTGGCGGGGCCGCGTTGCAAAGTTGCAGTTGCCACTTTCCGACCTTAAGCCAGCCTTGATAGAACGGTTGGTTGGCGATCTTCCCTTCCTGGTCAAGTTTCGCGAGGATCGCGACCTCCTGCTCGAACCATTTCGCGGCCGCCGGAAAATCACCCACCGATTTTTCCACCAGCCCCAGAAATCCGAAGCTGCACCCAAGATTTGCTCGGGCCTCGGTGCTCCGCGGATCGGCCTGGGCCAACTGCTGGGAGATTTTCAGCAGCATCTCGTAATTTTCGCGGGCCGTCGAGACGTTGTCCAACTTCAGGTTCACGTTGCCCAGTCTGCTATAGGAACGCGACAGATCGCCCTGTGCCTGGGCGTTGTGCGGGCCGGCGGCGGCCAATTGCTGGTGGATTTTCAAGCTCCGCTGGTAATCATCGCCGGCTGACGCGGCGTCGCCCAATTGCAGGCTCACGTCGCCAAGCTCGTTGTACGAGCTCGACAGATCGCGCTGAACATTGACGTTCCCCGGCTCGGCTTTTGCCAGACGCTCCTCGATTTTCAGGCTCTTCTCGTAGCTTTCGCGGGCGGCCGTGGTGTTGCCCAACTGCAGATTTAGGCTCCCTAGTCTGTCGTACAAAACCGACAGATCACTCTGAGCCATGACGTTTTTCGGGTCGGCCTTTGCTAATCGCTCGGCGATTTGCATTGCCTTTTCATAATTCTCGCGCGCTGCGAGGCTGCCGGATTGGATGAGCACATCGCCCAACAACCGATACGAGACCACCAGTTCACGTTGCAATCCGACGTTCTCCGGCTCGGCCTCGGCCAGAGGCTCTATGATTCTTAGGCTCTTCTCATAGTTTCCGCGGGCGCCCGTGGTATCGCCCGACTGGAGGTTTAGGTTCCCTAGCCTTTGGTATGAAATCGACAGATCAAGGCTCGCCTGGGGATCGGCGGGATCGGCCTGGCTGAGTCGCAAGCAAATTTCCATCGATTTCTTGAAGGCAGCGCCGGCCGTTGGCAAATCGCCTAGCGCCAAGTTTGCACCCCCCAACGTTAGGCACGCTTTCGACAGGTATCGTTGCAATTGGACGTTCTGCGGATCGTCGTCCGCGAGCTTCTGGCAGATTTCAAGTTGTTTCTGGTACGCGTCGCGCGCCGCTCGCAAGTCTCCCTATTGCTCGTTCAACTGTCCCAAATATAAGTACGAACCGAATAGGTCTTGCTGCGCTTGCTCGTCATTGGGGTTCTCACGAGCGCGTTTCTGGCTGAAATCTAGGGCCTTTTGAAAGGCGTCTCGCGCCGCTCGTAGGTCGTTGTCGTGGCGCAGACTGAGTTCCCCGAGCTTGATGTACGACACAAAAAGTTCGCGCTGCGCTCGGGCATCGCTGGGATCGTCCTGGGCCAAATGCTCATCGATTTTTAGGCTTTGCTCGTAGCTTGCGCGGGCCGCCGTAGCGTTGCCAAGTCCGAAGTATACCTCCCCGAGCTTTTCGTACGCACAGGACAAGTCACTTTGCGCATCGGTGCTCTTCGGATCATTCTGCGCCAAATCTCGGCCGATTTTCAGCGCTGCGAGATAAGAATCGCGGGCCGCGACTTTATTGCCGTTGGCTTCTCCAAGTTTTAAGTACGAGAGCAGTAAACGACGCTGGTATTTGGCAGACTGGGGATCGCTTTGGACGAGTTGCTTCGCAATTTCATTCGCGATTTGGAACTGTTTAAGTGCCTCCTCGGCACCGCCAGCTCCCTTGGGTCCACCAATTGTCAGGAATATCTCACCTAAATCGGTGTGGCTTCGTACCAATGCGGTACCCACGGGGTCGTCTTTGCCAAGCGACCGAGCCACTTGCTTCAGGCCGTCCATCGCGGTGTTCAACAAATCCTGCCGAATTTTCCTCGCCCCCGGCACTGCATCTAATTTCGACTGGATGTCGAAAACCACGCTTTGCAACGTCTTTAGCGCCAACTGGCTCTGCTCGTCGGCTCGCTCGCGCGATCGCCGTTCCGACTCCGCCAGCGTTGTCTTTTCGTCGGCCAATCCTTCCGCGACTCGTCGTTGTTGATTCACCCGAACGGTTGCGACGGACAACGTGGCCATCGCTATCAACAGAGTCACTATCCCGGCCAAGGTCCAGGATCGATGGTGCCGTGCCCATCGAATCCCGCGCTCGCGGAGCGAATCCGGTCGGGCTGAAACCGACTCGTCTGCCAACCAATGCTCAATGTCGCCCGCGAGACCGAACGCCGAATCGTACCGATCTGCGGGGCGCAGAGCCATCGCCTTGCGGCAGATTGCCTCCAGCGGGCGCGGCACAAGTGGATTTACTTGCCGGGGCGTTTGGGAGTCCCCAAGCGAGACGCCCCTGAGGATCGCTCGGATACCCCGGTCGGAACGATCGGCGAAAGGTGCGCGGCCAGTTAGTACGCAATACAGCGTCGCCCCAAGGCTATAGATATCGGTGGCCGGCCCCATTTCATCTACCTGACCGGCGGCCTGCTCCGGGCTCATATACGCTGGCGTTCCGATAGCCGTGCCCGCCTGCGTCGGCGCGTCGCTGTTGTCAAATACGGGATCATCCTTAACTTCTCCAATCTCGACTTCTGAACTTGCAGAGCCAAGCGACTTGGCCAACCCCCAGTCCACCACCAGGGTCTCGCCGTACTTGCCTAGCATGATGTTGGCCGGCTTCAGGTCGCGGTGGATTACGCCGCGGCTATGGGCGTATTCGATGGTGTTGCAGACATCGACGAACCGCCGCAGCAACTTGCGAAAGTCTAAAGTTCGCTCGCTTGAGCTATGACTTCGTCCTTCCGCTTTATGAAATTGTTCGATAGCCTCCTGGAAACTCCCTCCACGAATGAACCGCATCGCGTAGAACGGGCGCCCGTCGGTGGTAATGCCCTCACCGTAAACCGGAACGATACCAGGATGTTCAAGCAATCCGGTAATTTTGGCTTCGCGGAGGAAACGATCGCGATTCTGTTTGACCCTGTCGTGTGGCCTTTGGATCAATTTGACGGCGACTTCCCGATGAAGCACCGCATCACGGGCTAAGACGACTTCGCCGAGTCCACCTTTGGCGTGGAATCGCTCAACCTGATAATGCGAAGTCGTGGCCATTTCCCGGGGTCTCGGGAAGTCGGCACTGCCTGTCGAACCCAACTGCCAATTCACTGTGTCTTGGCCGCCCGGCACTTTAGAGGTGCTATACAGGGCATCCATGAACTCCAGGGCTTTGATCCGCTCCTTTAGGTCGCCCAATAGCTCCGGGCACTCGCGACACAAATCTTCCACTGCAACCGGTTGCTGCTGGTCGCGCTGCTCCTCCCAACGATCGAGCAATTCGTCCAATCGTGTCCCATTTTCCATACCCGTCACTCCTGCGCAGGTGGTTCTTTGATTTGAGCGCCGTTCGATTGGTCGAGCCGAGAATGCTTCAAGGCATCGTAGACCTTGAACTTGGCCTCCCGCCAGCGGCGCTTGAGCGTCCGTTCGGAAACACCCAGCACTACAGCAGCTTCCGCTTGCGAGAGGCCGTCGTACCAGAGCAAATTGAAGACTTCTCGGTCATCCTCTGGAAGCGTGTCGATCAGTGAATGGAACTCGGTCCATTCCGCCAAGCTGGCCGGCCCAGACGTCTCGTTGACCGGATCCTGGTGAGCGGCACGGAGCTGACTATTCTCACCTGCCGCGGGCGGAGCGTTGGTGACCTGGTTCGCACCCAGGCCCTCAGGACCATAATAGTGCCTCGCAAGGTCGATCAAAATGCGACGGATCTGGGTTGCAGCCAAGCCAAAAAACGCGGACGCCGATTCCGGCTTAACGTCTCGGAGCGATTGATGAAGTTTCATCAGCGCCCCCTGGAGAACATCGTCGGTTTGCTCCCAACGGTGGACGCCAGGGTACTGCCCAAGCATTGAGCGAGCCAGTCGCTCCAGTCGCTCGTAGGCATGGCCCATTAGTTGCTCGCGAGCCGACTCGTCTCCGGCCTTTAGACGATCGAGCAAATCCTGGAGGGCAACGCTCTGGCCGCTCGAATCTGTCATGGTGATAGCACCTCTGGGACGCGAGCGTCATGCCGCAGGCCCCGCCTCCCCAGCGCAACTGGCTGGACTGGAGCGCTGAAGCCCGGGATCGCGCACCACTCTGGCATCGCGAAGATTGACGAGTTCCGGAACGGCGTCGTAACGCCGTCGCAACCTCACGGTCTTCAGGACTCACATCGTCGCCGGCCCGTTGTCCGGCACCCCCAATGCTAGCGGGCGAACATGGCGCTCGCAAGAAATGCCCGCCGGAAATCCCATCACGGACGTACGGCCGGTGGATGGCGGGCACCCATCCTCCCGCAGGCAAGTCGCCCCGTTCCCGGCGATGGAAAGCGGGCTGTGTTGCTGTTTCAACCGCACGTTGGAACGCCACGATAACCGCTCACGGGTCGCCGTTCATCGTTCGGTGATTCGGGGGGCCAGGCAGGTTTTGGCCTTAGCCTCGATCGCAATCGTGTCCCACGCGCCGATAAATGAGCTACACCCGGCTGCCCAATTGGCCTGGAGCCAAGCGGGGGATGCGGCTATTCTAAGCCGCCCAATTTACCGGACCACGCAAGATAGCTGGCCGTTCGGCGGTGTCGCGGCGCAATATGCGCGCAAGGAGGCGTCTGTGCGAAGATTCATTGTCGTTCTACTGTTGGCCGCTGCCGGGGGTGGTTGGTTCTTCTTTCAGAAATTTCGGGTCGAAGGGCTCGAGGGGATTTCGTTCAAGCAGCGAACGCCCGGCGGGCCGGCGGCGGCGACGGGCGATGAGGTAGCGGCGGCGGCGGGGCAGGTTGTGCCGTTCGCTCGGCAGGGGAATACGATCCGCATCGCTTCGTTCGACATCCAAGCGTTTGGCCCGACGAAGCTCGGCAAGCCGTTGGTGATGAAAACGCTGGTCGATTTGCTCCGCCGGTTCGATGTGATTGCATTGCAAGAAATCCGATCGCCGCGAGACGATCAATTGCCCCGACTCGTCGAGCAGCTCAATGCCAACGGACGGCATTACGATTTCGTGATCGGTCCACGGCAGGGGCCCGACGAAGCGGAGGAACAATTTGCGTTTGTGTTCGATGCGGCAAGCGTGTCGATCGATCGGAGCACGGTCTATACGGTCGACGATCCGGGGCGGCGGATGGCTCGCGATCCGCTGGTGGCCAGTTTTCAGGTGCGCGGGCCGAGAGACGACGAAGCGTTCACATTCACGTTGGTCGATGTCCGCGTGGCCGCCGAACGGACTTCGCAAGAATTGACGGCTCTGGCCGAAGTGTGCCGGGCCGTGCGGAGCGTTACCGTGCAAGGTCGTTTGGAAGACGACATTATTCTGCTGGGCAATTTCAATGCCGACGACCGGCATCTCGGCCTCTTGGGCCAAATGCCGAATTCGATCACCGCGCTGTCGTCGATCCCGACGAACACGCGCGGCACGAAGATGTACGACAATATCGTGTTCAACCGACTGGCGACGACCGAGTTCACCGGCCGCGCCGGGGTGGTCGATCTGATGCACGATTTCAGCCTGTCGATGAGCCAGGCGCTGGAAGTGTCGGACCATTTGCCGATCTGGGCCGAATTCAGCATCTACGAAGGGGGCCAGGTCGGCCATATCGCGGAACGGCCGAGCGATTCCGAGCGGAAATAGCCCGTGGACGCGCCACTCGTATGATTCCTTGCGGTGAGGGTCCGCGACGGAGTCGCGGGCTACCAGCGTGTTGAAAAAGGGGACAGGCACCTCGCCGCAACCCAAAACATTCGACAAAACCGCAGTGTCGCTCGGAGCCAGTCCCCTTTTTCAACGGTCTACTACGTCATGCCCACGCTCCCGCCGTGGGCATGGCACCCAATTTTCAGCCATTTCTCGAATTGCACGACGAATTACTGGCTCGGCGGCGCGACCCTACCTATACTGATAGGAAAGCCAGAACACCTTTCTCTTCGATCTTCCACCTGGGGCTTCGACCGCTTTGGCTCCCTGCTCGTGAACCGCTCGATCTTTTCACAGACCACATTCGTGGTCGGCTGGCTGCTTGGAATGGTGGCGGCGGCGATGGCATCTTCGCCCGAGGACGCTACCGCGCAGATCACTATCACCGTGCCCAGCGTGAGCGTGCCCGAATCGTCGTCGTCGCAGACGGGGACCTTTGATGTCTATGTCGTCACGAGCGGCGGTTCTCTACCCCAGGTCGGTGATTTTTCGGTCAACCTGCAATTGTCGCCCGCCGGCGGAGTCGCGTTCACCGGCGGCGCCGCGACAAGCATAGATCCGTATATCTTTGCCGGCCAAACGCCGGGCCCCACGGTCGACACTTTTAACAGTGGCACGACGATCGAGGGGACCGACTTTGCCGCCACGCCGCCGACGCTTGTCAATGGCGACGGACTGCTCGCGGTGAATTACTCGGTGCCGGCCAACACCAGCGGCACGTTCAATCTGACGCTCGTCACGACGGGTCTGGCCGCCACGGCACTCGACGATCAAAATGCGAACCCGATTCCGTTCACGGTTCAGAACGCGACGCTGACGGTCGTCCCTTCGGCAGCCTATTGGAACGGCACCCTCGGCACGAATTGGAACACGCTCTCCGGAGCCAGCTTCGCGACCAATTGGAGCACCACCGCAGCCGGCGGCACCGACACACATGCCCTGCCCGGCGCGACCACCGATGTCTTTTTCACCACCAGCGGCGGCGGGTCGAATCTGAGCACGACGCTCGGCGCTCCGCTTGCCATCAAGGGCCTGACGCTCACTTCCGCGGCGACCAATCCCGTGTCGATCGGCGGGAGCGCGCTGACGATCGGCGCCGACGGGCTGACTGTGCAATCCGGCGCGGCGGCTGCGACGATCAACAGCTCCGTCACCCTGTCGTCGAGCCAAAGCTGGACCGTTGCCGGCTCGAATCCGGTCACGGTCAACGGCACCCTTTCGCTGGCTGGCCAGACGCTCACCAAAGCCGGCAACGGGACGGTGCGTGTCGATTCCGCGCCGTCGCTCGGAAGCGGCAGTTCCGTAGCCGTCAACGCCGGCACGCTGCAGCTCGATGTCACCAGCGGCGCCCCTACGATCGGCTCGAACGTTTCCGCGACCGTGGCCACCGGCGCCACGCTGCAACTTGCCGGCTCGGTTTCGGCTCTTTCCGATGTCGTGGTCAGCAATCCCCCGAATGTCAATCTGGTCAATATCACCAACAACGGCTCGACGGCCAGCGGCGGCGGACTGCAAGTGATCGGCACCAATCAGGCGGTCGGCGTCGTCAGCGGCCAGGCGACGACAAACGGCGGGGCGACCACCTACGGCGGCGACACGACCGTAGGCAACGGCACGACCGCCGCGAGCCTGACGGTTACGCAACTTTTGCAAAACACACTGACGATCAACGCCGGTTCGACGGTGACGATTCTTCCTTCGGGGTCGGGATCGCAGAATGGTTCCGGAAACGCGTCGGCAAGTGCGTCGAGCACCGCGAATGTTGTTGCGGTTTCGACGCCGGCTGCACCGGCGGTCGTCTCCCTCGCTCCATCTGTTTCGACAAGCAGTGCAACCGTTGTCGCGAGCGCGCCAGCGGCGGCAACTCCAGCGGCTTCCGTCAGCGATCCATTCTTGGGTGTTCAAGCCGCGATCGGCTCGGGAAGCAATAGCGCCGCGGCCAGCGCTGCCATTGCCTCGGCGGTGGCGCCGGTTCAAGCCGCGATCGCGAGCGTCGCGGCCGATTCTTCGTTGCCCGACGTGGTCGCATCGAGCGCCGTGGTAGCCGACACCGGGGGCGTTTTGCCTTCGTCGCTGCTCACTCTTGGACAAGCGAGCGCGGCAGACGATACCGCGTTGAACAGCGTCAATTTGATTAGCGCAGACGACAATGCGCTGCTAGGGTCTCAAACTGCCGACAGTCTTGCCTTCGCCGCTTCCCCATCCGCCGGGCTGGCGGCGCTCGGCGCGGCAAGTCCGATGCTTGGCGGGATGAACGTGGTTCCCGAGCCGTCGAGCTTTGTGCTCTTGCTTATTGGCTGCACGATCGCCGCGGTTTTCTTTGTTCGACGCCGAGCGGCGGAGGCGGCGGTTGGGCAATGATCTTAATTCCACTGCTGATATCGCCTATCGGCATCGGTATTAGTTGCCTCGGCTTTGGCCCGCTTTCACGGAAGAAAAACCCAACGGCAAGTGTTGCTTTCCAAATTGTGGGCTTCGTTTTTCGACTGGTTGGAGCGTTGCTGATTGTTTTGGGTTCCTTCTTCTGGATTTTCGCGCTGAGCATGGCTTTCGGCGGCAGATAAGGGCCAACCGGCCGGCTCTTGACGCACGATTACCAAGCACCTATCGTGGCTTTAGTCGCCGGGCGCGTGGGTCGCGGCGTTATCGGTCGAACATTTTTGCGAGCGTGGCGGAATTGGCAGACGCACCAGCTTGAGGGGCTGGCGGTAGCAATACCGTGGAGGTTCAAATCCTCTCGCTCGCATTGGCTTGGGAAAGAGCATTTCGCCGCTTCGGTCGAAGGTGATTACCTCACCGGTTCGACCGTCCAAGCTACCGCTTCGATGCGACGGCTGAAATGCAGCAGCGGCTCGCAATCGGGTAGCGCGATTCCGAGAGATCTCGCGAGCGTGTTTGCTTCGATGATCGCCTCGGCCGGTTCCAGCGACCAGATGGCATGGTCGATCTCGCCGCGGAAGAGCCGCCCACGATCGTCGGCCGAATAAAGGCAGAATCGCGCGGTGAGCCAATTCGTCAGCGGTTCGAGTTCGAATTCGGCGACGCTCACACCATTTCGCCGCGGCAAGGGCCGATATTGGGCGGTGAATTCGGCCGGCGGAAAATGCCGATCGCAGCGCCGACTGCGAAAATCGATCCAGCCATCCGGCGTCGGGCGACAAGTGATCCGAGCGTTGCGATACGGCAAGTGAAAGAACCGTCGCGCGACGCCGATGGTAAATCGGCTCGTGGCATCCAGCGTCAAAAACCAGACGCCCGGCTTGCCTTCCGCCACGACATACGTGCGCAGATTCAATTCCGGAAACGCCGACAGCCACGGCAGCGACGGCAAACCGCGCGGCCGAATGCCCGACATGTGAAACGGCACGATGCCGATCCACGCCTGACCGTCGAACGTATCGATTTCAAGGCCCGGCGGCAATTGTTCGCGAAGTTCGCTCGGATCGACCGGCCAATGTGCGAACAGCAGGTCGTGCCAAATCATGCGGATCGCCCAGGGGCGCGTTGGAGCGGCCCAAGCGCGAGTCCGACGGATCTCGGTCGACAATGCGGTATTCATGGGAAAACCTCGAACGAAAAACCGGCGAAGCGTCCGGCGGCGAACTGGTTGCTCGCAGACGCCGAACACTCTACTATCCGATTTATCGGTCGAATCTTAACCGGCCGCGGAATGAGAATGCGCTCGACCCCAAGCCCAGGGAAGGCCATCGACGCGTCATCCAATAAGATGGACCGGGGTGGCCTTCCCTGGGCTTTGCCGCGCGCGATTGCGCCCTTCGCCGCGCGCGAATCAAGCCGCGCGCTTGTGATCCATTTGCGTCGACGAATCGGATGCGACGAAGCGGAGCGTTTGCGATTTGATCAAGCAGTTTTCCAGAAAGTCTGCCTCTTGCCGCGCGACTTGTTGCAATGTCTCGCCGAAGTAGAGCGCAAAGTGATCGCCAGGCACCGTCACGACCGTCGCGTTGCTCATTCGCTCGGCCGCTTTTCGGACCGTGCGCGCGGGAATGAGTTGATCCTGCTCGGCGATGACCAACAGCGTCGGCGCTTTCACTTTCGCCACGCGAGCAATCGGCCGGTGGAGCAATGAGGCGAGCAGAATCCTCGCCGGACACGAGTTCGCCCATGCGGCTTCGTCGGGAATCATTCGGCGATAGCCTTCGTCGCAGCCCTCTCGGTTCATCACCGCGAATTTCGACGGCGGCCCGACGACCGGCACGCAATGCGGCTCGCGAAACGTCGCGGCCCGCAGCACGTCGCGCAGGACATGCCAAATTGCCTGGCAGACATACCGGGCGGTGTATCCGCGCAGCGAACCGGGAACATCAACCATTGGTTCTTGCGCGACGACGGCCGCGATATCCGGATTCCGGCTCGCGCAATCGAGAACATGCCCGCCGCTGAATGAAGTTCCCCAGAGAGCAATCCGTGCCGCGTCGATTCCCGGCAGTTGGCGCGCCAAATTCAAAGCGGCCTGCCAATCCTGGCGCTGGCGCCGGCAACTCACCAGATTCCGCGGCGCGCCATCGCTGCCGCCGAAATGCCGATAGTCGAACAACATCACCGCCATGCCGCGGTCGATGAATTGTTCGGCGTAGGGAAGCAATCCAAAGCTCTTCTCGGCCGCGAAACCGTGGGCCATCAGAACCAAGGGCGTCGATTGCCGGGGGGCCGCCGGACGGATTAGCCACGCCTCGCAATTAGCGCCACGACTCGGGAACTGCAATCGTTCGCCTCGGAGACTGCCGATATTTCCGCAATTCACTTGCATGACAGCCCCAGATGCCGCGCGGGCGAACGCGGGTTCCATCTGCGAAATAAGCTGCTCCAGTCGGCGGCGATAGGAAAAATGTTCCACTTCGATCAGATGCCGTGTCGATTCGACGTAGCGAATCCCCGCGCCAAGGTCCGGAGACGCGGCGGATTTTTGGCGGCGGAAATGCTCGGCCCGCGGCGAACCCGCATCCATCGCACGGATGAAGAGGCCCATCAGCTTGCCTTGGTAATGCGAGAGGTCCCAGATGCCGCCGTCGGGCTGAACCAATCCCGCGACGAATAAATGATCGTATTCCGGATGAAACGCGTTCAAGTAAAGATTCGGCCGGCCATCGCGCCAATTGAGATGTCGAGTGTCGATGAACGGGAAGCTGATCTTGAAGCCGGTGGCGAACACGATCACGTCGATCGGCTCGCTCGTGCCGTCGGTGAAATGGACCGTGGCGCCGTCGAATCGGGCGACATCCGGTTTTGGCTTGATGTCGCCGTGGCCGACATAATACATCATTTGCGAATTGATGATCGGATGCGATTCGAACAGCCGATGATCCGGCCGCTTCAGACCATAGTCTTGCGGCATCCCGATCGCCATTTTCACCATGCCGAGCGAAATCAGCCGCCGCAGCCATAGGGGAAAGCGCAATTTCAGCAGAGATTCGCCGCAGCGGTCGGCCGGACGGCCGAACAAGAACTTGGGCACATAGTAGTATCCGCGCCGGGTGCTATGAAACGTGCGCGCGGCATGTTGCGCCGATTCGACGGCGATGTCGCAACCCGAATTGCCCGCCCCGATCACCAACACCCGCCGGCCGTCGAGCACGTCCGGCGTCTTGTATTGCGACGAATGGTAGGTCGGACCGGAAAACTTGCCCGGGTATTCGGGCCATTTGGGATCCCAATGATGACCGTTGGCGATGACGACGCCGCGGTATCGCCGCGTTCGCCCGTCTTGCAGGGCGACTTCCCACTGCGATTCCGCCGGCTCGATCCGCGCCACCGCGGTGTTGAACTCGATTCGCTGGTACAGATCGAAGTGGCGGGCGTAGGACTGAAAATACTCCTGAACCAACCGATGACCCGGATAATCGGGCCAGTCGGCCGGCATCGGGAAGTCGGGATATTGGATGAGTCGTTTGGAAGAAATCAGATGCGTCGAACGATAGACGCTGCTGGCCGGTTTCCCGTAATTCCAGTTGCCGCCGACGTCGTCCTCTCGCTCGAGGCAGTCGAACGGGATGCCTTGCTGCAAGAAATTCCGGGTCACGGCGAGGCCCGAAGCGCCCGCGCCGACGATGCAGTATTTTTCGGACCGAGATTCGCAATCCATGAGATCTCCCTGAACAGGGCCTTTTTGCGCGTGCCAAAAATACTTCGTATGGGGATTGCGCACAAGGGCGAAACTTACAAAACGCCGATGGCAGTTAGTGGTCCGTCAAACTGGATTTGACAGACGACAGGACAACCTTTGTTTAACCGGGAGCCACCGGCGACGGTAAACCGTGCCGCCCGCCGTCGCCGTTGGCTCCGGGTTAAACGACCGAACATACCTGTCACGAGCGGTTTGTCAGACCGCTAGTTGACGCGCCGCGCCGGATCCAATTGCGCCTGCCGCATTCTTGCATCGACGCTGTTTTCACCCCCCCTGTTTGCCGCTTGACGATCGTTTCGAGAAATGAACAATGGCGCATTGTCAAATCGGCTGGCAGCCGTCGCTGTTGCCGAGGCCATGCTGGTGCGTGTCCAAGGGGACGCCACCGCGTTGGGCGTGCCTCGGCGAACAGAGTCCCACCACAACCGGCTCCCAATGGGGCCTCGCCGTCGATCGCGGAGATAATCGTTGGACCGGTTTGTCCGGTCGTTGCAACGACGATGCGATTGCGCGCGGGCATCGTCGTTCTGCCAGCGGAGCATGCACTGAACGTCGGCTTGCCCACGGCGACTGATGCGCCGCCGGGCGTCGAGGAATGAGGGAAGTGGAATATGGGCTCCAACAACACATCCGCGTCGGTCGAGAATGTCAAGCTATCCAGCGATTTCGAGCGGCTGCGCGACATACTCCTTCAAGACGAATTTGTCGATCATCTGAACCGTCCACTAGCTTATTGGGCGCTGTCCAACGATCGCCGGCTGCCGACGGCGTTTCTCGGCCGTCCGCTGCGAGACCTGTTGAAAACTTCGTTCAAAGACCTTTCGGCCACGCCCGGCATCGGCCAGAAAAAGATTGGCACGCTCGTCGAACTGCTGGCGCGCGCGACGAAAAAACACCCCCCGGTGATGCCGCCGCTCAAATCGACGGCCGACAAGAAGTCGGAGGAGCGGACTCCGCGAATCAGCGACTCGTTCGATCCGGCGACGGTCTCCGAGGCCTTGTGGGAAGAATGGCGCGACACGGTACGCGTACATGACGTCGGCCACGAAAAACTCGGGCGGTTGGCTCCGGCGCTCCTGTCGGTGCCGACGGTGATTTGGAACACGCGGCTGTCGGAGTATTGTGGCTATTCGATCGCCGAAATCCGACAACTGAAAACGCATGGCGAAAAGCGAGTTCGGACGATCCTCGAAGTGTTTCATGCGGTGCATCAAGTGTTGGCTCATGCGCCGGTGCATGGCCCTTTGTCGACGCGGTTGTTTCCAAGATTCGTCGTCCCGATCGATCGCGGAATCGCGGAGATCGTCGAGAGCGGCACGATTCCCACGCGGAGCGAATTGCGAGACCGAATCGTCCTGCCGCTCGTCGACCAATTGCGATTGGACCTCGGCCCGACCGTCGCCAAATTGGTCGAAGGGCGGCTCGGCTTGACGGGCAATCCGCAGCCCGTGCGCCAGCAATCGCGTCGCATGGGCGTCACTCGAGCCCGCGTTTACCAACTGCTGGAAGACTGCGAGATGGTGATGGAAATCCGCTGGCCGGAAGGGGGCCGCCAATTGCGATCGCTTCACGCGCATTTGCAAGAATTGTCGACGCCATCCGACAGGCTCGGCCTGTTGCGCGCGACGATCGATCTCGTCTATCCAGACGCGGAGGCGCTTGCCGATCGCGCGGATCGTGAAGCGGCGAGGTGAGCAACGGAAGGAACGGCACGGAGGCCGGTCCCTATAGCTTCGCGCGGCGTCTGTAGGGAACGCCCTCCGTGGCGTTCCGGGACCCGCGGGTTAAGAATGGCTCGCGCGAATGTCGCTCGGTCGGCCCACGTGGGTCAGTCGATGCGCGCCGTCGATGCGAACATGCGATGGCAGACCGGCCGTGATCGGGTGGTCGGCTCGCAATGCGGCAAGTTCTTCCGCGGCGCGCAGTTGCTCATGGCGAGCGCGGCAGTCGCCCAGCGTCGCATAAGCGGCGATCCGGCCGAGAAGTTGCAGGATCGCGGCGCCGCTGGACAAGCTGCAGACCAATTCACGCGCAACCGACCAAGGATGCATCGCCAACGACGCGAGCCAGCCAGTCGCTGGCAAATTTCGCCAGAAAAGCCGCTCGGACGCCATGCCAAATCCGAACCCACGTGATCCGCGGCATGACTTTGCCGAGCCGACGATTTTGCAACTCGGCTCCAACACCGTTCGGTAACCCGCGTGTGACAGGCTCAATCCTAATTCCGCGGCCACGAGCTCATTGCCGACCGTCGCCGGAAATCCGCCACCGAAAATGTTCAACGCCGACCGACGATAGAATGCCGCCCGGGCGATCGGAAACAGGGCCGCTTCCGCCCGCGAGGGATTTGCCGACGCGTTGTCCTGCGGCAGCGTAGCGCGAACTTCCGCTTGGCCGCCGAGATGGTAGGAAATGCCCGCGGCCAGGATTTCGTTCGAATCGAACTGGTTGCACACGATCGGCGCGACGGCCGCGACCTTCGAATCGGCGAATCGCGTCATCGCCGCTTCGGCCCAACCGTCGGTCGCTTCCAAACCGGCGGCGAGCAGATGCACGATCGGCGAGCGGCTGGCTTGAATCCCGAGGTTCGCGCAGCCGACATAGCCGGTCTTGGCGGGCGCCTCGATGAATCGCAGCTCGCTCTTCAGATCGTACGGATCGTCGTACTTCGCGGAATGGACGACGATGATTTCGCAGTCGTCCGGAAGATGCTCCAGCACGGAAACCAGCGTGGTTTCCAGTCCGTGGGCATGTCCAACCACAGGGATGACGCACGATAGCCTGGGCACGGAAAACCTTCCTTGGTTTACCGCCGAGCAAACTCACTTCGAATCGTCGAATGCGACGGGAATCAGCAATCGCCAGCGAGGAAAAAATCGCCGGCTCGGACGCGTCGGCTTTAGCGCCGGTGACAGCCCATCACATCAGCGCGAACTCGCCGGCGCTCCATTCCGCCCACGCCAGCCAATCCACGCCTTACGTCCAATTATTTCGTCCGCTCCGAGGGAACAAGTTTACGCGAACTCTCCAGAACGCAGTTTTCACTCGGGCAGATTCTTCGCAGTTTGCGCAGTTGGTGCTAGCACACCCAGGTTTCAGATGACGCGCGAAACCGCAAGCGAGCCTCTCCACGCCGTTTGATACCGAAGCTCGCTCGCGGTTTCGCGCGTCCCGTCGCCCGTCGCCCCTCGCCCCTCGTCCCTCGCCCCGCTCTTCATCCCTCCGCCCAAACCTGCACCAACTCGATCAACACCTCCACCGCATCCACCATTTCGTCGAGACAGGCCCATTCCAACGGCGAATGGGGATTGTGCTGGCCCGTCGAAAGATTCGGCGTGGGGAGCCCAAGCTCCGTGAATCGCGAACCGTCGGTCCCGCCGCGAATGATCGTTTTCCGCACGGTACGGCCGAGCCGTTGGTAAGCCCGCTCGACATATTGCACCGCGCGCGGTTCGCGGGCCAATCCGTCGGCCATGTTCCGATACTGCGGCTTGATTTGCACGTCGATCGCCGCGCCGGGAAACTCCGCCATTGTTTGCGCGGCCGCGGCGCGCAGCAACTCGGCTTGCGTGGCCAGCGCCGTGGTGTCGAAATCTCGCAGCAACACGCGCATCCGCACCTCGGCGACTCCGCCATCGATATGATACGGATGCAGAAAACCCTCGCGATCGGCCGTCACTTCCGGCGCCAGCGTTCCGCGCGGCAGCCGTTCGACAAAGTTGGCCGCCGCGCGGATCGCATTGACCATTCGTCCCTTGGCCATCGACGGATGGATGTTCACGCCGCGCACCGTCACCGTGGCCAGATCGGCGGAAAACGTTTCCGCGTCGAGTTCGCCGGCGCCGCGGCCATCGAGCGTGTAGCAGACCGTGGCTCCGAGCTTGGCAATATCGACATGATCGACGCCGCGCCCGATTTCCTCGTCGCAAGTGAAGCAAACCTTGATCGTCGGCCGCGGCAACTCGGGATGCTCGACGAGATGCTCGATCAGTTCCATGATGACCGCCATGCCGGCTTTATCATCGCCGCCGAGCAGCGT
>Ga0182024_10009109_pt1 | contig 20652 bp, 19 predicted proteins | sample P32metaG_FD_120480 | JGI IMG/M metagenome (GOLD analysis project Ga0182024, IMG submission 120480) | Permafrost microbial communities from Stordalen Mire, Sweden - P3-2 metaG (Illumina Assembly) | ecosystem: Environmental > Terrestrial > Soil > Wetlands > Permafrost | place: Sweden: Stordalen... | reverse complement strand
TTCAAATCGGGGGATTTGCGGCTTACCGTCCTCCCTCCTGTTACCGATATCTAACCCAGGATCGATGGAAAAAGTTGTGATGCGGCGCAAATAGATATTGCGGACTGAATGGTTAGAAATTGCGAACCGCCTGGGATTGCCGGGTGCCGGGGGGTAATTGGCGTGGAATCAGATATCAAGCGTCGCCGCGCGGGTGGCCGGTTTTTCGCTTCGCGGCGCGGAGGGCGTCGTCGAGGGCCTTGGCAGCGCGGCGTTCGCGGGCTTCGGCGGATTCATAGTAGAAGATTCCGAGCAGGTGGTTGCGGCGTTGGGCGGGAGTGAGGGCGAACCAGGCGGCGCGGGAGCCGGGGCGGCGCTCAAAGAGAACGCGGAGGACGGGAGGCGGATCGTGTTCGCCTTCGAGAGCCTGCATGAGCATTTCGGCGATCTTGCCGGCGCGCTTGATGCGGGCGGCGGAGGATTTGGGCTGGTCGGCGAACTTGCCAAATTCGCGGCGGCGGGAGTCGCTCATGGAATCGAAAAGGCGGCGGAGCTGACGGTCGGCATTGAGGGCGCGGGTAAGCTCGGGCGGGAGCGAAATGGGGCGCTCGACGAGGTCGGGTTCGAGCCAGATCTTAACGCGGGAACCAACGCGGGCTTTGGCGGCGGATTGCATTGTCTTGTTGACGAGGAGAAAGTGACCGCCGCGGCGGGAGTCGGGGAAGAGCGACGTGCGGAAGGTGTGGCCGGCGATTTCTCCGCGGACGCGACGGCCGTTGCGGACCGGCCACGCTTTGGCGATGTCGAAGGGAACGCGGGCGATGACCCACTTGAGGGCAGTTCCATCGGGCTCGAGGAGGGCGATGAAGGATTTGCGTGGTGAGCGGGGCGGCATGGGTTCAGGATTGAGTTGCGGATTGGGATTGGGCGGCGAGTTTGCGGCGGTGGCGCAGCGAGCGCAGGGCGTGGAAGACGAAGCGAATGAGGATGAGCGTGACGAGGATGAAGATGAAGGCGATGGCGGCTGCGATGTAGGGCTTCCAGGTGGAGAGCCAGGTGAGGAAGATGGCCAGCGAGTCTTCGCTGAGGCTGAGCGCGATGTTGGAGAAGGGCTCGGGCGAGGGAGTGACCGCGGCGCGAACGGCGGTTTTGCCTCCGTGGGCGATGAATGCGATGGCGCCGCCGGCGAGTGTGGCGGCGAGCTGCTCGGCGGGCGTGAGGCCGGCTGTGGCTTGGAAGGCGAGGAGCGCAGCGACGGGAATGCGGATGAAAGTGTGCAGCGCGTTCCAGACGAGATCGAGCGCGGGGATTTTGTCGACGAAGAAGTTGATGCCGAAGAGAATGAGCGCGGCTGCGATGACGCCCCAGTTTGAGAGCAGGTGCAGCGATGGCGGCAGATCAAGATATCTGGTGTGAGAGAGCAGGCCGAGAGTGGCCACTGTGGCGTAGACGTTGAGCCCGGCCGCGAAACTGACGGCGATCATCAGGGCGACCAATTGGTTGGGCGGCAGGGGCATCGAGACAGTATAGATGCAGGGAGCAAGGGACCTGCCTTTATGATGGCTGCGAGAGGTTGTCATGGCAGAACTAGATGCGACGAAAGGCGACGGGGGGAAAGACGGGGAGGTTTGGCCGGCGCTGCCGCAGAGCGCGTGGAGCGATACTTGCGCAACGCTGCAGCTGTGGTTGCAAATGGTGGGTAAGGTGAGGATGGCGCTGACGCCGCCGCTCAATCACTGCTGGAATGTGACGCTGTATCCGACGATTCGCGGGCTGACTACGACGCCGATGGCGCACGGTAGCCGCATGGTGCAGATTGATTTCGATTTTGTGGAGCATCAACTCGTGATTGAGACCGGTGACGGCGGCCGCGCGACCATAAAACTCGCCGCGATGACGGTGGCGGAGTTTTACGGGAAATTGATGACGGCGCTCGAGAGCCTGGATGTTCTGTGCCACGTTTGGCCGGTGCCGTGCGAAGTGGCCGAACCGATCCCGTTCAAGAAAGACGAAGTGCACAAGGCGTACGATCCCGAATATGCGCAACGGTTCTGGCACATTCTGTTGCAATCGTCGCGGGCGATTGAGGTGTTTCGCGCACGGTTTATTGGCAAGGCGAGCCCGATTCATTTGTTCTGGGGCGCGATGGATCTGGCGTGCACGCGTTTCTCAGGCCGCTTGGCGCCGGAGCATCCAAGCATGCCGGGGCTGCCGGATCGCGTGGTGCGCGATGCGTATTCGCACGAGGTGAGCAGTTGCGGATTCTGGCCGGGCGGCCGTGGGCCGAATGGCGCGTTTATCGAGCCGTTTTTTTATAGCTATGCTTATCCCGAGCCGTCGGGCTACCGGGATTATGCGATTGCGCCGGCCGACGCCAAATTCGACAGCAATTTCGGCGAGTTTATTTTTCCCTATGACGCGATGCGGCAGTCGTCGGATCCGGATGCGGCGCTGCTGCAGTTCTTGCAGAGCACGTATGAGGCGGCGGCGAACTGCGCGAAGTGGGATCGGAAGGCGCTGGAGACAGGGACTTAGGGACTGGGGACTTAGGGACTAGAGAATTCTGGGGCGCCGGTTTTGACTACCTGACGCCCCGAGATTCGGAGATGTCCGCTTCCACTGCGGCCGGCGATCGTTTACGGCCAGCGATTGGGTCCACAAGCGGCGATTGAGGCGGGTTGGTCGCGCAGAATCGCCGAGACGGGCCGGAGTTGCAGCGGTGAATTTACGGAGTGAGTGTCCAGGTAAAGTCGGTTCCCGTGCATTTGAAGTCTTGCGGGCCGAATGTCAGCACAGATCCATCCGTGAACACAGCTTTTGCGTACAACACGGCCGAGCCTTCGGTGCTGGTCGGGTACAGGTCGCCCCAGGGGCCGACGGCTCCGGCAGCGTTTCCATTGAAGTAGAAGGAGATGTATAACCCGGTCTTGTTATTGACGTGAATGTTGCAGGTGCCGTTGAGACCGCGAGAGGCAAAGCCGCCTTTACTCTCGGGCGCGGCAAACGCCGAATTCTTCGAGTTGATGAAGCTGTCGCTTTGAATGTTGATGTCATGGGCCGAAGCGGACCCTTTTATGCCTTTGGCCGAGACACTCTGCGCTATGGCAGGGATTGAAACCAGGGCCATGGAGCACAGGAGCGCGGCCCAGACGAGATGTTTATGCATGGGAGTTGTCCTTTCTTTCCCGGCGCAGTGGTCCCACTGTCCGAGCGATGTGGAAGGCGTGCGAACCACCCGATCCGGCAGCATCGGGAAACTGCCAAGTACACAGCGACCTTCGTTTGTTTTTGAAATCGCCGACCTGAGTCAGAAGACGGCATAGCTCGCCGTAAAGTTGGAATCCCTGCACATAAAAGAAGAGGCGCGACGAAAATGCGGATCGTGTTTGACGCCTGTGCAAGGAAGATTGCCCGGGGAGAAAGCAAGTCTATCGCAAGCGGCTCGGGATTGCGATGGATTGTTTTTGAGGAGTTTTTTTCGGGCGATTTTGCGGCGCGACTTTTGAGAGAAAAGGGCCGGTTTGGTGCACAAAATCGACTTAGTCCTGGACTAGCGCCATCGCTCGCTGGGCTTGACGACGTACTGCTTCCATACATAAATCCACGGGACGAGCGGGACGAGGATCACAACCATGATGACCGCCTGGATGTCGGCGGCGGCGGCTGGGGTGATCTGGTGGGCGCGCCAGAGCGGCAGCGCGAAGGCGATGAGGAAGATCGCCTTCCAGGTGAACTCGAAGATCAACAGGGGCAGCATCTGGACGGGATAGCGCAGGCCCAGCACCGCAGTTAGACCGATGGCGGCAAGCAGGGCAGCTTGAATGCCGTGCGCGAGCGCGAATTGGGGCGAGTGGCTGATGACGGCGGGCCAGATCATGGCGCCGAGTCCCGCTGCCAGGATCAGGTAGGCGAGGCGCAGCGTGTAGAGGCGAAAGAGCGAGACAGAGGGCGTCGGGCCCGGTTTCGCGTTGGGCGGGGCCACGGCGGCAGATGGATGGGGCGACACAAGAGAAGCGTTCATGGTGATTCCTCCATGTCCGCTTTCACTGTAGCGCCAAGAACAGCTTCCAGTCATCAGTTTTCAAAGCGCAGTTTTTTGTGTTCTGTGCGATCCCAGGCTTCCAAATGTGAGGGATCTCCACCCCACAGACTAAGACCCGTCTGTGGGGACCTCGGACCTGGGGCGCCCGGCTTCCTGGTGAGTTGGCGTCGAGTGACCTTGGGCCGCCCGCCGGGCGTGCGCCCGAGCTGATGAAGGCGTTCATGGACCTGCGCGGCGCGGTGATGTCGAAGGTGTGGCGGAGGAACGCTACTCCGGAACAGATCAAGAAGATCGCGGAGGCGATTCACGCGGCGGCGAAGGCGATAGACGAGCTGTGAAGAGCAGCGAGTCGGCGGGCGTGTTTGTGAGTTGGCGGTTCAGGTATCCCAGGTCCCCGAAGGCAACGGACCTGGGGCACCCGGCGAGTGCCGTCATCGCTTGACACTGTCTTCTATGGGCGATTAGATTTCTCTTCCTCGGGCTCGAGTGGACTCCGTCCGGGCCTAAGATCAAACCCCAAAATCAACAAAAACTGAAAGGAGAGACCGATGAGGGAAGCAAGAAAGATGTGCTGGCAGGTGGCGTGTCTTCTGGCCGTAGCATGTTTAGCCGGTGTCCTGGGCCGCGCGCAGGTGGGCAGGTCCGTCACGGACGGTGGTACCGAAGAGAACTGGCGTGGAGCACGGGTACACGTCTGCCCGCTGGGGTTCGCCATGCAAGGCGCGCATGTAGGGAACAACGTCTTCACCTGCGTGCGTGTTGTTCCGCAGGGTATGGAGCGCCAGATCCACACGTACCTTGATACGGGTACTGAGGGCGACCTGGGCCGGGGCAATATGCATGTTTGCCGTCCGGGCTGGTATATGCGCGGACTGCACAACAACAACGATTGGCTTGTGTGCTCCGATATGCCGGGCGTGCGGCGCTCGTTCCTTGACGCCAACGGCATGACCGAAGCAAACGGAATGCACATGTGCCCGGCTGGGCACGACGGATTCACAGTGATGACGGGACTGCACAATGGCCGGAACGACTTTGCGTGCGCGGGACTCACTGCCGGCCATGACGATCACGACAGGCACGGCGACGATCATCATGGGTATGGCCCGCCAGGGAACGGGCCGCCGGATCAGCATTAGGGTGGTGGTTCGGGATTTGGAGGGTGGATCTTTCGCCCCTACGGGGCTGGAGATTCTTTGGGGCGGCTTTCCCAGGAATGCATCGCTACCTCACCCCACGGACGAGGACCTGTCCGCGGGGCTCCCGGGCCGCTCGGCCGAATTCGGCGAGCCCCAACCTCCTCGATCCCAGCCGCTACGCGGCTTTTCCCCAGGTGCTCGCGGCCCGAGAGCTGGAAGGTCTGTGGAGCGCCTGCTTACTTCACGCCCCCCGCTTATTTCACGCCCTTTGCCGGGTCCCACACACCCTCCAGTTTGCGAACGTAGAGTATCTGGCCAATGTGGTAGGCGTTGTGTGTTGCGACGTGCTCGATCTGCGACGCATTGGCCGCGAGCTTCTGATCGTCGGCGGTCTCAACGGCCTTTTCCCAGTCGGTGAGCACCTGGTCGAGTTTTTTCTGGAGGTCGTCCCATTGCGCGGGGGTGAAATTGTCAAAGGTCTCGTTGTTGTTTCCGTCGAAGGGCGCGGGCTTCTCGCCCTTGAAGTGTGTGAGCGCGCGATCGTCCCAATACCAGATATGGTAGGCAAGCTGGCCGATGGAGTGGTTGCCCTTGCCGGGGCTCCATTTGGCCTGCTCGGCGGTGAGGCCTGCGACGGCGACGTTTGCCGGAACAAACCAATCTTCCTGGTCGTGGGTGGTGCGAAGCTGCTCAAGCAGGATGCCGCGCAGGGTAGTGGGCGGGGCCGGGCTTTGGGCAGAAGCGGTGAAGGGCAGGGCGAGGACGGCGATAGCGAGAACAGCAGGAAAAGCCAGTTTTCTCATGGGCAGCACCTCAGGGAACAGGATGGGAGATGATCTCAAGTTTGATGGTTGCGGTTGGGAAACGTCAACGGGAGAAGCAGCGAGTTAGCGAGTCGGCGGGTTGGCGGATGCGGTGGTGAGTTAACGGTTGAGATATCCCAGGTCCCCAAATGCGAGGGACCTGGGGCACCCATTTTCGAGGCAATTTGATCTCTCGGGACCCTGGCCGCCGCCCGTAGCGCCCAGGCACCTACATTTCTACATGGCTTTTTCCCACTTTATCCTGAACTGCAAAAGGCGCGAAGATTTGTCTAGGGGTTATTCGCGGCCGGTCCGATATCCTGAGCGAGACGTCGGGCGTAGGCGGAACGAACACGCGGCGCCGAGTGAAAGGACGGATGCACCATGGGGATGTATACAGAATCCGTAGCGCTCGCCGTACCGCAGGCTGACCCTGCGGACTACATAGAAATAGAGAACATAATGCGAGACCTCATTCTTCATTCGGAACTTGACTGGGTCCCAACCGATCTGTTCCGCGATACCGCGCAGCTTGCTTACGAAGCGATGATAGCCATGCGTACACAGCAGCGAGAACGCGGCGAAGCGCCCAGCAAGCTTTGGGGGCTGAAATAAGGGGACCCTATCGAATTCGTTCGGTCCGCGGCTGCTCAGATGAGAGGAAGATATGCGCCATTTCCCAAGAATTTCAGATATCCGAGGTCGCGAAGGACTTGTAGCTGCTGCCGAATTTTTGGGCGGATATTCTTGTTGGTCGGATAGACTTTGGCGAAATCGTCTTCTCGGTCGTAAAGGTCCTTGAGAGTGAACGGGCGGCCTTGTAGAGTCCGAACGATCCCTAACGTCAGGGTCGTCCAGCCTCTCTTCGTTGGCGAGACCTTACTGAGATTTTCGAACCTCTGAAACGCGTCGCGTACGGCCCTGGGGTCCTCGGCTTTGCCGGAGGCAACAATCGGAATTTTCGCGTCCGCGGCGATCAAATCGAGACGGATTTTGCATCCGATCCAACCGGCTCGTCGGGCAGCGTCAGAGAGCGGTTTTCGCTTCTCGATTACTTCTGGAGTCAGGAAGAGGTGATGAATTGCCGTGAAGTTCTGGATTTCCCAGCTTGCGTTCCGCTCGAGCATCATTAGAGTGGGCGCAGACCCACTCAGAATTCTTCCCATCAGAGCGCTGTATGCTCCGTCCACCAGCGACTTCCGGGGCTGAACACGGAAGGCCTTCAACTCGCAGCTTTGGTCACACTTCGGGCAAATAAAATCTGTGGCACGCGTGTTGGCGCGGGTGCGCCGAAGGGCGGTGCAATCGCACGATAGGCAATATCCGTTCGATTCGAGCCAGAGTTCCGAAAGCACTCGCGATTTCTGAGCTCCGCTAGTGTATGAGTCGGCGAGGGAAGTGTCGCACCGTAGGAGCATCGCAATCCTTAGTCATTGATGGCTGGTGACGGGTGAACCCGGCAATCATAGCACTCATATAGGTCGTATCGCCGTCCCTATGATTCAATAGAAGGGATGGGTATTGCACGGAGATCGACGGTGCGGGGGCGGGCTATTGCGGCCAAGCGGAAGGTGCGCGAGTACTCCATGGTGGTGCGGGCGCTGGCGGACACTTCGCATCCGGTGCTGGTGCAGATTATCCCTACGCGATTTTGCAACCTGAGCTGCGCCTACTGCAATGAGTACGACAAGGTGAGCGAGCCGGTGCCGTTGGAAGAGATGTATCGCCGGATCGACGCGCTGGGACGGCTGGGGACGGCGATGATCGGCATCTCGGGCGGCGAGCCGCTGACGCACCCGCAGCTGGACGACATAATCCGGCGGATGAGAAAGACGGGCGCGATTGCGGGGATGATCACAAACGGGTTCCTGCTCTCACCCGAGAGAATAGACCGGCTGAATCGAGCGGGCCTGGATCACATGCAGATCAGCATTGATAACCTCGAACCGGACGAGGTGTCGAAAAAGTCGCTCAAGACTTTGGACAAGCGGCTGCAGATGCTGGCCGAGCATGCCGAGTTCCACGTGAACATTAATTCGGTGGTGGGCGGAGGGATCAAGGATCCGAATGACGCGCTGGCGATTAGCAAGCGGGCGCTGGAACTGGGGTTCGAGTCGACGATCGGGATTATCCATGATGGCAGCGGGCAGTTGAAGCCGCTTGCGGCGAACGAGGCGCGGGTTTACCAGGAGATGAAGGCGCGGAAGAAGACGAACTACGCGCAGTTTGACAAGTTTCAGGAGGCGATTGCCGAGGGGCGCGCGAATGACTGGCGGTGCCGTGCGGGGTCGCGGTATTTGTATGTGTGCGAGGACGGGCTGGTTCACTATTGCTCGCAGCAGCGCGGGTATCCGGGGGTTCCGGTGGCCGAGTATACGAAGGCGGATTTGAAGCGGGAGTTTACGACGGCAAAGAGCTGCGCGCCGAATTGCACGGTGGGTTGCGTGCACAGGATTAGTTATATCGACCACTGGCGGGCCAAGCAGACGAAGACGGTTGCGCCGGGGGGGGATTTGGTGAAGATCGCGAACAGCTAGCCACCTGCGGTGGGGCAGACGCGGCTTGCGCCGCCGATCGGCAGGGGTTGGAGCCAGATGTGAGGGATCAGGGAAGTGCGGGCGAGACGCCCGCACGACAGCCGGCGGGACGCCGGCGGTACAAGGGAACCAGGGACCGCGAGAACAGGGGACGAGAAAATTCGAGGGCAGGATGGATGGCGTTCGCTGCGGCGGACGCCGTTTTTGTTTGTGGGCCTCAGGGGCTGAAGCCTCTCGCTTCTTGATTCTGCTTTCGGCAGTCGGGGATAAATCCCCGACCTACCAGCCCGGCCCTTATACAGGGAGGTTCGCGCAGAATTTGGCGGGCGCCGATTGGGGGTGGAGATGACCGGCGCAAATCGCGAGGAGCGATTTGCGCCGAGATGCGGAGCGGGCGAGGGAGCGTGGCGGCAGCGACATTCGGCGCAATTCGCATGAGGAGCGGATTGCGACGAGAACCGATTAGGAAGAAGGCGCGGTTTGGGGCGGAGTGGTGAAGGCGTCGGCGATGAGCCAGGCGGCTGACATCATTGCTAAGTTGATGGCGCTGCCGGACCAGTTGGTGTGGTTGTGTGGGCCAGCGATGAACTTGGGGATCCAAACGAAAATTTCGAAGCCAAGAATTTCAGCGGTAAGCAGGAGTGCGGCGAGGCGGGCGCGGATGCCGGAGAGAATGGCTGCGGCGGCGAGGAGAAAACAGATGGCGGTGAAGAAGATCCAGAAGACTTGACCGGGCGGTAGCCACGAAGGGACCCAGGCGGACGCTGCGCGCCAGTAGATGATGTGGTAGACGCCGAACGAGATGGGGCAGATGCCGTAGATGCGCGCGACGCGGGGCGCTTTGCCGGCCCATCGGGAGCTGGGCGGGGCGAGCATTGCGCAGGCTGCCAGACCGGCAGCGACGAGAGAAAACTCTTCAAAGAGGTTGCCCCAACTGTCGTAGATGGCGGGCGCTTTGAGCGCCTGGATGAGCCAGAGCGTGGTGAAGATGGCGTAGAGGAAGGTGAGCAGCGCGGCGCCGGCGCGGGCGAAGCGGCGCGAGAGAATTGCGACGCCGGCGAGCAGCTCGCAGGCAGCGACGACGCAGGCAAGACCGGTGCGGCCGGGGAAACCGGGAGGGACGCGCTGCCAGTTGACGGCGAAATCGTGCCAAACGAAGCCGACGATGCCGAGGATGACGGCTGTTGCTCCGTAGGCGGCGAGGCCGAATTTTGGAAGCGAATCGCGGTCGTTCATCGAAGCTTCCTCAGATGCGTTCATCAGATCCGTTTCTCGGATTCGTTTCTTAAAGGTCGCCGCAAGCAGGTTTAATGAGGCGCAACGGGCGACTGGAATTTACGCCGGCGCGGCGTGCGAGATTAGTGGCCGCGGGTCTCGGCGAGGGCCTGGTCGATGAGCTGGAAGAGGCGGCCGCGGTCGACGACTTCGACGTAGGGCGGAGCGCCGGGCGCGCTGGCGACGATCCAGATGGTGGGGGTGTGCTCGATGCCGATGCGGTTGCCGAGGGCCTGGTCGTCTTTGACTAGCTGCGTGAGGCGGCCCATGGGATCGATGGCGAAGGGCAGGGCGACGCCGTGGCCGGAGGCGAAGCGCTGCGTGAATTGCTGAAGCTGGTCGGGGGTTTCGATAGAGGGCTGGTTGGCGAAGACCTGGTCGCGATAGTCGTTGCCGAGGGTCTTGCTTTTGGTGTCAAAAAAGCGCGCGTTGACGGCGGCCTGGAAGCTCCAGTTGTGCATGGGCAGCGGAAAGTCGTGGCGGACCCAGGGGATGTTGTATTTGGCGGCGGCCTGGATTAGGAGAGGATTGGCGCGGGCGCAGTCTGGGCACTCGAGATCATAAAACTCGACGATGGCGACGCGTGCGCCGGGCGGCGGCTTGAGGGCCGAGGCGTCGTGGACCGGCGTGGCGGGCGGTGCGCCGAACTGGGCGTGGGCTGCGGGCGCGGAGAGAAGGAGCGTGGCGGGCACGAAGGCGGCGGAGACGAAGGCCAGGGTTACGGCGAGGCGGGTTAAAATCTGGCCGGCAAATTTGCGGCGCGCAAGAAAACGGAGGCTGAGGAAACGATTCATAGCGTTTGGACGGCTCCCTAAAGCCATTGTAACGGGGCGGATGGAAGAAGCAGGGACCGAGGGACCGAGGGAACGAGAAGACAGGGACTGAGGGACTAGGGACTAAGGGACTAGAAGAGCAGGGAGCAGGGGTCAGGGAAATGCGGGCGAGGACGCCCGCACGACAGCCGGCGGGACGCCGGCGCTACAAGGGGAACTAGGGACCGAGAGAGCAAGGGAGCGCGGCTACTTGTGCGCGGTCTTTTGAGTAGTCTTGGCGGGGGTGCTGGAGCGCGTGTCGGTCAGGGCCTGATCGATTGAAGTGAAGAGCTGGGTTTGGGGATTCAGGACCTCAATGAACGGCGCGCCTTTGCTATTGGAGGTGACGATGAAGATAGTCGGGGTCAGCTTGAGGCCCATTCGCAGGCCGAGTTGGCAGTCGGCCTGGACGGCAGCCGCCAATTTGCCTTGCGGATCAATTGCGAAAGGCAGAGCGACTCCGTGGGCGGAGGCGAAATGCTGCGTGAATTGCTGGAGCTCGTCGCGGGTTTCGATGGAGGTCTGATCGGCGAAGACCTGATTGCGATAGTCGTTGCCGATGGTCTTGCTTTTGGTGTCGAAGAAGCGGGCGTTGACCGCGGCGATTGGGCTCCAAACGTGGCCGGGAATGAGGAAGTCGTGGCGGATCCAGGGAATTCCGTATTTGGCTGAGGCCTGCATGAGCATGGGATTGGCGGCTGCGCAGGCTGGGCACTCCAGGTCATCAAATTCGATGATGGCTACTCGCGAACCGGCGGGCGGATGGAGTGCGGAGCTATCGAGGATCTGTGTTGGCTGACGTTGAGGGCGGGCAGCAGGCGAGAGAAGCAGAAGCGCGGCAAGGCTAAGCGAAAAGCCGAAGTGGGTACGGGGACTCCGCCTGAAACGGCGGAACACGAATTGATGCGTAGGGGATCGATGCGTATGGGCTGGGCGATTCACGAATCCTATTTTAGTGTGTGAGGTGCGGGGCGACTATTGGCTGCGGCCGCGCCGGTTGCGGGCGAGCCACTGGCGCCATTTGTAGTCGGCGAAGAAAGAGGCGGCGACGATCAAGACCACGGCGATGAGGAGAACGATGTTCATAAGGATAGTGATCAGTTGTCAGTGGTCAGCGACCCGTGAACCGCGAGCGGTTGAGCGCGAGTCGTGGACAATCGACATCGAACCGAGAAAGGTGATCGGCAATTAGCGGCCGACGACAATGACGGTGAACGTTCCGGGGATGACGGGCGGACGCGGGCGCGGATTTTGCGGCGTGGGATCGGGGCGCGGACCGAGGTCGGCGGTGATGAGATAGACGCGGTCGGTGGAGGGGTCGTAGGTCATGGTGCGCGCGCCGGCCTGGGTTGTAAGACTCTCGACGGTGGGAAAGCCGGGGGCGGCGGCGTCAATGACGGACAGAACGCCGTCGCGGCTGGGGATGAAGGCGAGTGAATGCGCATCGCTGAATCCGGCTGCGTCAGGTCCGTCTCCGATAGCGGGGTTGGCGAGCATTTTGCCACTGGTGGTGTCGATCACCGAAGCTTTTTTGCCGTCACATGCGGCGAAGAGGAGAAAGCCGGCAGCATCGAAGGCCAGGCCCGACGGGGAGTCGCAGCCGACGGGCCATGTTGCGGTGATGGTCTTCGAGCGTGCGTCGATGCGGACGATTTCATTTTTGTCTTCGATGTTGTCGAAGACGGTGCCCTGGCCGTCGGTTACGGGAAACTCGGGCTTGCCCGGCAACGCGATTGTTGCGATGACGGTGTTGGTGGCGGGGGAGATGACGGAAACGTCGTGGGAGCGGCCATTGAAAGCCCAGACGGTTTGAGTGACTGGCTCGAAGAGAGCGTCATCGGGGCCGGTGCCGGCGGGGATGGTGGCAGTGACAGCGAGGGAGGAGCGATCGAATGCAACTACTGCGTTGGCGCCACCGTCAGTGATGTAGCCGAATTTGCCTGCAGTATCGAGAGCGATGGAGTGGACGCCGTGAAGATTGGGAATCGTACCGATGGATTTGCCAGTGTTGGTGTCGACGACGTCAACCTCGGTGCCGTGGGCGATGTAGAGGCGATGTGCGCCGGGATCGGCTACAGGGTAATCCCAGCCGCCATCGCCGCCGACTTTCCAGTGGTCGACGATGTGGTAGGGCTGAGCCGGCGCCGTGGACGAAGGCGCGGGGGCTGCCGGTGCGGACGCGGGCTGTTGCGCGAGCAGGATTGGTGAGGCGGCGAAGAAGAAGATGAAGGCGGCGGTGAGCGAGATTGCGATGACAGAGCGGTGCGAACGCGGCATTAGGGGCTCCGATCGAGACTTGAACGGGGCAAGAATAGCACGCGGGGGTTTAAGTGGCTCAAAGTGCGATGAAGCATGGGGGCGCGATGAAGGATGAGGGCGCAATGAAGCCCGAGAGGGATGAACCAGATGGGCATTAACTGCGGGACAAATGAAATTGGCGGCATGGAAGGACGTCGGTGCTATCTTGGACAGAATCAATCTTGGACAAAAACGACTTTGGGTAGAGCTGGGTGAAGCGATGAAACGCATGATGAGCAATCGAGTGTTAGTGTTGGGCGCGCTGGTGGCGGTGGTCTTGATCACGTCTGCGGCAGGGCTCGTGGCGCAGGGGCCGGCGGAGAATCCGGCGCAGGCGTGCACGTTCAAGAACAAGGTGGACGGGGCGACGGTGGGGCAATATGAATTTGCCGCATACAAGAGCGGCGACGGCGCGTGCGTGCAGGTGACGAGCGGCGGCAAGGTCGTTTACACCCAGAGTGTCGACAGCTTTGAGACCTACACGCTGGGGCAGCCGAACGATGCACAGGACAACATCGCGGCGGTTGCGAACGGGACGGATGTGACGGGGCGCGGGCAGCCGGACATGATTGTTTCGCTGTTTACCGGCGGGGCGCATTGTTGCACGATTCACTTTGTGTTCGAGTTGGGGCCGCAGTTCAAATTGCTGGCTACGCTGAATGATTCCGACGACGACATGGCGCATTTTGAGCGCCTCGCCGATGGGCACTACTACTACATGACGGGCGACTGGACGTTTGGCTATTGGCCGACGTGTTTTGCGTGCTCGCCTTCAGCGGTGATGACACTGCGCTGGGCGGACGATGCGAAGGGCGGCGGGTTCCATTTGGCGATGGACAAGATGCAGATACCCGCGCTGACGACGGCGGAGTGGAACAAGGAACTGAGCGCGGCGCAGAAGGTGGTGGCGGCGACCGATGCCGACTCCATTGGAACGACGATGTGGCAAACGGTGCTGAATTTGATTTACGGGGGGCAGTCGGATCAGGCGTGGAAGTTTGTGGACGCGCTGGGGCCGAAAGCGCAACAGAAGCCGCTGCCGGCTCTCGCGGATTTCTGCTCGGTGCTGAAGACGAGTCCTTATTGGCCGGATTTGCAGCCGACGCTGAAGGATGTGCCGCCGGCGTGCGCGAATGCGGCGGTAAAGTCGGCGCAGTAGCGGCGCGTAGATCGCGAACCTCGGAAGGCAATGCGAAGTTAACCGGCCTGAGACGATGGATCGCATCCCCGATGCATTAGTCTCAAAGTTGCGAAACCATCATGCGTTGGGGAGCCGGCGATTGCGCATTGTTCTGTCGAACATTGGGACGTTTGGGGACATCAATCCACTGATTGCAATTGCTTTGGAGCTAAGGCGGCGCGGACACGTGCCGGTGATGGCGCTGCCCAATGTTTATCGTCCGAAAATTGAGCCTTTGGGCCTGGAATTTCACTCGCTGCGGCCGGACATCGATCCCACAAACACGCTACTGGTGGAGATGGTCTACGACGTGAAGAAGGGCACGGAGACGGGCCTCAGGGAGTTTCTGTATCCGGTGTTGAGGCAGACGTACGACGATTTGCTAGATGCGGCAACCAAGCCTGCGCGCGCGGACCTGCTGCTGCTGGGCGAGTTGAACTACGCGGGGCCGATTGTGGCGGAGGTGACGGGGATCAAGTGGGCGAGCTACGTGCTGGCGCCGTTCTCTTTTTTCTCGGCTTTCGATCCGCCGGTGTTGCCGCCGTTTCCAAAATTGGCGCGGGCTGATAAAGCACCGGGGATGGGGCGCGCGATGAAACGGCTGGCGCGGTTTGTGACGCGCAAATGGCCAGAGCCGGTTTACGAATTGCGGCAAGAGCTGGGATTGCCGAAGGGCAAGAATCCGATATTCGACGCGAAACACTCGCCGAACCTGGTGCTGGCGCTGTTCTCGCACGTGTTGGGCGTCGCGCAGAAGGACTGGCCCGAGCATACGCTGATTACGGGATTCTGTTTTTACGATGCTGACGCGGGGAATGCGGCACTGCCAGAGAAGTTGGAAAAGTTTTTGAACGCGGGCGATGCGCCGGTGGTGTTCACGCTGGGATCGGCGGCGGTGTTGGCGGCGGGAGATTTCTATGAGCAGTCGGCGAAGGCGGCGAAGAAGCTGGGCGTGCGCGCGGTGCTGCTGATCGGGTCGGACGCTAGAAACCGGCCGAAAGGTGAGTTGCCGGATTCGATTTGCGTGGCGGAATACGCGCCTTACTCGAAGCTGTTTGGACGCGCGTCGTTGGCGGTGCACCAGGGCGGAGTGGGGACGACGGCGCAGTGCCTGCGCGCGGGACGGCCGATGCTAATTATGCCCTACTCGCACGACCAGCCGGACAATGCGCGGCGCATGAAGAGGATGGGCGTGGCGCAGGTGATTCAGCGATCGAGTTACAAGCCGTGGCGCGTGGCGCGAATGGTGCGCGCAATGTTGGCGGAGCCGGAGTTTGAAGCGCGGGCGCGCGGAGTGGCCGAGGAAGTGGCGCAGGAGGACGGCGTGAAGACGGCGTGCGATGCGCTGGAAGAGCTGCAAGCGCGGACGCGCGGCTGAAGAAACCAGCGAGAATCTCTGAAGCTCCTACTACTGATTACTGCGGGGCCGGGAGATTAGAAGAAACATCCGACGGCTGAACGGCAGCGAGGGTCTCCGTTTCCGTGGGCAGTGGCGTAGGGAGCGGGCGCTCGAGCGCGATGGCGAGAACTTCATCCATGTTGTCGACGAAGCGGAGCTTCATTGCGTTCTTGATATTGTCGGGCAGCTCGGAGAGATCTTTTTCATTCGCGCGGGGCAGGATGGCCTCGAAGATTCCGGCGCGAAGAGCGGCGAGAAGTTTTTCCTTGAGGCCGCCGATGGCGAGCACTTTTCCGCGGAGAGTGATTTCGCCGGTCATGGCGATGTCGCGGCGGACAGGAATTTTGGCGAGCGCGCTGGCGAGAGCAGTGGCCATGGTGATTCCGGCAGAGGGGCCGTCCTTGGGAATTGCGCCTTCAGGCACATGCAGGTGGATGTCGATGTTGCGGTAAAACTCGCGCGAGAGTCCGAGGGCGTGCGCCTTGCTGCGAATGTAGGCGAGTGCGGCCTGTGCTGACTCCTGCATGACGTCGCCAAGCTGGCCGGTGATGGTGAGCTTGCCCTTGCCGTCGAGCACCTGAACTTCGGTGGTTAAGATGCTGCCGCCAACTTCAGTCCACGCGAGGCCGGTGACGAGGCCGACTTCACTCTTTTCATGGACCTCGGAGTCGCGGAAGCGCGGCACGCCGAGGAAGTCGACGATGTTCTGCGCGGTGATTTCTTCTTTATGTTTGTTGCCGGCCTTGACTACCTTACGGGCGACCTTGCGGCAGACATTGCCGATTTCGCGCTCGAGATTGCGGACGCCGGCTTCGCGCGTGTAGTAGCGGATGACCTCGAGGATGGCGTCGTCACTGAAGACGATGTTTTTGTCGCTCAGGCCGGTTTGAGTGCGCTGCTTTTTAACGAGATACTGGCGCGCGATTTCAAGCTTCTCCTGCTCGGTGTAACCTTGCAGGCGGAGAACTTCCATGCGGTCTTGCAGCGCGGCCGGAATGGTGTGCAGCACGTTGGCCGTGGCGACGAAGAGAACCTGCGAAAGATCGTAGTCGACGTCGAGGTAGTGGTCCTGGAACGTGGTGTTCTGCTCGGGATCGAGAACCTCAAGCAGCGCGGAGGCCGGATCGCCGCGGAAGTCGGAGGAGATTTTGTCGACTTCGTCGAGCAGAAAAACGGGATTCTTGGTGCCGGCGCGCTTCATGTGCTGGATGATCTGGCCGGGCATGGCGCCAATGTAGGTGCGGCGATGGCCACGAATTTCGGCTTCATCGCGAACGCCGCCGAGCGAGAGGCGCACGAATTTGCGGCCGGTGGCTTTGGCGATGGACATGCCGAGCGAAGTTTTGCCGACGCCGGGAGGGCCGACGAAACAGAGGATGGAGCCCTTGGGATTCTTGACCAGCTGGCGGACGGCGAGGAATTCGAGGATGCGCTCTTTGATTTTTTCCAAGCCGTAGTGGTCGGTGTTGAGAACTTTTTCGGCGTAGTCGATGGAGCGAGTTTCCTTGGAGCGCTTTTTCCACGGCACGGCGAGGAGCCAGTCAATATAGTTGCGGCTGACGGTGGACTCGGCCGACATGGGTGGCATGGCCTCAAGCTTCTTGAGCTCCTGAACACACTTTTCGAGGACGTCCTTGGGCATTCCCGCGGAGTCGATTTTCTTGCGCAGCTCGTCGAATTCGCTTTTTTCGCCGCGGCCCAACTCTTTCTGGATGGCCTTGATTTTTTCGTTCAGGTAGTACTCTTTTTGCGCGCGCTCCATCTGGCGCTTGACGCGAGACTGGATGTTGCGGTCGATGTCGAGCTTTTCAATTTCAACGTCGAGGACATCGGCGATGCGGGCCAGGCGCGCTGCCGGGTCGAAGATGGCGAGCAGTTCCTGCTTTTCCTCGATGCCGACCTGCAGATTGGCGGCGATGGTGTCACTCAGCTTGGATGCCTCATCCATCTTGACGCTGGCGATGATGGTCTCGTAGTTCAGCGACTGCTGCAGCTTGACGTAGTTTTCGAAGAGAGTGGTGATGCGCTGCATGAGTTGCTCGGCGGCCGGCGTCATTTCGAAATCGCGCTTGCCAGTGCGCACGGTTGCAACGAAGAAGCCGTCGCGGTCGGTGACTTCAATGGACTTGGCGCGCTCGACGCCCTCGACGAGGACCTTGATATTGCCGTCGGGCATTTTGACGCTCTGCACGATGCTGCAGATGGAGCCGACTTGATAAATGTCCTTGGCCTTTGGCTCGTCGATGGAGGCGTCGTGCTGCGTGGCGAGGAAAATTTTGCGATCGCCGCTGAGGGCCTCCTCGAGTGCGCGCACGCTGGATTCGCGGCCCACGACGAAGGGCGTCATCATATAGGGGAAGATGACCATGTCACGGATGGGCATCATGGGTAGCTTGCGCGGCTCGTTTTTATCGCGGATCACGGTCATGAGCGCACCTGAGTAATTTTAGACGCGGGCGGCAAGCTCAAAATGCTGGGCAGGCAGCCACGTCATGTAGGGATTGTACAGCCAAAGTGCGGCGGAACGAAGCGGTGGAATGGTCCCTTGGCGTCATGACGGAAGTCATGCGGCGATAAAATCAGTGCCCATAAGGGCACTGCACCATGAGGAGGCCGCGCAGCACAGTTTGAAGCGGATCTCGTTCGAACGGATGCGTATTACCGCAAGCCTTAGAAGCGGCAGACTGGAGCGGCAGCCTGGGCACGATCCAGTTATGATGAAAAAGATTTCTGACGCCGTAACTACACTCCCGAGGGCATTTCGTGGGACCTGTTGCGAAGACCGTTCGTCCTGGAATGCTCGCAGGCGGTTCTGCGCCGAGTCTGGGTGAGGGCGGCGCCGGTGAGGGAAGAGTGGAGCGTTCAGGCAGTGCCGGAAGATGGGCTGAGGTCCTGTTCGCTGTGGGAACTTGCCTCTATCTATATACAAAGCTGTTCACATTCAAGGGCATTCCCATTCTCCTGGGTGGAGATCAGATTTTCTTTTGGATGGATGCCAAGCGCATGCTGCTGGGCGAGCGGATTTATCTGGATTTCTTTCAATTCACGCCGCCCGGCACGGACATCGTCTACCTCGCCTTCTTTAAGCTATTCGAGGCTCGCATATGGGTCACGAATCTGATCGTGCTCATTCTGGGCGTTTTGCTTGGCTGGGTGTGCTTCCGCATTTCAGTCTCATTTCTAAAAACATCTCAGGCAATTCTAGCCGCCTCTTTGTTTACGGTTTTTATCTACGGAAAGCTACTGAATGCCACGCATCATTTGTTCAGCGAGTTAGCGGTTCTGGGTGCTGTAGCTGTACTCGTGCGAGGGAAAGGCTGGTCGAGGATCGCACTGGCGGGGGCGATGCTGGGCTTGGCCACATTTTTCACACAGACCAGGGGGCCGATTGTTGCGGTTGCGATTGCGGCGTACTTCACCTGGGATCAATTGCGCGCGCGCGGGCGCTGGGCTGACTATTTCGGGCGATTGGCGCTGCTTTTTAGTTCGCTAACCTTTTCCTGGCTGATCCTGAGCGGATATTTCATCGCCACTGTGGGCCTGGGACAGATTTGGAAGTGGCAAGTCGACTACGTATTGCACCAGAAGGTCGCGGAGGGCATTGGGTTTGGATTGCCGCACCTTTTTTCATGGAGCGGACTGTCAGGATTGGCGGGACTGTCTGGACTATTCGGCGACTTATCGATTCTGCTCGTCTGCGTGATGCTCCCGGTGGTTTATGCCTTCACTCTGTGGTACTGCTGGCGCGAGCGCGGCACTGGTCTGGCATCGGATACTGAGAAGGCGATTGCCGGCCGGCTCGTTCTTATTGCGTTCGTGGGAATTGCGACTGCGCTAGAAATGACGCCGAGCCTGACCTGGTTTCGACTCTATTGCGTAGCTGCGCCTGGCGTTCTTTTGTTGGTGTGGGCTGTGGGCAGAGTGCCGAGTCGCCAACGGCTCATTTCGAATTTGTTGTGGATTGGCATGGGTTGCTTCGCGTTGGGGCAGACCTGGTCGTTGCATCGCCATCAGTTTGTTATTTTCGACGCGCCTGCGGGAACGGTGGCCACCTATCCGGAACAAGCGGTGAAGCTGAGCTGGATAGCCCAACGCACGAGGCCCGGCGATTATTTTTTCCAGGCGGGTTGGCCGGGCGTGTATCTTCCGCTGGAATTGAATAATCCTGTCTATGCTGAGTCCTTGTCGCCGTTCAATACGACCATCCCTGAGATTGTCGAACGGAGCATTGGCCAACTGGAATCGAGACGGGTGCAATATATCCTCTGGGCGCCGTTCCTCAATTCTCCGATGCCGCCGGGGCATCCTGAGGTCTATCATCTGACGCCGTTGCGCGATTATATGAGCAAGAATTACCAGAAGGTGTGGACGTTTCCCGATGGGGATGAGATGTGGGAGCGAAAGTAGGCTCCGACCTGTGGCAGAAGCACAAAGGCCGTCCGCAATTGCGAACGGCCTTTGTGCTTAGAGAACCAAGGTTGCCAGTGTTTGTTAAAAGCAGGTCCCCATTCGACTCTGATCGCTTGCGCGATCTTCGCTCAGGGCAGGCTTTCGACTTCGGTCGCCCGCCACGGCGGACGACCTTCGCTCAGGATGACAGCCAATTAATCGCCGGCGACGAGGTCGGTCTTTTCTTCCTGCTTTTCTTCCCGGTGCCGGTTGATGGGTGATGCTGCGTTGTTTGAGGCCGGACGAATGTCGCCGATTGAAACCATGCCGCCCTCGGGTGGCTTTTCGCCGAGGATTTGCTCGCGATAGAGCTTGGCCATGCGGGCGTTCTCGGCTTCCTGCTTCATCTTTTCATCTCTCGCACGGATTTTCTCTTCGCGGGAGTTCTTGGCGATGCCCAGGTTGTCGAGCGTGTGGTTGGCTTCGGCGTTGACGTGCTCCATGTTGACGTTCAGATCGTGGCCAACCTGGTTCATGCCCACCTTTTTGCCGCCGGCGAAGATCTCGTGACGGCCGTGCTCCTCATACCACTTTGTGAGGGTGGCGGTCATGTGCATCTTCTCGATGATGTTGCGCCAGCCCACGCCGGTGTTGTAGGCGCAGAAGCTTATCTCGCCTTCCTGCGTGGCGTAGGGGATGATGCATTGCTCGGTGCGGCGGAAGTCGTAGTTGAACAGATCCTGGAACCACATGCCGGCGATGAAGAGGAAGTTCCAACGATCCTGGCGGCGAACCTTGA
>Ga0182024_10009108_pt1 | contig 20657 bp, 19 predicted proteins | sample P32metaG_FD_120480 | JGI IMG/M metagenome (GOLD analysis project Ga0182024, IMG submission 120480) | Permafrost microbial communities from Stordalen Mire, Sweden - P3-2 metaG (Illumina Assembly) | ecosystem: Environmental > Terrestrial > Soil > Wetlands > Permafrost | place: Sweden: Stordalen... | reverse complement strand
TGCTCGTCGGTGGCGTGGAGCTCGAGGAAGAGCTCGAAAATCATGTCGAGCACCTTATGCGGGCGCGCGTTTTCGCGGTCGATCTTGTTGATGACGACGATCGGCTTCGCGCCGATTTCCAGCGCCTTGCGCAGCACGAACTTGGTCTGCGCCTGCGGGCCGTCGAACGCGTCGACGACGAGCAGCACGCCATCGATCATCTTGAGAATGCGTTCCACTTCGCCGCCGAAATCGGCGTGGCCGGGAGTGTCGACGATGTTGACGTGATAGTCGTGATATTGGAACGCGGCGTTCTTGGCCTTAATCGTGATGCCTTTTTCGCGCTCGAGGTCCATCGAGTCCATGACGCGTTCGACGACGGCCTGGTTGGAGCGGAAGGTGCCGGACTGGCGGAGGAGCTGGTCAACGAGCGTGGTTTTGCCGTGATCGACGTGGGCGATGATGGCGATATTGCGAATCTTTTCCATAAATTGAGCGGGTAAACGGGAACCTGAGAAGCTAGCGAGGCGTTTCTATGGGGGCAAGGCGTTTCTTGCGATCGACCGAAACCTCGTCGTGTCGCTGTTTTTTTGTGCATCAAAACGGTGACGCTGCCGATTACCGCTTGTCATCAATGAAGCGCCGGACATTCTCGGCGTACCCGTAAGTCGAATTAACCAAAGGAAAAATCATGGCAACCGGCTCGCTGACCGAAAACAACCTCATTCATCCCAGGGAAGGCACCTACTTCACGGTCCTGCTTGTTTTTTCCTGCCTGCTTTGGCTTTGCTGCGTGTTCTTTATTCTGGCCCTTCCTTTTGTCGCACTGACGGTATGGTGCATTCACGGATTGCTCATTGCGCGGCTCCGGTCCGAGAGCGTACGCATCACACCGGAACAGTACCCGGAATTGCACGCCACCTTTGTCGAGGTCTGCCAGAAGCTGCAACTCGCGGTCGTGCCGGAACTCTACGTCCTGCAGTCCGGTGGTTTTCTTAACGCGTTCGCAACCCGGTTCACGGGCCGTAACTTCGTCGTGATCTATTCCAGCTTGGAAGAGATTCTTGGCGCATCGGGCCCGATGATGAAATTCCTGATGGGGCATGAGATCGGCCACATCCAGCGCAAGCACCTGATCAAGAAAATGGTCCTGATACCGGGACTGATCGTTCCACTGCTTTATCAGGCCTATCACCGCGCCTGTGAGTCGACGTGCGACCGATATGGCGCCTATGCCTCGGATGATTTGAACGGCTCCATGCAGGCGCTGACCGTTCTGGCTTCCGGTCGCACGGCGGCGCGGGTGGATACGGGTCACTTCGCGGTGCAGCACTTTCACGCGCGGGGCTTTTTTGTTTCGTGGCATGAACTGGCGTCCACCTATCCCACGCTTTCCCAGCGCGTGGCGCAGATCCTTGGGTTTCAAGATCCGCAGTATGCGGCGCGCCCAGAGCGTCATCCTTTGGCTTATCCCTGTGCCTTTCTCTTCAACATCCGGAATATCTTCCTGGCCTACCTTGCCTTTATCGTCCTCATGACGCTGGGTGCGAGCGCGAGTGGAGTCCAAAAGGCCATCGCGGAGCAGCAGAGGCAGATGCTGCTGCTTCAACAGCAGCAGCAACAGCAACAGGCCCCGGAGACTCCGCCGGCAACGAAGTAACGGCGGAGTGATCCGCCGTTCGGTTCATCACTTCGACGAGCTGCCCACAAACCGCCCGATGCGCTCCACGGCGATCTCGAGGTGCTCCATGCTGGTGGCGTAGCTGCAGCGGACGCAGCCTTCGCCGCTGGGGCCGAAGGCGGTGCCGGGCACGACGGCGACCTTCTCGTGCTTGAGGAGGCCCATGGCGAAGTCGTGCGAGGACTTGCCTGTCGGAACGATGTTGGGAAAGAGATAGAACGCGCCGCGCGGCTCGAAGCACGGCAGGCCGAGCTGGCGCAGGCCGTGGAGAAGGAAGTTGCGGCGCAGGCGATACTGCTCGCGCATCTCGATCATGCTTTGGCGGCCGTGGCGCAGCGCTTCCAGTGCCGCTTCCTGGCTGACGATGGGCGCGCAGAGAATGCCGTACTGATGGATGCGCATCATGGCGTCGATGAGCGGCGCGGGCGCGCACGCGTAGCCGATGCGAAATCCGGTCATCGCGAAGGCCTTCGAGAAGCCGTGCAGGAAGATCGTGCGCTCGCGCATGTCGGGCAGCGACGCGATGGAGACATGGGCCTCGGCGTAGGAGAGCTCGGAGTAGATTTCGTCGGTGATGACGAGCAGATTGTGCTCGCGGCAGATGGCGGCGATTTCCTCCAGCTCAGCGCCGGTCATGACGCCGCCGGTCGGGTTGGTGGGGAAATTGAGCAGCAGCACTTTCGAGCGCGGCGTAATCGCGGCGCGAAGGGCGTCGGGGCGCAGCTTGAACTCGTCCTCCTCGCGCGTGCGGATGCTGACGGCGCGGCCGTGCGCGAGCGCGATGCTGGGGCTGTAGGAGACGTAACAGGGCTCGTGATAAAGCACCTCGTCACCGGGATTGAGCACGGCACGCAGGGCGAGATCGAGCGCCTCGGAAACACCGACCGTGACGAGAATTTCGGACGCAGCGTCGTAGCGCAGCGTGTAGGTCTCCTCAACGTACGACGCGATGGCTTCGCGCAGGGTCATGAGGCCGAGGTTGGAAGTGTAGCCGGTCTTGCCGCGCTCCAGCGCGTAAATGGCGGCTTCGCGGATGTGCCAGGGCGTGACGAAATCGGGCTCGCCGATGCCGAGCGAGATGACGCCCTGCATGTTCTGCACGATTTCGAAGAAGTCGCGGATGCCCGAGCGCGGGATGGCGCGGACGTGCTCGGCGACGTAGTCGTTGGGCGTGGTGTTCACGGGAAGGGGAGAGAGGGGAAGATGCATGGCGGTGCGGAGGGCCCGGCGATCAAGGACTGACCTTGAGCCGTTCCTCGTGAACGACGGCTTCGCGCATGACGCCCTGGATTTTGTAGGTCTTGAGATTGAAGTGGGTCGCGGTGGAGAGCACGCCGGTGAGGGTGGAGAGCTTCGCGGAAACGAAGCCAGCCACGTCCTGCAGCGTGTGGCCCTCGACGAAGATGAGCAGGTCGAAGCCGCCGCTCATGAGAAAGCAGGAGGTGACCTCGGGATACTGCGCGATGCGATTGGCGAGGCGGTCAAAGCCGCCTTCGCGCTCGGGCGTGACGCGCACTTCGATGACCGCCTTGACGCCACTGCGATGGGCGCGCTCGTCGTCGACGATGGCCTTGTAGGCGAGGATGACGCGGTCGTCCTCGAGCCGCTGGATGCGGGCGCGGACGTCCTCGGGGGTGGTGGCCAACTGGGCCGCCAACGTCTCCGGCGTGGCCAGGGCGTTTTCTTCCAGGAGTTTGAGCAGCGCGTCCATCGGGAGATGGTACGGATTTTCGAGGAAATGTCGAGGCGGGGTGCGGCCATGTCCCAGCGCGTCGAGGCAACAGATCAAGTCGATGCCGATTCGTCGACTGCCGGAGCTGCACGTCTGGCGAGCTTGCGGTACCGGTTATATGATGTTGTGCTGTAGAGTGCGAAGACGAACGAATAAATGACAATGCCTGTGGCGACGTAGTTCCCCCAGTCTAGGGCGGAAGGACAGAGAAAGTAGATCAATCCGGCGAGAAGAAGATAACAGGGCACGGGCGCGAGACGCGAAAGGAGTCCATCCCAATAAGGACCCGAGCCGGCGAGGGCCACCGCGTTCTCGTATAGCTTTTGCTCTCCCAAGCCCCGTGAAACGGCGATCCTGGTGCAGTTGCTTCCGGCCACGAGGAAGCTACTCACCGCCACCATGACGGTAACTTCCGGCTGAACATAGGCAAGAAAAGCGGTCCCCAAGGTGAGAAATCCGAAGGGCCAGCGAAAGCGCCGCACGATCGGATTCGATTCCAGCAGGAGTCGGGGAGTGACCAACCACGTACTGAGCAGGTCGCACGCGCGCGACAAGAGAGTGAAGGCAAAAAGAATATCGAGGGGGCGGAGGTGCATGATGGCGAACCAAGGTGCCGCGAAAGACGGAAGCTACTCGCGGTGCTTCACAATGCCGAGGTGACGCGAGGCGTGGCAAGCGGGCGTTTCCGCATCATGAGCAAACTTGTCAGGCCCATTCGCCTTCACTAATCTGCGCCCTCCATGTCCGCGTTGAAATATGTCGAGCCTTACCAAGGCTTCAAAAACTATGGCGGCCTCAAGGCTGCCTGGATCGGGCTGAAAGCAAAGCTGGCGCCGAACAGCATCGGGCACCGGCGCGAATTGGGCCTGGTGCTCAACGCGCAGAAGCTGACCGGGCGCGGCGCGGAGATCGGCGTGAAGGAGGGCAAGTTTTCCGAGCGCATCCTGCACTACTGGCAGGGCGAACTGCTTTTCTCGATCGACCCATGGCGCGAGTTTGGCGAGGACTACCGCGACATCGCGAACGTGGCGCAGGCGCAGCAGGACGCCTACTATTATGAGACACAGGGCCGGCTCGCGCGATTCGATGGACGCAGCCGTATTTTGCGCCTGACGTCCGAGGAGGCCGCGCATGAAATCGAGGATGGCTCGCTGGATTTCGCGTATCTCGATGCGCAGCATCATTACGAGGCGGTGCAGCAGGACATCGCGCTGTGGTGGCCGAAGGTGCGTGTGGGCGGGCTGCTGTGCGGTCATGATTACAGCGACGAGAACGAGACGGACGCGCAGGGCAACGTCACCGTGTTCGGCGTGAAGCGGGCGGTGGATGAATTCGCGCGCGAGAACGGCGCCAAGTTTTTCAAGACGAGCAAGGACAAGCGACCGTCTTGGTTTGTGCGGAAGAAGTAAACCTCTCCCACCGTCATCCTGAGCAAGTCAGGCTTGTCCTGACGCAGTCGAAGGACCTCTAGCTATTCCGCTCACACGAGTCTGCCGAGGGGAATGATTAGAGGTCCTTCGACTGCGCTCAGGATGACGGATTTTTGTAGAGTCGCTTTCGCGACCTGACTGAGAAAAGAAAAAGCCCCGATTCGCATCGAGGCTTTTTCGTCCACATCGGCGACGGTTATAGACCGCCGCTACAGGATTACATGTGCGCGATGATGTTGTCGCCGAACTCGGAGCACTTGATCTTCGTCGCGCCTTCCATCTGGCGGGCGAAATCGTAGGTGACTTTCTTGCTGGCGATGGCGCCGTTCAGGCCCTTGAGGATCAAGTCCGCCACCTCGGTCCAGCCCAGGTAACGGAACATCATCTCGCCGGAGAGGACGACCGAGCCGGGGTTGACCATGTCCTGGTCGGCGTACTTGGGCGCGGTGCCGTGGGTCGCCTCAAAGATGGCGTGTCCGGTGATGTAGTTGATGTTGCCGCCCGGCGCGATGCCGATGCCGCCGACCTGCGCGGCGAGCGCGTCGGAGAGATAATCGCCGTTGAGATTCAGCGTCGCGATGACGTCGAAATCCTCGGGCCGCGTCAGCACCTGCTGCAGTGTGATGTCCGCGATCGCGTCCTTGATGATGATGCCGTTGGGCAGCTTGCACCACGGACCGCCGTCGATCTCCACCGCGCCGAATTCCTTCTTGGCGAGCTCGTAACCCCAGTCGCGGAACGCGCCCTCGGTGTACTTCATGATGTTGCCCTTGTGCACGAGCGTGACCGATTTCTGCTTCTGGTCGATCGCGTACTGGATGGCCGCGCGCACGAGGCGCTCGGTGCCGGGCTTGGAGACCGGCTTGATGCCGATGCCGACCTCGCCCGGATATTCACCGCCGAACCGCACCTTCTTGAATTCCTTTGGATAATTCTGCTTGAGGAACTCGAGCACCTGGAGCGCCGGCTCGCTGCCCGCCTCGAAATCGATGCCGGCGTAGATGTCCTCGGTGTTCTCGCGGAAGATGACCATGTCGACCTTTTCCGGGCGCTTCACCGGGCTGGGCACGCCGGTGAAATACTGCACGGGACGCAGGCAGACGTAGAGATCGAGCATCTGGCGCAGCGCGACGTTGAGCGAGCGAATGCCGCCGCCGACCGGCGTGGTGAGCGGGCCCTTGATGCCAACGAGATAGTCCTTGAACGCCTCAACCGTGTCGTCCGGGAGCCAGTTGTCGAACTTGGTCTTGGACGCCTCGCCCGCAAAGACCTCGAACCACGCGACCTGCTTCTTGCCGCCGAATGCCTTCTTCACCGCCGCGTCAAAGACGCGCACGCTCGACGCCCAGATATCGCGACCCGTGCCGTCGCCGCGGATAAAGGGAATGACCGGATGATCGGGAACGGTCAGCTTGCCATTGGAAATCGTGATCTTGTCGCCAGCGGGAGGAGTGATGTCTTTGTAAGGCATAGGGGGGACAAGTGAAGCGCACGAATGGCGCGATGGCAAAAAAATTGCGTGTGGCTTAGAAGTCGACGCGGCGATTGGCGGCTTGGTACTGTCGATTACTTCGAGAAATTAATTCCAAACGCTTCATGAAGCTTACCTCCCTGCTCATTGTCGCTCTCCTATCAACTTCGTGGCCAGCAGCAGCAGCGCCAGCGAATGCCGCATCGCCGGCGGAGGTTGTCACTCGTCTCATGGCTGAGGTGACTCAAACTCCGCCCGGTACGGTCGAAAATGACGTGACGGCACAGACGGTTCATACGAGCAATGCCGTGAAGAAGGCCATGAATGATCCGCGTTCGATGCGCGAGATCATCGCGGGGACCTACAATGTCTGCAGGCTCGAAGGACCCGTAACTTCTCTTTACTCGAATGGACCGGCGGCCCTTTTTTACGGCAACGCGAAATTGACGGCTGACGGGTTGGCTCAATGCAAAGACGAAGCTTCCAGCTCAACGAGTACCACGGTAAATGGCAAGGTCATTAGCACCGAAGTCGGAAGTTCTCCGGGATTCGGGGACGAGGGCTGTTTTGCGAATTTTGTGGGAGCAGAAGTCCCAGCGGACGGGCAGGTGATTGCCACTTTCTGCCTCGTGCAACAAAACGGGCAATGGAAAGTTCATGGCGCCTACTTTAGCAAGGGCATCCTCGCAGGCGACGACAAGGCGTTTATCGTTCAGCAATTAAATGCTTTTGCGAAAAAATCGTGACGAAATAACGGGCTTCCAGAAATCTTGAGGACGCGTGGTGAGCACCTCTTACAAGCGTAGTAGAAGATGATCCGCAGTGGCCCCGTTATTCGACCAGTCCGGCTTTTTCCAGAGGCTTTCTGGTCGTGCTCGGCATGTGGAAGATATCGGCAATGGCCTTGGTGAAGGTGGCCAGGGAAAGCGGTTTCGCCACGTACGATGCGACACGGAGTCTCTTGCACTCGTGCAAATCTTGCGGCGAGTTGGACGAAGTCATCACGATCACGGGTAAATGCAGCAAGCGGTCGTCGGCCCGGATCATGGCCAAAAGCTGAAGCCCGTTAATCGAGGGAATGTTCAGGTCCAAAAATACCGCGATCAGGTCTTCAACCCGGGCATCATCGTGGGTGAGGTGATCCAGCGCTTTTTTCCCATCCCGCACCACCTCGACGTGGCTGCCCATTCGTGCCTTCTCGAGCATGTGCATCAACATCATCTCATCGTCGAGATTATCTTCGATGATCAGCACCCGGGTGCGAAGCGTTGGAGTTATCAGGGTTTAACCTTACTCTCTTATGGGGATTGTCCTAAAGTTATCTTTCCCTTATCTGGGATGAACTCAATGAGCGCCTCCGCCAATCCCCGCTTGATTTGTCGCCCGCCACTTTTAGGATGACGAATGCACGAGACCCGGACCGCGCCCCCTTACGATCAATTTACCGCGCCCGGTTCAGATGACAAAGACGTTGCGCCGTTGCCGGTTGCACCCGATTTCTTTGCTCCATTGGATACCTTTGCGCGCCGTCATCTCGGTCCCGGCCCGGACGAGGCGGCGCAGATGTTGCGCACGTTGGGGTACGATTCGCTCGATGCACTGGCCGACGACGTGATTCCGCCAGCGATCCGGCTCCGCCGTCCGCTGGACCTGCCCGCGGCGCGCGGGGAACGCGAGGCGCTTGATGCGTTGCGTACGATCATGGACCAGAACAAGGTCGCCAAGTCGTACCTCGGGCAGGGTTATTACGACACGATCACGCCGCCGGTCATCCAGCGGAACATCCTGGAGAATCCCGGCTGGTACACGGCCTACACGCCCTACCAGGCGGAGATCGCGCAGGGTCGGCTCGAGGCACTGCTGAATTTTCAGACGATGATCGCCGGCCTGACGGGGCTCGACATCGCGAACGCCTCGCTGCTGGACGAGTCGACCGCCGCGGCCGAGGCCATGACCATGCTGCATGGTGTGCGCTCGGGTCCGGCCGCGAACCGCTTCTTTGTTTCCAGTGCGTGTCATCCGCAGACGCTCGATGTGGTGCGGACGCGTGCAGTGCCACAGGGTATCGAGGTGGTGGTCGGCGACACGGCCGAGTTCAATCCCGACGCGACCTACTTCGGCGCGCTGCTGCAATATCCGGGTACGGACGGCGCGATCATCGATGACTCGAAGTTGATCGCGGCGATGCACCAGGTCGGCGGCAAAGTGGCCGTGGCGACCGATCTGCTCGCGCTGACGCTGATCAAGCCGCCGGGCGAACTGGGCGCGGATGTGGCCGTGGGCTCGGCGCAACGTTTCGGCGTGCCGCTCGGCTACGGTGGGCCGCACGCCGGATTCTTTGCCACGCGCGATTCGCTCAAGCGCCACATGCCGGGGCGGCTCGTGGGCGTGTCGCATGATGCGCAGGGCAAACCCGCGCTGCGCCTGGCGCTACAAACGCGCGAGCAGCACATCCGCCGCGACAAGGCGACGAGCAACATTTGCACCGCGCAGGTCCTGCTAGCGGTGATGGCGTCGATGTACGCGGTCTATCACGGGCCGCAGGGATTGCGCGCGATCGCCGAGCGGGTGAACCTGCTCACGAGCTGGCTGGGCGTGGTCCTTTTCGACCTCGGTTATGAAGTGGGTTCGGCGCCATTCTTCGACACGCTCCGGGTAAAGACGTCCACCCGGGTGAGCGCGCATGAACTCGCACAGAGCGCGTCGTCGCGTGGCATCAACCTGCGCGTGATCGATGCGGAGACGGTGGCCGTCTCGCTCGATGAGACGACGACACGCGCCGATTTGCGCGCTCTGGTGGGCGTCTTCGCGGGCAGTTCGGACGAGAAGGAACTCGACCGGCTCATGGCGATTACCGTGCAGTCGGGCTGGCCGGAGTGGCTGCGCCGCACGAGCGATTTCCTGACGCATCCGGTCTTTAATACGCATCACACCGAGACGGAAATGCTGCGCTACCTGCGCCGGCTCGAATCCCGCGACCTGTCGCTCTGCACGTCGATGATCCCGCTCGGCTCATGCACGATGAAGCTGAACGCCACGGCGGAGATGCTGCCCGTCTCGTGGCCCACGGTGTCGCGCATCCATCCGTTTGCGCCGATGGACCAGACGCGCGGCTACCAGACGATGTTCCGGCAACTGGAGGACGGGCTCGCCGAGATCACCGGCATGGCCGCCGTTTCGCTGCAGCCCAACGCGGGAGCGCAGGGCGAGTTCGCGGGGCTGCTGGCCATCCGCGCCTATCATCAGGCGCGCGGCGAGGGGCATCGGCGCGCGTGTCTCATCCCGGTTTCCGCGCACGGGACGAATCCCGCCAGCGCCGTGATGGCGGGCATGACGGTGGTGCCGGTGGCGTGTGACGCCGAGGGTAATATCGACATGGCCGATTTGCGCGCGAAGGCCGACGCGCATGCGAACGATCTTTCCTGCGCCATGATCACGTACCCGTCCACGCACGGCGTCTTCGAGGAAAGCATCGTCGAGGCGGCTGAGATCATTCACTCGCACGGCGGGCAGGTCTACATGGACGGCGCGAATCTGACCGCGCAGGTCGGGCTGTGCCGCCCGGGCGATTTCGGCATGGATGTGTGCCACCTCAATCTCCACAAGACGTTTTGCATCCCGCACGGCGGCGGCGGCCCGGGCATCGGGCCGATCGCGGTCGCGGCGCACCTCGTCGATTATCTGCCGGGTCATGCGGTCGTTGCGCCAGGTGAAGAACGCCGCAGCGAGGGCGCGGTGAGCGCGGCCCCGTGGGGCAGCGCGAGCATTCTCGTCATTTCATGGATGTACCTGGCCATGCTCGGCGCGAAGGGCCTGCGCGAGGCGACCCAGATCGCGATTCTCAACGCCAATTACATGGCGCACCGGCTGGAGGAGAAGTTCAAGGTGCTCTATCGCGGTCACGGCAATCTCGTCGCACATGAGTTCATTCTCGACCTGCGGCCGTGGAAACAGTCAGCGGGAATTGAAGTGGAGGACGTCGCGAAGCGTCTGATGGATTATGGTTTTCACGCGCCGACCGTCTCGTTTCCCGTTCCGGGCACGCTCATGATCGAGCCGACCGAGAGCGAGTCAAAGGAGGAGCTGGATCGCTTCTGTGATGCGATGCTGGCCATCCACGCGGAAATGGAGCGGGTCGCGTCGGGCGAATGGCCGCGCACGGATAATCCGCTCAAGAACGCGCCGCACACCGCGCAAGCCGTGACGGCCGATGCGTGGACGCATCCCTACGGCCGCGAAGTGGCCGCCTATCCGCTGCCCGCGTTGCGTGAATACAAATTCTGGCCCGCCGTGGCCCGCATCGACAACGTGTACGGCGACCGTAATCTCGTCTGCTCGTGCCTGCCGATGGAGTCCTACGCCTCATGACCGCCTGCGCCGATGAACTGCAGGCGGTAAGCGATTCGCTTTTCCACTGGTCGGTCTACGACCCGGCCATTAAATGCGAGCTGGGCAGCATCGCGGTGAAGGTCGCCAGCGGCCTTGTCGTGGTGGACCCAATCCCGTTGGCGGATGATGCTTGGGCGGAGTTGCTGGCCGGTTCGCCGCTGCGCGCGATCCTGCTGACCAACGGCAACCACGTGCGCGAGGCCGAGGCATTGCGCAAAAAATATCAGGTGCCGATCGTCACCTCGGTGGCCGCGCACAAGGCGGTCGCGCCGCTCGTGCCCGATATCTCGCTGCTGGAAAACGAATTCATCTATGGCGCGACGGCCATTCCGATCCCGGGTGCGACGGCAGGCGAGACCGCGTTTCACTTCGGCAACGGCGTCGTGGCGCTCGGCGACGCGGTGATCAATCTTGATTCGGAAAAGGGGCTCGAACTTTTGCCCGATAAATATTGCGACGATCCGCGCGAGAACCGGCGCTCGCTTGAAAAACTGCTCGCACTCGATTTCCATACCCTCACGTTTGCCCACGGCCTGCCGGTCACCCAGCGCGCGAAGGAGAAACTGCGCGCGCTGCTTCAATCCTGATTCCCCACTTATGAAATGCCTCTTGCTTCTTGTCCTTAGCCTTGTCCTGGCGCTGCCCGCGTCGGCGCAGACGGTCAACACCCAGGTTCCTGATGCCGGAGATACTGGGGCTGGAACGACGACGCCAGCCGCGCCCCCGCGGAACATCATGCCGCAGACGTTGAACCACAAGCCCAACCCGACGCAGCCGCCGGAGGAGATCGCGCATTCGATCGACGCGTTTTTCAAGGCGCTGCATGGTGATCCGACTGCGCCGGCGAATGCGCAGGATTTCTATGAGCGCGCCTACGACACGTTCCTGAACAGCACGATGCTGGGCAGCCAGAAGGAGAAGGTCTCGTATTTCGTCTCCAAGACGCAGGAGGCGTTCGGCATCTACGGACCGCTGAAGGACGCTGAGATTTTCGACAACTACAGCGTTGGCTCCAACGTGCTCGTGCTGACTTATCTCTCACGGCAGACCGTCCAGCCGCTGATCTGGCGCTTCATCTACTACCGCCCGGACAAGACCTGGAAGCTGATCAATCTCGGTTTCGGCGATAATCTGTACGACTTGCTGGACTAGAAGATCGCGCGGGCGGCGACGCCAAGGCCCGCGCAGATCGCCAGCAGGGCGAGGACGCTGATCCGCCAGCGGTAGAGCGCGACCAGCGCGCCTGCCGCGAGGACAATGACGAAAAAGTCGGGCCGGTCGTAGCGCTGGCCCGGAAAGATGGCGTGCGCGCCGAACCAGATGGCGAAGCTGGCCATGACCCCGACTACCGCCGCGGAGATCGCCCGCAAGGCGGATTGCAGCGCGACGACATGCGTCAGGCGCTCCACGAAGGGCCCGCCAACGAGGATGAAAAGGAAGGACGGGGCAAAGGTGACCCATGTCGTTATCAGGGAACCGAGCGTCGCGGCGCAGAGGGGTGAAAGGACGCCGGGCCGATGCCAGGCGCCGAGGAAACCGACGAATTGCAGCACCATGATCAGCGGTCCCGGAGTTGATTCCGCAAGGCCGAGCCCGTGCATCATGTCGTTCGTGCCGAGCCAGTGAAGCTGGTCTACGGCATGATGGGCGACGTAAGGCAGCAGGGAGTAGGCACCGCCGAAACTGACCAGCGCCGCCTTGCTGAAGAAGAGTCCCTCGCGCGTGATGGTGCTGGCAGGTCCGAGTAGCCAGAGCGCGAAAAGGACCGGCAACCACCAGGCGAGCAGGCAGGTGGCTCCGGTGCTCAAGAGCGGAACGAGGCGGATCGGCGGCAGGTTCCTGGGCTTCGATTTCGCTGGGCCTCGGTCCCGAACGATCCAGCCCAGGACGCCGGCGCCCAAAACGATCACCGGATAGCTTTCGCGCGAGAAGCTGACGATGAGGGCCGCGATCACGGCGATCAGCCCGAAGAGCGGCCGGTCCAAGGTTCGCCGGCCCAGTTGAAGCAAGGCCCGCAGTACGATGGCCAGCACCGCCGGAATCAGGCCGGAAAAGGCTGCCGCGACGAGGGGCACGGTGCCGTAAAGAGCATAGATCAGGCTCAGCGCCCACAGGATGAAAACGGCAGGCAGGATGAAGAGTAATCCGGCGCTCAGTGCGCCCCGCGTGCCATGCAGCCGCCAGCCGAGAAACGTCGCGAGCTGTTGCGCCTCGGGTCCCGGCAGCATCATGCAAAAATTCAGCGCGTGGAGAAAAGCCTCCTCCTCCACCCATTTTTTGCGGACAACCAGCTCCTCATGCATGATCGCGATCTGGCCGGTCGGACCGCCGAAGCTGATCCAGCCGAGCCGCCACCAAAGGCCGAGGGCGTTTTTAAAAGAGGGCGCGGCGGCCCGAGGCGCCAGATCAGGCATAGCGCAAAACTTGCATACCCAATAAGAATAGTCGAGAATCCGGGATGCGACTCTCAAAAAAGGGCGAATACGCCGTCCGGGCGCTGGTCGAGATCGGCATGGAATCGCACCAGCGGCCCAATTCGCTGATCCAGATTTCCACTGTGGCCCAGCGGACGAACATTCCCGAGAAGTTCCTCGAGCAAATCCTGCTCGCGCTGCGCAATGGCGGGGTGCTGCGCAGCAAGCGCGGCGTCGAGGGCGGGTATACGCTGGCCAAGGCGTCGGAAGAAATCACGCTGGGGGAAGTCATCCGCCTGCTCGACGGGCCGCTGGCGCCGATCCCGTGCGTGAGCCTCACGTCCTACGAGCGCTGTTCGTGTCCCGACGAGGAATCATGCGGCCTGCACATCGCGATGAAGCAGGTGCGGGACGCCATCGCGGGAATCCTGGATGCCTATCCGTTAAGCCGCCTGCTCACCGAGGTGCAGACCCATCGCAAGACGAAGACGACCGAGTGGCAGTTTGATATTTAGAACGTAGAAGTTGGAGCGTAGAACGCAGAACTGATTTGGAAGAGGCAGGCCTTCCCGATCTACGTTCTACACTCTAAGTTCTACGTTGCCTCATGCTTCCCATCCATACCCTCCGCGCGGACCTCGCGCGAACGCTGCGCGCGAATGGCCGCGCGGTTATCCAAGCGCCGACCGGCTCGGGCAAATCGACGCAGGTGCCGCAGTTCCTGCTCGATGACGGCCTCGCGGGGGATGGCCGGATCGTCATCCTGCAACCGCGGCGAGTGGCGGCGCGACTGCTGGCGCGGCGGGTCGCGCAGGAGCGAAACGGCCCGCTGGGCGAGGAAGTGGGCTATCAGTATCGACTGGAAAATGTCTCCGGGGCGCGCACGCGCATTCTCTATATCACCGAGGGCATCCTCCTGCGGCAGATGCAGGGCGACCCGCGCCTGGGCGGCATCAGCGTCCTCATTTTCGATGAATTTCACGAGCGCCATCTGGAGGGCGACATCGCGCTCGCGCGGGCGCGGCAGATCCAGCAGACCACGCGGCCGGACCTTAAGATCATTGTCATGTCGGCGACGCTGGAAAGCGCGCTGCTGGCCGATTATCTCGCACCGTGCGAGGTCTTGGAATCGGGCGGCCAGGCGCATCCGGTCACCCTGGAATATCTGCCGAAGCCGAGCGAGGCACCCATCTGGGACCAGGCGGCCGATGCGTGTGAGCGGTTGATCACCTCCGGCCAATGCGCGGAGGGCGACCTGCTCATCTTCATGCCGGGAGCGTACGAGATTTCGCGGACCTTGAACGCCCTGCGAAAAAGCTCGGCCACGCGCGGCTTTGCACTGCATGCGCTGCATGGCGAGCTGCCTTCCGCCGAGCAGGATGCGGCTGTGACGCCGGGGCCGAAGCGCAAGGTCATCGTCTCGACCAACGTGGCGGAAACGTCGCTGACCATCGACGGCGTGCGCGCGGTGATCGATTCCGGGCTGGCCCGCGTGGCGCGGTTCGATCCGCACCGCGGCATCAATACGCTGCTCATCGAAAAAATCAGTCGCGCTTCGGCGCAGCAGCGGTTGGGCCGCGCGGGGCGCACCGCGGCGGGGCATGGCGTTCGGCTCTGGACCGAGCGGGAGCACGAGGGTCGCCCGGTGCAGACGCCGCCGGAAATCCGGCGGCTGGAGCTCAGCGGCGCGTTGCTGGGACTCAAGGCGAGCGGAATCGACGACCTGGCCGCGTTTCCGTGGGTCGAGGCGCCGGAGGCGAAATCGTTCGCGCGCGGGATGGATCTGCTGCGCGATCTTGGCGCGCTGGATCATCACGACGCACTCACCGACACGGGCCGTCGCATGGCCGCGTTTCCCACCCATCCGCGCTATGCCCGCATGTTGCTGGCGGCGGACGGCCTCGGTTGTGTGCGAGCCGCCGCGCTGATCGCCGCCTTGTCGCAAAGCCGGTCGATCCTGCTGCGCAGCGAGGGCAAGCGCATGGAGGAATTGCGCGAGGACATCCTGGGCGGCGAGGGGACGTCCGACTTTTTCACACTGATGCGCGCATGGCGCTTTGCGCAGGGACGTAACTTCGATCCGCAGAAATGCCGGCAACTCGGCATTCACGCGGGCGGTGCGCGCGAAGTCGCGGGTGCGCTCGATCAACTATTACGGCTGGCGGAACGGGCCGGGCTGGACGTGGCGGAAAAGCCCGCTTCGTCGGAATCGATCCAGCGCTGCATCGTGACCGGCTTTTCCGACCAGCTCGCGCGGCGGGTTGACCGTGGGACATTGCGCTGCCGATTGGTGCATCATCGTGTGGGGGAACTGGCGCGGGAGAGCGCGGTGCGCGAGGCCGACCTGCTCGTCGCGGGTGAAATCCGCGAAGTGCAGTCGCGCGACGAACTGCGCGTGCTGTTGAGCCAGGCGACGGCCGTCCAAGAGGATTGGTTGCGGGAACTTTTCCCGGACGATTTCAGCGAGGGCGCCGAGACGGTTTTCGAGCCTACGACGCGCCATGTCGTCACGCGGAAGACACGGTTGTTCCGCGATCTCGTGCTTGATTTCACGGAGCGCGACTCGACCGATACGGAGGAGGCGGCGCGGTTGCTGACCGAGGAGGTGATCTCCGGTCGTTGCCCACTGAAAAACTGGGATGACGCGGTCGAGCAATGGCTGGTGCGGCTGGCCTGCCTGCGCGAGTGGATTCCCGAGTTGGAGCTGCCCCGCGCGGACGACGAGGCGCGCCGGACGATCATCGCGCAGATTTGCCACGGGTCGTTTACCTACAAGCAGATCAAGGACGCCGAGGTTTGGCCCGCGTTGCGCGACTGGCTTTCGGCCTCGTCGCAGCGGGCGCTGGACCAGTTCGCGCCGGAGCGCTTCGAACTGCCGGGCGGCCGCAAGGCGCGGATCATCTACACCTACGGCCAATCGCCGATGACGGCCGCACGCATTCAGGATTTATACGGGTTCAACAACCTGACGGTGGCGAAGGGCCGCGTGCCGGTGACCATCCAGGTGCTCGCGCCCAATCAGCGCCCGGTGCAGATCACGAGCGATCTCGCGAATTTCTGGAAGGAGAGCTACCCCAAGATCAAGCAGGAGCTCTCGCGGAAATATCCGAAGCACGAGTGGCGATAGGGAGCGGTATATGAAGCTGAGAGGAAAAGACCAAATTACCAAATTACTAAATTTCCAAACGGCGAGTTCACGATGACGGAATTAGAACTCCGATAATTTGGTAATTTGGTCGGTTTCCCTCCTGCCGAAAGGGATTGCGAAAGCGCGGGCGAAGGCGGAAAATGGCGGCCATCCCGCCGTGAAGAAAAAAAGCGTACCGCATGTCACCGTAGGTCAGCTCTACACCAACCACGCCGACCAGCTTCACCTCAAGCTCCTCGCGGGCGCGGGGGGGCTGCAGCGGCGCATCATCGAGGGCGCGGTCAACCGGCCCGGCCTGGCGCTGGCCGGATTCTACAAATCGTTCGCATTTCATCGTGTGCAGGTCATCGGCAGCAGCGAGACGCAGTACCTCAAGTCGCTCTCGGACAGCGAAAGCCGCGAGCGGTTGCGCGACCTCTTTCGCCGGCACATCCCGTGTCTCATTTTCGGCCGGAACATCAATCCGCCGCCCGTCGTGCTGGAACTGGCCGAGGAGGAGAATATCGCCGTGTTCAAGTCGCCGCTCACCACCATGCGGCTGATCAACACGACGACGATCTGCCTGGAGCTCGACTTCGCGCCGACGACCACCGAGCACGGCAGTATGGTCGATATCCTCGGCATCGGCGTGATGGTGCGCGGAGCCAGCGGCATCGGCAAAAGCGAGTGCGTGCTCTCGCTGGTCGAGCGCGGCCACAGCCTCGTCGCCGACGACATCACGCGCATCCGCTCGCTGGAAGGCCGGGAGCTGATCGGCACTTCGTCCGATCTCTCGCGCTTCCACATGGAGGTGCGCGGGTTGGGCATTATCAACATCGCCAGCATCTACGGAGTGCGGAGCATCCGGTTCGAAAAGCGGCTGGACATGGTCGTGACGCTGCAGGACTGGCACGAGGTGCCGGAGATCGACCGCATTGGATTGGAGCAGGATTATTACGAGATCTTGCAGATTAAGATCCCGCATGTGACCATTCCGGTGCGACAGGGGCGAAACCTGGCCAATTTGGTCGAAGTGGCGGCCCTGGACCAGAAGTTAAAGGGCATGGGCCAGAATTCTGCGGTTGAATTCAATGAAAGATTGTTGAAAGCTATCGGAAACCGGGGTAATTAAGCCTCTTACGTAATCGAATTTCATGGCTTCCGTCGCAAAAAACAAAGAATCAGGGGCTTCCGTCGTGCGGGAACTCATCGTCGGCAACAAGCTGGGACTCCATGCCCGACCGGCGGCGATGTTCGTTCGCGTGGCCAATCGCTTCTCCTCGGACATCCTGGTGGAAAAGGACGGCGAGGAAATCAACGGCAAGAGCATCATGGGTCTCATGCTGCTGGCGGCGGGTTGTGGCTCGCGCCTGAAGGTGACCTGCACCGGGGCGGACTCGGCTGAGATGGTCCAGGCGCTCGAGGAATTAATAGCTCGCAAATTCGACGAAGAGTGAGCAACTTGGCCCCGATGGGCGAGGATTCATCGGGACCTTCAACGCAAACAGCCGAAACAAGATACGGCGGCGTTGCAGCTTCGCCGGGAATTGCGATCGGCCCGCTCGTCCTGCTTTATGCAGATGAACACATTGTGCGCAAGCGGCGCATCCGCCCGGAAGACGCGCAGGGTGAACTGACCCGGTTCGAGGCCGCGCTGCTCAAGACGCGGCAGCAAATCCAAGCCATTCGCAACCAGATGGCCGCCTCGATCGGCGAGACCGATGCGAGCATTTTTGACGCGCACATTCTTTCGCTGGAGGACAGCTCGCTGATCGAGTCGGTAAAGGAGCAGGTGAACAGCCGGTTGGTGAATGTCGACTTTGCCTATGAGCAAGTGGTGCGTTCCTACACGCGCAAGATGCGCGAGCTCGACGACGACTATTTCCGCGAGCGCGCCGGGGACTTCCTCGATGTCTCGCGCCGCGTGTTGCGCAACCTGCAGGGCAAGGCGCAGGCCGAACTGCACAATCTCGACACGCCTTCCGTCGTCCTTGCGCACGATCTCTCGCCCTCGGACACGGCGGGGCTGGATCGCAAGATGGTGCTCGGCATTGTCACGGAAGCGGGCAGCCGCACGTCGCACTCGGCCATCATGGCGCGGTCGCTCAACTTGCCCGCCGTCGTGGGCATCAAGGGGTTGATCGGCACGCTCGAGCCGGGCGTCGAGGTATTGGTCGACGGCTACGAAGGCCTCTTCATCGTCTCGCCCAGCGACCAGACCAAGGCCGATTATCAGTCCCGCGAGCGCGCGCACGATGTGGTCGAGGCCAAGCTCGACGAGCTGCGCGAAACGCTGCCCATCACGCTCGATCAGCGGCGCATCATCGTCTCGGCCAACGTGGAGATTCTGGAGGACTTGCCATCGATCAAGGAGAATGGCGCGGAAGGCATCGGCTTGCTGCGCACCGAGTATCTGTTCCTTAACGAGGACGAATTTCCGACCGAGGACCAGCAGGCCGCGATGTACCGCGAGATGGCGGAGGCGTCGCGCCCGCACCACCTGATCATTCGCACGCTGGATGTCGGCGGCGATAAGAAGCGACCGCACCTCGGCATCGAACAGGAGGTCAACCCGTTCCTGGGCTTTCGCGGCATCCGCTATTCGCTCGGGCGGCCGGAGCTTTTTCGCACCCAGCTGCGCGCCATCTGCCGCGCCAACACAGAGGGCAACGTACGCATCATGTTTCCCATGGTCTCCGACCTCGGCGAAATCAAGGAAGCGCGCCGGATGCTGGACAACGTGCTGGCTGAGCTGCGCGCGGAAGGCATGACGCTGCCGGAAAAGATCGAATGCGGCGTGATGATCGAGGTGCCGTCCGCGGCGCTGATCGCCGACGTGCTGGCGAAGCATGTCGATTTCTTCAGCATCGGCAGCAACGACCTCATCCAGTACACGCTGGCCATCGACCGCGGCAACGAGAAGGTTTCCAGTCTCTATCAACCGGCCCACCCCGCCGTTCTGCGCTTGCTGCAGACCGTGGTCGAGGCGGCGCACCGCAATAATATCTGGGTCGGCGTCTGCGGCGAAATGGCTTCGGACGTGACGTTGATGCCGATGCTGGTTGGCCTCGGCGTGGATGAACTTTCGGCCGTCGCCACGGCCATTCCACGCATCAAGAAGGCGATCCAGTCTCTCAATTACGAGGAGACGCGCGAGTTGGTTGCGCGCCTGGCGATGAACGAGACCGCCGGGGAGAACCAGAAGGAGCTTGAGGCGATTTCGCAGCGGCTCTATCCCGAGATCATCTAGCTTTCGCTGCCCGCGCCGCTTATTCCCGGGCTTGCTCCCCGGAGGGCTCCGCGTAATCTTCCCCGCGTATGCAAGTGCTCATCCTCGCCGCCGGCTATGCCACGCGGCTCTACCCCCTCACGCTCAACCAGCCCAAGCCGCTCCTGCCCGTGGCGGGCAAACCGATGCTGGAGCATGTCATCGATCATCTCGCGCCCATCCCCGGTCTCGGCGAGATTTTCATCGTGACGAACCAGAAGTTCGTCCAGCACTTCACCGACTGGTCTGAGAAGTACAAGAGGGAGAAGGCGAAGCTCGACTTCAAGGTCATCAACGACGGCACGACCAGCGACGCGGACAAGCTCGGCGCCATCGGCGACATTCACCTCGTGATGAAGAAGGAGACGATTAAGGACGACCTGATCGTCGTCGCGGGCGACAACCTCTTCGACACGGCGCTGACCGGCTTTGCCGACTACTGCCGCGAGAAGAAGACCGCGGTGCTGGCGGTCTTCGACGTGGGCGACCTCGATGCGATTAAAAAGTACAACAGCATCACGCTCGATGACCAGGGCCGGATCACGTTCTTCGAGGAAAAGCCGAAGAACCCGACGAGCACGTTGACCGGCATCGCGCTCTATTATTTCCCCGCCGACGTGGTGAAGATGATCGATACCTACATCGCCGAGGGCAACAACCCCGACCAGCCGGGCCGCCTGATCCAGTGGCTGTATCCACGCGTGCCGGTCCACACCTGGCGCGTGCCGGGCCGATGGTTCGACATCGGCAGCAAGGAAACGCTCGAGGAAGCCGACCGGCTTTTTAGCTAGTCATGCCCGGCCGCGTGACCGCGATCAACGTGACGCGCGGCGTCACGCTCGCGAGTCGCGCCCGGATGGCCGATACGCTGTTGACCCGCGTGGTGGGCCTGCTGCGCGACAAGGGGCTGGAGGAGGGCGATGGCCTCTGGATCGTGCCATGCAACTCGATCCACAGCATCGCGATGAAGTTCGTGTTCGATGCCGTCTTCCTTGACCGGGAGATGAAGGTCGTCCACCTGATGCGCGAGATGAAGCCGTGGCGCATCTCTCCGATCAAGGGCGCCGCGCATGGCGTGCTGGAATTGCCGCCCGGCACGATCGCCCGCAGCGGGACGGAACTGGGTGATCAGTTTGAGATGCAAACTTCCAGCTAGCGGCTTAATT
>Ga0182024_10009107_pt1 | contig 20661 bp, 18 predicted proteins | sample P32metaG_FD_120480 | JGI IMG/M metagenome (GOLD analysis project Ga0182024, IMG submission 120480) | Permafrost microbial communities from Stordalen Mire, Sweden - P3-2 metaG (Illumina Assembly) | ecosystem: Environmental > Terrestrial > Soil > Wetlands > Permafrost | place: Sweden: Stordalen... | reverse complement strand
TATTCGTAGTTGCCACCCGCAAGGGGGAACTCTACGAGGACTGCTCCGGATAACGGAGAGGAAGGTGGGGATGACGTCAAGTCAGCACGGCCTTTATGTCCAGGGCTACACACGTGTTACAATGCACGGTACAGACTGTTGCGAACCCGCGAGGGGGAGCTAATCGGAAAAAACCGTGCTCAGTTCGGATTGCAGTCTGCAACTCGACTGCATGAAGCTGGAATCGCTAGTAATGGCGTATCAGATCGACGCCGTGAATACGTTCCCGGGCCTTGTACACACCGCCCGTCACATCACGAAAGTGAGCTGTACTAGAAGTCGCCCAGCCAACCGTAAGGAGGCAGGCGCCCAAGGTATGGCCCATGATTGGGGTGAAGTCGTAACAAGGTAGCCGTAGGAGAACCTGCGGCTGGATCACCTCCTTTCTAAACATAGCGGCAAACGATCCTGTGCAGGTGTGCAGGTGATGTTGCCCAAGCTTCGGACCCTCTCACGGGGATCCGGGGTAATCGCTCGAACGATTCTTCGTCGAGCGGGTTCTGTCAGATCTCATCGAAACTCAGTTGTCGAAGGGCAAAATTTACGGGGTTGAGCACGCAATGTGTTCAACCCCTTTTGTTTTGGTGGAGGTGAAATAGTCAAGGGCGAACTGACGGCCGCAAGTTACAGAGGATACTCAAACAGTGGTGGGTCGTATTCCTGGCAAAAGGTCAGTGCGGATTGAATTGGCGAATTGAGGATCGGATAAATTCACGTGTTGCCGGACCGTTTTCCAACTCAAGCATCAATTTTGCATGATCGCGGTGGAAGCGAACGTCCATCGACAGTTGCCTGCTTGATCGAGTATATTGAAATTCGCCGTCGCGGTAGACCGCGTACGCATCGGGGCCAACTTGGCTCAAAATGTAGACGATGTTCACTAGAAATATTCTACTACAGCCTAGCCAAACAGAAATCAGTTTTTTGTTCTGACTCTTCGGGCAGGCTGTCCCTCGATCTGTTGCGAGCGTCGCACAAGTTGGGGCTGCTTATGCAAACGCGCCCCCTGTTTTTCCCCCTTTGATTTGATTTCATTACAATTAGCGCAAAGTAGTTGAAAACGCTCAGGGTGCTTCCTTATTTCATAGTAGAGCCGATCACCATCAACTTTGCGGGTTTTCCGCTCTTCGCTACCCCTTCCATCCCTATGATCGAACTGCAAGGCTCTCTTGTCGTTGCACCCTATCGTGCCGTCATCGTTATGCCAGCGACACTCCGGACTCTTGCAACGAGGATCGCTACGTATTTCTCCATCGCGATCTCGATACCGCCCAAGTATCTCTATGCTCTCTAAGCGTAAAAGTCGAGTTCGTTTCCCCGCCTTAGTGAGTGATTGAAGGTCTGGAATTAAGGTATCCATCGCGTCATCTCCAGAGGTTAGGACAGGTTGGTGGCCCAGTCTCTAATGTTTCCTTGACTGCGCCTCACGAACGGATAATACCATCGCCGGTGCGCCAGCCTTTGAATTTACGGGTGCCGGGTGCTTCAGCCTTTGAATTTGCGGGTGCCCGCTTCTTTCCGCTGCGGCGGAAAGGGGCGGGGTTTAGATTCACGGAAGCTCCTGAACTTCCAGCGAAGAAAACGAAGAACGTTGGAAGAGAATTCGTATTGTAAAATTCTGATGGGACCAAAAATCCGCACCCTTCACAAGAAACGTGAAGAGTGCGGCACCCAACAGTTCAAATTCATTTAAAGACTGGCGCGCCCGGCATGTACACTCACATTGAGGAAAGGTCCGATCCAAATTGAGGCTGAAATATAACACATGAAAAAAATACGGAACGAACGCGCACCTTTGAAGAAGCAAGCCCGAATGTTCAGCAGGGGTCGAATCACTTTGCCACTCGAAATTCGCCTCCATATGGGCGTAGTGCCGGGAGACACAATAGAATTCGAGACTGTCGGTGATAGTTTTCTCGTCCGTCCCGTAAAACCTCAAAGATCACGCCGAAATTCCTGAATTCGCTCGGCGTGACGGTCCGAAGGCGCTATGCGTCCAGCAATCGCATCAATCCCACAGCCGCATGCGAGAGCCGCGCGCCGCGGCGCGACACCAAGTACAACGACCGCGGCATTTTGAGTTGCCGGATGCGGACTTCGGCGAGCAACTTCCTTTCGACTTCCCAACGGACGCACATGCGCGGGACGATGGCCACGCCCATGCCCATTTGCACGAAGCGCTTGATGCTTTCGATCGTGGGCATCTCCACGTCTCGCCGTAATGGCGTGCGGTGCTTCTCGAAGAGTTGAATGACGCGCGAGCGGTAGGGCGACTCGACGTTGTGCGCGATGAAAGTTTCTTCCCCCAACTCCTTTATATCTACTGAACGCCGTCGCGCCAGCTTGTGCTTGGGCGGGACGACGAACGTCAGCTCGTCGCGGAGGATTTCGACGGCCGCGAGTTTTGGGTCCTGCGGGACGTAGGAAACCGTGCCCAGGTCCAGGCGGTAGTTCAGGACCTCCTGCGGGATGTCGCGCGAGAGCGTGCGGTGCATGATGAGCTTCACACCGGGATAGAGTTTGCGGTAACGCGCGAGGGCGGGCAGCAAGGCGTGGATCGAGCTTTCGTTAACGCCGAGCCTGAGTTCGCCGCGGCCCAGACTTTTGAGGTCCTCCATTCCCTTCTGGATTTCGTCGCGCAGGTTCAGCAGGCGTTCGGCGTATTCGCGCAGGAGTTCTCCGGCGTCGGTGAGTTTTACCTGGCGCGCGCCGCGCACGAGAAGGGGTTGGCCCACTGATTCTTCGAGTTTGCGGATGATGATGCTGACGGCCGGCTGCGTGCGGTAAAGCTTTTCGGCCGCGCGGGAGAAGCTTTGTTCTTTCGCGACGGTGAGGAATACGTGGAGTTGAGACAGGTCCATGGGTGGCCTCTAGTAGCTTACAATTCAACTTCGATTTGTTTTCGCAAGTTTGTTTGTGGGTCACGGCTTCAGCCGTGACATAAACTCGATTTAATCCATACGGCTTTAGCCGCTGGCGTTCTGGATTTTCTATTCCCGCTCGAACTCCTCAGGGGCTAAAGCCCAACTTTTCGTTCATCTAATGTCGCGGCTAAAGCCGCGACCCACAAACATATGCAGCATAAAGCTTGCTCAGTCCCATATAATAAGACTTTATAACACTTACAACTATTATAAATTTGACCCGCAGGCACGTATAGGATGAAATAGGCATCGTCGGAGGTTCCAAAAGACCATGGACATCATACGCATTTTCGATACGACGCTGAGGGACGGCGAGCAATCTCCCGGATTTTCGATGACGGTGGCGGAGAAGGTCCGCCTGGCGCGGCAAATCGAATCGCTTGGCGTGGACATAATTGAGAGCGGCTTCCCTATTTCCTCCGCCGGAGACCTGGAAGGCGTGCGCGCGGTATCGCGCGAAGTCCGCACCTGCACCGTGGCGGCGCTGGCGCGCGCGCGCAAGCAGGACATTGACGTGGCGCTCGACGGCCTTTCCGGCGCGGCGCATCCCCGGCTGCACACTTTTCTTGCGACGTCGGATCTTCACCTGCACCACAAGCTGCGCATGACGCGCGAGCAGGCGCTTGAAGCGATTTCAACGAACGTGCGATACGCGCGCGAGCGCTGCGCGGAAGTTGAATTTTCCGCCGAGGACGCCAGCCGCACCGACATTGATTTTCTGTGCGAAGCAGTCGGCAGGGCCGTCAAAGCCGGCGCAACGATCATTAATCTGCCGGACACGGTCGGCTATGGAATCCCCGAGGAATACTCGGCCATGTTCCGCCGCGTGATCGAATCCCTCGACGGCGCTGAAGGCATCACGCTGAGCGCGCACTGCCACAACGACCTGGGACTGGGAGTCGCCAATTCCCTGGCGGCGGTTCAAGGCGGCGCGCGTCAACTCGAATTGACGATGAACGGAATCGGTGAACGCGCCGGCAATGCAGCCCTGGAAGAAGTTGCCGTCGTTCTGCGCGTGCGCCAGGCCACGCTCGGCGTCACGACGAACATCAAACTGGACAAGCTCTTCGCCACCAGCCGGATGCTGACGGAAATCACCGGCGTACCTGTAGCGCCCAACAAGGCGGTAGTAGGAGCCAATGCCTTCGCGCACGAAGCCGGCATCCACCAGGACGGCATCCTCAAGAACCCCCTCACGTACGAAATCATCTCCCCCGAAGCGGTCGGCGTTCCCAAGCGGTCACTGGTGCTCGGCAAACATTCCGGCCGGAACGCTTTGCGCTCGGCGCTGGTTGAAATCGGCTATGACCCCAGCACCGAGGAACTCGACGAATGCTACAAGCGGGTTTCCACGCTCGCCGATGAAACCAAGAATGTCACGAGTCGCGATCTGCTCACGATCGCGCACCAGGTGATGCGCAAGCGCGGCTCCGAAACCGTTGTCGCCGCGGAATGAAAATGCCAGAGACCCTCAGCAACTGACAGGATCAAGAATCCGCATTATACTGATTCGCCGAAACAGGGAATAATTCTCTCGACCAGGTGCGCGGAGAGGCCTGCCGGCTCGGCCACAAACACACTCATGACCGCCCAAAAAACAATCGTTCTGCTCCCGGGAGACGGTATCGGCCCGGAAATCGTGCGGGTCGCCGTCGACGTTCTGAAAACCTGCGCCGTCGAGTTTGGCCACCATTTTGAATTCGCCGAGTTCCCTTTCGGCGGGAGCGCCATTGACGCGGCCGGGATGCCACTCCCTCCGGAGACGCTCGCGGCATGCAAATCCGCGGACGCGATCCTGCTGGGCGCGGTTGGCGGGCCCAAATGGGATGCGCAACCCATAGGGAAGCGCCCGGAAAGCGGCCTGCTTGCGTTGCGGCAGGAACTCGGCTTGTACATCAACCTTCGGCCAATTGATTTACGGCCATCGCTCCGCGCTCTCTCGCCGTTGAACCCGGATCGCACCCAGAATGTTCACATTGACTTCGTCCGCGAACTTGCCGGGGATATTTATTTCGGTGAGCATCGCGTCGGTCCCGATGAAAGCGGCGAACGTGCCACCGACGAGGCCGTTTACACCACAGCGGAAGTCGAGCGCGTCGCTAGATACGCGTTTGCCCGGGCGGAAATGCGAACCTCGCGGCTGGCTTCGGTCGACAAGGCCAACGTGCTGTCCACCTCGCAGCTATGGCGGCGGACCGTGACGCGAATGTCCGCGGATCATCCCGGCGTGAAGCTCGACCATCTCTATGTGGACAACGCTGCGATGCAGCTCGTGCTCGCGCCGGCGCAATTCGATGTGATCCTCACGTCAAATATGTTCGGCGATATTTTGAGCGACCTGGGGGCGGCGTTGGTGGGTTCGATTGGCCTGGTTCCGTCCATGAGCTCAGGGCCCGGGCCGTCGCTTTACGAGCCGATTCATGGCTCGGCGCCGTCGCTCGCAGGAAAGGACGTCGCCAATCCGGTCGGCACAATCCTTTCAGCATCGATGATGCTGCGTGAAAGCTTCGGGCTCTCGCGTGAAGCGGAATGGATCGAATCGGCGGTGGACCGCCTGTTCGTGAACCGGGTCCGCACACCGGACATCGTAGCGTCAGGCACGACCCGGGTAGGCTGCGCAGAATTTGGCGAACGGCTGCGCGCGGAAATGGCAGGCGCGGCGAAGGCAAAACGGTCATGACTGGCGATGGAGTCTAGCTCGACCTTGTTGTCCTCATCAACCTCTTAATTAACTGAATCTGACCGGCGTGGTAGACATCATGAAAAGCAATGCCTACGATCAATCGCCGCGCCGTGGTTTTGCTTCTCTTCGCAGGACGATCGAGATATTCGGGTTGAAACTCCGCGACAGCCGCCTTTAATCGCTGATGTTCCGCTGCAAGCATCGAAAGATCGGCAAGCCACGCCTTTTCCGGCCGAACCGATTTTTCCGACAAAATTGGCGGGCGAACGAACCAATTGCTCCCTTCGAGGACAAATGAGCCGCGCTTTTCTCCAATCAGGCGACGCCTTACAGTGTATTTCCAGTAGGCCGCGTGAACGACAATTTCCCAGATATTGTGCCGCTCTTTCCCGGGACGCCATGCAGCTTCGCGGGCCCCGATGCCGCGGAGCGAGCCACGCAGGTTGGGCCCGTGCCATGCGGCCCGGGAGTAAGCCTCGTCCAGCATCACCAATAAATGCTCTATTTCCCGGTTCAATTCCATCTCCGATCCATCTCCGGGCGCGAGGTAAGATTTTTTTGCCTTCCGCTAGCGATCATATAGCAATGGGAGCAAATCGGTGTATAGCCAATCCAAGAACGAATGGCTCCGAACCGGTACAATCCGGCATCGATGCCAAACCGCCCACAACCCCTTGCGAATCAGGCCACAAGAATGATAGCTTCAGTCCTGACCAGACTTGGTGATTCTTGTCTACATCTCTGGATTGGAATCCACCATTGATTGATCCAACTTCCCATTACGGTTCGAGCAACGGTCGCCCCTCTTCAGGGATGAATTCGTCCGTTGCGGCACAACCCGATCTGCATTCTTTGACCTTCTGGCGCGTGGAAGGCAGCCTGGCAGACTTAGGAGCGGTGCGGCCAGTGGCCTACTTCACCTGGCACTCGCACACATTTGGAGGCCGCTGGGCGCGCCGAGGGGGGATGCTGATGCTTGCCCTCGTGCGGCCGTTCCTGTACGCCAGTAACCGCGTGTTCGCTACGCGCGTGCTGCACACGCTCCTTTCCGGGGTCACGCGAGACCGATTGGACCTGCTAGGTGAGGAATATTTCGAATACGTCCTGAAAAAGCAGTTGAAGCCGGAGGGTGTGGCGCGACTGCGCGAATGCGTGGCGGCCAAGGGGGCGGAAAACGTCGTCCTGGTGAGCCAGGGTCTTGACCACGTAATGCGGCCGCTGGCGCGATTTCTTGGCGTTCCACGGCTGGTTTCGAACCGCCTCGAATTTCGCGACGGAATCGCCACGGGACGCCTCCTGGACCCTGTGATTCGACCCCGCAGTCCCCGGGCATGGGCCTTTGAGCGCACCGCCGACGGTAGAGTGGCCCCGGACCGCCTGCTGCGCAACCTGGGCCTTACAGCGCGTCCCGAACGGCTCGCCAAGGCGATCCTGCCTGCCGAACGCCCGCAGGCTGCTAATCACCGCGCCCTTGTTGTGTTCGACCGGAAGGCGCCGTCCGAGCCGCTTTCGGTTCGCCACACCCTCGCTGGCAAAAACATTCTCCTCATCGGGGTGACCGGGTTTATCGGGAAAGTATGGCTGACCCAGCTCCTGAGCGAAGTCCCCCAGATCGGCAAGATCTACCTCCTGATTCGCCGCCAGCGCACCACGACCGCGCAGCGCCGGTTTGAGAGGCTCTTCGAGGAATCCCCCGTCTTCGACGCCCTGCAGGAACTGCACGGCGACCGGTTCGCGGATTTCATTGCCGAGCGCGTGGAAGTCATCGAAGGCGATGTGAGCCAGCCCGGACTGGGAATAGACCCGGCAACGCGAGCGCGTCTGGCGCGGACGCTCGACCTGGTCGTCAACAGCTCCGGTCTGACGGATTTCAATCCGGACCTTCGTGAGGCTTTGGCGAGCAACGTAGGCCCTGTTGTTCACCTGATCGAATCCCTGCGGGCTTCCGACCATGCGGGCCTGCTGCACCTGTCGACGTGTTACGTGGTCGGGTCAAAGGATGGCCGGGTTTCGGAAAAGATTCAGCCAAATTACACACCTCTTGGAATCGCTGATTTCGACGCGGAGCGCGAGTGGCATTCATTGCTCGAAGTGGTTGCGCACGCCGAGGCGCGAGCCGAAAGCCCTGAGATCACGGCGGCGCTTCGGCGGCAGGCGCTGGGGAAACATCGAGGCAGCGAGGAGCCATCTGGTCCGGAACTCGACAACCTGATCCGGAAAAATCGAATGCGCTGGCTGCGCAATCGCCTGACGCGCGCGGGAACGCGGAGAGCCAAGCGCCTTGGCTGGCCCAACACCTACACGCTGACCAAATCGCTCGCCGAGTCCATGATCGTGCGCTACGGGGAGGGACTGCCGATCGCCGTCGTGCGGCCGTCAATTGTTGAGACCTCGACAGACCAGCCATTCCGCGGATGGAATGAAGGCATTAATACCTCGGCGCCTCTTTCCTACCTGCTCGGCACCTACTTCCGCCAGTTGCCGACCAACGAACGCAAATGCCTTGATGTGGTACCCGTGGATATGGTGTGCCGAGGGATGACCTTGATTGCCTCGGCCGTTATTGCGCGCTGTCATAAGCCGATCTACCAACTGGCTACTTCATCGAGCAATCCGTGCGACATGGGCCGCTCGATCGAACTGACCGGCCTCGCGCATCGCAAGCATTACCGCGCGCAACAGAATTTGGAACACTGGATGCGAATGCAGTTCGATACGATTCCCGTGTCCAAATCGCGCTACGAAAAAATGTCGGTTCCCGCGCAGAAAGCCGTCGTCCAGGGGATCAATCGCGCCGCTTCCGCCCTGAAGATGAAGCGTCCGCCGCTGGCACGCCAGGAACGCGACCTGATTCGCGTGGAGAAATTGATCGAGCTCTACGAACCGTTTATCCTGCACAATGAGCAGGTTTTCGAATCCGACAATGTCCAGTTACTTTCCGAGGCGCTGCCGGAGGACGAGCGCGCGGCTTTCGGATATGATCCTTCTTCAATTGACTGGTGGGATTATTGGATTAACATCCATGTGCCGGCTCTGCGCCGCTGGGTGTATCCGCTGATTGAGGGTCGCGCGCCGGAAACACATGCGCGCCGCGTTTTTTCCCCTCAGCTCGCGGGACATGCGGCGGATCGCGACGAAGACCCGCCTCGCGCGGGGGCGTCGCCGGGCACGGGGACACCGGTCTAATCCATATGGCTATCTTTCTGACCGGGTCAACCGGCTACATCGGCGCGCACGTCGCCGCTATCCTGCTGCAGGATCACTCCGACCGGCTCAACCTGCTGGTGCGCGCTAAAACGGAGCAGGAAGCGAACGAGCGGCTCTGGCATGCCCTACAATTGCATCTGGATTTTCCGGAATTGCGGGAAGCGCTCGAGACACGCATTTCCATATTTCGCGGCGATCTTACAGATCCCCGTTTTGGCCTCGAACCCGCCGAATATGCCCGCCTCGTGGGAACTACCGAGTCGGTGATCCACTGCGCCGCGTCTCTCAATCGCAAATCTGAAAAAAGCTGCCTCAACGTGAACCTGCGGGGCACGCTCGAAGTCGCTCAACTGGCTCGCAGGGCACGGGAGGCGCACGGCCTGCGCCGCTTCAGCCAGGTTTCTACCGTGGCCGTGGCGGGAGAACGCAGCCATGAGATCGTTACCGAAGATGCATCGATTGACTGGAACCGCTCCGATTACGATCCCTACGCGCGCACGAAAAAATTCTGTGAACACATGGTGCGCGAATTGCTCCCCGACGTGCAGCGTACGGTTTTTCGTCCCAGCATCGTGCTGGGGGACAGCCGCCGCGCGGAGACCACGCAGTTCGACATGGTTCGCGCGTTCGTGTTCCTCGCCGGGCTTCCTGTGCTTCCCTTTCGCCAGGGCGACCGGATTGACATTGTGCCCGTGGACTACGTCGCAGAGTCCGTTGTCACGTTGCACCAGAAGGAAAATCCGGAGCACGAAATCTACCATCTCTCCTCGGGCACGGGCTCCGAGACATTCGCGCAGTTGACGCACGCACTGGCCGAGTCTGCCGGAAAGATGGAGCCATTATTTTGGCCGGGACTCGAACATAATTTTTCGTCCGCCGTAAATTGGCTGTCGAGCTATCGCAACGCCACAGGCCGAAGCGCGTCGCTGCTGAAAGTTTTCATGCCCTATTTGACCTGGGACACGGTCTTTGACAACGAGCGGGTCGTTGCGGAAATGGGTCGCCGGCCGGAACCATTTTCAAAATATTGTTACCCCCTGCTGCGCTTCAGTCGAGGTTGCCGTTTCTCATTTCCCTTTCTCGAATTGCCGAAATCCGCTCTCCATGTTTCCCACGAAGAAACAGAGGCGGCCGCCGCGGGCCGCGCGGGAGGACACCATCCATGATGGACCTGGTCCTGCAGGCATGGACAAGTTCGCTGATCGAAATTTCCGGGGCGCTCTGGAAACTCGGCGCGGGACGCTCCTGGCAGCCCGGTGAAAAACTGAAGCTGCTCCTCGCCGGTTACAACGGCACGCGCAACACGGGATCGGATGTTCGCGTCGAGGAAATGCTCCGCCAATTCAGGCGCGTGCTCGGCGCGGACAATCTTGACTTGAGCGTGATGTCCCAGAATCTGGATTGGAGCCGCGACTACTTTGGCGACGCCCGCCAGATATTTTTGCCGGACATTTATCCGCCGTTCTTATTTCGCGAAGTGCGCGGGCAACATGGCGTGATCGCGTGCGAAGGTTCCATGTTCAAGAGCAAGTTTGCGGATGCGCTGACCACGATGTTCATTGGCGCACTGGGAATTGCTTCGGCAGAGAACAGGCTTTCGGTAGGCTACGGCGCGGAAGCCGGCCATATGAACCCGATGCTCGAGAAAATGTGCGCCCGGTATTGCCGCCGCTCTCTGATTATCACGAGAAACGAAGAATCGCAAGCCGTGCTCAGCAAACTCGGCATCGGAAGCGAAACCGGAACCGATACCGCATGGACGTTCGAGCCTCTCCCGCTGGAATACGGCCGCAAGGCTCTCCTGGATGCCGGGTGGGACGGCCGCCTGCCGGTTCTCGCGGTCTGCCCCATCAATCCGTTCTGGTGGCCGGTGAAGCCTTCGACTCCGAAATTCGTGGCGCATGCCCTTTTCGGGGCATATACAGAGAGCCACTACCGCACAATTTATTTCCATAAATCTGGTTCGGCGGTTGACACCGCATACAAGAAATATCTGGGCGCGCTGGCGGGCGGCATTAAGGGGTTCCGCAGCAGGCACAATGTATTTCTGGTGCTGGTTGCCATGGAGCGGCTGGATACGCGTGCGTGCGAAGCGCTGGCTCCTCAAGTCGGGGGTGCTCCGGTGTTCAGTTCGGAGTCCTACGACATGTACCAGCTTGTGAGCATTCTGCGCTGCTGCAGCCAGATTGTGTCGTCGCGCTACCATGCGATGGTGACGTCCATGCCCGGACTGGTTCCCTCCGCCGGCATCACGATGGACGAGCGTATTCGCAACCTGCTGCGCGAACGTGGCCATGAGCAATTGCTCCTCACGGTGGACGATCCGGACCTGGAATCGAAACTCCCCGCCGTCATGGAACTCCTCACGACCGATGCGGACGCCATACGCGACGGCATGGGGCGGTCGGTCGTCCGGAATTTGAAGACCATGGCCCGCATGGGAGTTTTTCTCGAACGCGCCGTGCACGAGCGCTATCCGGAATTTCCCGTGCGGTCGGGCGTGCACAGTTGGGAAGAGTATCTTCCGCCGCTCAGCGGGAATCTCGAACAGTTGCTCAACACCTATGAAGGCGCGGCGGCCATGGCCGCCGGGGATTAGGCCAGGTCCTCGCGATCCGCAATGAACTTTCTTGAAAATATATATTCGCGCCTGCACGCATCCGCCGATCGCGTGATATTGACCGAAGCGCACGTGGGCGGAATGACGCCATCGGGTCATGCCGCCGTCGAACCGAAGGCCACAGGCGCGGAACTGCTCGCCCAAATCGCAACCGCGCGACGATTTCTGCGCGCCGCGGGACTTGCGAAGGGTGACCGATGCGCGCTGGTCGCTCCGAACAGCATTCGCTGGGCCGCGCTCGATCTTGCGATTATTAGCGAAGGGCTGATCGCCGTCCCGATGTACGCTCGCCAGGCCGCCGCGGAAGTGGCTGCAATGTTGCGCGACGCCGCGCCCGGCTTGATTTGTTGCGGGGACGCTGCAATGCGGGAGGCCATTGCAGCCGCGTGGCCTGACGCGCCAAGGTTCGTGCTTTTCGATGAAATTTTCTCCCCCGCAAATTCAGCGGCACAGATTGCGCAGGAGCCGCCCACTGTACTCGCGCCGCAAGAAACGATTGCGATTCTTTACACCTCCGGAACTTCGGGCGAATCCAAGGGGGTCATGCTCACCGTGGGAAATCTGGATCACATGTTGAGCTGCACCACGGCGCGCCTCGATCAACTGATGGGGCGGCGCGATGTGCCCGACCGCGTGTTCCACTACCTGCCATTTTGTTTTGCCGGATCATGGATCCTGTTGCTTTCGTGCCTGTCGCGGTCGAGCGTGCTTACGATGTCCGTGGACCTCACGAAGCTGGCCGAGGAAATCGGCGTCGCGGCGCCCAATTATTTTTTGAATGTGCCGGCGCTGCTGGAACGCATTCGCACGGGCGTCGAAGGGAATATTCGCAAGCGCGGAGGGATGATCGCGAAGCTTTTCGATCGCGCCCGGGCCGCATGGTCCCGTCTCGATGGCAAGGCGCCGCATCCCTGGGATTTTTTCTGGCTGGGGCTGGCAGGTTTGTTGATCTTCCCATCGATTCGCAAACGACTGGGGCCGAATCTACGCGCGCTGATTTGCGGCTCGGCTCCTCTGGCGCGAGAAACACAGCTCTTTTTTATGATGCTGGCGATTCCCGTGCTCCAGGTCTACGGACTCACGGAAACCACGGCCATCTGCACGATGGACGATCCGCGGCACATCGAACCCGGCCGCGTCGGCCCAGCCATTCCCGGAATCGAAATGAAACTTGGCGACAACAACGAAATCGTCGTCCGCGGACCGAATATTTTTCCGGGCTACTGGCACAGGTCCGAGCAAACTGCGCAGGTCCTGCGCGACGGCTGGTTTCACACCGGCGACCAGGGAGAAGTGAACGAGCCCGGCAACTGGCGCGTCACCGGAAGGCTGAAAAATCTGATCATCCTGAATTCCGGCCACAATATCGCTCCCGAACCGATTGAAGACGACCTCCTCCGCGTGCTGCGCGGGGCGCAACAAGTCGTGCTGATTGGCAACGGTCGCAGTTTTCTCGCGGCGATCATCACGGGCGATGTTGACCGGGAGGAAATCGATTCTCAAATCGAGCGGCTCAACGGTACACTGCCACATTACCGGAAGATCCGGATGTTCCATGCCGTGCAAGCGCCGTTTACGATCGAAGACGGCATGCTCACGGCCAACGGCAAGCTGAAACGCGACGCCATCGCCGCGCGCTTCGCCGGCGAAATTGAAAGGATGTATGCGCAAACAGATTGATCGCCGCGTTGACGGGCAATTTCAAGTTCTTTCGCGCACGCAAAAGGTGAGCGAATGAAGGAATTCAAGGGCAATTCGCTTTCCTGGCATGTCGCCGATGGCGTCATCGAGGTGGCGCTCGATCGCGCGCCCGCTAATGAAATTGGCCTGGCCATGCTCGATGATCTGGAGCAATTCATTGTGGCGCTTCCCGATCTCGAATCGCGGGCCAGCGCGCTGATTATTTACAGCAAACAGAAAGCGGGCTTTTCCGCCGGAGCCGATTTGCGCGAACTGTACACACTCGCGCAGAACACGGATCTGGCCACGGCCGTAAAGGGAGTCCGCGAATTCCTGGAGCAAATCCATGCCGTACTCAATCGTCTGGACACTTCACCACTCACAACGATCGTGGCCGTTCATGGCGTGTGCTTCGGAGGCGGATTCGAGCTGGCACTCGCGTGCGATTTGATCATCGCCGACAAAATGGCGCGTTTCTGCTTTCCCGAGTTGCGCCTGGGACTTATTCCTGGATTCGGCGGCATCCCCCGCCTGAAGCGCGATGTCGGCAACGGCGTCGTCCGCGATTTACTTCTCTCCGGACGAAGCATCAATGCGACCAAGGCGCTTTCGATTGGCCTTGCCAGCCAAGTCGCGGCCGAGGGCGAATCCCTGCGTCTGGCCCGAGCCACGGCTGCGCAAGTGACGAAGTTCGACCGCCGGGCTTCCGCGGCCGCGAAGAGCTTCATCAAGCCGCTTCCTGCTTCTGAGCTGCGCAATGAGATCGACGTGTTCTGCGAACTATTCACGCAACCGGCGGTCATGCAGGGCTTGCGCAAGTTTGTCGAAAGCACGGACGCAATGCCGTATCTGCCGTAGCCTCCCGCCGCCAGAAGGCTATAGAATAGGAATCATCATGAACACGATCGAACAAACCACAGAGGAAATTCTGAATCTTGCGGCGACCCACTTCAATTTCCCGCGCGCGGGCCTTCAGGCGAGCGATGATTTCTACAAAAAGCTGGGGATCGACAGCCTCCAGGCGCTCGAACTTCTCACCAGACTTGAAAATCATTTTGGAGTCGAGCTCCCCGACTATGAAGTCCAGGGCGTCAGCGATTTCCATACCCTTGCTACCCGCATCCAAGCGAGACTTTGATTTGCAGTCGCGGAATAAGGCGATTCATCCGGTAGATTCCTCATATAATCCTATTTTCTCTGTGCCTCCGTGTCTCTGTGGCTACTCGTATGCTTGATTTGACGAAATATGAATCGCTCGGCGCGGCGCTTCGCGATGCCCTGGATCGCTGGCCGGACGAGGTCTGCCTGATCGAGGCCGATCGCGATCGAGAGCGGTCGCGACTTACCTACCGGCAATTTCGAGATGCCGCCGAGCCGCTGATTGCCGCACTTGAAGATTACGGCTTTGCCGCCGGCAGTCGCGCGGCGATTCTGATGACGAATCAGCCCAAGTGGCTGATTTCCGCCTACGCCATATTTTTCGCGGGCGGAGTGGTTGTTCCGCTCGATTACAAACTTTCCGCCGACGAGCATCTGCAATTGCTGGCGCACTCAAAAGCCGAGGTGCTCTTCGTCGAATATCCGCTCTGGCGCGCAATCGCGGAGGCTGCTGGATTTCACGAACGCAAGCTTCGCGTCGTTCTGGTCACCGAAGCCCCGCTCCATGCCGATCTCGCAGGAGGTTTGCGATGGGAGGAGTTCCGCGCGAATCACGCGACGGAATTTCGCTCGCGCACCCGCAAAGATGCGGCCTGCATCGTCTATTCGTCCGGGACGGGAGGCCGACCGAAAGGGTGCGTCCTGACGCACGAAAATTATCTCGAGCAGTGCGCCGCCGTGGCCCCGGTCTTCCCTTTCTGGCCCGGCGCGCGCTACTTGAGTATCATTCCGACGAATCACGCGATTGATTTTATGGGCGGATTCATCATGCCGTTCACCGGCGGCGGCACGGTCATTCACTTGAGAACGTTGCGCCCTGAATTTATTCGCGAGGCGTTTACAAAATATAAGATCACCTACATGGCCGTAGTGCCGCTGATCTTGAGCAATTTGCGGCGCGGGCTGGGAGAAAAGTTTGCGGCATTGCCGCGGTCCAAGCGCCGCATTTTGGACGCATTGATCCGTATCAATCGCGCGCTCACGCGCAGAAAACCTCGCCCCGGGCTGAGCCGCGCGCTTCTGAAAGACATCCACCAGGCCTTCGGCGGCGATTTGCGCGCGCTGCTCGTCGGCGGCTCATTTACGGAGCCTGCATTGATTGACTTTTTTCACGGCATCGGCATTCCTATTTACAACGGCTACGGGGCCACCGAAGCGTGCACGGCGATCACCATCAACGACCTGAAGCCATTTCGGCCTGATACCGTCGGGCCGCCAGTTCGCGGGATGGAAATTCGCATCGTCGAAGCCGGCTCGGATGGGATTGGCGAAGTCGCGGTTCGCAGCAAGACCGTGATGTCGCACTACCTCGACGACCCCGAATTGACCGCGGAAACGATTGTGGACGGCTGGCTGATGACCGGAGACCTCGGGTGCCTCGACTCTGCCGGTCATCTTCAACTTCTGGGACGCAAGAAAAACATGATCGTCACCGCCGAAGGAAAAAATATTTATCCCGAAGATATCGAGAGCGCATTCGATGGAATTCCCGTGAAGGAATTCTGCGTGTTCGCCGCCAATTATCTATGGCCGCAGCGCGCGATGACCGGTGAACAACTCGTTCTCGTGATCCATCCCGAGCCGGGGCAAGCCGTGAATGAGGCGGTCCGAACCGACATCTCGGGGCGCAACTCGCGGCTTTTGAATTACAAACGCATCAGCGGCTATATGGTGTGGGACCATGATTTCCCGCGGACCGTGTCCATGAAAATCAAGCGCGCCGTCCTCGCAGAACAGATTGGCAAATCAATGGACCGCGCCGCGATGGTTCCCCTGTGAACGAGCGTTACTTTACCATCGTGAATCCGGCGGCCGGCGGAGGGCGCTGCGGCAAACTGGCTCCTGCGGCGCTCGATCAGCTGCGTGTGGCGGGACTTGAGCTGGAAGTCCGCCAAACTCGGGCTCCCGGAGAAGCCACGATTTTTGCGCACGACGGTTACGCCAATGGATTCCGCAACTTCATCGCCGTCGGAGGCGACGGCACCGGATTCGAGATTCTCAACGGCATTTTCCCCGAAGCTCTTACCAGGGGACGCGCCTCGCTCGGCTTCCTTCCCCTCGGAACAGGGAATTCTTTTCTGCGCGACTTCTCCGATCGTGGATCAGCCTATGCGATCGAATCCATTCTTGCCCAGCGCCGCCGTCCGTGCGATGTGATTCGCCTGAACCACGCGGGCGAATCCATTTTTTATATCAATACTCTGAACATGGGTTTTGCGGCGGACGTCGCCACGTTGACGAACCGGCATCTGAAATTCATGGGGGAACTCGGCTATCTCGTGGGAGTTCTGGTTTGCCTGGCGCGCTTGCGCCGCCGCCCATTTCCCTTGCGCGCCGACGGGGAACGCGACGACCGGCGCTGCCTGTTTGTGGCCTTCAGCAACAGCAAATATACCGGCGGAAAGATGATGATTGCGCCGGATGCATCAATCGATAGCGGCAAGATTGAGTATGTGCATTGGGGACCGATTGGACGCGCAGGGCTGGTGCGGACGCTGCCAAAATTATTTGACGGTTCCCACATCCGCCATCGGCTGGCGTCGCGCCGCACGGCCACGCGAATCGACTTCGACGTCAAGGAACCCGTGGACGTCGTCGTGGACGGCGAAGTCCTCACGCTCGAAGTGGAATCGCTCGAAGTGCTTCCGGGAGCGCTGGACGTGTTGGTATGAACGGCGAAAGCGAACAGCCGATGCTGGTGCCCGCCACATCAGCACCGCCCGTGGAACGTGGCCTGCAGCGGGCCTGGGCGATTGCACGCAGCACGTTCCACTGGCTGCTCAGCGCGGCATTTTTCTTTCCAGTTTCCAGTTTCCTGATCCTCATGGGAGCGATAGTCGATCCCCGCAAGAACGATGGCGCGCAGCGAATGCTTTGCCGCGTGACGATGAAGCTTGCAGGCGCAAAGCTCGTCGTGCGGCGCGACCCGGGATTCGATCCCGGCCGCACGTGTTTTTTCCTGGTCAATCACGTCAATCTGTTCGATCCGTTCGTCCTGTACGCCACCATTCCGCAATTTTTGCGGGGACTCGAGCTCGAATCGCATTTCAGTATTCCCGTGTACGGTTGGATGATGAAGCGCTTCGGGAATGTTCCGGTGCCGGTCGAAAGCCGCCCGTCTGATTTGAAGCGCATGTGGCGGCTGTCCCGCGCCGCGCTCGATTCCGGCGTGAGCCTGGCCGTTTTCCCCGAAGGGCAGCGAACGCTCACTGGCCGCGTGGGTCCTTTCAAGGATGGCGTGTTCCGCATGGCGCTGCAATTCGGCACGCCCATCGTCCCCGTCAGCGTCGTCGGCGCATTCGCGTTCAACAAGAAAAAAAGCTGGCTGCTCCGGCCGGGCACTGTCACCGTGATTTTGCACGACGTAATCGAAACCAAGGATCTTCGCAAGGAAGACGTCCCCGCGCTGCGCGATCGCGTGCATGCGATTATTTCGCGGCCGTTGGAGAAAGGGGCTTGAGGCGACAGAAGAGCGAGGGACTACCATTTGATTTAAGCCGGATTGAATACCTTGAAACCGCACTTAAGCGCAGCGGCACCCAACCGACGGTCATAAACACCAAACTCGACGATATTCCGGCTCCCATCGGAAGGTCTCGCCTTAAGCCGAATCGAGTCTTTCAGCCAGAATGCGGCAGAAAGATGAATGGCGTCACTTGCCTTGAGTGAATATTGTTCACATAGCGCCGGAAGGGCCGACATCGTGTGGGTCGTTAATTCCAAAATGTTCAAGCTGAATAGCCAATCGCTCAAGAAATCCTCGGCAAGTTTTTCTTTCTGCGTGGTTGTCAATTCCTTGTCTCGATATTTACGGCCAATCGCCGCATGCACCTCGGCAAAACTGAGGACGGATGTATAGATTGTTTCGCCCCCTTCAAATCGTGCGGTGACAGCTTCACTTCCATCTTCGTGGACGTATCGCTTCACCAGTGCGGAACTATCGAGGTAGAGCATCAGTCACGGTCTTCCAAAATGATTTGTGACATGGGTTTGCCCTTTACTCGCATGGGCTTGATACGCTTGAACGGCCTGGTGCCGAGGCGCAAGTGACCCTCCGCTTCCAGTTGTTTCAGGATCTCCGAAATGCTCTTATCCTTTTCGTGTTCCGGCTCTGGTGGCAGGATACGCGCAACAGGTTTTCCCCGGACGGTGACGACAATGGTTTCGCCCTTGCCCACGAGCCCCAGGTATCGGCCCAGGCGGTTCTTGAGTTCTCGGCTCCCGACGGTTCTCATGTAGCTACCTCGATACTATTGTAGCTACATCGCCAGCCAACGTCCAATCCTTACGTGAAATCCGTCTGATATAGGCTAAGAGGGATGATGCGCGCTCAAAGAGAAAGGCGAATGCCAGGCAGCGTGCGCCCGGCCTTGGTTTCCTGCCAGGTGAAGAGGATGCGGTGAATGACCGTGATTGTTGCAACCACGGCAATCACCCACAGCACGGGCGCCATGCGCCCAAACAAACCGCCGAGAATCAGCAGGACCATGCGCTCGGGACGCTCCATAAAACCAACCTTGCAAAGTGGGATCAGGGACTCGGCGCGCGCCCGCGAATAGCTCACCATTACCGATCCCGCCGTCGCGACGGCCGCGAGAATGACGTACGACGCCCGGCCAGCCTCCGCGTAATACACCAGCAGCCCCATGTAAAGCGCCATGTCGGAATAGCGGTCCAGCGTCGAATCAAAAAACGCGCCGAACGCTGTTACTCGCTTCTCCCGGCGGGCGACTTGTCCGTCCAGCATGTCGAGGAAGGCCGCGAAGAAAATCACCAGGGCGGCGGACCGGAACTTCCCAATCGCGAAGAGGACGGCCGCCCAGCCGTTCACCAGTAAACCGAAAAAAGTGAGTAAATTGGGGTTAATCCCGGTGGACGCAACGGCATCCACGATTTTCTCGAGCAGCCACCGTCCGCCTTCGCCAATTTTACGTGTCAGCATTTCTTCGTGCGCCGTCCGGCGCTGTCCCCTGCCGACGAATCATACGCTAACGGGGCGCAGGCGCTCAAGCGGAGGGCGTCGAATGCGCGGCTTTTCGGGCAATTGGTTGGCCAATGTAGACTTGTCTACCCTGAGTGAAACGAAGGGACCTACCGAACTTCCGAACTGATGGAGAATCCCCACGAGTCTCTTTGACTTGACCCTCTCCTAATCAGCCCGCTATGATGTTTAACAAAGTTATTGCCGTTGGTTCGAGTTGGGCCTGTAGCTCAGGTGGCTAGAGCGCGCCCCTGATAAGGGCGAGGTCGACTGTTCAAGTCAGTCCAGGCCCACCACTTTTCCGCGATACCGGATTCAATCCCCTTCAAAGCCCGGCCCATCCGCCACCATGAAATTCGACGACAGCTCAAGCATACCCTTCAGGGGGATTTAGAGCGTTGCCCACCCGCCCTGCCCAAAATTGGCCAACTTGGGTCACAGCGGGGCGGAGGGTGTATACTCAGGCCGTTAATTCGTACCTCACCTCTATACCCCCTGTAGTTCCTCAACGTGGAGGCTTCTATGAGCGCAACATCAGTCGTCAGCATCGCAAAGCGGTCCCTGAACTGGTCCATCACTTTCAGTGTCCTCATGATTCTCGCGGGCATTGCCGCGATCGCGATGCCGCCCGCGGCGGGCCTCGCGGTGAACATCGTCGTTGCATGGCTGTTGCTATTCAGCGGCGCAATGCATCTGGTCTTCGCCTGGTACACACGGACTATCGGCGCGGCGGTGTGGGAAGTGCTGCTGGGCTTGGTCTACGGCGCCATCGGCATATATCTGCTGGCGAAACCCGTAGCGGGACTGGTGGCGCTCACGCTGGCGCTGGCTATTTACCTTTTCCTGGAAGCTGTGCTCGAATTCACGCTGTGGAGTTTTCTGCGGCGGCTGCCGGGCGCGGGCTGGTTGCTATTCGACGGCGTGGTCACGCTGATTCTCGCGGTCATGATCTGGCGGACCTGGCCATGGAGTACCGAGCGGGTCATCGGAACGCTCGTGGGCGTCAGTATGCTCTTCAGCGGAGCTTCCCGGCTCATGCTGTCGCTCGCAGCGCGCCAGCTTGTGCCGAAGAGCGCATAGCCTGCCGAAAACCGCGGCGACGCGATACGCCTCGCATCCGTACCGTTTACTTTGACAAACATCATCGCGGGCCAGCGAAGAGAGGGTCAAGTCAAAGAGACCGTTACAGACTTTGCATCCTTGCAAATGCCGCAAACATGTGGCACCTCAAAATTCGACTCCTGAACTAGTGTGTTGTCCCATAAATAAGTGGCAATAGTATTGCTGGGAATATAGGCATCTTCCGTACAAAATGGGGGTGCCTATGGCATTGGGACGACCGAAGGCGGCGTTGCTCTTGAGTGTGCAG
>Ga0182024_10009106_pt1 | contig 20661 bp, 16 predicted proteins | sample P32metaG_FD_120480 | JGI IMG/M metagenome (GOLD analysis project Ga0182024, IMG submission 120480) | Permafrost microbial communities from Stordalen Mire, Sweden - P3-2 metaG (Illumina Assembly) | ecosystem: Environmental > Terrestrial > Soil > Wetlands > Permafrost | place: Sweden: Stordalen... | reverse complement strand
GCCGCCTGGCCGACGACCCGATCACGCTCGAGGATTTGGCCTCCGAATTCGGCGTCTCGCGCGAGCGCGTACGCCAGATCGAAGTGCGCGCCTTCGAGAAGGTGCAGAAGGCGGTAAAGAACCAGATCGCCGCCATGGAACACCTGGCAGCAGTGCACCCAGGAGCATGGTGACTGATGCTTTCAAGCCCTCGACATGAGGCAAATAGAAGAAAATCGACGTCTTATATCGATCCAATAGCCGACTCGAAATAAAACGATCCCAAGGTGGAGGCGTGTCGTGATTGGGGACTTAGCTCACGGTGGGCCGGCAATAGCGGCTTCATTTTTAGCGTCATTGGTCGAAGCGGTGGAAGCTCTGACCATCGTGCTCGCGGTTGGCACGGTTCGTGGTTGGCGACCAGCCGGCCTTGGCGCGATCGCCGGATTTGCGCTGCTTGTCCTCATCGTAGTGGCGCTCGGTCCTCTCCTCGATCGTTTACCCCTTCATTTCCTACAGCTCGCGATTGGGATTTTGTTATTGCTGTTTGGCATGCGCTGGTTACGAAAATCGATCCTACGTTCAGCAGGCATCATCCCCCTACACGACGAAGCTAGCGCGTTCGCAATCGAAACAGCTGAACTGCGCGAGCATGCGCGCCAACATGAAGCGCGGCTCGATTGGTTCCCTGCCCTCGCTAGCTTCAAGGCCGTACTTCTCGAAGGACTTGAGGTAGTGTTCATAGTTATTGCAGTCAGCGCCGGCCGCGGGTTGCTCATTCCTGCGAGTATTGGTGCACTTGCGGCATGCCTCATGATCGCCGGCATTGGATTTGTCATTCACCGTCCGCTGGCGCGGGTTCCCGAAAATACCCTCAAGTTTGCCGTTGGCATAATGCTAGCCGCGTTCGGCGTCATTTGGACTGGTGAAGGTCTCGGTGTAGCTTGGCCGGGCGCGGATCTTGCGATTGTCGCCTTTGCGGCGTTGTTTTTGGGTGTTGGGCGCGCGGGAGTCGTCCTGGCGCGTCGCTCGAATGTCGGAGTTTTGCCATGAACACGGCGGGGGCTACCCTTCGCACGTTAACAAGGCTGTTTGTTGACGATGGCTCACGCGCCTTACAGATCTTGGCAGTCGTCGTCATCGCAGAAATTTTAGCAATTCTGTTTCCAAACATTTCCCTAGGGGCCGGAAGTGTCTTGTTGATTGGAAGCCTTGAAGTGCTTTTTGTAAGCGTGGCAAGAGCTAGCTCGCGCTAATGTTTGTCAATCGTTCGCACCGTTGACGTTCCACCTAGATTGGAAAATCCCCTCAGGCGCCCTGCTCGCTGCATTGTAGACGGTGACCGGTGTCCTCTCTCCAACGTTAAGGAACATTCGTACATTTTGTTTATCATGCGTTCCCGGCCAACGCCTGCTTGAGGCTTTGCACACTACGTTCGAGCGCGAGCGTCTCGTCGCTCGACATGTCTGGCTCCAGAATTTCGATTACGCCGTGCCGTCCGACCAGGCTGGGAAGTGAGAGAGTGACGCCGAATTTCTGATTGAAGCTCCCGATCGGGATCGCCGCCCGCTCGTCGCGAATGACTATCTCCGCAATCCGAGCCGATACGATGCCGATGCCAAATTGACTCGCGTCGTTACCTTCAATGATGGCGATGTTGGCGTAACGGACAGCCTGCTCAAGACTGGCGCGAAAATCAGCGAATTCTTCGCCACGTGCCTCGATGAGCTTTTTAACTGGCACGCCACAGATGCGTGCGCCCGACCACAGAAACACCTGCGCGGTGCCATGATCGCCCACAACCTGCGCCTCGATGTCGGCCGGGTCCACTTTAAAACGTTGCGCCAGATGCACCCGAAAGCGCAGGCTATCGAGGAAAGTGCCGGAGCTAAGCACGCGTTCATGCTTGGCGCAGGTGCGGGCGACATCGGCCAGCGGATCGGGTGGGTCCGTGACAACCAGGATTACGGCCTGCGGCGCCGCGCGCACTATCCGTGGCACGAGGTCGCGGTAGATATCGGCATTCTTGGCTAGAAGCCGCAGCCGGCCCTGCGGATCGCTTCGGTCGGTGGCACCGCCGGTCTTCTCATTGACTCCGGCGGTGATCATAATCAGTGCTGACCCTGCAAGACTGTCATAATCGCCCGCGCTGATCTCCGCGCGTCGCAGCAGCGGCAAGCCGTAGCGAATATCCGTTGCCACGGCCTCTGCGCGTGCTCGCGTGCGATCCACCAGGACGATTTCGCGTGCGCAGCCGCGCCCGACCAAAGCGAGCGCGCAAGCGCTCCCAACTCTGCCTGCTCCGACAATTCCTATCTTCATGGGTCTTCCAATTTGCGCTGCGGCCCCGGAGTTCTACTCTGTATCGATTTGCCGAACATGGTGCCTCTCCATCAGCTAGAAATCGACACCTTTGAAATAATTAGATGGCCAACCGCTACCACTAAATTTTCGTTCAAAGAATTAAAATGAACGTAAGTGCCGAACAGCATAGCCGCGCTCGCTCAACTTGCTCATTTAAATTAGAATTTAGTTTTCTGAACGGCAATTTAATGGCGCCGGCTGGCGATCTGCTTACCTTCGACTGAGACGGTGCTGCATCAGCGATCGATTATGAGGTATGCCATGCTGAAAGACGAATCCAGTCCTGCGCTCGCGTCTCCCGCGGCACGCGAAACCACTCCCCTTGAACAACCGACGGGTTTTGGATCAATCGACCGTTTGTCGCAGCTGGGTGACATTGGCTTTGTTGGTCTCGGTCGCATGGGCGCTGCAATGGCTGCAAACCTTGCAGCCTCCGGAAGTCGTGTGATCGCTTACGTCCGTCGCCGAGATCAGATCGACAGGCTTAAACCCCTCTCTCTTGAGCCTACGACGGATTTCACCAGGCTGTTCAAATGTAAGGTTGTCATCAGCATGCTGACTGACGATGACGCCGCTCGCGAAATCGTATTCGGACGCAAAGACATTGGGCTCATTGGCCTTGGCGAGGGTCTGATGCCCGGCGCTATCCATCTTTCGATGAGCACCATCAGTACAGCGACTGCATCTCAACTCCGGAGCGAGCATGAGCGTCATGGACAAGGCTTCGTTGCGGCGCCAGTGTTTGGAAATCCGGCCGCTGCAAAGGCTCGCCAATTGTTCATCGCCGCGGCCGGAGTTCCGGCCGATGTCGAGCGCTGCCAGCCCCTTCTCGAAAACCTTGGGCAACGAGTGTTTGTGATTGGCACCAATCCCGCTGACGCAAATCTCTTCAAACTTCTAGGCAATATGGTCACGGCAACCGCACTGGAGATGCTTGGCGAAGTTATCGCGGTGATCCGGAAGCGTGGGCTCGATCCGAAGCCATTCATAGACCTTATGACAAGCACGAATTTCGGGGGTCGTGTCCATAAAATCTACGGCGACAAGATTGTCGCACAAAGTTACGAGCCAGGATTCGTCATGCCGCTGGCGCTCAAGGACGTACTTCTTGCACTAACTGAGGCGGAGAACGCCGGGGCTCCAATGCCATCGGTGGGGGTGGTTCGGGATCGGATGATCACAGGAATTGCGCGCGGTCACGCCGGACTCGATTGGACCGCTCTTGGCCTTATCGCAGCCGAGGAAGCTGGAATTATCTCCGCCCCTTCGGTGCCCTCAAATTAGTAATGGACGTGCGGCCAGCTCTCGCCTAACCGCGAACGCTCGTAGAAGGAACGAAATCATGACAAGTCAGGCCGAAATTATCGAAACCGATATGGAATTTTTCGACATACCAGGCACTGGGCTTAAGGTGTCGCGCGTTGCGATCGGCACGTGGGCTATTGGAGGGTGGATGTGGGGTGGAACCGATGAAACGGAATCCATCGCAACGATCCGAACTGCGGTCGAGCATGGCATCAACGTCATCGATACGGCTCCAGTCTACGGATTCGGCCGATCCGAAGAGATCGTTGGCAAGGCCATCGCCCATGGCGAGCTGCGCTCGAATTTGATTATTGCAACCAAGGCAGGACTTGAATGGCAAGGCGATAGAGTATCTCGCAATGCCAGCCGCGCCCGCATCATGCGAGAAATTGAGGACTCATTGCGCCGACTGCAAACCGATTACATCGATGTCTATCAGGTTCACTGGCCCGACCCGTTGGTCAAGATCGAAGAGACAGCCGAGGCGATGTACACCCTTTATAAACAGGGAAAGATTCGCGCCATCGGGGTGAGTAATTTTTCGGTAGATCAAATTGTGCGGTTTCGTAGCGTGGCGCCGCTGCATGTGCTGCAGCCGCCTTACAACCTGTTCGAGCGCGGAATTGAGGCTGACCTAATGCCCTATTGCCGCGACAATAAAATCGCGATGTTCGGCTATGGCGCTTTGTGTCGCGGCCTTCTGTCGGGGCGGATGCGGGCTGATACCGCTTTCGGTGGCGACGACCTGCGACGTTCCGACCCAAAGTTTGTCGCGCCCCGGTTTGCACAATATTTGGCCGCTGTGGAAAGGCTCGATCAACTTGCTCAGCAGCGCTTCGGCAAGCGCATTATCCACTTGGCGATCCGTTGGATGCTTGACGAGGGTATTACCACGGCGCTGTGGGGCGCACGTCATCCGAATCAACTGCTGCCGGTCGATGAGATAACGGGCTGGCAGCTTGATGCCTCTACCAAGGCCGAGATCGATCGGATCCTGCTTGAAACTATAAGCGATCCGGTCGGCCCGGAATTCATGGCGCCGCCGGCGCGTAGCATCGCAGCGTGAATGGGCTCGCCGGTCGGCGACAGTGTGAGGTTATGGCCAAGGTCGAGATATTCAAACCGAACCATACGGGCGGCCTGGCCGAACTCAACCGCGATGCAATCAACGCAGATCGCTACAAAGAGCGCGGCGAAGCGCCAAACATAAACTCACCGCCCAATGCAAAATCTGCCCCGCCGACCGTTCCAGCTGCTGCCGCAGCCGATCGTTCGACGGGCTTTTCGGTCAACCCGGTGTCGCGCCGCCGTCCCTCTCTGCGCACGTCGCTGATGGCCGCCGGTATTGTCGCCGCCGCTGTTGGCTCAGCGCTGTTCTGGCTGCGCGGCGGTCGCTACGCGTCGACCGACGATGCCTATGTGCAAGCTGCCAAAGTCCTCGTCACGACAGACGTGTCCGGCCTAGTGAAGTCGGTCGATGTTCGCGAAGGCCAGGCGGTCAAGACGGGCGATTTGCTGTTTCGGCTCGACCCGCTACCGTTTCAGATTGCGCTCGATGGCGCCAATGCCGACCTTCGCCAAACTGCCCTCACCATCGAATCGATGAAGGCCGACTACCAGGTGACGCTGAGCAATGTCGCCGCACAACAGGCGCAGGTCGCGCTCGATCAGGTGACCTATGACCGATACGCGTCGCTGGTAACAAGCGAGAGCGTCGCCCGCGCCCTTTACGATCAGGCGCGTTTTACATTGCAATTGGATAAGAGCAAGCTGGTGTCGTTGCAACAACAGGCACAAGTCCAGCTCGCAAAGCTCGGCAGCAACCCAGACATTCCAGTAACCCAGCATCCCCTTTATCGCCACGCGAAGGCGCTCGTCGACGACGCCCAGCGCCAGCTCGATCACGCATCGGTGCGCGCGCCGTTCTCCGGTGTGGTCACGCAAGTCGATGCTTTGCAGCCGGGCACCTACCTAGTGTCGCAGACCGCGGCCTTGACCGAAACTGGCGCAGTCGCGCTGGTGTCCACTGATCGCATATGGGTCACCGCACAGATGAAGGAAACCGATCTCACTTACGTCAAACCGGGAGATCACGTCGACGTCACGGTCGATACCTATCCTGGGCATGCTTGGACCGGAACTGTGGAGAGCATCAGCCCGGCCAGCAGCTCCGAATTCTCAGTGCTGCCGGCGCAGAATTCGAGTGGCAACTGGGTCAAGGTCGTACAGCGGGTTCCAGTGCGCATCGCCATCGAACGCAAGCCCGATGCGCCGGTCCTGCGTTCCGGCCTTAGCGTCTATGTCGGCATCGACACTGGGCACCGCCGCTCGTTGAGCGATCTGTTCTAGCCTGCCAGGACGATCACGCCATGAGTACGCCACCCACCGCTCAGGCTTCAAACATGGCCAACAGCACCATCATCACCGTTTGCGTGATGGCGGCCACGCTAATGCAGACACTCGACACTACCATCGTCAATGTGGCGATGCCGTACATTCAGGGCTCGCTCGCGGCCTCACCCGATCAGATTACCTGGGTTCTCACTTCTTATATCGTCGCCGCGGCCATTATGACGCCGCCGGTCGGCTGGCTGTCGGCGCGTTTCGGCCGCAAGAACCTTTTCCTCGTCTCGCTCGCCGGCTTCACGCTGGCGTCGATGCTCTGCGGCACGGCCGAGTCGCTTGCCGAAATCGTATTGTTTCGTACCGTGCAAGGTGTGTTCGGCGCGGCGCTAGTGCCATTGTCACAGGCGACCATGCTCGACATCTTTCCGCCCACCCAGCGCGGCCAAGCGATGGCGATTTGGGTCATGGGCGTGGTGATGGGGCCGATCCTGGGGCCCACACTCGGCGGCTATCTGACCGACTTTTATAACTGGCGGTGGGTATTCTACATCAACCTGCCGTTCGGCATTCTGGCCGCTGCTGGGCTTTGGATTTTCCTGCGCGACACCGAGCGCAATGTGCGACTGCAGTTCGATTTAGTTGGGTTTTCTGCGCTCGGTCTTGGCCTCGGTGCGTTTCAGCTCATGCTTGACCGCGGCGAATTCAAGGATTGGTTCAGCTCGACCGAAATCATCGTCTATGCGGTATTGTGCGGGCTCGGATTCTATTTATTCATTGTCCATCTCTTCACCGCCAGGGCCCCGCTAATCCCGCCGCGCATCTTCCGCGATATGAATTTTTCCGCCGGCCTAGCGATGATCTTCGCCGTCGGCATGCTCGTGCTCGCGACCGCGGCGTTGCTGGCGCCCTATCTGCAGGTGCTCGGGGGCCACTCGGTGATCGAGACCGGCCTTTTGTTGGCGCCGCGCGGCGCGGGAACAATGGCTGCAGTCATTCTCGCGGGGCGCCTGTCCAATCGCGTCGATCCACGATTGATGATGTTCTTAGGCATAGTGCTGATCGCGGAAAGCCTGTGGGAGATGACGGGTTGGACGCCGGACATTGACGCTTGGTCGCTCACGCGCAACGCCGTTATCCAGGGTTTCGGCCTTGGCTTCGTGTTTACCCCCCTCCAAGTGGTTGCGTTCTCGACCCTGGCTGCCGAGCTGCGGACTGAAGGTACAGCGCTATTCAGCCTGCTGCGCAATGTCGGTCTCGCGATCGGTGTGTCGGTGACCTCGGTGGTACTCACCCAAAGTACGCAAATCATGCACGCCCAGATCGCCGCCAATGTCAGTTCTTTCAACCGTAGCCTGCAGAGCGGCGGCGCCTATCTCTGGTGGAGCCCGTCGCTTCCGCAAGGAATCGCGGCGCTTAATGCGGAAGTCACACAGCAGGCGGCGGTCATCGCCTATGTCAACGACTTCAAGCTGCTGTTCATCGTCAGCTTATTGATGTTGCCGCTGCTGCTGATGATGAGCTGGTCAAAAGGCAAAGACGGCGCCCCTGATCCCGACGCAGCGGCGCATTGAGGCCGGTGGCTTTTTGGCTGCAGCGGATGCTAACAAAGGCAATCACGCTGGATCTATGCGGATAGATTTGGGGGTAGGCACCATGCGCTTTCGAGACCTTAGTAGGTAACGATTGTTTACTGCCGCTTTTGGCGGAGGCTGTCTGCGCCCTTAGTTCACGTGTGGGGTTAAGTGTTGGACAAGCCCTGAAACGGCGAACCGAGCCTTAAGTCGTTCAATGCGTATCGAAGACGTCCAGATAGCGAATCCCGGATGCATTGACATGATGTGATTCCGGCCTCTGGCTGCTGTTGTTATGTGCCGTTGCCTCGGGTCTATTCAGGCCCTGGTTCTGTTTTTGAGCCGCCCAGGAGCTCAAACAAATTCGGCTCGTTTTTGATCGGCGTCGAAATCCTGCTCCTGCTCGCCGGCGTGAAGCCAAATTCCGATGCAATGCGCATTATGATTTTGGCCTGACGATTGGCAATCGAGACATAAGGGGACTGGATCGGGTAGCCAGATGGCGACTTGACCATGGTGCCGTATTTCTGAATTGCCTCGGTTGCTTCCGCCCAAAGGGCGTACGCCCCGCAGTAGGCCGCAAGCGCCGCCCGATCGAGCACAGTCAAGATCTTGAGCTTTCCAAGCTCGCTTGCGAGCCAATCCCATTCTCGCCGCGCCACGGGACCTAGCTCGTTTGGACATTCCGGAACTGCCGGTTCAGGTTTCGGCTCGTATCTATTCATGGGACGTTTTCCAGGATTGCCGGTGAATACCTTCATGCGGGTTGGTTTCGGGCGCCGACCGCGCTTGTCAGATATCCAATGTTCGGGGCGGTTCAGCTGCGATCGCATCGAACGAACGCCCGTTCGCGAACAGCGATAGCACGCGAGCTCGTCGTCGAGAGCTGCGGTTTCGGCTGTTGAAAGGAGGTTTACTTCCGGCGCCTGCGGGGAAGCCGCAGTGGAATTGCCAATTTTCCGCCAAAATGCTCCAGTCTCACGCCCCGAGCTAAGGGGGAGCTCGACGGATTGCTGGCGCTATGAACAAACCACGTCGCAACTCAGACGAACCATTGCGCAAGTGCGAGGAGCGTTGGCGCCGCTTGGTCGAGGCGTTGCCGCAACTTGTCTGGTCTGCCACGCCGGACGGCGCGTGCGACTATTTTAGCGCCCAATGGACGCGGTACACCGGGGTCGCCGAGAGTGAGTTGCTCGGTTGGCGCTGGATGGACGTTCTCCATCCGGATGATCGGCATAGTACGCGGCAACTTTGGACGGATTCGGTAGCGGAGCGACACGCCTATGATGTGGAATACCGCGTTCGGCGGCACGACGGAGTTTATCGCTGGTTCAAGACGCGCGGCGTACCGATCCGTGACAGCAAGGGTAGCATTGTCAATTGGTTCGGGTCCTGCACGGATATCACCGACGCAAAGCACACCGAGGAAGCGCTACGCCACAGAGAGCAAGAGCTTCAGAATGCCAGGCATGAGCTCGAAAAAAAGGTGGCCGAACGGACCACCGAATTACGCCGGAGCGAAACCTATTTAGCTGAAGCACAGAGGCTAACCCAAACGGGCAGTTGGGCATTGAATGTCGCCTCGAGAGAGTTCGTCCATCTATCGGATCAATATTATCAGATGTACGGCCTCGATCCGGATAAGGGGATACCATCACTTCAAACAATTCGACAGCGCCACCATCCTGAGGATCGGGCTCACATGGAGGAAGGTGGTGAGAAAAGGCTCTCTGAAGGAAAAGCTTACGAACTGGACTACCGAATTGTTCTTCCGGATGGCACCGTCAAGTTTATTCACTTGGTGGCGCACCCAGTCTTTAATGCATCCTCCAACAGTCCTGTTGAATTTGTCGGCACTGTGATGGATGTCACGGAGCGCAAGCAGGCCGAGAAGGCGCTTCGAGAGAGCGAACAGCGATTCCGCGATTTCACCGAGTCGGCGTCCGATTGGTACTGGGAGACCGGCCCGGACCACCGTTTCATCACTCACCTTGTGTCCGAGCAAAAATTCAACACCATTGGCGCCATGCCCACCAGCCGGATTGGCACGATGCGATGGGATTTCGCTCTCGACCTTGAGGAGGAAAAGTGGCGCCTTCACATGGCGACCCTCGATGCGCACAAGCCATTTCGCGACTTCACGTACAGAGCCGCCAGCAGGGATGGTTCCGAAGTCCACATTGCCGCGAGCGGCAAGCCCCTGTTTGATTCGGAAGGACGTTTCCTTGGTTACCGAGGCGTGGCCAGCCACATAACTGCTGCGGTGCGCGCGGCGCAGCTGGAGGAAGCACTGCAGGAGGCGAAGGTGGTGGGCGACAACATCGCGCATGACCTGCGCACGCCACTCACCCGCGTGCGTATACGCCTTGAGCGCGGTCGCGACCACGCCTCTACGCTGGAGGAATTCCGGGTCGTTGCCGATCAGGCGATCGCCGGTCTCGACCAATCGTTGACCACGATCACGGCGCTGTTGCGCATTACGGAAATCGAGCATAGCCGCCGGCGCGAGGGGTTTAGCGAGGTCCAACTCGCCCCTCTGATTCGCGAAGTTGGCGATCTCTACGATCCGATCGCCGAGGACAAGGGTGTCATTCTTTGGGCCGAAGCTCCCGATGGGGCGACGGTGCACGGAGATCGCGATCTTCTTTTCGAGGCCGTTACCAATCTGGTCGACAACGCCGTAAAATTTACTCCCGCGGGCGGACGCGTGGAGCTCGTACTGCTTTACCAGGAAGGCGAGACCGTCATCCGGGTGATTGACACCGGCCCCGGCATCCCCGAGATCGAACGAGAAGTGGTGACCCAGCGCTTCTATCGCTCGGACAAAACTCGAAACACCAAAGGCCTGGGCCTGGGTTTGAGTATGGTCGCCGCGATCATCAAATTGCATAGCTTCCGCCTTACGATTTCGGCCGGCCCGGGTTGCACGGTGGAAATTGCCTGCCCAAACTTGGACTGAATGCCCCGCGAGCGCAAATCAGCAGAACTACCCGCGGAAACTCAATTGAGCTGAACAAATCGTCGGGTTGGCGGCGCGTTACAGGCTTCCCACGATCTACCCACTCCGCGAGTTCGTCGCCTCGGGCGGCCTGATCAGCTACGGCGCGAGCCTCGCCAGCTCGTATCGCCACGCGGGGTACCTACGCCGCCCAAATCCTTAAGGGCACGAAGGCCGCCGATCTGCCGGTCCTGCAGGCGACCGCGTTCGAACTGATCATCAATCGTAAAACCGCCAAGACGCTAGGCCTCATTGTGCCGTCGACGCCGCTCGCGAGCGTCGACGAGTTGATCGAGCACGGACGCCTGCCAGTTCTTTTACAACTGTAAAGGTTTTGGCGAACGTCATAAGCCGCTACCCGACGATTGCTGTGTGTTCTGTTCCTACGGCTCAGTGCCGTGTCAGCCTATTCAGAAAAATCAGCGTTGCTGTTCTTGACGGCCGCCAAAATTGGCGGCCACTTTCGCCGTGCAAAGCTTCAGGCGCGATGTCTGCTCTGCGTCAAAAGCGCACAGAAAAGCTTCAGCACAACCGGTGTCAAAGACGGTGTCATGTTTGTATCGGTAGCGAAGACAACATCTTGTCTAACGTGATCGGATAATCTCGGATACGCGTACCGCATGCGTTGTAGATCGCGTTGGCAATCGACGCGCCGGCGCCGCAGATGCCCAGTTCGCCGATGCCCTTGGATTTCAGCGGGTTGGACATGTTGTCGAGTTCTGGGAGAAAGATCGCATCCATATCAGGAATGTCCGCATGCACCGGCACCAGATATTCAGCGAGATCGTGATTGACGAAATTGCCAAAGCGCGGGTCGAGCGTCATTCCCTCCTCCAACGCCGCCCCGATACCGAAGATCATGCCGCCGATTGCTTGAGATCGTGCGGTCTTCTCATTCAGGATACGGCCGGCAGTGAAGACGCCCAACATGCGCCTTAGCCGAATTTCGCCGGTGTCTACATCGACGCCGACTTCGGCGAAGTGCGCCCCGTAGGATTGTTGCGAGAAATCCTTGAGCGTACTGCCGGGCACGATCTCCCCATCGGCGGCTATTCCGGCCCCCACGAGGTCGGTCAGCGATTTGGTTTGCCCGCCGGCCGCGATACGGCCATTGGCAAAGTGCGCGGTCTTTGGATCCATGCCAGCAATCCGCGCCAACTTAGCCCGCAACGTATTGCAGGCATCGAAGAGTGCCGAGCCGGAACTGGCAGCACCGAAGGAACCGCCCGAGCCCGCCGCCTGCGGAAAGCTTGTGTCTCCCAGTTCCATCCGAATTCGATTCGGCGGCAAGCCAAGCATTTCCGCGGCGATCTGCGTGAGGATCGTATAGGTGCCGGTACCGATGTCGGTCATCGCCATTCGCACTGTGGCGAAGCCATCCGGTCCCAATCGCACGTTGGCCTTCGAAAGCAGAAGCGGGTTTCCGCGTGTGGCAGCGGCCATTCCCATTCCCACGAGCCAGCGTCCGTCCCGGACCTGGCCCGGCTTCGGATTCCGCTTGTCCCATCCAAACCGCCGCGCGCCTTCCTGGTAGCAGGGGATCAAAGTGCGGCTGGAATACGGAATGTGCTTCTCCGGATCCTCAGTCGGCTCGTTGCGCACGCGCAGTTCAATCGGGTCGAGGTTGAGCTTCTCGGCGAGTTCGTCCATCGCGCATTCCAAAGCCAACATCCCCACCGCCTCGCCGCGGGCGCGCATGGACGATGCAACCGGAATATCTAGAGGAGCCAGACGATGCCGGGTCTCCCGGTTGGCGCCGGCGCAGAGCGTTTGCGTCTGAAGGGCCGCACCCTCGTAGGTCTGCTCGCTAGGCAGGTTCCCCGAGAACACATCGTGGCTAATCGCAAGGATCCGGCCGTTCTGATCTGTGCCCAGGCGGATGCGCTGGATGGTATCCGAGCGGTGTGTCGTGACATGAAACACCTGATGCCTTGCCAGTGCCGTCTTCACCGGGCGCTTGAGCTGGCGCGCCGCGATCGCCGCCAGAATGGCGTCGGCGTTCACCCATAGCTTGCCTCCGAAGCCGCCGCCGATATAGGGGCTCACAAGCCGCACATTATCGGTCGGAATTTTCAACGTCCGGGCGACGGAATCCCGCCCCTGGTTCAACATTTGATTCGCGGTGTGGAGTATGAGCTTGTCGCCATCCCACATAGCCAGCGTGGCGTGCGGCTCCATCATGGCGTGGCTCTGCAACGGGGTGGTGTAAGTCACGTCAAGCTGGACCGGAGCTGCGGCGAAGGCGCCGGCGAAATCACCCACCGCGCTATCGGACTGAACCGCGTTAGCCTCAACTCGGGGAGCGCGCGCCCGATCGAGGCTATCGCGCAGCACGTATTTTCCGGGCGACTGATCATAGCGGACGCGCACGAGGTAGGCGGCTGCCCTGGCCTGCTCGAAGGTTTCGGCGACCACGAAGGCGACCGGCTGGCCGTAATACGACACCTCAGAACTGGTGAGCACCGGATGGGCCTCATGGTGATTACCCGTGCCCTGCGCGGGCGCGCTTCGATGCGTGAGCACCAGAAGCACGCCAGGGGCCTGCTCCGCCGCCCGCGTATCGATAGATTTGATGCGCCCCTTGCCGATCGACGCTTCGACAACATAGCCGTAAGTCGTCGTCGGCCCTTGCATCACCTCGTACGCATAGCGGGCGCCTCCGGTGACCTTCAGCCGTCCGTCCACACGATCAAGCGGCTTGCCGACAATGCCTTGCGCGACATCGAGCGCATTCGTTCCGATGGGTGTATTCATTTCCATTGGTGCTGCTCCTTCAGGTCCCGGTGGCTTCAGCAAGGACAGCGCGAAGCGTTCGCCGCGTCAGCGGAATCTTGAAATCATTGCTGCCATAACCGCGAGCTCCGTCCAGTACGGCAGTCGCGACGACGTTGATGGTGTCCGCGTTTGCGGATGCGCCGGCTAGTTTTTCCTCGGCCTGGGGTACACGCCAAGGTTTGGGCGCCAATCCGCCGAAGGCCAGACGCGCCGAGCGGATTCGTCCACCGGAGGCCTCCACGACCGCTGCGACAGAAACCAGAGCAAAGGCGTAGGAGGCTCTATCGCGAACCTTACGGTAGATCTGCACGCCAGGAGGTGGCGGCGGGAGCGTCACGGCCGTGATAATCTCGTCTGCCTTCAGCGTCGTCTCGATCTGCGGTGTGTTTCCGGGCAGGCGATGGAGCTCGGCGATCGGAATAACCCGGCTTTCTCCCTTTGCATTAACAGTCTCCACGCTGGCGTCGAGCGCTCGCATCGCAACCGCCATGTCGGATGGATTTGTGGCTATGCACTGGTCGCTGGCCCCGAGGATGGCGTGGACTCGGTTGAAGCCGCCGAGCGCCGCACAGCCAGAGCCGGGATTGCGCTTGTTGCACGGCTTGGTGACATCATAGAAATAATAGCAACGCGTCCGCTGCAGTAAATTGCCACCGGTGGTGGCTTTGTTCCGTAGCTGCGCGCTCGCACCTGCCAGCAGAGCACGGCTTAAGACCCCATAATGCCGGCGCACGCGAGGGTCGGCCGCGAGATCGCTGTTTCGTACCGTGGCGCCAATTCGCAGGCCGCCCTCCGGCGTATCCTCAATCTTGTCGAGCGGAAGTCGATTGATATCGACGAGTTGGCTGGGGGACTCGACCTGCAACTTCATCAAGTCGAGCAGATTCGTTCCGCCGGCGATGACTTTGGTGCCAGGCTTGGCTGAGGCAGCGGCTGCGCGAGCCAGAGTGTCGGCGCGCTCGTAAGTGAATGATTTCATGTCGGTAACCCTGCAGCTTGTTTGATTGCCGCCACGATGTTCGGATAGGCAGCGCAGCGACAGATATTGCCGCTCATCCGTTCGCGGATTTCGACGTCCGTCAGTTCCGGCCGGGCCTGCGCCAGGTTCTTGGTCACATAGCTCGACATGCCGGCGCGGCTCTCGTCGAGCATGCCGGTGGCAGAACAGATTTGGCCCGAGGTGCAATATCCGCACTGAAATCCGTCATGCTCTATAAAGGCGGCCTGCATCGGGTGCAGTGTCCCGCTGTCGGAGAGGCCCTCGATCGTCGTGACCGCCTGTCCGTCATGCATCACCGCAAGCGTCAGGCAAGAGTTGATGCGGCGTCCGTCTAACAACACCGTGCAGGCGCCACATTGGCCATGGTCGCAGCCTTTCTTGGACCCTGTCAGGGCGAGATGCTCACGTAATGCATCGAGCAAGGTCGTGCGGGGATCGAGACTCAGAACGTAGGGCTGACCGTTGACTTGAAGATCGACCGTCACGAGGCCTGGTGCCGTCTCGGCATCGGGCCGGCCGGACTCTTGTGCGACCACCGGGAGGCCGGTGAAACAAACGGCGGCCGCGGCAGCGCCCGCTGTTAGCACCTCGCGTCGTCTAACCCGAAAACGATCACCTTTGTTCTCGTCCATAGCTGCTCCTATTGTTCCCCATATCTGCAGGCCGGTTGTCGACGGCGGCTCGATACAAATAAGCAACCCCTGTTTTTCTGCTTACTTAGTCCACGCGACGTATTCATTTCCGGCCTGCAAGTATGTAGCGAAGATAGACCGCAGATTGGGGACGGCTATTAAATTTGAGTTTAGAACAATAAATTGGAGTTTAATTACACGTCCTTGCGCTCACCGGCAGTGATCGGGAAATGGCTCGCGATTTTATTCAGATGCGGGCCGCGACACATAATCCGCACCTATACCCGTATTCCACGCTGAGTGCGCGGTTGACGTACCCGTCTATATTCATTGGATGGCTGAGGTTGTCGCACACCTATGGCTGACAAGGTTCCGTAATCTGCCATTATACGAAACTGAGTCCCCTGCCCGCGACTGGTCGGCTGAACAACTGCCTAGCTATCGTGAGCAAAAATCCAGCAATGTCCGTTTTTGCTCCAATCGCGACCAAAATTGTGCGACCGAACCATCGCGTGCCAAAATCAACCGTTGTCCGCTGTTACTCTAATAGCGGAAAAACTCATCGCCGGATGATGCTTTCGTCTCACACTGCCCGTTACTGCGCCTTGATATTAGCCGATCGGATCAGATCGCCAGTGCGCTGGTATTCCTGACGCAGATAAGTCCCCAACTCTTCCGGCGTGCTGCCCTCGATTTGAAATCCGAGATCGACCAGCCGCTTCTTCACATCCGGATCGCTTAATGCCCGCAGCGCAGCAGCGTTCAATTTCTTGACGACCTCCGGTGGGGTGTTGGCCGGAGCAAACATCGCGCACCAGGCAACGAAACTATAGCCAGGAATACCCGCTTCCGAAAGCGTTGGCACGTCCGGAAGTTGCTCCATGCGATGGGCCGTGCTGACCCCCAGCAGCCGCACGCGATTGTCCTTCAGGAGCGGAAAGACCGCCGACATTGCGGTAAAGCCGAGCGGCACGTCACCGGCGATGATTCCGGCGACCGCAGGCGTGATCCCGCGATAAGCAATATGCGTGAGCTTGATTCCTGCCGAACGCATTAGCAATTCTATCGCGATGTGCTGCGGGCTGCCGATGCCGCCCGACGCGTAATTGATGACGCCCGGCTTCTCCTTGGCGAGCGCAATCATCTCCTTGACGCTCTTCGCCTGAAAACCCGGGTTGGCGATCAGACCGAGGGGGATGTTCACCAGACGCGCTACTGGGACAAAATCCTTCTGAGGATCGTAACCGGCATCCGACCTGACGTTCGGAACCATAGTGAGAACGCTGTCGTTCGCCACCACGATGGTGTAGCCATCCGGCGCGCTATGGGCCACCGCACGCATGCCGATCATTCCGGCGGCGCCGGGCTGATTTTCCACATAGAAGCGCTGTCCGAGGATCGTGCCCATCTTGTCGCCGACGACACGGGCGACGATGTCGACCGCGCTGGCGGCGGCGAGCGGTACCAGCAGCCTCACCGGCCGCTCGGGATAGGTTTGCGCCCGCGCCAGCGTTGATGCGAGCAGGCCGAACGCGACGACAAATAATCTCAGCACTGTATTCATGACGCTTCCTCCATGAGCCGGTCTATCGCCGGCTTTTCTGCGTGCGACGATCACCAGCGGGCTATGTCCGGCGCGGAACGACCTCCGGATTGGCAAGCCGCAACGCCGCGCCCTGCTCGAACAGCACGATCTGTTCGAAGATTTCGCGGAAATAGAGTTCGAAATTCGTCCACTCCGCCCAGCCGAGATGGGGCGTGCACAAGACGTTCGGCATCGACAAAAACGGATGATCGCCGTTGACGATCGGCTCCTGCTCATAGACATCGACGGCCGCGTAACCCGGCCTCCCCTTGCGCAGCGCATCGAGCAGCGCCCCTGCCGCGATCAACTCCGCCCGCGAGGTATTGACTAGCAGCGCCGTCGGCTTAATGCGCGCGAGATCCTCGGCAGTGACAATTCCGGCCGTATCCGGCCGCAACCGCACATGAAGCGAGAGAACGTCGGAGCGTTCGAACAACTCAGCCTTGTCGCGGGCGACGGCGTAGCCCGCGGCCTGGGCTTTCGCCGCCGACGCGGCTTGGCCGAACACCAGGATCTCCATACCCAGCCCGCGGCCGGCTTCGGCGACTAACTGGCCGATCGCGCCGAGCCCGAAAATGCCCAACGTAGACCCGCGCAACCTATGCGAAAGGGTGCACGGCCAGTCGCCGCGCTTCATGCGCTCCGCCTCCAGCGCGATATTGCGCCGCGCCGCGACGATCAATGCGACCGTCAATTCGGCCGGGGCGACCGGAGAATTGCTCTTGCCGGTCGCGACCGGAATGCCGAGCTCCGTACAAGCCTTGAAATCAATGACGTGCGAATTGCGCCCCACCAGCGCGATCAACTTCAGCTTCGGCAGTCGCTCCAGCAGAGCACGGGAGAACTCGACTCGCTCCCGTATCGAAACCACGACGTCGGCGTCAGCCAGGCGCTCGACCAGTTGATCGAGATCGCGCGCGGGTTCGCGATAACGGGCGATCTCATGTTGCTGAATCAGACTGTAGCAATCGAGACGATCGACGAGGTTCTGATAGTCGTCCGGGATTACGATCTGCATGGGATTTTCAGAGCGCTCTTCTCTTTAAGAGGATTTTTTGCTGGCTGTGTGCGCCGAGAACTCAATCGGGATGCCCGGGATGACGACCGATCAGCCATGAATATTCGCGTTTTCCGGCATACACGTGGCGAGGACGGCTAAAGGCGCTTAATGACAAGTATAGGAAGATTTTGCGCGCTTCGGAAAGAGAAAAAGCCGGCTGGTGCTCACTCCGCCTCGATATCACTGGCCGGTCAATCCAGCGGCGTTAATGATAGGCGCCCATTTTTTGGTCTCGCTCACGACGAATTTCGCCAGATACTCCGGCGACCTCCTTTCCGGAGCGACCAGTTCAGCGCCGACGTCTTTGAGCCGCGCCTCCACGGCAGGCGTGTTCATCGTCGTGATGATCGCCGCATTGAGTTTCTTTACGATCGCCGCAGGCGTGCCCTTGGGGAAAAAGAAGCCCAACCAAAGATATGCTTCGATATCTGTGAAACCTTGCTCGTCGGCCGATGGCAAATTTGGCAGCCGCGGCGACCGCTCGTGCGTCATGACAGCAAGTCCCTTCACCAGACCGCCTTCGATCTGCGGAGCCGCGCCCGGCGTGCTCGTGCAAAGGAAGTCGATACGTCCCCCAATCAAGTCCTGGATAGCCGCCGCGCCGCCGCGATAGGGAACATACGTACCATTGGCGCCGATCGCCTTATTGAGCAGCGTACAGGCAAGATGGTTCAAGCCGCCGGTACCCGATGAGGCGTAAAGTATTCGCCCCAGGTTCGCCTTCGCATATGCGGCCAACTCCTGCAGATTATTCGCGGGAAAGTTTTTGCGCGCAATCACCACGCTTGGCAGAATCGCGATAAGCCCGACGGGAGTAAGGTCGGTGGCCGAATTGTATAGCGGTTTCTTGTGAATGGTTTGACTTATCGCGATAGGTCCGACATCGGCTAATGCGAACTGGTAGCCATCAGGCGCGGCTCTCACCACGCGATCGGTGCCGTTCATACCGGCTGCACCGCTGACATTTTCGACGATCACTTGCTGGCCTAAGACTTCAGACAATCGCGCTGCAAGGATGCGTCCCGCAATATCCACTGTCCCGCCAGGGGGGTATACCACGACCATAGTTACTGGGCGCGTTGGCCATTCTTGTGCTGCCAAGGGCGCGGCTGCTTGTATGCAGACCCACATTAAAGTGGCAAGAAACGCAGACAGCTTTCTCATTGAATCCTCACAACCCAGATGAGGTCGATTGATTAGAATGTTACCGCCGGGACGCTTGGAAAAGCCATGGCGGAATGTCGGGTGCCGGCACAAAGGATCCGCTCGGTATTTAGCCGCTGGGAGCTAGTAGTTTCACCTTTGTAATTAAGCGAATTCACCATTTATTTGGGAGGCCGTATTCCGACTTTTCCACGATCTCCAACAGCATGGAATTGCTTTTTGAATATGAGAAGATGCGACTGCGGCTCGCTGGAGTGAAGCCGAATTCGGAAGCGATTCGTGTCATTATTTCGGCCTGTTTATTCAGATGCGAGAGATATGGCGATTGAATTGGAAATCCGTTCGGAGATTTAATCATCGCGCCGTGTTTCTGAACCATCTCCATCGCATCAATCCATAGAGCATAAGCTGTACAATAAGCCGCAAGAGGGCCGCGGTCGAAGCTGCTCAACACGCCTAGTCGGGTTAGCTCGCCAACAATTCGGCCCCATTCCTGCCGCGCGACCGGACCTAGCTCTGGCGGACTTTCCAGGATGCGATTCGGTTTAGCCTCCGTCGTTTCATGTGGGAGCTTGTGCTGACTGGAGGTGATTTCCTTCAGTCCCTTGGGTTTTGTTTTTCTTTCTTGCATGTGTGTCACCTGATGCTGCCGCCTAAGTCAATTCTGGTCGTGATTTTCGGCCGGTCGTGCGGGAGTCGGACGGAGATTTGTGTCTTGAAGGCTGGTCAGACGCTCAGCGGAGCCGTTCGCGCCGGGATGGTGGCGGAGAAAGTGAGTTTCGAACCGAAGATACGGTCCATCCACCAACGCGCCTTCTGCCGCGAGCGGATTGCTACCTCGCTGACAGAGCCAACCGGATACCCGAAAAACCAGACCCTTTAAGTGACCCAGCTGTGACCAAGCTACGGACGACATGTCCTTTTAGTTGCGTCGCCAATACCAAAACCAAAGAACTATAAAAAATAGGCTTCTTTTCTCAGTTTATTTTTGTATTGAATACAACCTTTGGTGGGCGCACCAGGGCTCGAACCTGGGACCCGCTGATTAAGAGTCAGCCGCTCTGCGAATTGAGTGGTCCGCCCGGACGGCCATTATCGCCAGAAACCCAATGCAAGATGCGCAATGTGTTGTATGGATGTTGTACTAATTCTATTCCTCATGGCATTATCCTGCGCTGCCTATTTTAATAACATATTGTAAATAAGGACAAATAATTGATGGAGCGGGCGAAGGGAATCGAACCCTCGTATGCAGCTTGGGAAGCTGCCGTTCTACCATTGAACTACGCCCGCAAAACCTAAGTTTTCTCGCTCTTTTACCTGCTATTTGCCTGCTGAACTATAGCGCAAGAAAATGCGCGGGTAAATTCTAGGGCGCATTGTAGGCTCAGCGGCGGGAGGCGCCAACTCTCCGCCGCCACCATCTTCGCTGCCCATACGCGCGTGCGAGTCCGCAGACGATGAGCGGAGCAGCTACGGGGTATGCTCGGATGCAGGGGGCCATTTGCAAAACGATGATGTGCGCGTTAACCGCAATTGCTGCCCTCACGCGCGCGCGAGGCGCGCGCCGACATCATCGATCGCCCGAGCTCCATCGTCGCCCCGAACCAGAATCTGCGAACAACAATCCGCTAAAACGAAATGGCGACGTCGACCACAGCCGTACAGCCGGCTCGAGCCGGTCGGTCTGCTCGGCGCAGCTCGATCGCACAGCTCGCTGGAATCGACGCGCGCCTCGCGCGCGCGTGAGGGCAGCAATTGCGGTTAACGCGGGCCTGTCCACACTTGCGATGTCGGCTCGTCAGCTTGATGGATATGCCGACCTATGAGATAGACGAGCAGCAAGTATAGTGTGCTTGTCACTAATCCCGGTGAATATTCG
>Ga0182024_10009104_pt1 | contig 20663 bp, 19 predicted proteins | sample P32metaG_FD_120480 | JGI IMG/M metagenome (GOLD analysis project Ga0182024, IMG submission 120480) | Permafrost microbial communities from Stordalen Mire, Sweden - P3-2 metaG (Illumina Assembly) | ecosystem: Environmental > Terrestrial > Soil > Wetlands > Permafrost | place: Sweden: Stordalen... | reverse complement strand
TCCCGCTGGGTCAACTGCACGCAAAGCCGACGATAGGTCCGCATGTCCCCGAGTTTCTATCCAGAAGATGGCCAGTGCAGAAATTCTTATAAAGGATGTCTCCAAGCGGTCAATGGACTAGGAGGCTCAAACGATTCGGTCTTCCACCGGCCGCGGAAGATAACGGCCTCGCTCATCACGCGGGTGCTGCCTTCCCAGATGTGCTCGTAAGCTTCAGGATCCGTGCGGAGCATATATCGACGTTCGTCATCCAGAACTTTCGGGAAGAACGGATTGTCCTGCCAGCCCACTTTGATCACATAGGCATTGGGAGGCGGATTGACTACGAATCGCTGGTAGGTAGGATCGGTATCCTCGATCGCATTAAACGTAACCCAAATTTCAGACCCTTCTTTGCGGATTGTGGGAATTAGGATCTCCCAACTGTCCTTGCTAACAAGCTGAGCTTCTTCGACCCACGCGATGTCTATTCCTTCCGTGCTCTTGATCTCGTTTATGTTCGAACGAAGACCTTTGAAGAGGAATTCGCTGTTATTCACGAGCCCGCGGATCGCCGATTGGGTGACCTCGAAATAATTGCGCAACCCCATTTCTTCGATTTGGTCATTCAACAGACGGTGGACAGAATCTTTGATGCTCGTCTGTAGTTCACGGAAGCATCCGATGCGCTTCTTACTCTGGTGGGCAATGGAAAGCAGAACTCTAGCCACGGTCTGACTCTTCCCACCGCCTCGTCCGCCATACAGAACCTTGTATCGTTGGGGAGAGGTTAGGTATGGCAGTAAAAGGCCAGGGACGCTTGCGTTGATGTTAGAGGTCATCCCCGGGAGTGGTGACATTGCCTGCACCATTCACTGAATTTGCTCCTTCTGCCGTCGCACCTGCTTCGCCATTAGGACTCGGCTGTTTCAGATCTATGACTTTTCCGATATTGGGCAGGGACTGAAAACCGGGAGGGAAGACGCCGATCAAAGTGATCGAAGGCGGCGCGGCCGGCGCGGGAGCAAGTCCGGCTGCAATCTCCAGGCGTTGCGGCGCCTTTCCTTCTTGTGCTTCCCTGAGTTCCTTCGATGAAGCTGCTCCACCGTCACTCATTACCGCTTCCATGTGCCGACGGAGAGCGTTCGCCTGATTCCATGTTGCACCCGGCTTAAGATAATCTGTACCCAAAGCAAGATTCAGTTTGTTGCGGATCAGTTCCGGGAGCGGCGACGGACCCAATACTCGATATTCGTCCGTCAGGGGATGCTTGGCATTGATCCCGGTCGGATTGAGTGTTTCCCCGGGCTTCATCGGTCGCAGATTCCTTAGGCTATTGGGATTACTCCCCCGACGATCACCGGGCATTTTTGGCTTTTTTCGACGTGGCATGTTTTCACATCCGACATTCACTTCCGGGAGTGAGCTCTACCGTTCAAATCGCTCGCAAATTGTTTCGGGTCTCATCGGCTACGCTCCCGCCTATTGCAGTTTACTCGTCTTCACAACCCGGTATTCCCACTTGCTGTCTTCTCTCTGCCGAGCGCGTGACATGCCTTGCGTAACGAGGCAATCAGTCCAAAAACTAATGATCCATTTGTCATTTTGGTCAGTCCGAATGATGGGTCTTCACCTCTCCGACACGTCGCGCTACGGTCAGGGAACGTCGCCTAAGACGACGCTTCGGGCGGCTTGGGCTGGCCTGCGAGCGCATCCCCCCGAATGCATATCGATCAGCCTGCCATAAATATAGAGTTCAACATGATCGAACCCTATGCCCATGTCACAGCTGCCCGGACCAACTCCTTCCTTAATGTAGTCGCGGTCGCGATAGCTGTGTTCACCGGGGGCTAACGGGCCGCCCTCAAAGAAACGGCGCGCGTCTGCCTCACAGAGGAATTGGTAAAGTTTATCAACTAGCATATTTTCACCCATGGCGAGGGAGACTTTGAAATTCCCGTACCCCCGCTCTTCCTTCTCAATCGCCTCCTTCGAGAAGGTTTCGTCGTTTGAAATCAGCCGTCGTGATCTTGAGCGATACTCGACCCAATCTTCTCGCTTGAGGCTCGGGCACAGCCAAATGCGGTCATACGACATGTTCGTTCTCCTTTGCGGTCTTTCCCGCCGTCTTGGATTGATATAGTCACAGCCAAACCTTGAAATCGCGTCTGTAACTCCTGTCTTTTGTATCGGCGTGTTGACGATATTTGCGCTGCTGAGGACTTCATTTCGCACTTTCCGCATTCTGATGGTTCGCCCGCAGTAAGTTGCTCCGCGCCTCTTGCCAACCAGGGACGTCCCGCAGCCACGGCACACCGCGGGATTAAGGTCGACCCCATCCCGACAGGCACGCGAGCACCATGCGCCTCTATTGCCTTGGTGGGTGAAGCGAATTGGTCCGAGGGCCCCGCCACATTTGTAGCACGCCTCCGTGACGTGGGCGCCGTGCACGCGCAACAGCTCGCAGCTTTGCGCTTCAGTGAGCCGCATACCTGACCTCCATGTGACCCACTCTGAAATTGGAACGGAAGATGGGAACAACTTGGGAACAATTGACGCCGAATACGCTCCTATACCGTGATGAGAGACACAGGGAAAAGCTAGACGGACCAACTACATAGCGTTTTGAGATTTGTGTTGCACGTCCATTTGTCGAAGACAAAAATGCCCAGAAAGTCCGGGAGATTCTGCACGCCGCCCAGCTGTTCATCGGGCAGAAAATCGTGCACCGTCATCCGGGCCGGGTGGCCGGGGAACTGCGATCCAAATTGCTTTCCCGGCGAGCACGGCGTGCGGCCAATCCCCAGTTGAACGACCAGGTCAGATGTGTAGGCGATCAATTCCGGACGGACCTCGACCACCTCGACTTGCGGCACGCACAGCCCCAGCCGTGCCGCCAGCCTGGTAGCAAGCATTTCGTTTGCCAGAATCCTCAGATGTTGTGGATTGTTTTGAAATTTGACGATGTAATACCCGCCATCGTCGCAGCGCATTAAATGGGCCTGGGCGCCGCCCCTCATCCGCCGCACGTGCTCGACAGCAAGCCTCATCACGGCAATGCTATTCAGTCATTGTCCGTGCCGCAAGCAGATTGTTCCGCTTCGGGAAGATTGTGTAAACCGATCGGAAATGACCGGGAATTGAACCGGAACGGCACATCTCCGCGATGAAAATCGCGCGTAAAACAAAGGCCCAGGATTCATCCAGACGGATCAATCGCCGGGCCTTTCATTTTTGACTGAACCAGCGGTCAACAGGCGGAGAACCCCCTATACCTCGGGTCGCGCCTGCCTGCGCGTCAGCGTTTCTTGCCGCGTTTGGCGGCCTTCTTCGCCGGCTTTTTCTTCGCTTTCTTGGGAGCGGCCTTGGCTTTCTTTTTTGGCGCCGCCTTCTTTTTCGGTTTCGCTTTTTTCGCAGCGGCCTTTTTGGCCGGCGCTTTTTTGGCCGCTGGCTTTCGCGCCGTTACAGCAGGCTGCGGCGACGCCGCAACACACGGGCGCTCGGAGATGACCAACTCTTCTTCGGTTTCCTCTTCTATGATTTCTTCAGGGTCGCCGCCGAGTTCTTCTTCCTCGAAATGCACGAACTCGTTTTCGTCGCCTTGTTCTTCTTTGTTGTAGGTCATCTCAGTTCTCCCTTCGATCTTTTATCCTTGCAAGGAGTCGAGTGGCGGTTGCGGCCACCGCGGGCTTATAAACGGAATCCGGCACGTTTGTCAAGCACCCGTCCATACGCGCCGTTTTCAAGGTCGATCTTCCAAGCATTCCCGGAACCGGTTTCGGGCTGCCGGGACGCGCCTAATATTAGGTAGAAGACGATGGAAAAAGCAAGATGGAGTGTCGGCAGTGGGTCAGTCTGAAGTCTGCAGTTCTCCAAGAATTTGGCGGAGCGTTTTGTCGAAGGTTTGCTTCGGTTCAAGAGTTACAGACGAGCATTTCTGGCGAACGGCTTCCAACTCAGGGTCTAATATTTTGACGCTAACAAACTCGTCCCAGGCTGGATCGCCGCCCGTAATTAATGCTCGCTTTATTAGATCAATGACCTCTGGTCGCGTTCGCCTGATGGGGCGGTGATGTATCCACCAGAACAATGCTCCAACTGCACAAACACTGACCAAAATAACCAGTTTAGTCATGCTCCCGCTCCCTAGGCCTTCCGCTCCAACAATCCACCAATTTGACCAGACTTTAGCTTGTCTCACCGTGCAATGGAGACTGCGCCGTCCCCGCGAGGTGCGCGGAAACGCGCTCGGCGAGAGGCCTGGGAACGACCCTGGCGATCTGCTCGACACTCGCGGACCGCAACTGCGTGATGCTGCCAAAACGCCGCAATAGTTTTTGCGCCGTGCGCGGGCCGACGCCGGGAATATTTTCGAGGCCCGTCTGGATCGTGCGCTTCGAGCGGCGCTGGCGGTGAAAACTGACCGCGAACCGGTGGGTTTCATCGCGAATCTGCTGGATCAGATGAAGGATCGGGGAATGATGCTCCAGGCGTATAGGCTCGTCCTCCTGCCCCAGGACGTAGATGATTTCCTCCTGCTTGGCAATGCTGGCGACGGGTTGATTGATCACCTCCAGTTTCTCGAGGGCCGCCGCGGCTGCATGAAGCTGGCCGAGCCCCCCGTCAATGAGGATCAGGCTGGGGAAGGTTTTTTTCTCCGCCTGCAGTCGAAGGTAACGGCGCTCGATGATCTCCCGCATGCTTGTGAAATCATCGTTCCCCCAATCTCCACGAACGATGAATTTCCGGTAGCCGGATTTTGTCATCCGCCCGTCTTCCCATACCACCATCGAAGCGACCGTGTCGGTGCCCTGCAGGTGAGAGATGTCGAAGCTCTCGATGCGCCGTGGCGGCTCGGGCAGGCCCAGGGCTTCTTCGAGCGCCTCGGCAATCGCTTTCGAGCTGGGCTTGAGCACTCGGAATCGCTGCTCGAAGGAATGGCGCGCGTTTTTTTCGACCAGCTCGAGGAACGCGTGCTTTGCGCCGCGCTGCGGCATCAGAATTTCAACGCGGCTCCTCGGCGGCTCGAGGCGCGCGGCGCGCTCGCTCAGGATTTCCTCGAGCAGCTCGCGATCTTCAAAATCCATGGGCACGTGAATCGAGTGCGGCAGGTACGCCGCATCGAGATAAAGCTGCTTCAGCAGCGAGGACAGAAATTCGGCAGGCTCGAAATCCACGAGGTCTTCCCAGTAAAAATCGCGCCGGTCCACCACGCGCCCGCCGCGAATGTGAAACAAATTGACGGCCACCAGCGGCGGCTCCGCGTGCCACGCCAGGACGTCAATGTCGTCCCCCGCGGCGGCGGCAATTTTCTGGCGCTCGTCAATATCCGAAAGCGTTCGCAAAAGGTCGCGGTACGCCGCTGCCTGCTCGAAGCGTTCCGAACCGGAAGCTTCCAGCATGCGGGCCTCGAGGCTCTTCATCAGGTCGGTCCGGCGGCCCTCCAGAAACATTTTCGTATCGTGCGCGGCCTCCGCGTATTTTTCATCCGTCGTCAATCCCGGGACGCAGGGTCCGTGGCACCGGCGAATGTAGTATTGCAGGCACGGCCGCGGGTGCGCGCGCGTCAGGTCCACCGTGCAGGAAGGGACGCGAAACGTCTTGTGAATGAAATGAACGATCCGGTAAGCAAGGCTGGCCGGAAAATACGGCCCGAAATAAATCGAGCCGTCTTTCGCGAGGCGCCGCGTGACGTACACGCGCGGATATTTCTCGAACGCCGTGTAACGGATGTAGGGATAGGTCTTGTCGTCGCGCAGCAGCACATTGAATTTCGGTTTGTGCTCCTTGATCAGGTTGTTTTCAAGGGCCAGCGCTTCGCGCTCGTTGTCCACGACGATGTATTCGATGTCCGCGATCTCGCGCACCAGCGAACCGGTCTTCGCGTCCAGCCAGCGGGATTCGAGGAAATACGACTTGACGCGGTTGCGCAGCGAGCGCGATTTACCCACGTAGAGAATATTTCCCAGGGCGTCCTTGAACAGGTACACGCCGGCGTCCAAGGGGAGAGTCGCGGCTTTTTGTGAGAGTTCCATCGCAGGAGTAGAATGAAAGGCGCGGCGGCCCGCGCCCGGGCAACATCAATCATAGCAAAGTGAATCCTATTCCCGCTGGCTCCCCGTTCCGGAATCAGGGAAAATGAGCGGTAACCGCATGCGCCCGTGCAGAATATGAGATATCTGAAGCCAATTGCCTTCGCCGTCCTGCTGCTCGCGGGTGTTCGACCGCTTGGGGCGCAGCAGATTAATCCGAGAGTCCCTCCTCCGCCTCCGCCCGCGGATACGTCTTCGTCAGTTCCAGCAACCTCGCCGGCGACCTCGCCTGTGACGCCTGACGCGACCGCAGCCGGAACAACCCCTGCGGCGTCGCCCGCGACACCAATTGACCCATCCACGCCGCCTCCGCCTCCGCCTGACGACGCGGTAGCAGCGCCAGCAGCCCCCGTATTCGACCCTCTCCATGCGGGAAGGAGCCTGGACATCGGAACGTTCTACCTGAAAAAAGGGAATTACGACGCGGCGATCGATCGCTTCCAGGAGGCGGCGCGGTATCAGCCCAAACTGGCCAAGCCCTGGCTGATGCTCGGCGAAGCCTACGAAAAAAAGCACGATAACGCCCACGCCGTCGAGGCTTATAAAAAGTATCTCGATCTGTTTCCGACGGCCGAGGACGCGGCGAAGGTTCAAAAACACATCACTGAACTCGAAGGAAAAACCGAGCCGCAGGTTTCCAAAGGGACTTCCAACTAAGGTTGCGCACGAGTAGCGTAGGCCTGCCTGCCGCAGGCGGGCTTCACAGGCTGCGGAAAAAGTCGATTCAGAGCGGCTTCTAGTAGCACAGGCACTCTTGCCTGTGCTGAATTTGCAGCACTTACATTCAGCACACAGCCAAGAGTGGCTGTGCTCCTAGCCTTTTTCCGCAACCTGTGAAGCCTGCGCTACTGAAAAACGGGCACTATCGCAGATGTTCGAGAAACTTTCGCGCGCGCGAGTAGTGTCTGAAACGTTTTTCCTCGGCGCGGAATTCGGGAGAATGCGCCTGCAAGCCGCAGGGAGCCGCGCGCAGGGGATGCTTCACGTGAAGCATCTCGTGGTAAAGAATAAACTCCACCGCATACGAAGGCACCTCTGAACGATCCAGCCGTTTGTTCATCACAATCTGATTCAGCGAAGGATCGAAACACCCGAACTGCGATGTCCAGGGCCGCGCGCTCCATCCCAGACTCGGTCGGCGGAGAAGGCCGCCGAAATATTCGTGATTGATCGCCGCGAACATGGGGCCGAGGTCGTGCGCCGCGCCCGCCGGTTTATTCTGGATGCGGCGCGCGCGCTTGCGGCGGACTTGCGCAATATGCCGGCGCGTCGAATGCGCGAGCGCGAATTCCCGGTAGAGATCGCGCAGCTCTCCGGGGACGCGGAGACGATACATCTGCCCGAGCAAAATGGCTGCGGTGGCCTCGATCACCGTGACCGGAGCATCCTTCAAAATGTCGGAGAGACGCACGCGCGCAATGTCGTTGCGCAGGCGCAGCGTGTGAGCCAGATTGGCATAGGGATAAAGCTCCACGTGGAAGTGTGGGGGGCGTCCCTGACATCCTAGGCGCGTGAAGATGCGCTGAAAAATGCGGTCGCCCCCCGGGAGCGTTGTGGGCCGACGGCGTTCCGCGCTGGATCGCTGCACCGTGGTCACGAGGGTTTGCGACGCACCGGCGGCGGCGCCATCTCCTGCCCGGCCTTTTCGATTTCCTTCAGCGCGTCTTGCGTGGCCTCGATCGCGTCATCGAGGTTGTCCTTATACGTGTCGAGTTCCGGGCCCTTTTCCTCAAGTTCCTGCAGATAGGGCAGGGATTCCTTCAGGCGCGCTTGCAGCGCCTTCAAGCCATCGCGGATGTCTTCCTGCTTCTCGATGCCCAGGTCCACCAGGTCGGCGGCATCGTCAATGCAGCCGGAATAGCCGTTGATCAGGCCGTTCAGGCGGTCGGTGCGCTTGTCGTCTGTGGGATCCAGGTGCGCGAATTCGTATTGAAGTTTTTTGATGCGGTCTCCCGCAAACGCCGCGTACAGAACGATGCGCGGGCCTGATACGCCGGCGTCGCGTATCTTGTCGGCCTCCGCGTCGCTCAGGTATTCCTTCTTCTGCGGGGCTGCTTTTGAGACCGATGCGGCTGCGCCCAGGCTCGCGGCCAGCAGAACAACGGCGATGGGCAGATGGATGGTCCTCATGAGTCACCTCACCTCATGGATTTGGCTTCTTTGGAATCTGATTCGGCCGCCGCGGAAACAGCGCGTCAACCAGCTCATTTTGCGTCTTCACCAGATCGTCGCGGACCTCGCGGAAAAACGGGCGCTTGTCCACCGGGAGCGTGAGAATCAGATCGTCAATGTGCCGGACGGTTTCCCGCATGCTGATCTGAAGCTCCTTGAATCCCGCCGGTTTTTTTTCCGCGTCAGGGACGGCGGCTTCGAGTGCCGTAACGGTTTCCCGGATTTCATCGCGGTACTTCTCAAGCGTCTGAAGCGAATCCACATCCGCTCCTGACTTCAACTGTTCCCCGGCCTGGGCCACCTGATCGTCGCCGAGCTTTGCCAGCACGCGCGCTTTGCGAACGGGATCAGCCTCATGCTGGTATTGCGCCAGCAGGCCATCCAGCCGGTCCTGCGCCCGGAGCGGAGCTGGGAGAGCCAGCGCGGCAACTCCTCCCAGGCAAACTGCTGCCACGGCCATCCCCCATCGTGAAAAGGACAGGGGGAAAGGCGCTCCATCATTTCTTTTTCGTGGACTTCCCCAGCTCACCTTGCAGGGTAAGGATGCGATGGCGCGCCTGAAAATCTTCCGTGTCATGCTGCCCGTTGTCCTGGTCGAGAAACCTTTGGTACGCCTCGATGGCCGCGGCCTTCTGCGAAAGTTTATCGTAACAGATTGCGCGAACAAACCAGGACCCGGGCTTGGGCGGTTCCAGTTTGGCGAGTTGATCCATCGCGCCGAGAGCCGCGGAATAATCTTCATGAAGGAAAAAGGCGTTGGCCAGATCATTCAGCGCATCCGCATTTTGCGGGTCTTGTTTGACCACCTGCCCCAGGATGTTGACGGCCGCAACATAATCGTGTGTTTGGATGTCCACCTGTCCGATCCAGTGGGCCAGCTCCGCGTCCTGGGGAGAGAGCCGGATGGCTTGCGTCAGGGCGTCTCCCGCCTCCTTCCACTTCTTCTGATTCATGTAGATGCCGCTGCGCATTTTCAGGGTGTCCGCCGTCGGCGCCGAGCCCGCATCGGCGAGGTCCAGTTCGGCCAGCGCCTCGTCATAGCGGTCGAGATCGAACAGCGCGGAAGCACGATCGTAATGCGCGCCGCGGTCTCCGGGGTTGAGCTTCAAATATTCACCGAGCGCATCGATTGCGGCCGCAGTCTTTTTTTCCGCGAGCAAAGCATTGGCGAGACCCAGATGAGCGGGAGCGGAATCGCCGCGTTCTGCAACTGCTGCTTGAAACTGCGCTTCCGCGCCAGGATCATCGTTTGTCCGCAGCAGCACGCGCCCCAGCGCGAAGTGAATTTCGTAATCGTTCGGCGCGAGCGCGAGAGCGGAGCGATATTGCTCGACCGCTTCCGGCAATTTCCCGGCATGCTCGAGAGAAAATCCAGCAAGAAATCGCGGGCGGCTTTCCGCAGGCTGGAGCTGGGCGGCATTTTGAAATGCTTCCGCAGCCGCGCCCGGATCGGTGTCCATCAGCACCAGGCCGAGGTTCAAATGCGCCGCTGCCATTTTCGGGTCCAGGGCGATCGCCCGCGAAAATTCCGTTTTCGCGTCCGCAGGCCGCTTGAGTCCTGCGTAGGAATAGCCAAGCTGGAAATGCGCGTAGGGATCATCGGGACGCTGCTCGATGTATTTCTGAAGCGGCTCAAGCGCGGCCGCGAAATCCATTTTGTCCATCGCGTCCCTGGCCTGTTGCAGCAAGGGCGCGAGCGGGTCCTCGGTTTCGCGAGAAGGGGATGGTTTGGTGGGGGCTGCACGCTGCGATTGCCCGCGCGCCGGGATCGCGACTAGGGCCAGCCAGACGGCTATCATCCCCGCGATGTGCCAGCCGGGCTTGCCGTTCGCCGCCGGACTCATTTGGACGATCCCGGCGGCTTGCCCATTTTTTGCGCGGACTGCCCGTTCGCATGACCGTTCGTATTGTTGAGCACGCGCGCGAGAAACTTGCCTGTGAAGGAACGCGAATTGCGCGCGACCTGCTCGGGCGTTCCGGTGGCGACAACTCGGCCGCCGCGATCCCCGCCCTCCGGGCCAAGGTCAATGATCCAGTCCGCCGACTTGATGATGTCAAGATTGTGCTCGATGACGAGAATCGAAGCGCCACCGTCAATCAGCTTGCGAAACGCGGTGAGCAGCTTCTGAATGTCGTCGAAGTGCAGGCCCGTCGTGGGTTCGTCGAAGATGTACAAGACGCCCTCGTTTGCCTGCATGGTCAGATGCGCGGCCAGCTTCAGGCGTTGCGCCTCACCTCCGGAGAGTGTCGTCGCCGATTGCCCCAGGCGCAGGTAGCCCAGTCCGACTTCGTCGAGGACTCGCAGCTTGGTCGTGATTTTCGGGACTCCCGCAAAAAACACCAGGGCTTCGCGGACCGTGAGGTTGAGCACCTCATGCACGTTCTTCTCGCGGTAGCGGACTTCGAGCACGCCACTCTTGAATCGCGTGCCGCGGCACTCCTCGCAGACCAGTTCGACGTCGGCGAGAAACTGCATTTCCACCGTGACCGTGCCCTCGCCCTGGCAGGCCTCGCAGCGCCCGCCGGGAATATTGAACGAAAAATGCCCTGCGGAGTAGCCGCGCTTTTTCGCCTCCGGAGTGGCCGCGAAGAGTTCGCGGATGGCATCAAACGCTTTCAGGTACGTCGAAGGATTTGACCGCGGCGTGCGCCCGATTGGCGATTGATCCACCAGGACGACGCTTTGAAGCTGGTTGTCGCCTTCGATCCGGTCGCACAGTTCCTTGAACGTCTGGCCGGCGCGGCGCGCTTCGAGCGCCTTGTAAATCACGTGGTGCACCAGCGTGGATTTTCCCGATCCGGAAACGCCGGTGACCGCGACGAGCATCCGCAGCGGAATCATTAGATCGATGTTCTGCAGATTGTGCGCCCGCGCGCCGTAAATCCGCAAAAATCGGCCGCCCGGCTTGCGCCGCGCCTGCGGCACGGGGATGCGCAATTCTCCGGTGAGATATCGCGCGGTCAGCGATTCGCGGCTTTTCGTCAACTCGCTTTCCGGGCCGGCGAAGAGCACGTGCCCGCCATGCTCCCCGGCTCCGGGTCCCAGATCGATCACATAATCCGCGGCGGTAATTGTGTCGGGGTCATGCTCGACCACCAGGATCGTGTTCCCGAGGTCGCGCAGGCTCTTCAGTATTTCAATCAGGCGATGCGTGTCGCGCGGGTGAAGACCGATCGAAGGTTCATCGAGCACGTAGAGCGCGCCGACCAGATGCGAACCCAGCGAAGTCGCCAATTGAATGCGCTGCGCCTCGCCGCCCGAAAGCGTGGACGCGAGGCGATCGAGCGACAGGTATTCCAGGCCGACCTCATCGAGGAACAAAAGGCGCTGCCGGATTTCCTCGAGAATCTTGTCGGCGATCGCCGCCTGCTCGACGCTCAATTCCAGGTGGCCCATAAACTCGCGGGCCTGCGCCACGGTCATCGCGCAAACTTCCGTGATGGATTTTCCAGAAACGCGAACCGCGCGCGCCTCGGCTCGCAGCCGCGCCCCGTGGCAATCCGGGCAGATCGCGTAGCCGCGATAGCGGCTCAAAAATACCCGCACGTGGAGCTTGTATTTCTTGCGTTCCAGCCACGCGAAGAAACCGTTCACTCCCACGTAATCGGATTTCGGTTCGCCGTCGATGACCATGTTCTGCTGCGCGGTGGTGAGATTGCGGAACGGAACATCGAGCGGAATATTATTCGCGCGCGCGAATTTCTTCATTTCGATCACCAGCGCACGGTAGCGGGGCTTGGTCCACGGCTGGATCGCGCCCTCATTAAGCGACAACGCGCGGTCGGGAATCACCAGTTTGATGTCGAAATCTACAGTATTCCCGAAACCCTGGCAGCGCGGGCATGCACCGTACGGACTGTTGAACGAAAACAGCCGCGGCTCCGGTTCCTGATACACGGCGCCGCACGTCTTGCACTCGAACCGCTCATTGAAGACCATGCGTTCCGCGGGGCCATTCTCTTCCGCAGGCACGAACTGGAGAATCGCCTCGCCGCGCCCCTCGCGATAGCAGATCTCCACCGAATCAATCAGGCGTGATCGCATGTCGGGCCCGATCGCCAGGCGATCCACGACAACGTAAACCGGCTGCGAGAAATCAATATCGAGCAGCGATTCGGGAGAAGAAAATTCATGGACGTGGGCCGCCTGAAAAAGCCGCTGAAAACCGCGCCGCTGCAGCGCGCCCAGCGCCTCTCGCACAGCCTCGGGAGAAACCTTCGCCGCCTTTTTCGCCGCGCTCTTGCGTCCCGGTGCCGGGGCGGGCGCGGCAATCTCCAGCGTGTACAGCACGTAAAAGCGCCGCCCCTCCGGCAGGGCCAGCACGCGCGCGGCGATTTCATCCATCGTGTCCTTGCGGACTTCGTTGCCGCAATTCGTGCAGAACGTGCGCCCGGCGCGCGCGTAAAGGAGGCGCAGGTAATCGTAAATTTCCGTGGCCGTCGCGACCGTCGAACGCGGATTGCGAGTCGAGTTTTTCTGCTTGATCGCGATGGCCGGGGCGATGCCGGTGATTTCGTCCACGTCCGGCTTCTCGATGCGCTCCAGAAACTGCCGCGCGTAAGCCGAAAGCGATTCGATGTAGCGGCGCTGCCCCTCGGCGTAAATCGTGTCAAACGCCAGGCTGGATTTGCCCGACCCCGATACTCCCGTCACCACCGTGATTGCATTGTGCGGAATGTCGAGGCTGATGTTCTTCAGGTTGTGGACGCGCGCGCCCTGCACGTGAATAAATTCCTGCTCCGTCCCGCCTGCCTGCCCGTCCGGCAGGCGGGACGGACGGGCAGGCACACCCGTCACCGGACCAGCCAATGCCTGCCCCACCGCTTCGTTTTCCCTTCCAGCCACGCGAACCTGCCCTCAGGAGCCTCAGCGGCCACTGTCTAAACTTTCGATTATACGTGGTTGCGGCGAGGTGAGCAATTAGGCGGATTGAGGTTTTAGGAGTAGAGGCCACACTCCGCCCCGTTTCTCAGGATGTGAAAATCAGCCTCAAAAATCTAAGTCAATAATTGGGGTGCCTATATTGCGTTAAGCTCTTTATCTGGGATTCTTACTCCCGGCGCACAGCAAGTGTGTCGTTCGCAGTTTCATGCAATTCCCAGATCATGGAGGCAAGAATGCCCGCACGGAACAAGGAACTGCACCGCACAGAACGAATCGGCTGGCTACGAGCGACGGTACTCGGCGCAAACGACGGCATCCTTTCAACATCGAGTCTGGTGCTCGGTGTAGCAGCTGCGCATGGGACTCACAGCAACGTCTTGGTCGCAGGTATCGCTGGCCTGGTGGCTGGAGCTATGTCGATGGCTGCCGGTGAGTACGTGTCTGTCCATTCACAGGCAGACACCGAACAGGCCGACCTCGACATTGAGCGCACGGAACTCAAAACAGACGATGAGGGCGAGCACAAGGAACTGGCGGCGATCTACGTTGCTCGTGGGCTCGATCCTTTGCTCGCGAAACAGGTCGCCCAACAGCTAATGGCCCGTGACGCGCTAGGCGCACACGCCCGCGATGAACTCGGCATCTCTAAGACTCTCCGTGCGCGCCCGATTCAGGCTGCGTTGGCGTCGGCTGGCAGCTTCGCTGTTGGAGCAGGCATGCCTCTCTTGGTTACCGCCTTAGCTCCGCAGGCGGCCCTGATCCCATTTGTTTCTGGAACCTCGCTTGTGTTCCTCGCGCTTCTCGGCGGCCTGGCTGCACATGCGGGTGGTGCGGCGGTGCCGATGGGCGCAATGCGTGTCACTTTCTGGGGTGCACTGGCAATGGCGGTGACCGCAGGCGTTGGGGGCGTTGTTTGGCACAATCGTGTGAAGAGAAGCCAATCGTGAATTGGTCCTGCTTCATTGACCAACGTTAACGCTTCACGAACTCAATTCGCTTGGCCGGATACCCGAAACTCGGTGCGTCCCCAGTTCAATACAACGCATATTAAGTCAATACTCGCTATGGATTATGACAACAGGAATGGTATGGTTTACGTCCCTTGACGGAGGCCAAGTCCAGTTATCGGAATTTGGATCTTTGTCCGGGCCGCACTCCGAGAACCCCGACTTATCGGGATGTGACCATGGCTTCTCATCTGGAGAATTTCCAATTTCCGGCGAGAACGTTTTATCTGGGATTAGCAACATCGGGGAATGCATCTTCGCTGTTCAACGTTTCTTCCCTTCGCAAACCCGATGCAAACAGGTTGCATGGCCGTTGTGCTTGGCGATCACCGGCAGCGCTTTGACAAGGTGATATCTTCTTACTTCTTATTCGGGGAGCTGTTGACGGCGCGGCACACACTCTTCACGACGCTATCGAGAAACGGGCTCGAGGCGCGAAGGGAAATGTTACCTTCGTGATCGAAAAGCGTGAAATCGAAGCCGCCTTCCTCGACGCCCTTTTCATTGGTCCTCTTGCGGGCTTTGAGCGTGAAGTCGCTCTTGCTTTCATCATCCGCGATGCTGACGTTCGGGCATTCCTTTTGCAAGGCCTGCAGAATATCTTTACTTGAGACATTCGATTCCTTCGTTATGGCGATGCTCCGGGGAGAGTTCTGAACGCCAATCAAAATAGCGGAAAATAAGGCCAGAAACGCGAATGACTTCAACATCTGATTCTTTCCTCCCGGAGAATTATGCATTCACGAAGAAACTTTGACGCCCCGTCTTGGCGCTCATTGACATCAGCGCGACGCACTGCGGGTGACAGCAGCTCTCAAATCATATCATTCGTTTCACAACGCAAACACAGGCTGAAGAAAAGCATTCCTGCGCGTGAATGAATTTCCTGCTGCGGGCCGCCTGCCTGCCCGTCCGGCAGGCGGGCCGGACGGGCAGGCACACCCGTCCGGGGGCCAGCTACCGGCCGCCCCATCGCTTCGTTTTCTCTTCCGGGCACGCGAATCCGTCCCTAGGAGTCTTAGCTGCGCCAGTAAAAACTTTTCATCATACGTGGTTGCGACAAAGCAGGAAATCAGGCGATTTTGGAAATGGTGGGTCACTCATCGAGGATCCAGTCGCAAGAACTTGGCTTGCCGGGCCTATGAGCGTACTCTTCCATGACTGGGATGAATCAGCCATGAACGCCAACTCTCGCCGCCAGACGTGGAAGATTCTGTTAGCTTTCGCAATTATCTATTTTGTGTGGGGATCCACATTCCTAGCGATCCGTATTGGCGTTCGCGAAGTCCCGCCATTTCTCCTAGCGGGAATGCGTTTCCTGGTTGCGGGACTCGTTCTGTGTGGTTGGATGATCGCTCGGGGCGAGCGCTCACCGAGCGTCCGCCAATGGGTGTCTGTAACTTTGATCGCTTTCTTGATCTTCGTCCTCGATTACGGACTATTGTTCTGGGCCGAGCAGCGTGTGCCTTCGGGCATTGCCGCCGTTATGATGGCCACGATTCCGGTTTTCATGGCCCTGTCGGAAATCATTTTCCTGCGAACTCAGAAGGCCACCATTCGTTTGGCATTGGCGCTGTTGATCGGCATTGGAGGCGTGTCAGTGCTGATGAGCCGGTCTTTGAGTCTCGGCGGGGTCCCCATTGATAGCCGGGGCGCCATAGCTCTGATTATTGCATCCGTGAATTGGTCGTTGGGATCCGCGCTTATGCGTAAGCTGCCGCTTCCGCATTCAAAGGTCATGAGCTCGGGGGCGCAAATGCTCGCCGGGGGCGTGTTGTTGATTCTCACGGCTGCCGCGCTGGGAGAATTTCGTAATTTTAGTCCGAGCGTTGTTTCGCGGGAAGCCTGGCTTTCATTGGTCTATCTGATTGTCGCGGGATCCATTGTTGGTTTCACTGCCTACGTGTGGCTCCTCCATCATGAATCGCCTACAAAGGTTGGCACCTACGCATACGTGAATCCGGTGGTGGCCGTACTGCTTGGGTATTTCCTGGGCGGCGAAACGCTGGGTGTACGAACAATTCTGGGAACTCTGCTCGTTTTGATCAGCGTGGTCGTGATTACCTCGACGCGAGCGAAGAAGGCCGTAGCAGTACCGTTAGTTGAGGATACTGTCTGACTCCTGATAAGTTCTGCTGTCGGGGACAGGGTCCGACTCCCGGGAAATTACAGCTAATTTCCTGATGCTGATGTTCCGCCGGCCTTCGTCAAATAGAAGTAACCCACTTTGTTATTCGGATTTGTCCCGTACCACATCCGCCCCTGCGCGTCGCGGAAGAATTCGCGCATGGAGAGTTCCGGGTGGGGGAATGGATACTCGGTCACCTTTCCGGTTTTTACTTCGAGGCGGCCGATTGTGTCCTGGCGATGTGAGTCGTACCAGAGATTACCGTCCGCATCAAAGCCGAGCGCATACGGCGTGGGATCCGGGCCGGGCAAAACGTATTCTTTGAAGGTCTGAGTTTTGGGGTCAAACCGGGCCATCTTGCCTGCGTTAAACTCGCCGATCCAAATCATGCCGTCCGGTGCAATCTCCATTCGACGCGGATAGGAATTCGCAGTGGGCATGGTCCACTCCGTGACCTTCATTGTTTTTCCGTCCACTTTGCCGATCTTGTTTTTATTTTGAGCCGTAAACCAGACGTCGCCGTTCTTGTCCGGCTTGACGTCGTAAGTGCGGGGCTCTTCGTCAATGTGGGTGAATTTTTTGGTTTCCGGATCAAATTTGGTCAGAGGAACGCCGCTCGACCACGCGTTGCCGCTCGGATCGAGTCGAACCGTGTGCTTTTCTCCGCCCTCTTCGGTTCCTTCTTTTCCCGGCGGATACGGATCCTGGAACTCGGTAATTTTCTGAGTCACGGGATCCCAACGTCCAAGCCTGTTGGAGCCCTGCTCGGTGAGCCACACCGAACCGTCCACGGCGGGAACAGCGGAATGAATCCCGGCGGTCCCTTGAAAAGGTGTGGGGAAATCCGTCATCTCACCTGTATTCGGGTTGAGCCTCGTGATTTTGTCGGCGACGCCAAAATTCGGGATCCACAGATTGCCGTCCTTGTCGGGAGCCGCGCTAAACGGCATGCGGCTCGGTCCGGGCATCTCATATTCGACGTACACGATGTTCATGGCATCGCTGCTGAATTGCGTCACCGTGGATTTGTACTCCGGCATGTCGGCGGGCGACTTCGGCAGCACGGAATCGGGACCCCACAATTTTGTCAGGTAGTCTTCGATTTCACTCGCCTCCTGATCGGTGAGGTGATACAGGCTGTAGTGCATGGCGGTGCGCATGTATTCCACGCGGTCCTTCCAGCCGTCCGCATCCCGCCGCACGGCGGCCATGCGGCTCTGGAATCCGTGGCAGATGGAGCAATTATCTACGATCAGATCTTTCCCTTTTCCAGGAGGGAAAAGTTGTTTCCCCTGCGCCTGTGAAATGTCGCTCCATTTCACCGTGCCCTTCTGCAGCGCGAAGTCGAACGCGGCGTTCTGGTCCGCCGCGAGGCTCACGCCGGTGCGAGGATCGGCGCTGAAGCCAACCGCCCGAATCGTCAACCGGTAATCCCCGGCGGGTAGCTTCTCAATGCGGTAATGTCCCTGGCTGTCGGAGAGCACGTTCACCGTGATCTTGGTTTTCGTGTTCTGTGCCTGAACGAATGCGCCCTGAAACGGGGCGCCATCCACGCCCTTCACGCTTCCGGTGACGGTCGCGCCATGGCAGACGGAACTGAGTAAAACAATCGCGATCACGAGCGCAATCAGTCTGAGTTGTTGCCGCATGATTTCTCCTCGTTAGATGATCAGTACGCCTACAGTAGAACCGCTGCCCGCTCGGGTCAAGGTCCATGATTGGTTTGCGTCACACGCCGCAGGAGTTCGTGGTCTTGGAATGGCCTCTCTAGTATAATGTTTGTCGTAGACATGGCTGGCAGAGCCAAGGGATGGGCCTGCCTGGATGGTTTCGGACCCATGTGCGGGCTGCATCTGGCGCCCGCGAGATTTTTGGCAGGGCGGCAAACCCATTAGGGTGATGGCCTTGTCCATTCCGGGTGGATAATTTTATGATCAAATCAGGCGCGCAAATCATGTGGGAATGTCTGGAACAACAGGGCGTTACCACTGTATTTGGCTATCCCGGTGGCGCGATCCTCCCGGCCTACGACGCCCTGAAGTACAGCAATATTCATCACGTCCTGGTGCGCCACGAACAGGGCGCCACGCACATGGCCGACGGCTACGCGCGGGCTTCGGGCCGCGTGGGTGTTGCGGTTGCGACCTCTGGCCCAGGGGCCACAAACATGGTCACCGGAATCGCCACGGCGATGCTGGATTCCTCGCCCATCGTCTGCATCACCGGGCAGGTTGGCAGCAAGCTCATCGGCTCCGACGCGTTTCAGGAGACGGACATTACCGGTGTCACTCTGCCCATCACCAAGCATAACTATCTTGTGACTCACGCCGATCAGGTCGCGCGAACGATCAGCGAGGCATTTTATGTGGCGAGCTCCGGGCGCCCCGGACCCGTGCTGGTGGACATCACCAAGGACGCCCAGCAATCCACGTGCGATTTCGACGGCAAACCAATCGCGCCGCAGCTGCCGGGGTACAGGCCGGACCTGTCTCCTACGCCCACGGAATACAAAGAAGCGCTGGAAATGATTCACAGTTCCAAGCGGCCCGTGATTCTTGCCGGGCACGGCATCATCCTTTCGGGAGCGATGCAGGAAGTGCGCGCCTTTGCCGAGCGCAACCAGATCCCTGTGGGATTGACGCTGCTTGGTCTGGGGGGCTTCCCCGCGTCCCATCCGCTGAGTCTTGGCATGATGGGCATGCATGGCGAGGCCTGGCTGAATACGACGATTCAGGAAGCTGATCTGCTCATCGCTTTCGGTATGCGGTTCGACGACCGCGTTACCGGCAACCTGAAGACGTATGCTCCCAACGCGAAGAAAATTCACATCGAAATCGATCGCGCGGAGATCAACAAGAACGTGAAAGTGGACGCTCCCCTGGTCGGCGATTTGCGCTCCGTTCTTCGCGAGATGCTGCCGAAGCTGAAATCACAGGACCGCCACGAATGGCTCGCCTATATCGAGCGTTTAAAGGGCGATTCTTCGGTGCGCGATATTCAGAATCTGCCCGACAACGGGCATCTCTACGCCGCGCACGTGATCAACGATATCTGGCGGGAGACACGCGACACCGACACGGTGATCGTCACCGACGTGGGACAGCACCAGATGTGGGAAGCGCAGTATTACAAGCACGAAAAGCCGCGCACCCTGATTACCTCCGGCGGCCTCGGCACGATGGGATTCGCTCTTCCCGCCGCGATCGGAGTGAAGGCCGCGCGCCCCGAGGCCGATGTGTGGGCCATCGTCGGCGACGGCGGTTTTCAGATGACCATGTGCGAACTGGCGACGGTCGTCCAGGAAAATTTGAAAGTGAATATCGCCATCATCAACAACGGATACCTGGGCATGGTGCGGCAGTGGCAGGAAGTTTTCTACGACCGTAACTATGAAGCCACCCCGCTGCTCAGTCCGAATTTCGTAAAGCTGGCCGACGCATACGGCATTCGCGCCGTGGCCGTGACGCAGAGGTCCCAGGTGGTGTCCACCGTCGAGATGACGCACAACCACAAAGGCCCCGTCCTCATTGATTTCCAGGTCGAACAGGAAGACTCGGTCTACCCGATGGTCGCGCCGGGCGCCGCTTTGCACGACATGATCCGCCGGCCCAATCCGATTGTCGAGACCGCGACGGACGCGTGAGAAATTTATGCTGAATACATTCGTGGTCTACGTCGAAAACAAGCCCGGAGTGCTGACGCGCGTCGCGTCCCTCTTCCGCCGCCGCGCGTTTAACATCGACTCCCTGACTGTGGGCCGCACGGAAAAGCCGGAAGTTTCGCGCATGACGATCGTTGTGGATGCCGACCACGATCAGGCCCTGCGCGTTGAAGCGAATCTTTATAAACTGGTAAACGTCCTCTACGTCGAAAACATCACCGGCAAGTCAGCGATTTCCCGCGACCTGGCGATGATCAAAGTCACCGCGACGCACGGCGCGCGGTCCCACGTCCTCGAACTCGCCAATGTGTTTCGCGCGCGCGTGGTGGATGTCGGCCCCGAATCGCTGACAATCGAAATTACCGGCCCCGAAGCCAAAATCGACGGCTTGCTGGAAGTTCTGCGGCCCTACGGGATTCTCGAAATGGTCCGCACCGGCGTCGTGGCAATGCGGCGCGGCGCAAAATCCGAAGGTGCAATCGCTTCCGTTCCCTCGGAGAATGGCGCCGAACCCGCCGCGCCTGACGATACGATTTCCTATTCGGTGTGATCGTATGTTTTAGTAGGACAGGCTTCAGCCTGTCTGCCTTTTTTGGGTATCATTGAAAGAATAACTGACAGGCTGAAGAGTTTGTGTGGCAACTCTTCGCCAGTGCGAATTCTATCTAGCGGGGGGGGGGCGGTGTTCTTGCTGGTCCTCCGCAAGGTTGAACCCTCTGGATGATGTCTCGCTTCTCAG
>Ga0182024_10009103_pt1 | contig 20664 bp, 12 predicted proteins | sample P32metaG_FD_120480 | JGI IMG/M metagenome (GOLD analysis project Ga0182024, IMG submission 120480) | Permafrost microbial communities from Stordalen Mire, Sweden - P3-2 metaG (Illumina Assembly) | ecosystem: Environmental > Terrestrial > Soil > Wetlands > Permafrost | place: Sweden: Stordalen... | reverse complement strand
GTTGTACTCGGCTCGACTGAGTTGATTCTCGCAGAGGACTTGCCGGATTCAATCTTGGAAGAAACCGCCGCTTCCGGGGAGCCCGTGAGCGCGCTGCATGATGGTATCCGCGATGCGAAGAAGGTGCTGATCGAGCGCGCCATCGAGCAGGCGAACGGAAACTACACCGACGCTGCGAAAATCCTGGGAGTGCATCCCAACCATTTATTTCGACTGATTCGTACGCTCAACCTGAAGCCGAAGCGGCAGCGGCAAGGGTAGGGAAGTTGTCTCGAACAGGGCCCGAAGAACACAATCAAAATCTTGGCTCGAAGCCTACATGGAGGTGTAACGGATGTTCAAATCCATCGCGGTCGTCATCAGCTGTTACGTGCTTTCGGTTGTTCTTGTGCTAGCAACGGACCCGTTGCTCTCGCGGTTGTTCCCGGGCGATTACGTCCGAGGGCGGGTCCCCTCCGATACCGTTCTCATGGCGAGCACGGCGTTCTTTGTCGTGATCTCGATCCTATGTGCCTGGCTCTGCGCGCGCTTTGCTCCGAGCCGCGCCTCGCACCACGTGCTCTGGTTCTTCATCATTGGAGAGGTGATGGGCATCATCTCGACAATCCCCAATTGGGGGAAGGGCTGGCCCCACTGGTACTGGTTGTCCTGGTTGTTGACTTGGCCGGTGAGCTGCTGGAGCGGCCTGCTGCTCACCGGGCGCAGGGCTGAAGCTCAATCCCCGTGAGTTCTGGTTCATCGTCGGAACGCAATCTTTACTTGAGGCCCCGCACCAGAAACAGATTGGCAAGGTCGCGCTGGAAAGTGGTGGCGCAGGCCTTTCCATCAGCCGATAAAGCCAATGGCCCGAGGAACTGAGCTCCTGGTTCAGGAACCTTCACGACCAGCCAAGGTTCTTTGCGACGTGTGGTCACATCGAGACGCCTGATCTTGATGCTTGTGGGCTCGCGCTGTTGCAGAAACAGGTATCGCCCGTCGCCGCTCCAGCGCACGACACTTTCACCCTGCAAGTCAGCGATGGTTTTGGAATCCCCGCCGCCAACCGGAGAGAGCAGCAGCTTGTGCGGGTCCACGGTGATGAACCACCTGCCGTCGGGCGAAACCCGCGTACCCCGCGTTCCTTCAGGCGTGAGGGGAATCGATTTGTTCGTTTCCAGGTCGTACATCCAGGTGCGGGTCGGGTGACCGGTTTCATTGCCCGTGAACAGAATGTGCTTGTTGTCGGGGAACCACTCCACGCCGTCGAAGTGCATGCCTTCGATCTTTGGGAACCGGGATTCTCCGGGGCCGGTGGGAAGCAACATCAGGCTCGATGTCCCCGCCTCATGGTGGATGCAGGCCACCCACTTCCCATCGGGCGAAAGCGAAGGCCGGTTGCCGGAGCCCAGCTGTATCGCGGGAGAACCGTCCGTCTTCCTCAAATAGATCGCGGAGTTGCGCCCCTGGCCACTGGAGAGCTCGACGAAGACAATGGATTGGGCGTCGCCGGAGAGGTCATACATCAGAGAAGAATCGAGCCACGCCAGATCGCGTTGTGCGCCGCCGTTCGGTGGCAAATAGTGGATACCCAGACGGGAGTTCACCGTGGTCAGCAGGACGCGGCCATCGCGGGCTACATCCTGCATCACGATCATCCCGCCCGTTTGAGAAACCAGCCGCTGCGCGCCAGAGAGAGTCACGGCGTAGAGTGCTGGATCGCCGCCCGGCTGGCCCCCAGAGAACCAGACTTCGCGATTGTCGGGGGACCAGTTCAAGGCGCCGATCGAGCGCCATCCACGGGAAAGAACTTGCCGGGGATGGTTTGGGCCGACTACGCACAGGGCGTAATCGCCCACTTCGACATCGAAATCGAAGAACGCAACCAGCTTGCCATCCGTCGAAACGCGCGGCATCATGGGCGGTCGCCTTTCCGTTTCGTACAACACCGTCCCGATGGGATACTCCAGACGGAATTTTCCGCCCAAAGCGCGCACTACGGCGAGCGATTCTCCGTCTGGCCCCCAATCCGCGCCACTCACGCCTTCCAGCACCTCGCGGGGCGCGCCACCTCCGAAGGGAACGCGTGCGAGAGTACCGACGTCCTCTCCGCCTAACAGAATCGCCATCTCTCCGCTGGGTGAGATCGCGAGTACTCGCGCACTGGGGAGCGCCAACGGCTGCGCTTCGCGATTCCCGGGCTGCGCCGAAAATAATGTGGAAGGGGCGCCATCCCACTCGGCGCTATAGACAACCGTGTCACCCGGAGCGAACTTCGCGGAGGTGACATCCCCACGCCGAAACGTCAATCGCCGATAGGAAGGCGGCTCGGGAGGCGGACTGTATCTCCGCTCATACGAGATGCGCAACCCGAGCCCGAGCAAGATTCCAGCCAGCAACCCTGCGCCGATCCAGAGCCGGACATGAGATGTGTTACGAGGACGTGGACCTGGCGCCGGGCTCGCGAGTGCGAAGTTGCTGAAATCCATTTCTTCCCGCAACTCTTCCAGCGCCACTTTCACGTCGGCCATGGTTTGCCAGCGCCGTTCGGGATCTTTCTTCAGACACCGGCTGATGATGCGGTCTAGCTCCGGCGGAACATCCGCTACAGCTTGCGAGGCCGGTTGGGGATCTTTGTAGAGCACCGCCGACAGTGACGACAGCTTGGACCCGCCCGCGAAGGCGCGTTGGCCCGTCGCCATTTCATAGAGCACCGAGCCGAACGAAAAAACATCGGAGCGGGTGTCGACCTTTTTGCCGTCGGCCTGCTCGGGCGACATGTAGGCAACGGTTCCGAGGATGGTGCCCTCCTCGGTGAGGGGCGAGCCCTCGCCGTGCAGAGTTTCGGCATAGGCGTCGGCGCCCGCTGGTTCGCTGAGCTTGGCTAAACCGAAATCCAGGATCTTGACCACGCCCTGCGGAGTGACGATCACGTTCGACGGCTTAAGGTCGCGATGCACGATTCCCGCCGCGTGCGCCGCGGCCAGCGCGTCCGCGATCTGGACGGCATACTTCAATACATCCCGAATTCGGAGCCCCTTGCGCCCAATCAGGTGATCGAGCGTATCTCCCGCCACGTACTCCATGGCGATGTATTGGATCGGCTTTCCGTCGACTTCCTGCGTGTCGATGTCGTAGATCGTGACGATGTTCGGATGGTTGAGAGAGGACGCTGCCTTGGCTTCCTGCACGAAGCGTCGCTCGCGGTCCGCGTTGAGAGCCGCGGTGGAGAGAATCTTGATGGCGGCAGTTCGGCCGAGACGAGAATCCACCGCCTTGTAAACCACACCCATACCACCGGCTCCGAGCTTGGACTCGATGCGGTACGAGCGAAGTGATTTGCCGATCATGCGCGTAGCCCTGGAAAACTGTGGTCGCAACTTGCGGCACGAAATCTGGTGATTCGCGGCCGCAACAAATCAAAAATCTCAAATGAAGGCCGTCACAAGACGACAAAGAAAGAACTCAAGAGAAGCAGGTGCGGACGACGATATGCTCATGCTTGCTGAGCTTGTGTGACAGCAATTCTACCGCAGAAGGGAGGTGTATCGCTCTTTCTGTGCGGGGCAAATCCTTCAATTTTGCCGAGCGACCCGATAGCAGATCGGTTTTGCTTTTTCGTGGCCAGCGTCCCCTTCATTCTATCCTTACGCCGGTGTGCCCACGGGTCATGTGTTTGCAACATTAGACAACTGGTTGATGTCACCCTTATTGATTGAGTCTTGACATCAGCGCTGTGACAAATAGAATGGCTGGCACTTCCAAGTCATCGAGGAAAATGCCATGAAGACCTGCTACGCGCTGTGGGTGGTCTTGCTGACGATTTTTGTTTCTTCTGCACTCGCTCAAACAGGAACCAGTTCGGTGCGCGGCATCGTACTCGACAGATCAGGCGCAGCGGTAGCGGGTGCGAAAGTGACCGTCTCCAACAACGGCCAGGCACTGCAACGCGAAACACAGACCGACGATTCGGGCGAATATCGATTTCTGGCCCTGCCCCCGGGATCCTATACTCTGAGTGTAGAAAAGGCCGGGTTCCGCAAGTTCCAGCAGACCGGCCTCGCTCTTCTGGTGAACGTTGCCGTGACCAGCAACGTGAAGATGGATGTAGGAAGCACCTCGGAAAAGGTGGAGGTTTCGGCGCAGTCTGAAACCGTGAATACCACCGACGCCTCTCTTGGAAATGCCTTCAGCGAAGTGCAGGTAAAAGAGCTGCCGCTAGAAAGCCGCAACGTTCCCGACCTGCTCAGCCTGCAAGCGGGAGTGCTGTATACCGGGCACAATCCGGACATTGATGTAGACGTGGATACGCGAAGTGGTGCCGTCAACGGAGCAAGGAGCGACCAGAGTAACGTGACTCTGGACGGCATCTCCGTCAACGACAAGGGGGCCCACGCATTCACATCCGTGCTGCCGGTTACGCTGGACTCGGTGCAGGAATTTCGCGTCACGACCTCGAATTACGGCGCGGATCAAGGCGTTTCGTCCGCGGCTCAGGTTGCGCTGGTTACCAAGAGCGGCACCAACTCGTTTCACGGTTCCGTCTACGAGTACAACCGTAACTCGTATTTCAGCGCCAATGAATACTTCATCAAGGCGTCGCAGATTGATAGCGGATTGCCGAACAAACCTCCGCAATTGAACCGTAATATTTTCGGCGTCTCCGTTGAAGGCCCGATCGTCAAAGACCGCTTTTATTTCTTCTTGAATTTTGAAGGCTATCGCGATGCCGAAGCCATCAGCGCGGAGCGAACAATCCCGACGGCAGCGTTGCGCAACGGCGTGATGCAGTACTACTGCCTGAATGGGGACACAAGCCAATGCCCGGGCACTCCGGTGACGGTCAACGGCGTCACCTACACGCCTCCGGCAGGATACATGGCCCTTACTCCCGCGCAGATTACCGCGATGGACAGCCACAGCCTTGCTCCGCAACCTGGCCCTAATCCGATTGTGATGCAGTACATGTCGAGCTATCCGCTGCCCAACGATTTCACCGTGGGCGACGGGGTTAATACCGCGGGATACCGTTTCCGGGCGGCTACTCACACCAAGAAGAACTGGTACATTGCCAAACTGGATTACAACCTGACGGCCAATGGGCAGCACCGGCTGTCTCTCACTGGCGCGTTGGCCAACGAAAATGCAGCGGGTGCGCCGTTCCTGCCCGGCACACCTCCGGAGACGACCACAGTAAACTTCAACAAAGGCCTGATCGCCAGCTACTCCGCGGTCTTCTCGCCGACATTGCTGAACAATTTCCGTTACGGCTTCGTGCGGGAAAGTCTGGGAAACCTGGGAGACTCGAACGTACCTTGGAATTATCTGAACTTCGACCAGGGCATCACGCGCTCCTCTTCATTCCAGCGCCCGATCAACAACTTCACGGACGACCTATCCTGGGTACACGGGAAACATACGTGGCAGTTTGGCGTTCAGTTGGCGTTTCTGCGCAACCCGGAAAGCAATCTGAACAATTCTTTCAGCGCCGGCTTCGCCAATCAGGACTGGATGCTGAACTCCGGCATATCGCAACCTACTAACAGCGATCCGCTCAATCCGCTAAACAACGGTTATCCGGAAGTCGACTCTTCTTTCGTCAGCAACTACGACAGCTCCATGACCAGTTTGCTCGGCATGATCACACTGGGAAACGCGGTCTATAACTACAACCGCAGCGGCGGGACTCTGGCGCCCGGCGCCCCGGTGACACGCCGTTTCGCCGAAGACTCTTACGAGATGTATGCCCAGGACACATGGAAGGTGAAGCCGAATCTCACGTTGACTCTCGGCCTGAGATACTCTCTGTTCTCTCCTCCATGGGAAACGAACGGGCTGCAAGTGGGCACGAACATCAATCTCGGGAACTGGTTCAACGCCCGAGGCGCGGGCATGCTGCAGGGTATCCCGTCCAATGCTCAGCCGCTGATTTCATACAATTGGGCCGGCCCGGCAAACGGCAAGCCCGGCTATTACGGCTGGGACCACAAGGACTTTGGCCCTAAAGTCGCCTTCGCATGGTCCCCGAATTTTTCCGGCGGATGGCTGGAGAAATTATTCGGCCCCACCGGCACCAGCAGCATTCGCGGCGGATTCGGAATGGTGTACGACCGTGCTGGCGAAAGCTTGGTCGACACGTTCGACCAGAATGGATCTTTCGGTTTATCCACGCAGCTGAACAATCCGTCGGACTTTGAAACTTCCGTCACGGCGCCACGACTGACGAGCTTGAACGCAATTCCGCAGTCTGACTATGTGAATGTTCCAATTCTGGAGCCCGCACCGGCGGGCGGCTTCCCGCAACAATATCCAGTCGGGTTGGGTGCGATTACCTGGGGGATCGACCCAAATCTGAAGACGCCATATTCCTACACGTTGGACTTTGCCGTGAGCCGCCAACTGAAGTCGAATTTCACTTTGGATCTGGCCTATGTGGGACGGATGTCGCATCGCCTGCTGGCGCAGGACGATCTGGCCATGCCGCTCGACATCGTGGATAAGCAGTCAGGGCTGGATTACTTTACGGCGGAAAGAGGGCTCGCCCAGGTTTTCCGTCCGCAGTTGTTGGCTGGAGTCTCGAATCCCACACAATCGTTTAATCCGAGCCAGGTTTCAGCCAAAGTCCAGCAGTTCTGGACCAATCAGATCCAACCGCTGGTTCCTGGTGGCGCGTATCCTCTCACCGGTTGCACCGGCGGCGCGAACCTAACTACGCAGAATCCAGTGATCTTCGCCTTCGACACGTTCTGCGCCACCGCCTTCAACGACTCTCTGGCGCTCTACAACCTGGATTACAACGGCTTCCCCGATGCCAACATTCCCGGCCAGACATACTACACATCGGGTGGACAGTATTCCTATTACGCGCAGCAATTCAGTTCGCTCTACGCGTGGCGTTCGATGGCTTGGTCAAACTACAACGCTCTGCAGGCGACCTTGCGCCATGCCATGTCGCATGGCGTGCAGTTCGATCTGAACTACACGTATTCCAAGGCGATTGATATCTCCTCGGATGCAGAACGTGTGGGGCCGGCCAGCAGCGGCAGCCTGCTTGGGTTGAATAACAACATCATCAACGCTTGGAATCCTGCGGCGCAGAAAGGTGTGGCGTCGTTCGACGCGACGCATCAGATTAATTCCAACTGGGTAGTGCAGTTGCCCTTCGGTCGCGGCCGGTTGCTGGGAAAAAATGCTAATCGCGGGCTAGACGCGGTCATTGGCGGATGGCAAGTGACGGGCCTTTTCCGATGGACCAGCGGCTTCCCGGTAACTGTAGATAACGGATTCAGCGCCTTCCCCACGAACTTCGAGATGGAAGGAAACGCCGACAAGGTTGGTCCCGTGAAGACGGGAGTGTATCTGAACACACCCACGCCAACTGCCGGGGTGGTGAATCCTGGTCCTAATATCTTTGCGAACGGTGAATTGGCCATCAATTCTTTTTCTTACGCATGGGCCGGCGAATCGGGTGCGCGCAACCCGATTCGCGGTGACGGCTATTTCGGAATTGACCTCGGACTGGCCAAGCGCTGGATCATGCCTTGGAGCGACAAACAGAGTCTGCAGTTCCGCTGGGAAGCCTTCAACCTCACCAACACTGCGCGTTTCGACGCGCAATCAGCCTTGCTCTCGGACTCGCTGGGATTGGGCAGCGCCAGCACGTTCGGGAATTACTCGGGGTTGCTAAACAATCCTCGCATCATGCAATTCGCGCTCCGGTTCGAGTTCTGAGGAGGGACTACGGAGGGTTGGGCTAACACGCTCGTTTCACTTGGCCGTCCCGATCATCGGAACGTCGACCCAACCGCGCGTGCGATGGCTTCGCATTTCGGCGTCGAGGATCCTCAACTGCCGCAAGCCATCGGTGAACTGCGGATACTCTGGTGTTCCGCCGCTCTCCCCGATGGAAGCATAGAACCGCCGAAAGACTTGCTTGAAAGTGTCGTCGTAGCCCTCACTGTGGCCGCCAGGCAGATCGGCAAATCCGCGCGCCGCAGGCTTCAGCAGAGAGGGATCCTTGACGAAGATCTGGTTGCCGTCGTCGCGGTGACCTGACCAGAGCTCGTCGGGCCGCTCCTGGTCCCACGCTACAGACGATCGAGTGCCATAAATTTCAATGCTGAGGCGGTTCTTGCGCCCGGCGGAGACCTGGCTGGCAGTTACGCAGCCTCGCGTGCGCGCACCCATGCGAAAGATCACAGCTCCGAAGTCTTCCGTATCCACCGGCGTTTCGATGTAGGCTTCTGGGCCCAGCAGCTTATTGGCAAAGGTCTCGACCGAATGCTTCGGCTGCTTTCGTGTTGGGTGGAATGTCTGAAGATCAGCGCAGAGCGACTGTACGCGCAGGCCAGTGACGTGCTCGGCCATATCAAACCAGTGCGACCCGATGTCAGCCATGCAACGTGAAGGACCACCAGCCTTGGTTTCGACGCGCCAGTTCCAGTCTGTGTCGTACAGGAGCCAGTCCTGGGAATAAGTTCCCTGGACGACTAGGATGTCCCCCAAGTCTCCAGCTTCGCGCATGCTGCGCATCTGCTGCACCATTGGGTAGTAGCGCAGGTTGTGACAGACGCAATTCCGCAGACCCTGCTTCGCGCCCAGAGCTACAAGCTCTTCGCCTTCGTCCACGCTGGTGGCCAGCGGCTTCTCGCAGAGCACATGCTTGCCTGCGTTGAGGGCATCCTTCGCCATGGAGAAATGCTGCGCGTTGGGCGTGCAAATGTGGACCGCATCGATGGCTGGATCGCGCAGGATCTCGCGGTAGTCCGTGGTAATCGTGGGGACGGAAAAGCCCGTGCCGAGTCGTCGCGCTGCGTCGGCGCTTCTGCCTGCAATCGCCACCGCTTCGACGGACTCAACCCGCCGCACCGCCTCAAGATGTACGCGGCCCATAAATCCGGTGCCGAAAATCGCTGTTTTGATCTGCTTCATCGTAGTTGTCTTTCCTTCGGAGTCATTCCTTCGCAGTCACTCAACGGCACGTTGGTCGATTCAAAGATCGGCTCAAAGCTCGATTCAAACTAGGTCCACCACGCAGCACCTGCCTTTTCGCGGATCACAATTCCGTTTAGAAAATTGGCCGCCTTGGTCAATCCCTCTTCCGGGGAGAGCAGACTGTCTTCGTGCTCAATGGAGATAACGTAGTCGTAGCCAAACATGCGCAACGTAGAAATGAGTTCGCTCCAAAATTCGACGCCGTGACCGTAGCCGCAGGTACGGAAGATCCAGGCGCGATCTCGCTCTTGCGTATATGGTTTGGTGTCGAGCACACCCGTGCGCGGAAGGTTGGCGGGGTAAAGCTGAGTGTCTTTTGCATGGACATGGAAGATGGCGTCCTGCAACAAGCGCACGGCGGCGATGGGATCGATGTTCTGCCAGAAGAGGTGACTCGGATCGTAGTTGCACCCCACGTTCGGTCCGGCGATCGAGCGCAGCCGCAGCATGGTCTCCGGGTTATACACGACAAACCCCGGGTGCATCTCGACCGCAATCTTCACGCCGTGGTCGGCGGCAAACTTTGCGTGCTCGACCCAATAGGGCGCGACGACTTCGTTCCACTGCCAATCCAGCACCTTGAGGTAGTCGGGCGGCCAGGGGCAAGTGACCCAGTTGGGAGCCGTCGCATTCGGCGAGTCTCCGGGACATCCTGAAAAATCCACCATCATCGGGACTCCCAGCTTTTCGGCCAGCAGAATCGTCTTGCGGCTTACCTCGCGATCCAGCTTCGCGCGATCTTTATCCGGGTGCAACGGGTTGCCGTGACAACTCAACGCGCTGATCTTTGCGCCGTGATCCGCCAGAACTTTCTGGAACTCAGCCAATGCGGCCGGATTTTCGAGCATCGAGAGCTTGCAGTGAGCATCGCCCACGTAGTTTCCCGTGGCCAGTTCGACGGTATCAATATGGAGTGCTGCGAGTTTCCTAAGGACGACCGTCAGCGGCAGTTGCGACAGCAAAGGAGTAAAGACCCCAACGCGCATAATCCTGTTCTCTCCTGAAATTGGCCGGCATCATTCTATCGCAGACGCCTTATGTTACCTTTTAGGTCGACTGGACTGGGCTTTCATGCCCAGACGGTCGCGCGAAACGAATTCGTTGGAGGGAGATCGCTTGCGTCCAGCTCGAATCGCTACAATTCTCTTTCTGTTCTTGCCCATTCTTATGACCGCACAGAATCAGGCGGCGGTGGATCCCTCGCTCCCGCCTCCGCCTCACGAAAAGCAAGTGCGTCTCAAGCACGTTCTGGTGATCGGTCAAACCAAGGGATTCGAGCACGACTCGGTGTCCAGTGGGATGGTTGCCATCTACAACATGGGCCGTGACAGCGGCCTCTGGGATGCCACGCTTCGCACCGATGTCGAACTGATCACGAAGAAGGACCTGGGAAGAAACGCGAAGACTCTCAATTACTTCGATGCCCTCGTTTTTGTAAGCACAACAGGCGAACTTGACCTCGACGACAGCCAGAAGGCCGATATGATGTCGTTCATCAAGGACGATGGCAAGGGCTTTGTCGGCGTTCATGCTGCCCTCGACACGAATTACAAATGGCCGGAATACGGTGAAATGATTGGCGGATGGTTCGACCAGCATCCGTGGTCCACGTTCAACGCGCCGATCATCAACGAAGATCCGAACTTTCCTGCGGTCCGCCACTTTCCCAAGGCCTTCCTGAAGTACGACGAAATCTACCAGCCGAAGGAGTGGTCGCGCGAAAAGGTCAATGTGTTGCTCAGTCTCGATCCGTCGAAGCTGAACTATGCTAACAATCCACGCGTCCACAGAACGGATCACGATTTCGCTGTGGCCTGGGATAAGACATATGGCAAGGGACGCGTTTTCTATTCGACTCTTGGCCACACCGAGGAAGCCTGGAGCGACCCTGACATTCCCAAGATGTATTTTGAAGCGATCAAGTGGGTGCTGGGCATGACCGAAGGCAGCACGACAAGTCATCCGCGGCCGCAAACGTCTGCCGAGCAGCACTGAGGCCCCGATGAATCTTCTACATGCAACTCGGCATGGCAGCCCTCTAGCGCTGTTGCTCGTGAGCGTTGTGGTTTCCGCGGCGCAAACGCCTGCCAACGGCAAGCCAGTCAGCGGGCTCGAACAAATCGCCGCTGCGGCGAAAGCGTACTCACCCGATCTGGTGCAGCAAGGGCGAGCCCTGTTCCGCAAGGATTGCTCCTTCTGCCACGGCCGCGATGCTGGCGGCGGAGAGACCGGGCCCGACCTGACGCGCTCTAAGTTGGTAGCCGCCGATGTCGACGGAGACAAGATCGGCCCCGTCGTGCGCAGCGGGCGCCCCGACAAAGGTATGCCGCCCTTTGATCGTACGGATCAGGAAGTCGCCAGTCTGGTGGCCTTTATTCACACGCAACAAGCCAATGCGCTCGCGAGCGCCGGCGGCCGCGGGGGCAGTGGCGGACGGAAAGGAGTGGATGCATCGGATCTCCAAACCGGAAACGTCGAGGCCGGCAAGCGCTACTTCGAAGGGGCGGGCGGATGTGCAGGGTGCCATTCGCCGACCGGCGATCTGGCCGGAGTCGCAACGCGTTACAGCGGCCTTGAACTCGAGGAGCAGATGCTGTATCCGAAGCACGCGAAGCCGAAAGTCTCAGTCACGTTCGCCTCGGGTCAGACGATTACGGGCACCTTGGGATATCTGGACGAGTTCACCGTTGGCGTCATCGATTCCACGGGTACATATCGATCGTGGCGGACCCGCGACGTGCAATACAAAGTGGACCAGGCCTTGAATGCTCATGTGGAGCTGTTTCCTAAATACACAGATGCCGATGTCCACAACCTGATGGCGTACTTGCAAACGCTGCGCTAGCACGAAGCCTTGTTTCTGATGGGAGAAGTCTGGGGGATACCAAGCGATATGAATCGTGTGAGACGTGTATTTTTGGTTGCGGCGATCGCAATGATCGCGCTTGCATCCTCCAGCATCATGCTGGCGCAGGCACCGGATGATCAAATGCTTCTGCATCCACCGGCCGGTAGTTGGCCGGGGTACCACGGTGATTATTCCGGCAGGCGCCACAGTTCGCTGAATCAGATCACGCCGCAGAACGTAGGCAGTCTCGCCCTCGCTTGGGCTTTCCAGACGAGCCAGGGTGCGCCCATCAAATCTTCTCCAGTGCTGGTCGATGGCATTCTTTACTTCACTGTTCCGGACAACATTTGGGCTGTGGATGCGCGCTCCGGCCACTTGATCTGGCGTTACAACAAACCGACGAGCCAAGGGGAGCACATCGGCAATCGCGGCGTCGCCATGTACAGAGGCTCTCTTTTCTTCTCCGAACCCGACGCGCATCTCGTATCGCTCAACGCGAAAGACGGAACCGTTCGTTGGAAGGTAGAGATTGGAGACGTCACAAAAGGCTATTGGACCAGCATGGCTCCCCTTATCGTTGGGAACCACGTGCTCATCGGCGTCTCCGGAGATTTCGATAACTTGAGCGGCTACATCCGGTCGATCGATCCGGAAACAGGTGCAACGCAATGGCAGTGGAATTCGACGCCTCTCGCGGGAACTCCAAATCAAACGACCGGCGGAATGACGTGGATGACGGGCACGTATGATCCCGATCTCAATCTTGTGTACTGGGGAACCGGAAACCCGACTCCCGTGCTGAACGGCTCAACGCGGCCGGGCGACGATCTTTATACGTGTTCCATCGTGGCGCTCAATCCGGACACGGGCAAGCTGGTGTGGGCCTTCCAGGCGTCGCCGCACGATACGCACGACTGGGATGCGGTCGAGACTCCTGTATTGGCGGATGGAGACTTCCACGGCGAGCCGAAGAAGATGCTCATGCAAACTTCGCGCAACGGCTACTTCTTTGTTCTGGACCGCACTAACGGCAAGAATCTCCTGACCGCTCCCTTCGGTCCAGTGAACTGGACCCTTGGAATCGATAAGCAGGGCCGCCCGATTCCAAATCCCGCCAAGGAGCCGGCTCCCGACGGACGCCTCATTGCGCCCGACGAGGGGGGCATGACCAACTATCGCTCCCCCAGCTTCGACCCGAAGACCGGCTTGTTTATTGTCAGCGCCCATCCCAGTTGGAGCCTCTACTTCGCCAAGCCAGCCGATGGAGTCTACGGATGGGCGGGTGCGGACTATGACGTTTGGGGTAAGGGCGTGCTCGATGCCATCGATTACCAGACCGGCAAGATACGTTGGAGCCATGAACTCGGGCCCGAAGGGTCGGGTGCGGGCGTCTTGACCACAGACTCAGGGCTCACCTTCACGGGCGACGCGATGGGCAACTTCCTGGCACTGGATTCGAGGGACGGCAAGACTCTTTGGCACGCAGGTTCGGGGTCACATATTGTCAGCTCACCGATTTCGTACGAACTCGACGGGCGTCAATACGTGCTGACCAGCAGTGGCAGCGTGCTGTTCGCATGGGCCCTCCCGCAGGCGCAGTAGAGCTCTTCGCAGCAAGTCGACAGACGTTCCCTCACTATCTAAGGGCTTGGAATCGCCAGGATGCCCGCTCCGAGGCGGATTCTCGCTAGGCCACAGCTAAAACAGCGATAAGAACTCTGAATCCTTTTTCCAGTTGGCGAAATCTATTTCCGATAACTGCGCGTGCTGTGACCGACCGCCGCCTGACAATAACCAATTGTTCTGTTCCAGATTTGGGAGAACTGTATGGCGAAAAGAATGATCCTGATGTTAGTTGTGGTTGCCGCCCTTTTGGGGGGCCTCGGATTTGCAAAATTCCGGCAAGTTGAGGCTGCAATTGCCCAGGGTGCAAGCTTCCAGCCTCCGCCAACTGCGGTCACAACCGTGGTCGCTCAGAGGGAGACGTGGCCCTCGACGTTGTCGGTGATCGGTACGGCGGCTGCGGTTGAGGGAGTCACCGTGAGTGCCGACTTGCCGGGCACGATCGACAAAATCCATTTTGAGTCGGGCCAATGGGTGCACGAGGGGGACGTTCTGGTCGAACTCGATACCCGCCAGGAGCAGGCGCAGTTGGCCAGTCTTGAGGCTCAGCGCGATTTGGCCAAGATCAACTACGGCCGCGCCCAGGAACTGGTAAAGGCTGGGGTCATCTCCAAGTCTGAGTATGACAATGCCTCTGCCCAGCAGAAGGCGACCGAGGCGCAGGTCGGTGACATTCGCGCCGCGATTGCTCGCAAGACGATCCACGCTCCGTTCGCGGGAATGTTGGGAATTCGGCAGGTCAGTCTGGGTCAATATCTGGCGGCAGGGCAGTCGATTGTCTCCCTGCAATCTGTGAGCCCGATCTATGTGAATTTTGGAGTGCCCCAGCAAGAGACTCCCAAAGTGATACCCGGCCATGTTCTGCGCGTCACGAACGGCGAACTTCCAGGCATGGCGTTCACCGGCCGCATCACAGCGCTCGATTCGGTCATCAATGAGCAGACGCGAAACATTCAGGTGCAGGCCACGGTCACCAACAAAGACAATAAATTGCGTCCTGGAATGTTTGTGCAAGTCGAGCTTCCGCTCGGCCAGCCGCGCCAGGTTGTTCCGTTGCCGGCGTCGGCCATCAACTACGCGCCCTACGGTGACTCGGTGTTCATCGTCGCCGAAATGAAGGACGCGAAGGGGAACACCTACCGCGGCGTGCGCCAGCAAGTGGTCAAAGTCGAGGGCTCGCGGGGAGATCAGGTGGCAATCATTTCCGGAATTAACCCTGGAGACGAGGTTGTCAGTTCCGGAGTGTTCCGGCTGCGCAATGGAGCCCCAGTTCAAGTGAACAACACGGTTAAACCCGCAAACAGCGCCAGTCCCAAGCCTGAGGATAGCTAAACGTTACGGCTAAACGTTACTGCTAAACGCGGCTTGTCCCTGGAGGAACGTTCATGAAGTTCACGGATTTATTTGTTAAGCGTCCGGTTCTGGCGATTGTTGTAAACCTGGTCATCCTGATCGCCGGCCTGCAAGCCATTCGCTCGCTGAGTGTGCGGCAGTATCCGCGCAGCGACATCGCGGTCGTGCAGGTCACGACCGTATATGTCGGCGCGAACGCCGATCTGGTCCGCGGTTTCATTACGACGCCGATTGAGCGCGTCATTGCCAGCGCCGACGGCATCGACTACATGGAGTCGACGAGTGCGCAGGGCTTGAGTACGATCCAGGTGCACCTGAAGATCAACTACGATACCACCGCGGCTCTGACTCAGATCCAGGCAAAGGTGGCGCAGGTCCGCAATGATCTTCCTCCGGATGCTCAAATCCCGGTAATCGACCTGCAGACCGCCGACACTCAGTTCGCGGCGGTTTACCTCGGATTTTCTTCCGCCGACCTCGATCAGAATCAAATCACCGACTACTTGACCCGTGTAGTGCAGCCCAAGCTGAGCGCGATCAGCGGTGTGCAGCGCGCCGACATCCTGGGAAATCGAACGTTTGCGATGCGCATCTGGCTCAAGCCTGGGGAAATGGCCGCACGCGGCGTCTCTCCTTCCGACGTGCATGACGCTCTTTCGCGCAACAACTATCTTTCGGCTCTGGGAAGCACCAAGGGTTCCATGGTGTCCGTGAACCTGATCGCAAACACCGACCTGCGGACTCCGGATGAGTTTCGCCAGATGGTGGTGAAGCAGCAGAACGGCGTGGTGGTCCGACTCGGAGAGATCGCGGACGTCGTTCTGGGTGCTGAGAATTACGACCAGGATGTCCGCTTCAACGGCGAAACCGCCACCTTCATGGGTATCTGGGTCCTTCCCACGGCAAATTCGCTGGAAGTGATTCGCAACGTGCGCCAGGCTCTACCAGGAATTCAAGCGCAATTGCCCACGGGCATGAAGCTGGGAGTTCCCTACGACTCGACGGAGTACATTCAGGACGCGATCAACGAAGTGCTGCACACTTTGGTGGAGACGCTGCTGATCGTGGTGGTCGTGATTTTCCTGTTCCTCGGTTCGTTCCGCTCCGTGCTGATTCCGGTGATCGCGATTCCGATCTCGCTGATCGGAGCTGTGTTCCTCATGCTTCTGGCCGGTTTCACGATCAATCTTCTGACCCTGCTGGCGATTGTGCTCTCAGTGGGCCTGGTCGTGGACGATGCCATCGTCATGGTGGAGAACGTCGAGCGCCACTTGCATCTTGGGAAGTCTCCATTCCAGGCTGCGAAAGACGCTGCTCGCGAGCTGGTGGGACCGATCATCGCCATGACGATCACGCTCGCCGCGGTATACGCACCGATCGGAATTCAAGGCGGGTTGACCGGCGCTCTGTTCCGCGAATTCGCATTCACGCTGGCCGGCGCAGTCGTCGTGTCGGGTGTCGTTGCTCTCACGTTGTCACCGATGATGGGTTCGAAGTTGCTGCGCTCCGGGGATACGGAGCGGGGCTTCGCGGGAATCGTCAACCGGCGCTTCGAGAGCGTGCGAAGCCTTTACGGCAGGCTTCTGGCGGGGACGCTGCAGTATCGTCCAGTCGTGCTCACGCTCTGGGCAATTGTGGCTGTGCTGATGATTCCGTTTTATATGTTTTCCCAGCGGGAACTGGCGCCGGCCGAGGATCAGGGTGTGGTGTTCGGCGTTATTCAGTCGTCCGCGAACTCCACGCTGGATCAAACGAATCTGTTCACCCAGCAGGTCTACGACGTATACCACTCGTTTCCGGAGAGCGCGAGCATCTTTCAGATCACGAATCCAAACGGCGGCTTCGGGGGCATGGTCACCAAACCATGGAGCCAGCGGACGAAGACGACGCAGCAATTGCTGTTGGAATCAAGCGGAAAGCTGTCCAAGATTTCCGGCGTTCGGGTCATTCCATTGACGCCGCCGCCTCTTCCTGGGGGCGGTAACTTCCCGGTCGATTTTGTGATTGCCTCCGCGGCCGAGCCACAGCAGGTCAGTCAACTGGCCGAACGGATCGTGAAGAAGGCGATGGCCAGCGGCCTCTTCATCTTTGCGGACACCGATGTAAAGTTCGACCAGCCCCAAACGGAAGTGGTGTTTGACCGCGACAAATTGCGCTCCCAAGGAGTGGACCTGAGCCAGGCCGGTCAGGACCTTTCCACCATGCTGGGTGGAAACTACGTCAACCGTTTCAGCATTCAGGGACGCAGCTACAAGGTGATCCCGCAGGTCAAACGCGTTGAGCGCTTGACTCCAGATCAACTGTCGCAGATTTACGTGAAGGGTTCTTCGGACAAGCTCGTGCCTCTTTCGACCTTTGCCACTCTGCGGACCACTACTGAGCCGAGATCGCTCAACAAGTTTCAGCAGCTGAATGCTGTGCGTATTCAGGGGGTCATTCCCCCGCAAGTGCCTCTCGATCAGGCGCTTACATTTCTCGAGAATGAAGCCAAGCAGGTTCTGCCGCAGGGATTCACTGTGGATTACGCGGGTGAGTCTCGCCAGCTGCGCGTGGAAGGTAGTAAATTTCTGGGCACGTTCTTGCTTTCCGCGATTCTGATCTATCTTGTGCTCGCGGCGCAATTTGAAAGTTTCCGCGATCCCTTCATTATTCTGGCCGGTTCGGTCCCGCTGGCCATCTCGGGCGCGCTTGCGTTCTCGTTCCTCGGTTTCACGACCCTGAACATCTACAGTCAGGTAGGATTGATTACACTCGTCGGTCTGATCGCGAAGAACGGAATTCTGATCGTAGAATTCGCGAACCACCTGCAGGAAACCGGCCTGAGTAAGCTGGAGGCGATTGCCGGCGCGGCGAGCACGCGATTGCGTCCAATCCTGATGACCACGGCTGCAACCGTCTTCGGACATTTCCCGCTCGTGCTAGCGAAGGGCCCCGGTGCCGGCGCAAGGAACAGCATCGGCATCATGCTGGTAAGCGGCATGATCATCGGCACGGTGTTCACGCTATTTGTGGTGCCGTCCATCTACATGCTGGTCGCGAAGACGCACGCGCGGGTTGAGAGCGAGGAAGAGCTCGCAATCGGCGAGCCGGCGGAAACCGTAGCCTGATTGAGTAGCGCCGAGGGGCATCGATCTCATCCGAGCTCTGCCCCTTACTGGTGGGAACGCTAGTCGTTGACTCGCAAAACCATTCCGAGCGACTTCTTCGGATAGACTGTTTGGACCTAGTTTTCACAGCCGTCCGACGGAGTTGCTCATTTCGATGAAACTCGATCGAGAATTATTGCAGAGCCTGCCCAAGGTTCTCTTGCACGAGCATTTGGATGGTGTGCTGCGGCCACAGACTGTAATTGACTTGGCCAGAGATGCGCGCTATACCGACCTTCCAACGGACTCTCCCCAGGCCCTATCCGAGTGGTTCTTTCGTGGCGCGAATCAGGGGAGTCTTGCGAAATATCTGGAAGGCTTCGCTCACACCATAGCTGTCCTGCAGACGGAAGAGGCGCTGCAGCGCGTCGCGTATGAGCAGGCCGAAGATTTGAGCCGGGATGGAATCGTATATTTCGAGACTCGCTTTGCGCCCGTCTTCCATACCCAGAAGGGATTGACGCACCAGCAGATTGTCTCGGCCGTTCTAAAGGGACTGGAGCGCGGACGAAAAGACTTCGGCGTTTCCTCAGGATTGATCATCTGCGCGATGCGCAACATGAACACTTCGCTGGAAATGGCGGAGCTCGCTGTCGATTTTCGCGCGCGGGGAGTGGTTGGCTTCGATCTAGCGGGCGAGGAGGGCGGATATCCACCCAAAAAGCACGTAGATGCTTTTCATTACATTCAACGCGAGAACTTCAACATCACAATTCACGCTGGCGAAGGCTACGGGAAAGAATCGATCTGGCAGGCGATTCAGTATTGCGGGGCGCATCGCATCGGGCACGGGACGCGCCTGATCGACGATATCGCCGTCGTGGACGGCAAGGCCGTGAAACTGGGAGATCTCGCCCAATACGTTCTCGACAAGCGCATCCCGTTGGAGATCTGCCTGCTTAGCAACGTCCACACCGGAGCAACGCTGAGCCTGGCGGAACATCCCTTCAAGATTCTTTATCAAGAGAAATTCCGCGTGACTCTAAACACCGACAACCGTTTGATGAGCCGCACGTCGATGACTCAGGAATTTGAGGCCGCTGCGGAAACCTTTGGACTCTCAATGGCCGACTTTGAAAAAATTACGATCAACGCGATGAAGAGCGCGTTCTTGCCGTACAAAGAGCGCTGCGATTTCATCTACTCTGTCATCAAGCCCGGTTACGCCCGGATCCGGGAATCGCAATCCAAAACATCTCATTGACACCGCGCAGCACTCGGAGATTCCATGTGCAGTCGTACTAGGCATCTGTTCCTGACGCTCACGCTATCCGGGATGTGTTGTGGCTATCTCCCGGGCCAGGCCGCTAAGCAGGCTGGACCGATTCGTATTAAAGTCGTCGTGGTAACCATGTTCGAGCGCGGCGAGGACACGGGTGACACTCCGGGGGAGTTTCAGCTCTGGGTGGAACGTGAGCATCTCGACCAGATCCTTCCGCTACCTGCCGGTTATCACCACGTGCGTCTGAATAAGGACGGAGTTCTCGGCATGGTCACTGGAGTGGGAACTGCCAAGGCCGCGGCATCGGTGACGGCGCTCGGCCTTGACCCGCGCTTCGATCTTTCGAAGGCGTACTGGATTGTCGCCGGCATCGGCGGCGGAGATCCGGCGGACGTTTCAGTCGGGTCGGCGGTCTGGGCAGATCATGTGGTCGATGGCGACCTGGCGTTTGAGATCGATGCGCGTCAAATTCCTCTGAGTTGGCCGACTGGCTATGTTCCACTGCGCAAGGGCACGCCCTATGAGCAGCCTGCCAGTGACGTCTACGGCGAAATGTACACGCTCAATCCAGCTCTGGTGGGCAGGGCATTCCACCTCACGCAAGACGTACCGTTGGCGGATTCTGATGCCTTGCGCAAATCGCGGGCGCGCTTTGCAGGATTCCCAAATGCCTTGAAACCGCCGTTTGTGGCGAGAGGCGATACTTTGTCGGCGGGTACGTTCTGGCATGGTTCGAAGATGGAGGAATGGGCCAACGAGTGGACTCGCTACTACACCGGCGGCAAAGGAAATTACATGGTCGCGGCGATGGAAGATTCGGGCACGCTGCAGGCGCTTACATTTCTGAATCAGGCCGGGCGCGTTGATCTGCAGCGCGTGCTCGTGCTGCGCACGGTTAGCAACTACGACCGTGAAGCCCCTGGCATGCCGGCAGCCGATAGTCTGCAAGAGATGGTTTCCGGCAACTACTCTGCGTATATGCCAGCTCTGGAGGCCGCCCAAATCGTGGGAGATAAGGTCGTGCGCGATCTCGTGGAGCATTGGGCGCAACGGGAATCCATGATTCCTCACGCGCCGTAGTGAATAGATCGTGCGATGTCATCGCGATAGTGACGCGAGCGTCTCAGCCAATACCAGCGTCCCGCGAACAATGTCTTCCGGGGACGCGTACTCGTCAGGGCGGTGACTGTACCCGTTGCGGCAAGGGATGAACAACATCGCGACCGGTGCAATGCGCGCCATGAACAGCGAGTCGTGATAAGCCCGACTGACCATAGGAATGAAGTTCAGTTGATGCTTGCGACAGGATTGCGAAAGCGCTTCGATGATCGTGGGAGCGCAGTCCGCGGGCGAGTCGGCGTTTACCACCGCACTCGAAACCGACACCTGCCGCTTGGCAGAGATCGAATGGCGGGTGTCTTCAATTACGCGCATCACGAGATCGCGGCGTTGCAGGTCCGTGTCGCGGAGATCCACGCTAAGGCGGACTCGACTGGGAATAC
>Ga0182024_10009102_pt1 | contig 20664 bp, 20 predicted proteins | sample P32metaG_FD_120480 | JGI IMG/M metagenome (GOLD analysis project Ga0182024, IMG submission 120480) | Permafrost microbial communities from Stordalen Mire, Sweden - P3-2 metaG (Illumina Assembly) | ecosystem: Environmental > Terrestrial > Soil > Wetlands > Permafrost | place: Sweden: Stordalen... | reverse complement strand
TCTTTCATCGTCAGCACCCGGACGATGTGATCGCCGACGCGGAGATGATCGCGTTCGGCTTCGATGTCGGAGTTGACGACCTGATAGTCGAGAAACTGCGTGGACTGCGGCCTCCCTTGAACACGCCAGTCGTCGTAATTGAGCAAGCGGCGGAAGAATGTGAATTGTCCTTGTTGATTTAAGATCTCGATTTGCATGAATGCCACGAGCTGTCGAGCGAATGCCTGCACGCTCTGGTCGAGCCGTCGAAGATCGTGCTCGATATGCGTCCGCAACAACTTCTTCATGCTGTCGTTAGTGAACTGCGATTTGAGTTCGGCGATCGCGCCCTCTGGATCGCGTGACAGGCGAGCTAGCGCCGTGCCGACGCCGGTCTTCGATCGGGCGCCTTCGAGCAGGATGCAGTAGAAGATTTCAACTTGATAGAGATGGTCCCGCTTCGCTTCAAAGAACTTCCGTCGCTGGTCAATAGCCGCTTCGACAATGGGGTCATCATATGTTGCGAACGGTATGTCGGGGCGGTTCGATTTGAAGAGGTATTGGTAAACATGGAAGCCTGGGCCAAAGGCTTTGAGCGCCGCCTCCAACCGCTTCACTGCATACTCCTGTTGCGAACGGTCGAGGCTTTCGTAATCCACACCGGGAACACTGAGGACCATGCCTAGATCGCCGCTTTTGGTAAGGAAGGCCGTTTCATTCCAGAAGCCGTACAAGTTGATGTGGTCGTTCAGCGCCGCACTCTCTTTCCACGGCTTGATGACCTTGTCGAGACGTAGCATCACACCACCTCCACGCGTGGAACTTGCTGCTTCGCGGCGTCATAGCGCAGCTTGTAGCGTTCAGACTTTGCGAGGATGCGGAGGAATGCCGGATCGCTGTTGGTTACCCAATGGCCGAAGGCAAAGCCGCCAATGAATACGGCGATACCGGCGAGGATGGAATTGAAGAGGTTGAAGGCGCCCACGGCGCTGACACAGACAAAGTAGAAGAGCGTTCGCTCAACGCCCAAATAGGTGAGCGGCTTATGCAGGCTCTTGAAGACTCGATTCGTACGATGCTTGTGCTGTTGTTTCTCTGCCATAAATCCCTCGTGTAAGCGCGGGTTGAAGGTGGCCGGAAGGGCGCTATACGCCCCAGAGCCAACTCAGGACATTCACGGCGAGAACGGCAATGCCCGTTCCGGCGGCGACTCCGGCTAGGGCCTTTTTCGCGCCTGGCTCCCCGTGCGCGAAACCGTAGCCGCCGATCACAATCGCAACCAGACTTGCAACCTTCGCGATGGTGCCGGTGAAAAGGCTCTGGATGGCATTAAAGCCGGTGTCGAACGGTGAACCCTGTGCCAACGCGGCCACAGGGATCAGGAAAAGCAAGGCGAGAACAATGGCGGTTGGTCGCGCCCACTTCAACCGAAGGAAGACGTCGATTTGGCGGATGAAACGGACTTGGGAGCAACGTGGCATATGCACCTCCGGCAGCACCTCAAAGCGGCTGCTTTTGGCGCAAAACTAACCGTACTCAATCACGCTGTCCAATGAAAGTTCGGTGGACAGCTATTCCTGGCAGGAATGGCTGCGGAAAACTAGGTTGATTGGGTTTTGCTATCTAGGGCAGGATTTAGAGAACTTCAGGGTCGCCGTCGATCCGGGCCTGACCTCTCTCATTACCCAATGAATACCGAGCGTTAACATCTCTCGATACTGAAGTGTATCCGCGTTATTCTTTAAGATGCCCATGAAAACATTCATTTTTGGTGCCGGGGCCTCCGTTCACGCAGGATATCCGCTTGCTGCTGAGCTATGGTTTGCGATGGAGGATTGGGCGCGAGCAACTTTTCCGGAAAGTCATGATTTTCGGAATGCGGTCGATACGATGAATGCGGAATTCGACTTGTCTAAGTCCTTTGAGCTAGTGCTCACGGATTTGGACGACCGGATCGAACCGTTGCTGAAGGAAAGACCAACGACGCCAGAAGGTATACGCGAGAAGGTCATGCTTGTGTACGTTCGAGTCGCTGTGAAGACTATGATCCCTCTCTACTTCAATTCATTACGTTCCCAACCCGCAGAACTTTACAGGGTGTTTGCTGATCGAATGTTGGCGCGGGGGGACGCAGTGATCACATTCAACTACGACCTGGCGCTTGATCGTGAAATGAAGCGAGCTGGCAAGTGGAGCATCGGGAACGGGTACGGCTTTGAAATCGACAGTGTTTCTCTTGGAGATTCTCCTTGCAAGCTTTTCAAGCTGCACGGCAGCACGAACTGGCGCGGCGAACTATTCCAAGGCTCGGTGGGCTTTGGTCAAACGAGCTGGGCGAATTTGTCCTTGGGGCGACGCCCGATTATTGACTCTTCTGAGTTTCAATTCTTGGAGTACGACGAGGCGTCGGATCCGCAAAGCCATAACGGTCGAGCAAGGATTGAAAGCATAATTATGCCTACGGCAAATAAAAAGTTCTTCAACGAGACATCTCTTGGCCGGGAGTGGGAGGATTTTTGGGATTCCCTTTGGCTCCAAGCTGGGGAATCGCTTAACACTTCAACCGAGGTGTACCTGGTCGGATACAGCGTCCCCGAGTATGACTCTCGTGCTAGGGATCTGCTCGCAAAGAAAATTAGCCGGAACGCCGCTGTAAGAGTCTGCTCCCGCAACGGCACCCCCGGTGTGATCGAATCGGTAAGGAAGCTAATACATTTGAGAACTACTGACATCCAACCTGCACGAGCCACCACTTTCGAAGGCTGGGTTCCAACCTTGAGCCAGGAGTGACCGCGGCACCCAGCACCCTAACGGTTTGGCTTCATGCCGTGCACCCCGTTGTGGGCCTTGATTTCCAGGTACAAGTCGCAACCATACCGAACCCCTGCAGTGAAGAGAATCTGACGAGACTGAGAGAAGCAGTTCTCGCCTTTGTTCATTGCCAGAATAGACCAAGCGGTCGGGTGGACCAGCTTCGAGCAAACCCGGTTCATGCAAGTGAAGTCTTCCTTCATCCCTACAGTATCCGCAAGATCACCAGTGGCCAGAAATCTCTTCGCTGTCACGCCCTCGGCAGCCCTTTGAGCTTGCATCCTAGCGAGCGCATCATCGAGCAGTGTCATATCAGATTGCGGGTCAATGTGAAGTTCCAGGGTTCTCAGGGATGTGATGATGTCGCATCCATCTATCAATCTATCGTCAGCGAACCGACGTGCGTTAACCTCAGAGATCAGCACGTATTTCGTGAAAATCGCAAGCTCAAGCAAATTGCGGCATGCCCACGCCAGTAGTGGGAAGTTGCTCTCGTTGTAACCGGCCCTGAGCTGCTGATAATTGGTCAGCGTTGCATCCATTAACTCGAAAACAATCTGAAAGAACCAACCATTTTGTTCATCGACTGGTTTGAGGCTATTTCCAAATTCTCTCAATTTAGCGAAGGCGGATTCACTCAACTCTAGCGCAGCAATCGGCTCATCGTGGCTCATCGAAGGTATTGTTCCACAAATCCTTGATGGCTCACATCGGGGATGGCCCTGCCGAAAGACGAAGAGGTGGTTCCTCCCAGATCACGGAAAGCGACCACTGGCCCACGACGCCGGAGTCGGTGGTGGCCTTGACCGATGGGAGTGGCGGGTGTCAAACTGTTGTTGGCAGGATTGAGAGAGAGCGCTTCGGCGCGGTTTTCTCTTCTATGTGCGTTCGCCGTACAATAAACGTACAATGGAAGCGGGATTGTGGGGCATTTGGGCCTTTTGGCCGGATGTAGAATCAGTAAGTTACGTGTTATCAATGTGATAGAGTAGTTCAAATCCCCCCTTCCGCACCATGGTTTCTTGTCCGCGTGGACGACCACTCCGCCGGATTGCGGCTGGAACCACAACATAACCTGAGCGTTAGGACAACATCCAAACCTATGATCTACCTCATCACGACGATCCACATCCTGGTCTGCTTCTTCATCATCATTGTGGTTCTGTTGCAGAGCGGCAAGAGCGGCGACATTTCCGCGGCTTTCGGCGGTCAGGGCAGCCAGACGGCGTTCGGACCGCGCGGCGCGGCCAGCGCGCTTTCCAAAGCTACCACCTGGTCGGCTGTGGCGTTCATGATCACTTCCATCGCGTTGTCGGTGTACGCAACCCGGCGCGGCGGACCGACCTCCGTTTTGGGAGACATCAAGTCGCAACCGGTCAAAACGCAGCCCGCCCCGGCGCAGAAGCCGGTGACACCACCCACGCAACAGAAGTAAGCGTACAAGGGGCCAGTCAGCTTCGGATTCAGCGCGGCAATTCGTGCGTCGAATCGCCGGCGAGCCCCTGTACAGTCCAGCCCTATCTACAGAGTCCCCAGTAATTGTATTTGCCTGACAGAGGATGTAACATCCGATTGAGGCATTCTTTCTCGGAGGCATCGCTATGTCGGATCATGACAGCAATAGTTTCGTTTGGTTTTTAGCAGGACTCGGTTTGGGAGCGTTGGCAGGAGTGCTGTACGCGCCGCGCTCGGGTAGCGAGACTCGCGAACAACTGCGGGCGCGCGCCGAGGAAGGCCGTGACTACGTTCGCAACCGTGCGCGAGAAGCGCGCGAACAAGCTGCACAGTGGGCCGACAAGGGCCGCGACGTAGTCAACACCCAGAAAGAGCAGTTCCGCGCCGCCTACGAAGCTGGTCGTCAGGCCTATCACGAAGCCACGGAGACCGGCGCACCAAAGGGTTTATAGGCACAGCCGCGCCGGCTTTCCTTTCGAGCAGGCGCTCGATGGTAGTTGCCGGAGCACGCTTATGGACAATCTGACTCCTTGGTTTATCGCCCTGACTGCGATCGCGATCCTGCTACAGGCAGGCGTCCTGGTGGCCATGTATGTGGCCATGCGCAAGAGCAGCGCTCACATGGAAGCCTTGGCGACGGAAGTGAAAGCTAAGGTGCTGCCCACGGTTGAGCAAGCCGAGGCCATGCTCACGGAATTCCGCCCGAAGCTTCAGGTCATCGCCGACAACCTGCAGCAGTCCACCACGATCCTGCGCGACCAGGTGCAACGCGCGGACGCAACCGTCAAAGATGCAGTGGACCGCGGCCGGCTGCAGATCATTCGCGCCGACGAGTTGCTGACTCGAACGCTCGATCGCGTCGAAGAGACCACGGACATGGTCCACAGCACCGTCGTTTCGCCGATTCGCCAGCTGTCTGGGATCATGCAGGGAATCACAGTTGGCCTGGAGTTTCTGTTTGGCGGACGCGGGCGCCGAAATGGCGGCAGCCGCGAAGAGCGTCGTCCGGTGCCGCAGGATGAGATGTTTATCTAGACCGCGGTCGCGCCCTGTTCATCCCGATTCTTCTCACCGTAGGTCCGACATACTCATGCTGCGTTTTCTCTTCATTCCCCGTCGTCGTGTCGTCCACAGCATCCTTCTGAGCGCCGCGCTGATTCTTCTCGCGGTCTCGATCGAGGCTCAGGAGAAGGTTGTCTGGAGTGATCAGGAGAAGCCGATCGTCGAGCAGTTGCGCGGTCTGCGCAAACTTGATGACACGGTGCGCGTTCGCACGACCAAGGATCTCGCTCTGCAGATTCGGGCTCTACCCGTCGTCCCCAATAAGCTGAAGCTGGCGGGGACGTTGGCAGAATTATCCACGGAAGGCGACTTTGGGAAAGACACTCTGCAAGAGGTCACGACCACTCTCGCCGCAGCATTGCGCGAACAGCCTCCGGCAGGAAAACCCGGCCAGCCTGATTTTCTTTACGTTGAATTGGCCTCTCTGGTGCGCTACGAGCACATGCAGGCGACCTCGGACAACCCTCAGTTTGCCGAGGCGATGGCAAAGTTGGAAGCGGACGATGCAAAACGGCAGAGCGCGGACTTCACCCTCTCAGACCTGCAAGGCAAGGCGTGGCATCTTCAGGAATTGCGGGGCAAAGTCGTGCTGGTGAACTTCTGGGCGACCTGGTGTCCGCCGTGCCGCAAAGAGATGCCCGACCTGGACGCGTTGTACGGCAAGTTCAAGGATCAGGGCTTTGTCGTGCTGGCGATTTCTGACGAAGAGGCCGCGAAGGTTTCACCATACCTTGCCGAGCACAAGGTCAGCTATCCCGTGCTGCTCGATCCGGGGCGCAAGGTGAATGATCTTTTCATCGTGGAAGGTATTCCCAAGAGCTTTGTGTACGACCGCAGCGGTAAGATGGTGGCGCAGTCGATCGACATGCGCACGCGGAGTCAGTTTCTGGCAATGCTCGCGCAAGCGGGTTTGCAGTAGGTCACGAAGGCGCGGACGCAGCAGCCTGTCCTGAGCGCAGTCGAATGGTCCGCCCTCCGATGCGAAGCGAGCGCCGCCGGACGAATGCGTCCGGGGCTACGTGTTCTGAGGAATCGATGCGATATCTGGTTCGAGCCCGTGTGAAAGCTGGCCGTGAGGCGGACCTGCTCAAGGCCATCGAGGGCGAGACCTTAGGCCGGGGATCGGTCGCCGAGGGCGAGTATCTGCGAAACATGCAGGAATCTCATCTCTGTGACGACGAGACCGCGCGCTGGGTGGAAGTATGCTACTGCCCGACGCCGTTGCAGGAAGAGCAGCCTTACTGGGAACGCTACTTTGATCTAACACGCGTGCAGGATGCCCACGACCGCCGCAAATGCCGCGACGAGAATGGGACTGAGCCCTGGGCCTGCGGTGATTGCGACTGCACGGCGCGGCTGGAAAAGAAATTGCAATCTTCCGGCAAGCCGTTCCTCGAATCGCTCCGTAGGGACGTTGCTTGCAACCTCTCTCTCACCAACATTTCTAACGTTGCAGGCAAGACGTAGCCAGCTACGTCTCAGCGGATCGCTCTTCACGCAAGTTCCGGCAGCGTTGATGCGAGCTGTTTCAAGTCCTGCGCCACTTCCCTCAAATTGAAAACCAGCGCCCAGAAGGGCAACATGCGGTCCAGCGCGAAAGGAGTAGTAACGCGCTGCGCGCGAAGCTGGACCGAATCGACGTCGAGGTTGCGGATCGCCGCGTCGAGGTCGGCTGATTTCAAAGCCGCGCCGGGTTTTCGCACCGCTTCCGCCAGGAACGTGAACATCAGCGCGGTTTGCTCCACCAGCGCCGGGAGCGAGGGCATCAGGTCGGGCTGCAGTTGCACCCGCACGTAGAGAGAGCTGTCTTCGGCCATCGCCGTCAAGCGCCTCCGGACTTGGTCGGCTTCGTCGACGAAGGACTGGAAAGCGCCCTGGTTGAATCGCGAAAATGCGAGTTCGCTTTTCGCTTCGTCCATCTGCTGGGTGATGCCGCGGCGCAAGTCGTGCAACTGGCGGTCGAGTTCGCGGACCTGTTGCTCGTTGTCGATTCCCTGCAGTGCGGCGGCGGTGACCGCGCGGTAGAGCGCGCCGGCGGCGTCGAGAATGCTGGCAAGTTTGTGGCGCAATCCGACGCGTGCGTGAACCGGCCAGATCAGCGCGCCTACGCTGGAGGCAACAACCGCTCCCAAGATCGTATAGAGCACGCGCAGCCACGCCATGTGCCACGGCTCTCCCTGCCCGCCGAAGACGAGGATCAACGCCGCGGTGAAGCCTGCGGCCGTGAAGGCCGGATGAAGCGAAGTCAGGTATCCGAACAAAGTCGCGAGAAGGAATAGTACGACGCCCACGCCGACTAGCCCATTTCCGAGCATCGGCATGAGCAGGGCTGCAGCGAGCGCTCCGCAGGTCGAACCGATGGTGCGGTAAAGCGCTGCCTTCCATGACGCGCCCAGATTGGCCTGCGTCACGACCAGCGCGGCGAAGACCGCCCAGTATCCCTGCGGCAGATTGAAGCCAGCGTAGATGGCATAAGTAATCGTGCCCGCGAGGCCAGTCTTGATTCCCTGCTTGAGCGGGCCAGATTGGCGGTTCCAGAGGGATGGCGGAGTTGCTGCTGACACACTCTGAGGAATTAGAAGCGGAGGATTTGCAGATGCCATGCGGGGGATTATATTCGGCGGTTTCGTTACTACGCGATCCAGCCGCCGCCCACCACGACGTCTCCATCGTAGAAAACAGCCGCTTGTCCCGGTGTGATGGCGCGCTGCGGCTCGTCGAAGGTGACGAGGATTTCGTCGTCCCCAACTCTTTCAATCAGGGCTGCCGCGGGCTCGTGGCGATGGCGAATTTTCACGCCGACGCGCATCGGCCCGAGCAGGTCGTCGACGGCGATCAGGTTCACGCGGCGGGCGCAAAGGGTGCGCGAATAGAGATGCTCTTCCCCGCCAACGATCACCTGCTTGTTCGCGCCGCTGATCTGGATGACGTAGAGCGGCGAGCCCGTGGCCACGCCGAGTCCCTTGCGCTGGCCGACGGTGAAGTTGTGAATGCCAGCGTGCTCGCCGATGACTTCTCCATTCGCGGTCACTAGGTCGCCGGCGGTGTCGGGCAAGGCCTCGCCCTGTTCGGCGAGGTAGGCGTCGATGAAGCGCTTGTAGTCGCCGCCGGGAACGAAGCAAATTTCCTGCGAGTCGGGCTTCTCCGCGAGCGCGAGTCCGTGATGGCGGGCCAATTCGCGAACCTCGAGCTTGGTCATGTCGCCCAGCGGGAAGATCGTGCGACTCAGTTGCTCCTGCGTGAGGCCGAAGAGGAAGTACGTCTGGTCCTTGCTCGAGTCGGCCGGACGCTTGAGCAACCAGCGGCCTCGAGCGTCGTCGAAGGCCACGCGCGCGTAGTGTCCGGTGGCAACGCGCTCAGCCCCAATCTGCTGGGCCACAATGAGTAACTGGTCAAACTTCAAGTGATTGTTGCAGAGGCTGCAGGGGATCGGTGTTCGCCCGGAAACATACTCTTCAATAAAGGGACGGATCACGTCGCGCTCGAAACGCTCCTCGTGATTGACCACGTAATACGGGATGCCGATCTGCTGCGCCACGCGGCGGGCGTCGTAGACGTCGTCGAGCGAACAGCAGCGCCCCTGCACGGACTCCGGCATGCCCTCTTTGCCAGCGAGGCGGCGCTGGTTCCAGAGCTGCATGGTGAGGCCGATGACGTTGTGTCCCTCCGCGCGTAGCATGGCCGCGACGGTGGAGGAGTCCACACCGCCCGACATGGCCACGGCAATCGTTTCGGTACTCAGCTTCTAGCTCCTAGCTCCCCGCTTAGCACTGCGCGACTCGTCATTCTGAGCGAAGCGAAGAACCTATGCAATTTGCCAGCGCCGGCAGAAGTGCATGGATCCTTCGCGGCAAAATGCGCCGCTCAGGATGACAACGTATCTTGACTCACCTCTCAGTGCTGACTGCATGCTTCGTGTACTTTGGCGAGAGTTCCCGCAGACGGGCTACAGTTTCGGGCACGAGCGCCAACGCGATATCGATATCTTCGGCGACTGTCTGCTTGCCCAGGCTGAAGCGGATACTGGCCCGCGCCTGATCCGTTCGGAGCCCCATCGCCACGAGCACGTGCGAAGGCTCAATCGCGCCCGAGGAACAGGCAGCGCCTGTCGAGACCGCGAGGCCCTTCAGATCCAGCGCAATGACCATCGCTTCGCCGTCGATATGGTCGAAGTGAATGTTCGCAGTATTAGGCACACGTGCTGCACCGTCGCCATTCACTCCCGCGTCTTCGACCTGCGCGAGGATTCCCTGCTGCAACCGGTCGCGCGCTGCGGCCATCTTCTGGTCATCGCCGCAGTCGAGCGCTTCTTTCGCAATCTTCGCGGCCTTGCCCAAGCCAACGATTCCGGGTACGTTCTCCGTCCCGGCGCGACGCGAACGCTCATGCCGGCCGCCGTAAAACAGCGGCTGAAGGCGAGTTCCCTTCCGCACATAGAGCGCTCCTACGCCCTGTGGCGCGTGAATCTTGTGGCCGGAAATCGAGAGGAGTTGGCAACCGATTCGCGTCACATCAATCGCAACTTTGGCGGCCGACTGCACCGCGTCCGTATGAAAACAAACTCCGGCTTCGGCCGCGATCTTCCCGATCTCCTCGACCGGCTGCAGAACTCCGGTCTCATTGTTCGCCATCATGACGGAGATCAGTTTCGTGTTCGGACGCAGGGCGCGGCGCACGTCGGCGGGATCCACCAAGCTGCGTCCATCCACCGGCAGAACGGTGACTTCCGCTCCAATGTCTTCCAGATGCTTGCAGGCCAGCAGCACGGCATGGTGTTCGACGCTCGACGTAATGACGTGGTCGCCGGCTCCGACCAGGCCTGCAATCGCGAGATTGTCAGCCTCTGTTCCGCCGCTAGTGAACACGATCTCGGAAGCTCGGCAGCCCAGCAGCGCGGCCACTGACTCGCGCGCGTCCTCGACCGCCGCCCGGGTCTGCTGCCCATGATGGTGGATCGACGAGGCGTTACCGAACTGCTCCCCGAAATAGGAGCGCATGGCCTCGAAGACCTCAGGCAGGACGGGTGTCGTGGCGTTATTGTCGAGGTAGATGCGATGCATACAGAACCCGCTTCTATTCTACATTGCGGGTCGTAGAGACGTAGCTGGCTACGCCTTGCGGACGGCATTTCCGATGGTGGCTAGAGAGACGTTGCAAGCAAGGTCTCTACGACGGCATTGGGGAGGAGTGGACGGGCTTCGCCCTACCCCGGACGGCCGAGGCGGCCATCCCCACATGATCCGTGGCGCTCTTAGCGCTGGTCGATTGCTACATACGGGCTGGGATATTCTGGGCCTAGGTACTCTGCCCGCGGGCGGATCAGGCGGTTGTCGTTGAGTTGTTCGATCACGTGAGCGGCCCAGCCACTTACACGGGAGATGGCGAAGATGGGTGTGAACAAGTCCACATCAATGCCAAGCGTGTGATAGGTGGACGCCGAATAAAAATCCACGTTGGCGTTCAGCTTCTTGTCGGCCTTCACGAACTCTTCAATCTTGTGCGAGATCTCAAACCATTTGGGTTGCCCACTGGAGGAGCCGAGATCGCGGGACATGGCGCGAAGGTGCGTGGCGCGCGGATCTTCCGTGTGATAAACGCGATGGCCGAAGCCGGGAATCTTCTTCTTCTGCGCCAGCATGCCCTTCACGTAATCGATGGGGTCGGCGCCCGACGCGTCGATCGCTTCGAGAATCAGAAACACCGCTTCGTTGGCCCCTCCGTGCAGTGGTCCCTTCAAGGCGCCGATCGCGGAAGTGATCGCCGAGTGCATGTCCGATAAAGTTGCCGCCGTAACCCGCGCAGCGAACGTCGAGGCGTTGAGTTCATGGTCCGCGTGCAGGATCAGCGCGATATCGAGTGCCCGCTCCGCCGTCGGCGAGGGTTGCTTGCCGTTCAGCATAAGCAGGAAATTCGCGGCGTGGGAGAGCGCGCGGTCGGGCTCTACAACGGCATGTCCCTTACGAATACGGTCGTAAGCAGCAACGATCATCGCGATCTGCGAAGTGATGCGAATCGCCTTGTCCACATTGGCTTTGGCGTCGTTGCTCTTTTCTTGGGGATCGTAGAACGACAGCGCCGAGACCGCGGTGCGCAGCACGTCCATGGGTAAAGCATGTCGGGGAGCATTGCGCAGCAGGGTGATGATGGACGCATCCAGCTTGCGCTCTTCCGCCAGGCGCTCATGCAGTTCGCGCAGTTCGCGGCGGGTGGGCAACTTCCCGAACCACAACAGGTAGCAGGTCTCCTCAAAATTCGACTGGTGGGCCAGTTCGTGAATGTCGATCCCGCGATAGGCCAGCACGCCGCGATCTCCGTCGATGTAGCAAATCTTGGATGTGGTGGCAACGACCCCTTCGAGTCCTTTGGGGGCGTGGTTTGTGGTCAGGCTGGACATTGGTCTCTCGCTTCGATCGCTGGACTTTAGTGTTGCGGACCGCGCGAGGAGGACGCGGAGGATGCAACCTTGTTTTATACCTGAAATCCGCGCGACTTTCCAAGCGTCCGATAGTAACGTCTCGGAGTAACAGCGAACTGGCCGCCAGCCGCCAAATCCGCCCGTTTGGCGCGCCTTCACAGAACCGATCGCCGATCCCGCGCCTTGCCACTCAGGTTCGCCGGGGCGTATAGTTGAAGGTTCTTCTGTAGATCTCCGCAGCACTGTAGTCAGCTCGTCATATTCCTCATGGAGAAACCACCCGCAATGAAACGCTTTTTCGCAGTTCTGCTCTCGGTTGCCTTTATCTTTTCGACTCTGGCCACAGCCGACGAAGGCATGTGGCTCTACAACGCTCCCCCGAAAGACAAAATCAAGGCCAAATACGGCTTTGAACTCACTCAAGCGTGGCTCGACCACGTTCGCCTGTCTTCCGTTCGATTCAACAACGGCGGATCCGGCTCGTTTGTGTCGGCCGACGGGCTCACCTTCACCAACCACCACGTGGGCGCGGGATGCGTGCAGCAACTCTCGACCGAGGGCCACGACTACATCAAGACCGGCTTCTATGCCAAGACCCAGGCCGACGAGGCCAAGTGCCCGAACCTGGAACTCAACCAACTGGTCGGCATTGAGGACGTCACGGACAAAGTCAACGCCGGTGTGAAGGCGGAGATGTCCGCGGCAGATGCCAGCCAGACCCAGCGTGCCGCCATGTCGCAGGTCGAAAAAGATTGCACGACCGCGACTGGCCTGCGCTGCGATGTGGTTACTTTCTATTCCGGCCAGGTCTATAACCTCTACAAGTACAAGAAGTACACGGATGTCCGGCTGGTGTTCGCGCCGGAATTCGGCATTGCCTTCTTCGGCGGCGATCCGGACAATTTCACCTATCCCCGCTACGATCTCGACATCACTTTCTTCCGGGTCTACGAGAACGACAAGCCTGCGCACCTCGACAACTACCTGCAGTGGTCGCAGACCGGAGTCAAAGAAGGCGACCTGATCTTCGTTTCGGGGCATCCGGGAAACACGGGGCGCATGCTCACCATGGCCCAGCTCGAGTTCCTGCGGGATGTGCAATATCCCATGAACCTGAAACTCTTCCAACGGCGCATTGCCTTGTTGCAGGAGTTCAGCAAGCAGTCAGAAGAAAATGCCCGCATTGCCAACGAAGATATTTTTGGGCTGCAGAACTCGCAGAAAGCGATCACCGGCTACCAGTCGGGATTGCTCGATAAGGTGATCATGGACGCCAAGGCCGCGGACGAGAGCAGACTGCGCGCCTCGTTCAAGCCCGACCCCAAGAACGCCGCGGCGGCCGATCCCTGGGATGAGATCGCTCAGGCCATCAAGGTTCAGCAATCCATCTATCCCAACTTGACTTATCTGGAGCGCCAGCGCGGGTTCAACTCGCACCTGGCCCAGTTAGCGCGCGTTCTAGTGCGCGCCGCGGCGGAGAAGCCGAAACCGAATCAGGAGCGGATGCGGGAGTTCCGCGATTCAAACCTTCCGTCGTTCGAGCAGCAGTTGTTCTCGACTGAGCCGATTTACAAGAATCTGGAGATCGCTCTGCTCGCAGACTCGCTCAGCGAGATGCAAGACGCGCTGGGCAAAGACAATCCAGACGTGCAGAAAGTTCTGCAAGGAAAGACGCCTGCGGAAGCAGCGAAGGACTACATTACGAACACGAAGCTCGAAGACGTCGCCGTGCGCAAGCAGCTCTATGGAGGCGGGCAGGCAGCCATTGATGCCAGTACCGATCCCCTCATCGTTGTCATGCGCGCGATTGATCCCGATGCCCGTGCCGCGCGCAAGCAATTTGAAGACAAGGTCGACGCCGTCGTGCGGCGGGACGGAACGATTGTAGCCAAGGCACGTTTCGCGCAGAGCGGTTTTGCCCAGCCTCCGGACGCGACATTTACACTCCGCTTGAGCTACGGCGCGGTGAAGGGCTACCAGGAAAACGGGAAGCCGATTCCCTTCGCCACCAACATGGGCGGAGCTTACGAACACGCGGCCGAGCATAACAGCCAGCCGCCCTATAACCTGCCGGAGAGTTGGATGAAGTCCAAGCCGAACCTCGACTTGAAAACTCCGCTCAACTTTGTTGCCACTCCCGACATCATCGGAGGCAACTCCGGGTCACCCACAGTGAACAAAAAAGGCGAGGTCGTGGGAATCATCTTCGACGGTAACATCGAGTCTCTGCCCTGGAACTTTGCTTTCAGCGACGTGCAGGGGCGCTCCGTCTCCGTGGATTCGCGAGGCATTCAAGAGGCTTTGCGCAAGATTTACGGGGCCACTGCGTTGGCAGATGAACTGATGGGAACCAAGGCTACGGGAGCCAAGGCGGGGAAATAACGGAAGGCCATATACAATGATCGAGGCTCGCATTTCGATGCGGGCCTTTTTTTCTCCCTCCCGCGAACTCAAAGATCAGGCAGGCCAAATCGACAGGGCGGTCTTCGTCAGGATCTGCTGCTGGGTCGCCTCGCTGAGCGGAAGCGCCCGAAATTCGTCGAGATTCTTCTTGATGTCGGGCACGCCCGGCCCCGGCCAGTCGGTGCCGAAGAGCGTTTTGTGCGCGATCTCTTCAAGACGCGGGAAATATTTCAGCAAGGTTTTGGGCGGGATGCCGCTGATGTCGAGATACACGTTGGGATGCCGTCGCACCAGGAAGAATGCGGTCTGCATCCAAAGCGGGCGGCCGCCGTGGGCCAGCAGAATCTTCAGTTTGGGAAAATCAACAGCCACGTCGTCGACGTAAATCGGGTCGCCGTACTTGTTGCGGGCGCCGGGAAAGATGGACGTCCCTGTGTGGAACATCACCGGCACACCATTCGCTTCCGCAGCTCGGTAGATGATCTCCAGTTCCTTGGCGCCACTCAGGTAATCGTTGGGGAACAGCAACTGGTGCGGCGGATGAATCTTGATCATTTGTAGCCCGAGCCGCAGAATGTGTTCCACATCGGCCAGCACGTTCGTGGTGTGCTTGGGATGCAGGCTGCCGCAGGAGAGCAGCCGCTTCGGATCTTCCTTTACATAGTCAGCGACGAACTGATTCACCCCACTGGTAAAGCCGATCACTTCCGGGGCCACGTAGTTGATGAGCATCGCCCGATCGATGCCGCTCGCGTCGAGGAATTTGAGGAAAGCCTTGGGAGAGCGGCAGAATTCGACGATCTGGTCGAAGTTCGGTCGATTCTTCTTCATTAGCTCCAGCGCATGGGGCTTGAACATTTCCATGGGCTGGATGTGGATGTGGCAGTCGGTGATCATGAGCGATGAGTAGCGAGTCGAGTGGCCGCCAGCAGAATAACAGAGTACTCAGTTCGCCGCTGCCGCCAGCACGGCTCTCTTGGTGAAGACGCGGATCATCTCGCGCCGGTACTCGGGTGTTAAAGCGGAGGTGGTTAGCGGCTTCGCAGTTCTTGCAGCCAAATCGCCAACGGCTTCGGCCAATGTTTCGTCGAGTGCCTTTCCCGTCATCAATTCGGCGGCGCCTTTCACCAGCAGTGGCGCTGGGTTCACCGCTGTGATGCCGATCCTGGCATCGGAGATGTGCCCGTTGGATCGCTTCATCACCACCGCAACTCCGGCCAGCGGGTAATCGATCGATCCTCGAACCCGCAGTTTGCGGTAGACGCCGCGGTAGTCTGCCGACGACGCCGGCAGCAGAACGCGAGTAACCAGTTCGTTGGCCTGCAGTTTGCGATAGTTGTCGCCAAGCCCGGTGTAAAAATCGCTAAGCGAGATGCAGCGCGTTCCCGCGGCACTCGCGATTTCAATTTCCGCGTTCAGGCAGAGCAATGCCGGAGGCGTGTCTCCGGAGAAGACGGCCCAACATTTTGTGCCACCGGGCGCGACATGGCAGAGATCACCGTCTTTCTTGATGCAAAATCCGCAACCTTTGCGCCATGTGAGCGACTGGTTGTACCACAGGCAGCGCGTGTCGAGGCAGATGTTGCCGCCAATGGTGCCCATGTTGCGCAGCACGGGCGACGCCACGGTGGCGGCGGCCTCAGTCAGCACCGGATAATGCTGCCGCAGATAGTCAGATCGCTCGATCGCGCGAAGGGTCGTCAAAGCGCCGATTTCGACGCCGCCGTCGGCTTGCGGTTTGATCCCTCGCAGCGCGGGAATTCCGCGCAGGTCGAGCACGTGCTCAGGTTCGAAAAGCTTCTGCCGCATGGAAGGAATCAGATCGGTGCCGCCGGCCAGCACACGAAGGTTCCCCGCAGGCTCGCCCAGGTAGCCTACAGCCTCTTCGATGCCGCGCGGTCGCAGCAGTCTGAACTGTGGAAGGCTCAATCTGCGCTCCTTGAGACCGGCGGCGTTTCTCGCCGCGAGGGATCGAGCGCGTGCCGTTCCGGTCCTTTGCCCTTGAAGCACAGCGAGCCGCCGTGTTCGCGGAAGCGCGTAGGCGAGGTTGGGTCCACGCCCTCAGTCAGATTCAGCGCCTTGACGTTGTTCTTCGCGCGCATCGCCGACAGCACTCTCTCCGGCGTAAAGGGCGACTCGTGCAGGCGCACGCCGACCGCATCGTAGATTGCGTTGGCAATCGCCGGAATCGTTGCGGCCAGCGATCCCTCGCTGCATTCCTTGGCGCCAAACGGACCTTCGGGATCGATGCTCTCCACGATGATGGGCTCTACCTCCGGCGACTCTACCGACGACGGACTGCGATATTCGAGCAGCCCGGGATTCATCAGCATGCCGTCCTTCCAGACCATCTCTTCAGTGAGCGCCTGGCCCATGCCCATCCAGACCGAACCAATGATCTGACCTCCGACGGAAACTGGATTCAGGGCGCGCCCGCAGTCGTGCGCGGCCCAGACTTTGTGTACCGTGACTTCGCCCGTCTCTTCGTCAACGCTGACCTCGGCGACCTGCGCCGAGTACGAATAAGCCGGCGAGGGCCCCACGCCTCCACCTTTGTGGCGGCCGCCGCGCGCTTCCTGCGGAGGCGCGTAGGATCCGGTTCCGGTGAGCGCTCCGTGGAAGTCGATGGCAGCCACGACCGCCTCCTCAAATGTCATCCAGTCCTTCGGGCCTTCTTCTTTACGCTTCTGCTGCAGCGATCCACGCAAAATCTGGCCCTCGACTCGCCCGCTGACCGAAGCTCCTGCCTGGGTAACTTCCACTTCCTCGGCCTGATCTTTCCTCACAGCCGGCGGCGCGCTTCCCTTCTTGACAACGAGGTCCTCGCGGAAAATCAAGTCTTCCACCGCGCATTTCATCTTCTGAGCTGCGGCTGCGGCAATCAGCTTCTTTACTTCGGTAGCTGCGCGCAACGTTGCATTGCCCGCCATAAACGTGACGCGACTGGAGTAGGAACCGATGTCGATCGGAGTCAAGTCGGTATCAGCGGCAATTACGCGCACGCGGGGCAGCGAGCATCCCAGCACTTCGGCCGCGATCTGCGCAGTCATCGTGTCGGAGCCCTGCCCAATTTCCGACGCTCCGGTGTACACCACGACGCCACCGTCGCGATCGATCTTGATGTTCACCGTCGAGTGCGGCATATCGGAACGGATGATTGAATTCGCCGCGCCGCTGACGTAATGGCTGCAGGCGATGCCAAGTCCTCGTCCCTGTGGCAGTCTGCCTTTGCGCTCCTTCCAGCCAGAACGCTCCACTGTCTTCTCGATGCATTCCGGCAGTCCGTAACTTTGAACCCGCAGGCCATTCACGGTGATGCAGGGAGGCTGTAGCAGATTGCGCTGACGAATGACCGCCGGGTCCATCGCGATCTTCAAAGCGAGTTCGTCGAGCTGCGATTCAAAAGCGAAGCGGACATTCACCGTGCCGTGACCGCGCATTGCGCCACAGGCGGGCTTGTTGGTCAGCACGCGGTATCCGTCATACTGAATGTTGGGGATGTCGTAGAGCGCACCCAGCAGCGCACCAGAATAGAGGATCGTAACGACACCGTAGGAGCAGTACGCGCCGCCGTCCTGCACGACGCGGGCTTTCACGGCCGTGATCCGTCCGTCGTTCTTCACTCCAGTTTTCAAGTCGATGATGGTGCGCGGCCGACCGCGATGCGCCCAGAACACTTCCTCACGCGTGTAAGTGATCTTTACTGGGGCCTGAGCCTTGCGCGCGGCCACGGCCGCAATGATTTCCAGAGGAATCACTTCGCTCTTGCCGCCGAATCCGCCGCCCACCAGCGGCTTGATCACACGAATCTGCGACATTGGCATTTCAAGCACGAGCGACAGCTTGTGCTGCAGGTAGTACGGAACCTGGGTCGACGACCACACGGTCAGCCGTCCGGGCTTGCCGGTGTGGGGATCGACTTCGAAGGACGCCAGCGTAGAGTGCGGTTCCATTGCGGCATGCGTCACTTCGTTGGCGATGAACCGTGCCTCGGCTACTTCATCGGCTTCGGCAAAGCCCTTCTCAGGATCACCGAAGACGTGGTGATAATCTTTCTCCAGATTCCCTGGCTTGGAATCGTGGATGAGGTCGGTCTGCGCCTTCATTGACTCTTCTGGGTCGAAGTACGCGGGCAGAACCTCGTATTCGACGACGATGAGTTCGAGCGCTTTTTCAGCGGCAGCCTCGGAAACGGCCACCACGCAAGCAACGTTGTCGCCGACATATCGCACCTTGTCGAGAGCCAACGGATATTCGTCGTGACCCACCGGCAGAATGCCGTAAGGATTGGGTGCATCCTTCCCCACCGCAACCGCGACTACGCCTTCGCACTTCTCGACGCGGCGCGTAGAGATCCTCTTGATGCGAGCATGGGGATATGGCGAATGCAGAATCTTGCCGACCAACATGCCGGGAACGCTGAGATCGTCTGTGTACTTGCCTGCGCCGGTGGTCTTGCCGGCCGCGTCGATCATCGCAGTGGGCTTGCCGATAATGGAGAAGCCGTTCTTATGGCTACTCATTGACGGATACCGCCGTTCTCTCCGCCGTAACAGCAGCCCGTATGGCCTCGTACATCTGGCTATAGCCGGTGCAGCGGCACAGGTTGCTGCTCAGTGCGGCGCGAACGTCGGCTTCCGATGGATCTGGATTCTCCGTTAGCAAAGATTTCACCGTCATGATGAAGCCAGGAGTGCAGTAGCCACATTGCGCGCCGCCCCAATCGCCATACGCCTTCTGGATCGCCGCCAGTGCGCCGTGCTCGCTGATACCCTCGATGGTAGTGATCTCTTGCCCCTCACAGCTGGCTGCGAGCAACGTGCACGACATCATGGCAACGCCGTCCACTAGCACCGTGCAGGCTCCGCAGGACGAATCATCACACCCGCGCTTCGAGCCCGTCAGTTCCAGTTCCTGGCGCAGCACATCAAGCAAGAGAGCACTTGGCTCAATCGCGACCTCGTAAGGTCGCCCGTTGACCCGCAGTTCGATGAGTTCTTTTTTCATAAGAAGCTGTGAGCTTCGAGCTATGAGCCACGAGCCGAATGCTCGCTCGTAGCTCACGGCTCGCCGCTAATACATCGGCACTTTCCCATCCACGCGCCGCGACCATGCGTCGATGCCACCACGCATAGACTGTGCCTTCTCAAATCCCTGCTGCCGCAGCCACACCGTCACATTCATCGAGCGCACGCCATGATGGCAAAGCACCACGACGGGGTCCTCAGGATCGAGTTCCTGATGCGCCCTCGACGGTACGTCGCCCATGGGCATCAACTTGGCGCCATCGATCCGGGCGGTCTCGAACTCCCAAGGTTCACGGACATCGAGCAGCGTGAACGATTCTCCCGCGTCGAGTTTGCTTTTCACTTCTTCGGGAGTGATTTCGTATTCCACTTCTACTTTCCGGTCCACTTCGGTTCGCGCTTTTCCATAAAAGCGCGGATCCCCTCGTGGGCGTCCGCTGTCTTCATCAGTTCGTCAAAGTAAATCCGCTCAGCCCGGGCCAGGCCCTTGTCGAAATGCATCGAATCCCACGCGTAGGATGCCTTCTTGGCGACGGCCAAAGCCGCAGGGCTGAGCTTGCGCAAATCTCCAACACGTTCATCCACGACGGCCGGAAGTTTACTCTCGGCCACGGCACGATTTGTCAGACCAATCTCTGCCGCTTCTTTCCCGTCAAAGGTCCGACCGGTCAGAATCAGTTCCGCTGCTCTCTTTTGTCCGACAAGCGCGGCCAGCGCGGTACACGCGACCGGCGGGTAGCATCCCAGCTTGATCTCAGGGAAGCCCCACTGTGCGGATTCCGTGGTGTAGACCATGTCGCACATCATCGCCAGTTCGGCACCGCCGCCCAGACAATACCCATGCACGGCGGCGATCGTAACCTTCTTCGTGGCTACCAGCGCTCGGATGACGGCGTGAAACTTCTGCAACATCCCTTCGACTTGGTCGGGTGAGTGAGCGGCTACGTCCACACCCACCGAAAACGCCTTGCCCTCTCCACTCAGTACAATCACCCACACGTCTTCGCCCGTTTCGATCTCCGCCAGAGCAACGCTCAACTCCTCCATCATGGCGATGTCGATGACGTTGAGCGGCGGATTGCGCAGCGCGATCCGGGCAACCGGGCCGTCGATCGCGAGTGAGAGTCGGCCGAGTTTGGGATGCGTAGACGTTGCTGTCATGGATCGCCTTACAGGTTGATCGCCGACTTCCGCACTTCCCCAATGGTGGAGAGCGGATCGCGCGCACCAGTTTTTTCAGCGATCCACTTCTTTTCGTTGTTGATGATGTCGAGCAAGAGCTTCTTGTCCGCCGCAGCTGGCATGTACTCTTTCATGTGCTCTTCGTAGGAGCGATCGTCAAGCGCTTCGCCCGTCTGGGCGTGGAATTTCTGTCCGGCCCATTTCCCGATCGCGCGATTGAACTTGATGTGGGGCGCATACAGCTTCGGCTCGCCCGGCTTGAGCGCGCTGTTGAAGCGCTCGATCAATCCAGCCACTTCGTCGCGATAGAGGTTGCGGTTGTAATCGTTC
>Ga0182024_10009101_pt1 | contig 20665 bp, 18 predicted proteins | sample P32metaG_FD_120480 | JGI IMG/M metagenome (GOLD analysis project Ga0182024, IMG submission 120480) | Permafrost microbial communities from Stordalen Mire, Sweden - P3-2 metaG (Illumina Assembly) | ecosystem: Environmental > Terrestrial > Soil > Wetlands > Permafrost | place: Sweden: Stordalen... | reverse complement strand
GGTAAGGCCCGCGTTTGCCGGCGTTCCGCTTCCCTTTATTTTTGTAGCCCGGGTTGAACGAAGCGAAACCCGGGAGCGGCATTGAGGCTGATAGTTCGTATCCCGGGTTTCGCTCCGCTCAATCCGGGCTACGACGACGGGCCGTTCGACGTCGCTGTTTGACATCGCTCGCGCGCGGAGTGCGCCCGCGAGAACGGGAGCGCCTTGCATCCACCCCCGCTAAGCGGGGGTGGGGAAGCTTTACTCCGCCGCGGTCTGCGCGCCCGCCAGCGGATCGTAATTGAGGATCGGCGCCAGCCAGCGTTCCGCTTCGGCGGGCGAGAGGCCTTTGCGCTTGGCGTAATCCACGACCTGGTCGCGCTCGATCTTGCCCACGCCGAAATAATAGCTCTCGGGATGACTGAAATAGAGCCCGCACACCGACGCGCCCGGCCACATGGCGAAACTTTCGGTGAGCTTGATGCCGGTGGCGCGTTCGCCGTCAAGGAGCTTGAACAGCGTTTCCTTCTCGGTGTGATCGGGCTGCGCCGGGTATCCCGGCGCCGGCCGGATGCCGCGATATTTTTCCGCGATCAATTCGTGGCTGCCGAGCGTTTCGTCGGGCGCGTACGCCCAGAATTCGCGGCGCACGCGCTGATGCATGCGCTCGGCGAGCGCTTCTGCCAAACGATCTGCCAGCGCTTTGGCCATGATCGCCGAATAATCGTCGTTGGCGTGCTTGAACCGCTCGGCCACCGCCTCCTCGCCGAGACCCGTCGTCACCGCGAAGGCTCCGATATAGTCGGCAAGGCCGCTGGCACGCGGCGCGACGAAATCGGCGAGCGCGACATTGGCGCGGCCTTCGCGGCGCGCCAGCTGCTGACGCAGCGTGTGCAGCGTCGCGATCGGCTTGCTGCGCGCTTCGTCGGCGAACACCAGCACGTCGTCGCCGTTGCCGTTGGCGGGCCAGAAGCCGACGACCGCGCTGGCGCGAAACCATTGCTCGTCGGCCATTTTGCGCAGCATGGCTTGCGCATCGGCAAACAGGCCGCGTGCCGCCTCGCCGACTTTTGCATCGTCGAGGATCGCCGGATATTTGCCGGGAAGCTCCCAGGTGGTGAAGAACGGCGACCAGTCGATATAGTCGACGAGCTCGGCAAGCGGAATGTCGGCGAATTTGCGCGTGCCGAGAAACTGCGGCGCCGGCGGCGTGTAACGGCCGGACCAGTCGAGTTTGAGCGCATTGGCGCGTGCATCGACGAGCGACAGCCGCTGCTTGTTCGCTTCGCCACGCGCATGAGCCGCGGCGATCCGCGCATATTCGGTGCGGACATCGGCGATGGTGCGCCCCCGCGCTTCGCGCGACAACAGCGCCGACACCACGCCGACGGCGCGGCTGGCGTCGTTGACATAGACCGCCTGGCCGCGCCGGTAGTTCGGATGAATCTTGACCGCGGTGTGCACGCGGCTCGTGGTGGCGCCGCCGATGAGCAACGGCACGTCAAAGCCCTGCCGCTCCATTTCGGCGGCGACATGACACATCTCGTCGAGCGAAGGCGTGATCAAGCCGGACAGTCCGATAATATCGGCCCGCTCTTCCTTCGCGGCTTGCAAAATCTTTTCCGCCGGCACCATGACGCCGAGATCGACGACGTCGTAATTGTTGCACTGGAGGACGACGCCGACGATGTTCTTGCCGATGTCGTGCACGTCGCCCTTGACGGTGGCCATCACGATCTTGCCATTCGCCGAAACATGGGCGCGGCCGTCCTTGTCCTGCTCCATGTAGGGCAGCAGATAGGAGACGGCCTGCTTCATCACGCGGGCCGATTTCACCACCTGCGGCAAAAACATCCGTCCGGAGCCGAACAGGTCGCCGACGATATTCATGCCTTCCATCAGCGGGCCTTCGATCACGGCGAGCGCACGCGGCGCCTTGTGCCGGGCTTCCTCGACGTCGGTTTCGATGAAATCGGTGAGGCCGTGAACGAGCGCGTGCGACAACCGCTTCTCGACCGGCCAGTCGCGCCAGGCGAGATCGGCTTCTTTCTTTTCCATGCCCTGACCGCGATGGCGTTCGGCCAGCGCCAGCAGCCGCTCGGCGGCATCGGCGCGGCGGTTGAGCACGACGTCTTCGCAAGCTTCGCGCAGCTCCGGATCGAGATCGTCATAAACCGCCATCTGTCCGGCGTTGACAATGCCCATATCCATGCCGGCTTTGATGGCGTGATAGAGAAACACCGAATGCATTGCCTCGCGCACCGCTTCGTTGCCGCGGAACGAGAACGACAGGTTCGATACGCCGCCGGAAATATGCGTGTGCGCCAGGTTTTGCCGGATCCAGCGCGCCGCCTCGATGAAGGCAACACCGTAGCCGTTGTGCTCCTCCATGCCGGTAGCGATGGCAAAGATATTCGGGTCGAAAATGATGTCCTGCGGCGGGAAGCCGACGCGGTTGACCAGAATGTCGTAGGCGCGGGCGGCGATCTTCTGTTTCTTTTCCAGCGTGTCGGCCTGGCCGGCTTCGTCGAAGGCCATGACCACGACGGCGGCGCCGTAGCGGCGCACCAGCTCGGCGTGGTGGATAAATGCCTCCTCGCCCTCCTTGAGCGAGATCGAATTGACCACCGCCTTGCCCTGCAAGCATTTGAGCCCGGCCTCGATTACCGAGAATTTCGAGGAATCGATCATCACCGGCACGCGGGCGATGTCGGGCTCGGCGGCGACCAGATTGAGAAATGTGGTCATCGCTTTTTCCGAGTCGAGAAGCCCTTCGTCCATATTGATGTCGATGATCTGCGCCCCGTTCTCGACCTGATCGCGCGCCACCGCGAGCGCGGCCGGATAATCGCCGGCGGTGACGAGCTTGCGGAAGCGCGCCGAGCCGGTGACGTTGGTGCGCTCGCCGACATTGACGAAGGGAATCTCCGGCGTGAGCGTAAAAGCCTCGAGGCCGGAGAGCCGCAGCCGCGGCGCGATTTCAGGGATCACGCGTGGTGTCTTGCCAGCGACGGCGCGGGCGATGGCGCGGATATGCTCAGGCGTGGTGCCGCAGCAGCCGCCGACGATATTGACCAGGCCAGCCGCGGCGAATTCGCCGATCAGCTCCGCCATCACGTCCGGGCCTTCGTCATAGCCGCCGAATTCGTTGGGCAATCCGGCATTGGGATAGGCGCAGATCAGCGTGTCGGCGACGCGGGAGAGTTCGGCGATATGCGCGCGCAGTTCCTTGGCGCCGAGCGCGCAATTGAGCCCGAGCGACAGCGGTGCGGCATGCGCGATCGAATTCCAGAAGGCTTCCGGCGTCTGGCCGGACAGCAAACGGCCGGAGCGGTCGGTGATGGTGCCGGAAATCATCACCGGCACGGCGATGCCGCGCGATTTAAGCTCGTCGGCGATGGCGAAGATCGCGGCCTTGGCGTTGAGCGTGTCGAAGATAGTCTCGATCAGCAGCGCATCGACGCCGCCTGCCAGGAGCCCGCGCACCTGTTCGGCGTAAGCAAGCCGCAGCTCGTCGAAGGTGACGGCGCGAAAGCCGGGATTGGAGACATCGGGCGAGATCGAAGCGGTGCGGTTGGTCGGACCGAGCACACCGGCGACGAAACGCTCGCGGCCGTCTTCGTCCTGGGCGAGCCGCGCCGCCTCGCGGGCGAGCCGCGCGCCTTCCGCGTTCAGTTCGTAGGCGATTTCCGCCATGCCGTAATCGGTCTGCGCGATGCGGGTCGAGGAAAACGTATTGGTGGAGACAATGTCGGCGCCGGCGCGGAAATATTCGAGATGGATGGCGCGCACGGCGTCCGGCCGGCTCAGATTGAGGAGGTCGTTGTTGCCGCGCACCTCGCGATTCCAGGCGTCGAAGCGCGCGCCACGAAAGCCTTCCTCGTCGAGCCCGAGTGCCTGGATCATCGTGCCCATGGCGCCGTCGAGCACAAGAATACGCTCCGCCGCGAGGCGGCGCAGCGCGGCTTCGGATTTGGAACGCGAGACAAGCTTATTCATCGGCTAAGCGCGCTCCTTCTCCACCGCGGCATTCACATGCGGCGCAGCACTGTGGTCAGGCCGTAAGCCGAGCAAATGGCAGACCGCATAAACCAGGTCGGCGCGGTTCATGGTGTAGAAGTGGAAGTCGGTCACGCCGTGATCGACCAGATCGATCACCTGTTCGGCAGCGACCGCGGCGGCGATCAATTTGCGCGTTGCCGGATCGTCGTCGAGACCGTCGAAGCGCTCGGCAAGCCACGCCGGAATCGAGGCGCCGGTGCGCGCGGCGAAATTTTTGGTTTGCTTGAAATTCTGCACCGGCAAAATGCCGGGTACTATCGGAATGTCGATGCCCGCCGCGCGCACGCGATCGAGATAGCGGAAATAAAGGCTGTTCTCGAAAAAGAACTGCGTCATCGCGCGGGTGGCGCCGGCATCGACCTTGGCCTTGAGCATGTCGATGTCGGCTGTGATCGACGGGCTGTCGGGATGCTTTTCCGGATAGGCCGAGACCGAGACTTCGAGGTCCGCGATCCGCTTGATGCCGGCGACAAGATCGGCGGCGTTGCGATAGCCGCCCGGATGCGGTGCGTAGCGTTCGCCGATGCCGCCGACCGGGTCGCCGCGCAGCGCCACGATGTGGCGCACGCCGGCTTGCGCATAGGCTTCGATCACCGCGTCGATATCGTCGCGCGTCGCGGCGACGCAGGTCAAATGCGCCGCCGGCGTGAGCAGCGTCTCGGCCAGGATGCGCTTGACCGTCGCGTGGGTGCGCTCGCGCGTCGAGCCGCCGGCGCCGTAGGTCACCGAGACGAAATTCGGCTTGAGCGGCGCGAGCCGGCGGATCGATTCCCACAGCGACTGCTCCATCTCAGCGGTTTTCGGCGGGAAGAATTCGAACGAGACCCGCAGCCGGCGCTCGTCGCCTGCTTCCATGCGGCTGAGGCGCGGCACATTCATCACGCCACCTCGCGCGCGGCCGGTTGCGCCAGCACGATGCGAGGATCGCGCGCCAGCCACAGCGACACCGCGATCTTGCCTTCGGGTCCCGGCGGCAATGTCTGCTGCCGCAACACGTCGAGACCGGCGCCTTCCAGCCATTGCGTTATTGTATCCACGGCGAAACCGAGACGGCGATGAGCGTGTTCCTCGCGCAGGAATTCGAGATCGTGCGGGGCGAAGTCGACGACCAGAAGCCGGCCGCCCGGGCGCAGCACCCGCGCTGCCTCGCGCAGTGCGTGCGCGCTGTCGTCGAGGAAGTGCAGCACCTGGTGAATAATGACGACGTCAAAGGAATCGCGCGGCAAAGCGAGATCGTAGATATCGCCTTGGCGGACGCTGCAATGCTTCAAGCCGGCACGGTCGAGCCGCGCGCGGGCGAGCGCCAGCATGTCGAGCGACAGATCGAGGCCGAGCCCGCGTTCGATGTCGTTTGCAAACAGTTCGAGCATCCGCCCGGTGCCGGTGCCGAGATCGAGCAGCGCGCGGATCGGCCGATCGGCGAGCGCGGCGCGAATGGCATCTTCGACCGCCGCGTCGGCGACGTGGAGCTTGCGGATGCGGTCCCATTCGGCGGCGTGGCGCCGGAAATAATTTTGCGCGGCGGCGGCACGCGCGGTGCGCACCGCGGCGAGCCGCTCACGGTCACGGACGATGGTGGCGTCGGCGGAATCGAGCCGCCCGATCAACGCGCGCGCGATGTCGGCGCCGCCGCCACGCTCGGCCAGCCGGAAAAAGGCCCACGAGCCCTCGCGGAAGCGCTCGACCAGTCCGGCTTCGGCCAGCAGCCGCAAATGCCGGGACAGCCGCGGTTGCGACTGGCGCAGAATGTCGGTGAGGTCGGAGACGGTCAGTTCGGCCTCCGCAAGCAGCGCCAAGATGCGCAGGCGGGTTGTTTCGCCGGCGGCTTTGAGCGTTCCGGTCAGCGCGGCGAAACTCAGTTGCTCATTAGTCATTGCGCACGTCCCGCCACTATCCGTGTCTCAGCCTGCGCTGCGGCATATAAAGATATCTTTATATCATTAAGCGAGTTGGGGCAAGCGCCCATTAGCAATGGGATTTGGCCCCATGGAACTATTGGCGGCGCGGACTCTGGCGACTTGCCGGAGCCCATGCCACTTTGCGGTTATGGCAGGTACGCCCGAACCCAAAGATCCGGCACAAAACGCCGCATCGTCCGACGATGACTGTTACGGCCTGCGCGAGGGCGAAGTTGCGGTCACGCTTCCGCAGGCCTTCGATGCCTCGCTCTATTATATCGGGCGCATCCACACGCCTTGGAAGCGGCGCGAGGACTGCCCGAAAAATCCGCGCGAGTCCGACGCGGTCTGCGCCGTCGAACTGGACCCACGTTGGGCCGGGGGACTGATCGGTCTGGAGACCGTCAGTCATGTGCTCTTACTCTACTGGATGGACAAAGCGCGGCGCGATCTTTTGGTGCAGTCGCCGCGGCATTACACCGAGCGCCGTGGCACCTTCGCGTTGCGCTCGCCGGCGCGGCCGAATCCGATCGCAGCTTCAGTGGCGCGGCTGCTCCGCATCGACGGCAATACGCTCTCGGTGATCGGTCTCGACTGCCTCGACGACACGCCACTCATCGATATCAAGCCGTATTTTGCCTCGACCGACTCCGTGCCCGACGCGCAAGTCGGCTGGCACAAAGGCCGCAAGCGCTAAAGAGCGCGCTCTACTTGCTCGCCCCCGTTCCCCAGGTGCGGCCGAGCACGCGGAGCCAATTGCGAAAGCACAATTTCTCGATCAACTGCTCGCTGCAGCCGCGCTGGCGCAGCGCCTGCACCAGAATTTGCAAGCCGGCCGCATCACCGAGCTCCGCCGGGATCATGGCGCCGTCGAAATCGGAGCCAAATCCGACGCCGTCCTCGCCCAAATGTTCGAGCAGGTGATCGATATGCCGGCTGACCAGCTCGATGGGCGTGTCCTTGTCGTGCCGGCCGTCCGGACGCAGGAACGCTGTCGCGAAGTTGACGCCGACGAGGCCGCCGGATTTCCGGATTGCCGCCAACTGCTGATCGGTCAGATTACGCGAATGCGGGCTGATAGCATGCGCATTGGAATGCGTGGCCACCAGTGGCGCATTGCTGAGTTCGGCGACGTCCCAGAAGCCGCGCTCGTTGAGATGCGACAGATCGATCAGAATTCGCAACCGATTGCAGGCGCCGACCAGCGCCTTGCCGAGCTCGGTCAGGCCGGCCCCGATGTCGGGCGAAGATGGGCAACGGAACGGCACGCCGTGGGCGAATACATTCGGCCGGCTCCAGACTGGGCCGAGCGAGCGCAAGCCGGCTGCGTAAAGCACGTCCAGAAGCTCGAAATTCGCGTCGATCGCCTCGGCGCCCTCGATATGCAGCACCGCCGCCAGCGCGTCGTCGGCGAGGCAGCGTTCGATATCGCCGGCATCGCGACAGACGCGGACGCGGCCCGCCGATTCGCGCTCGATCCGGTACAGCAGCGAGACCATGGCAAAGACCGTCCGCTGCGCCTCCGCGGCATCGACCGCGGGCGGCGCAGGATCGTTGCCGATGACGCCGCCGCTGTCCTGCGGCATTTTACTGCTGGAGCTATTCTCGCGTTTCGGCGACGGCACGAAGATCGCAAACAAGCCGCCGGCAAATCCACCCTTGCGCGCTTTTGGCAGGTCCAGATGGCCCTTGTCCTCGCCTTGCAGGAAGGCCGCAATCGCCTCCGCGCCGGCGCGGCGGTACAGCCGCAACAGCACGTCGTTGTGGCCATCGAAGATGGGCATGGGTTTGGGGGAGGGCACCGATGGTCCTTTGCGATTAAATTTCAACCAACCGAAAAACGTTGCCGAGCAAAATCCACCTCAAAACAGCGCCGGCGCCACGCCGACCGGAATGATGCCGAGATAAATTACGCCGTCGGCCACGCGCAGCGGCAGCGCGATGGCCGGCTTTCTGTCGATCTCAGTCGGCTGGCCCATTTTTTTGATGTTGTCGATCAGGTTCGAATTGGTCTGGTCGCGCACGACGCCGCTCAGGCCGGGCACCAAGCGATCGAGTGCATTCAGCCCCTGACCGGGGGAACCGCTGCCGCCCGTGAGCTTATCGATGCCTTGGCCGATCAACTGGTCGATACCCAGGAGTGGCACGATATTTTCGATGCCGGCGACCGCGACGTTGATAACGCCGTCGAGCCGGCCGTGCTCGTTTACGGTGAGGGTGCCGGCGCCCACCACGATGGCGTCGCTGCGTTCGATGCGAAACGATTTGATGTCGATGCCGCCGCCCGAGGCCTGCATTTCGCGGAACAACACCGGCCACGGCTTTGGCGAGAAATCCTTAAAACCGCGCATCACAGCGTCGATGTCGCCCTGCAGCGGCGCGGCGAGCAGCGGGTGAAAGCTCGGCGCCAGCGCCGCCGTGAAGTGTCCGGTGGCTTCGATCACGGGGTTGCTGCGCGCCGAGCCTTCGATGATGCGGCCGTCGACGTCGGCACTGTCGGCCTGGAATATCATCCCGCTTCCGGGGCCGGCGACGCGATCGAGGCGCGGCGCTGCAAGACTCACGGATATGCCCTCGGGATCCGTCGGCAGGCCGAACAGGTCCAATTGCGCGCGCGACCAGTTGGCGACGAAAATCGGCGGCTGGCCCGGATTGGCCAGCGTCACCGGGCCGGTAATGTCGCCATGCAACGCGGTCGGGCGGTAAAGCGCCGCCGAGAAAGTGACATCCGTCGCGGTGAGGTCGAACGGCGGGTTGTTGCTGTTGAACGTCGCCGCGGCCTTGTCGCAGTCGGTGACGATGCGGAAGGGAAAGCCGCCGATGCTCTGCGAACCGCACGCGTAAACCCGGCCGAGCCTGGCCTCTCGCTGCACCCAGCCGGCCAACGTGCGGTCGGCGATCGAAGCCGCAAGATACCAGCCCCAGCTCAAGCCGACGCCGAGGACGATCAGGACAGCGACCAGCGCCACGGTGAGCCACAGCCGCGATCGGCGCGCCTTGGCCGGCCGCTTACGCGGGCGCGGCGTCGCGGAACGCATCATGCTGAGCGGGGATTCGCCGGACATACGCTGTTATGGCCTACGAAAGACGGCGCCATTGTGCCGCCGTTCTCATCCTGTTAGGCGAGCGAAACAGGGCCTAAGTCAAGAACCAGATGCGCACGACTGCAGAGCACGAAAGCGGCGATCTCTGGGTGTTCGGCTATGGCTCGCTGATGTGGCGTCCGGGCTTTGCTTTTGTCGAGCGGGTTCCGGCTCGGCTTGTCGGCTTGCATCGGGCGCTTTGCGTCTATTCCTTCGTGCATCGCGGTACGCCGGAGCGGCCCGGCCTGGTGCTCGGGCTCGACCGCGGCGGCATGTGCCGCGGCATCGCCTATCGGGTTGCCGCTGCGAGGCGTGTGGAAACCATCGCCTATTTACGGGGCCGCGAGCAGGTCACGATGGTCTATTTGGAAATCATGCGGCAGATCGCGCTTGAGGATACGGCGCGGCGGCGGGTGCGGGCGCTGTGCTACATCGTCGATCGCAGCCACGTGCAATATGCCGGCCGGCTGACGCTCGCCGAAAGCCTGCATCACGTGCGGCAAGGCCACGGCAAGTCGGGGCCCAATCGCGATTACGTGCTGGAGACGGTACAGGCGCTGGAAGCGCTCGGCTATCGCGAGAGCGATTTGCACTTTCTTGCCGAACATCTGCAATCGGGAATCGGTCAGGCAGGTATCGGCGATCAGGAATCCGCCCGCTGATCTTCGGCGCCGGCGTCCGCCTCCCGGATCAGCCGCGCGCTCGTGGTTTCGATGGCGTCCTGCAGCCGGGTGAAGAACGCGTCCTTGTCGAGGCCGGGCGGGATCGGATCCAACACTTCGGCGACAATCGTGCCGGGCAGGCGGCGCAACGATCGGCGCGGCCAGAACAGACCGGAATTGAGTGCCAGCGGCACACAGGGCACGCCGGCCTTTTTATAAAGATGGATGATGCCGGGCTTGTAACTCGGCTCGGCGCCGGGCGACCGCCGCGTGCCCTCGGGAAAGATGACGAGCTGACGCGGGCGGTCGCCAATAAGCGCCTGCCTCGCCCGCGCCGTCATGCGCGCCAGCGCCGCCATGCCGGCGCTGCGGTCGATCGGAATGAGTCCGGCTTTGCGCATGTACCAGCCGAACAGCGGCACCCACATCAGTTCCCGCTTGAGTACATAAACCGGATCGTCGAGAAGCGCGTAAAGCGAAAATGTCTCCCACAGCGATTGGTGTTTGCAGGCGACGATGCACGGCCCTTTCGGGGTTTTCTCAATGCCCCGCCATTCCACCTTGGTGCCGCAAACGACGCGCAGCAGCCACAGGCTGGTGCGCGCATAGGAGCGGATGAAGACGCGCAGGCAGGGATAAGGCAGCGCCAATGTCGGCAGCGCTACGATCATGTGCGCGGTCAAATTCAGATAGAACAGCACATTGAAGGCGAGCGACCGGATGTAAATCGCGAGTGATCTGGCCAAGGAAAACCTGCCGAAGGCGGCGTTCACGCCCGACGGACTGCGGATGCCGCCAATTCGCTGGTGTCGAAGGAATAGAACCGCATGCGTACCTTGGCGGCAAGGTATTTGAGGTATTCCGACAGCACCAGTCTGGTGGTGTCGCCGCTCGACCACCATGGTTCAATACGCAATCGGTCGGATACGACCGGGAAGGGGATTAGCCTGGCGTCCGGCAACTGATGCGCAAGTTCGGCGAGCGCGCGCGGCATATGGTAGGCCGAAGTGACGACGATCAGCGACTGGAAGCCGTGCGCCACCGCCCAGCGCCGCGCCTGCACCGCATTGCCGTAGGTGTTCAGTGCGGAATAATCGAGGTCGACGCAGCACGACAGCAAAGTGTTGTAGTTGACCACTTCGCGCGCGATATCGGCGGTCGTGGTGCCGGTGTTGACGCCGGTGATCAACAGTCTCTTGCCGCGGCCGGAGGCGAGCAGGTCCAGCGCGTCACTGATGCGCGAGGTGCCGCCGGTCAGCACCACGATGCCGTCGGCATTGCGGTCGAGCGCGACTTGACGGCTGGGCAACAGCCAGATGAACCCGGCGAAGCCAAAGATTAGAAGGATGAGACCCAGCATAACGAGCTTCAGGCCGATCGACCTGATGCGCCGCGTTCTCACCGCGCCCCTGAGACTAAGCATCCACGCGCGCGTCCCTCGCGCCAAATTGCATCGCCAGAATCGAGAACTCTGCGAAATATACCCGCAATTCCGGCACTATTGCGAACTTCGCAAGCGGCCGGCTCGTGATCAATGTCACGGCTTCCTCAATTGATGGATTCCAGCGTTTGATTGACGGTGCGGCGTGAGGTCAGCGCAGTCACCATAGCCATCAACAGGATCAGGACGAAAATAGCGACATAGCCGGCCACGCCTATGGAAAAAGTACCGAACAGGGCCGTCGCTTCCGCGCCCCCGGCACTGCCGGACAGCCAGGCGCTCGCCGCCCCCAGGATGCCGAAGAGCAAGAGAGCTATGCCGCCGCCGATGGCGCCGCCTTTAAAGCCGAGCAGCAGAAAATGGCGCTGAAACTGACTGGCGACGAACCCGTCGGTGGCGCCAACGTAATGCAATACCTCGACGATCGGCCGGTTGGTCGCCATGGCGCCGCGGGTCGCGAAGGTGACGGAGAGCACCGTCACGATGACAACCAGCGTTAGAATGGCGATGCCGACGACGACCACAGCCTCCGCCATGTCGCGCATGCGGTCGATCCAGCCGCGGTGATCGTCGAGGCTGGCGCTCGGCACCCGCGCGGCAAGCGCCGCCCGCAAGCCCGCCAAATCCGGCGCCGGGCTCGAGGCGAGCTTGACGACGATCATGCGCGGTATTGGCAATTCGCTGAGCGATAGACCCGAGCCGAGCCATGGCTCGACGAGCTGTTCCGACTCTTCTTTGGTGTAGGCGCGGACGTCGGCGATGCCGGCGGTGCTGCGCGCCACCGCCGTTGCGGTACGCACGTCCGCTTCGATGTCGCGGCCGGACACTGGCCGGACTTGGATTGTGACTTCGCGTCCGACCGCCGACTGCCAATCGGTCGCCGAGGTGACCACCATCATCACCGCTCCAGCGGTCACTGCGGCAAGGAAGGTCATGATGGCGACGACAGCTGTCAGCGAGCGGCCAGCAATCGAGCCGCGCGGCACGATCGGCGTCGGCGTGCGCTGCGCCATGAGCCCAGCGGGCGCCGATGCGCGCGCGTCCCATGCCTCCGCCATCGGTTTCGTGGGCTCAATCGTAGACATGCAGGCGTCCGTCATGCAGGACCAGGCGGCGGGCGTCGTACTCGTCCATCAACGCAATGTCGTGGGTGGCGATGACGACGGAGGTGCCCGATTTATTGAGCTCGATGAACAGCCGCAGCAGGCGCTGGCCGAGATTCGGATCGACATTGCCGGTCGGCTCGTCGGCGAGCAAAAGTTGCGGGCGCGCGATGACGGCGCGGGCGATCGCCGCGCGCTGCTTTTCGCCGCCCGAGAGCACCGGCGGTAAAGCCGACATCCGTTCGCCGAGGCCCACCAATTGCAGCAGCTCGACGACCTCGGCGCGGTAGCTCGCCTCGTCATGGCCGAGTACACGCAGCGGCAGGGCCACGTTCTCGTAAGTCGTCATGTGGTCAAGCAGGCGAAAATCCTGGAACACGATGCCGATGCGGCGGCGCAGTGCTGCGCGGTCGTCCTTGCTCAGCGCAGCGGTGTCGAAGTCGAACATGGAGATCAGCCCGCGCGTCGGCTTGAGCGACAAGAACATCATGCGCAACAGCGAGGTCTTGCCGGCGCCGGACGGTCCGGTAAGGAATTGAAAGGACCGGCCGTCGATGCGAAAGCTGAGGTCGCGCAGGATCTCCTGGCCAAGCCCATAGCGCAAGCCGACATTCTCGAATCGGATCACGCGGTCCTCCGATCAAACCTCACGCGTGGCCCCTGTGCCGATGGCTGGTCTGCGGCCCTGATTCGCCGGTCCAGCGACAACTTAGCATCCCCTGGCGGGCCAAGCTTCCGGGCTGGGTTGGTTTCCAATCCGTTAACGGATCGGCTGATAGGGTAAGTCGAGAGGTGCCTCGCCCCTGATTCGCCAGATGCTGATTGTTTGCCCCAACTGCGCTACATCCTACGATGTCGACGTGGCAGGCCTGCGGCCGGACGGGCGCCGGGTGCGCTGCGTGCGCTGTCGCACGATCTGGCACGCCGAACTGCCCCATGACGAAAAGCTTATTGCCGCCGCCGACGCCCTGGCGCCGGTGCGCGGCGCGGTCGAGGCCGCGGCGGAAGTCGCCAAGGCGGAGGCGGCCGCCATCGCAGAGCAATTCGAGGCCGGCAGCGCCGAAGCCGCGCCATCGGCGGAGGCTACATCCGATCCGTTCGTCGTTCCGCCCCCGTCCGTTACGCCCGACGCCGCGGAATCTCCCGCAGTGGCCGAGGCCTCTTCGGTCGAAGTGGAATCGCCGCCAATCGCGCCAGGCGAAGCCGAGGGTGATCAGCCGCCCTTCGACATCGAGGCGGAGCCGGACGTCCCGCCAAGCCCCGAACCGCTGGAAGATATCGAGACTATTGCCGCGCGCCGCTATCCGCGGCAGGGCAAGCGCGGGCGTTTGCAATGGCCGCTGTCGCGATTGCAATCGGGCATCCTGGCGCTGATAGTCGCCAACGCGATTGTCATCGGTTGGCGCGACGATTTCGTTCGCGCCATGCCGCAGACCGCCTCGTTCTATGCGTGGCTCCACCTGCCGGTGAACATACGCGGGCTCGATTTTGAGAACCTCGCCACTACTACCGAGCAGCATGAGGGCGTGCCGATCCTGGTGATCGGCGGCAATATCGTCAACATCACCGGCAAGCCCGAGACCGTGCCGGATCTGCGCTTCGCAGTCCGCAATGCCGCGCGGCAGGAAATCTATGCGTGGACGGCAGTTCCGCCGCTCGTCATGCTGCCGTCGGGCCGCGGTGTCGCATTCCACACCCGGCTCGCTTCGCCGCCGCCTGACGCCCACGACGTGGTGGTGCGTTTCCTCAATCGCAACGACCTCATGGCCGGAGCACGCTGATCATGGCTCGCATCCTGATCGCCGAAGACGAAGAGGCTTTATGCGCCATGTGCGCGCGCGCACTGACGAGCGCCGGCCATGACGTCAAGACCGCATGTGACGGCAGCGAAGCGCTCGATCTGCTCAAGCGCGAAGACGGCCGTTTCGATCTGCTGCTGACCGACATCCGCATGCCGATCATGGACGGCATCGCGCTTTCGCTTGCGGCGGCACGCGACTATCCGGATCTGACCATTCTGCTGATGACAGGCTATGCCGATCAGCGCGAGCGCGCGCACGGCCTCGACGCGATTATCCACGACGTGATCACAAAGCCATTCACGCTTGCCGCGCTGCGCGGCGCGGTCGACGAGGCGCTGACAGTCAAGGCGCGCTGATCGCCTCAGTCGTCGCTCGAATAGGGCCGCGGCAACGGGTCCGCCTTCGGCTTGGCATCCGCATGCTGAAAGTCTGGCGCGGCCGTGCCCAGCTCGAACTGGATCATGCCACGGCGGATGGCGCGCCGCTCGGCGAATACATTATACAAGCTCTCGCCGTCGCCCTGGTGGACCGCGCGCGTCAGCGTCGCAAGATCCTCGTTGAAGCGCCCAAGGACTTCGAGCACAGCCTCCTTGTTGTGGAGGAAAATATCGCGCCACATCGTCGGGTCTGACGCCGCTATCCGCGTGAAGTCGCGAAACCCGCTGGCGGAGTATTTGAGGATTTCCGACTCGGTGACGAGACGCAGGTCGAACGCCGTGCCGACGATGGTATATGCGATCAAGTGCGGGACATGGCTGGTGACGGCCAGGACCAAGTCGTGATGCTCCGCCGACATGATCTCGACATTGGCGCCGAACGCCCTCCAGAACCGCGCCAAGCGCTCGACCGCGGACGGGTCGGCGTTCTTCGGCGGTGTGAGAATGCACCAGCGGTTGACGAAAAGCTCGGCGAAGCCGGCATCGGGTCCGGAATGCTCGGTGCCGGCGACTGGATGCGCGGGAATGAGATGAACACCAGCCGGTACGTGCGGCGCCAGGTCGCGAAGCACGGCTCCTTTGACGGAGCCGACATCCGATAGGATGGCGCCCGGCTTGAGGTGGGGGCCGATCTCGCAGGCCACGGCGCCGAATGCGCCGATCGGCACGCAGAGAATCACAAGGTCGGCGCCGGCAACCGCGGCGGCGGCGGTATCGACGACCTTATCGACAATGCCCAATTGCTCGATGCGTTGCCGTGTCGGCTCTGCCCGCGACGTCGCCACGATGGTTTCGACCAGGCCGAGCGCGCGCGCCGCCCGCGCGATCGACGAGCCGATCAGGCCGACGCCAATCAGCGCCAAACGGTTGAAGAGCGGTGCGGGTTTGGTCACAGCATCACGCCGGCTTGGCCAGAAATTCCCGGAGCGCGGCGACGACGAGCCGGTTCGCCTCTTCAGTGCCGACGGTCATGCGCAGCGCATTCGGCAGCTTGTAGGCCGTGGTTTGCCGCAGAATGAGCCCCCGTGCCGTGAGAAAGGCATCGGCATCCTTCGCGGTTCGGCCTTTGGTCTCGGGAAAATGGATCAGCACGAAATTGGCGACGCTCGGCGTCACTTTGAGACCGAGCTTGCCGATCTCCTCCGTCAGCCAGCTGAGCCAGCGCGTGTTGTGCTCGCGCGAGCGTTCCTGGTGCTCAAGGTCCTCGATGGCGGCCACGCCGGCGGCGATCGCCGGCCCGGTGACGTTGAATGGGCCGCGAATGCGGTTGATGGCATCGACAATCGCAGCGGGGCCAAACATCCAGCCGATGCGGAGCGCCGCCAGGCCGTGGATCTTCGAGAACGTGCGGCACATGACGACGTTGTCGGAGGTGGCGACGAGCTCGATGCCGGCTTCGTAGTCGTTGCGGCGGACATAATCGGCGTAAGCGGCGTCGAGCACCAAGAGCACGTTGCCCGGCAGGCCGCGGTGCAGCCGCTTGACCTCGTCGAACGACAGGCAGGTGCCGGTCGGATTGTTCGGATTGGCGAGGAAGACGATTCTGGTCTTCTCCGTCACCGCAGCGAGGATCGCGTCAACGTCGGCGGTGTAGTTCTTCTCCGGCGCCACGACCGGCTTGGCGCCGGCGCCAAGCGTCACGATCGGATAAATCAGAAACCCGTGCGTGGTGTGGATCGCTTCGTCGCCGTCAACGAGATAAGCGTGCGCCAGCAAATGCAACAGATCGTCCGAGCCCGCGCCGCAGACGATGCGGTCGGGATCGAGCCCGAAGGTGCGACCGATCGCCTCGCGCAGGTCGCTCGCGGAGCCGTCCGGATAGTCTTCCAGATGATCGGCCCAGGATCGATAAGCCGTAATGGCGCGCGGGCTCGGCCCGAGCGGCGTCTCGTTCGACGACAGCTTGAACACTTTGGCGACCCCCGGCGCTTTGCTCTTGCCGGGCACATAGGCCTCGATATCGAGCACGCCGGGCCGCGGCTGGGGACGCATCGCAGTCATTACTCACTCTCTTCCTTCACCCGCACCCGGGGGCCGGGAGTAGATTTAACCTTTGGCGGGGATCGTATAGCGGGTCGCGTGGCTGCCGACGAGGGCCGAGGAGCGTATCGTGGCGCCGATTTTGACAAGCGCGTCCTGGACCGCGCCGATGCCGCCGCGCTCGACCGAGACCAACAGCGCGGCGCCATCGAAGGCTCGGTCGGGCAAGGCGATGACATCGGCAAGCGCCGCCACCGCATTGACCGCCGCGGCGCTCCAGCCGGCAACTCGCATGCTCCAAACCTCGGTCTCGGTTACCATGGCGTCCGCCGCAGCGCGGGAGACCACAAAGACCGGCATGGCCGCCGGATGATCGGCGCGTTCGAGAAACGGCATTCGGGCAATGATTTTCGGCGCCGCCGCGAATTCGAGAGCCACCCACCACGGGCCGGCCCCCGCAATGGCAAAGGCGGGAATAAGGCCGAGATCGCCCTTCGACTCGCTGACGGCTTCGACGACGCTGGAGGCGCCCATATGCGGCACAAACGGAACCGTAAAGCCGAAATGGAATCGCGCGGAATCGCGCATCAGCGCGTCGCCGGCGGAAAGATCGGCATGCACGGAAAACGGCGCCTGCACATAAGTGAAGGTCGCAATGATCACCCGCCAAATGCTCTCGGCGGTGTCGAGCGGCAGGTGGCCGTGATGGCGCTTGACCAAGCGACGCATCATGTCGGCCTCGCGTGCCGGACGAAAGGCGGAGCCGGTTTCTTCGGTCTTCTTGACCGCGATCAGGTGGTCAATGATCTCGCCGCGCTCGATCAGAAGCTCGTGCATCTGTTCGTCGATGCGGTCGATCTGCTGCCGCAGATCGCCAAGCGATTGGTTGGTCGGGCGAGGAGGTTTTGGCATGGCTTGACCCGTTAACGGGCCCGATTGATAGGTGCCGTTAAGGCCGAAAGCAAAGAAAACATTGACTCCCGTCGGAAGCGGCCTATTTACGCGGCTTTGGCCGTCAAGTCTGCGACCGTGACTGCGGCGGCAAGGCCACGCCGGGAAGCGCGGCGCCCGAGGAAACATATTGATGGCCGACGTCAGCGCCACGCTCGATCTCGCCGACCGCGCCCGCGAAGCGGACGATCCGCATTCGCCGGTCGTGCGGTTTGCCGCCAACAATCCGTTGCATCTTGATGCCGGTGTCGATTTCGGCCCGCTGCAGATCGCCTACCAGACCTACGGCACGCTCGACGCCGCGCGCAGCAACGCGGTGTTGGTTTGTCATGCGTTGACCGGCGATCAGCACGCCGTCAACGATCATCCGGTGACCGGCAAGCCGGGATGGTGGGAGACCATGGTCGGCCCCGGCAGGCCGATCGATACCGAGCGTTATTTCGTCATCTGCCCCAATGTTGTCGGCGGCTGCATGGGCAGTTCCGGGCCGGCTTCGACCAATCCGGCAACGGGCATGCCCTGGGGCCTCGATTTTCCGGTGATCACTGTGCGCGACATGGTCCGCGCGCAGGCGATGCTGCTCGATCATCTCGGCATCGAGTCACTGTTTGCAGTGGCGGGCGGCTCCATGGGCGGCATGCAGGTGCTGCAATGGGCGGCGAGCTATCCGCACCGCGTTTTCGCGGCGCTGCCGATCGCGGCGGCGACGCGGCACTCGGCACAAAACATCGCCTTCCACGAGGTCGGCCGCCAAGCGGTGATGGCCGATCCGGACTGGCGCGGCGGACGCTATTTCGCCGAAGGCATCAATCCGCGCCGCGGGCTCGCCGTCGCGCGCATGGGCGCGCACATTACTTATCTGTCCGATGCCGCGTTGCACCGCAAATTCGGCCGCCGCTTCCAGGATCGCGACAATCCGACCTTCTCGTTCGATGCCGATTTCCAGGTGGAATCTTATCTGCGTCACCAGGGCATCACTTTCGTCGAGCGGTTCGACGCCAATTCTTACCTCTATCTCACGCGCGCCATGGACTATTTCGATCTCGCCGGCGACTATGATGGCGTGGCGGCGAGCGCGTTCCGCGGTACCCCGACCCGCTTCTGCGTGATTTCGTTCACCAGCGATTGGCTGTTCCCCACCCCGGAATCGCGCGCTATCGTGCATGCGCTCAATGCCGCCGGCGCCCGCGTGTCGTTCGCGGAGATTACGACCGACAAGGGCCACGACGCGTTCCTGCTCGACGAGCCGGAATTGTTCGCGATCGTGCGTGGTTTTCTGGAAGGCGCCGCTAAGGCGCGTGGGCTGCCGGCGAGGTGACGATGCTGACGCGTCTCAAATACGACCTCACCATGGCGGAAGCCGCCCGCGGCCCCGGCGGCTCGCGCGTCGACTTGCTGGTCGTCGCCGACATGGTGCAGCCGGGTGCTCGCGTGCTCGACGTCGGCTGCGGCGACGGCGAATTGCTGCGGCTTCTGGAAACCCGCGGCGTCGACGGTCGCGGCATCGAATTGTCGCGCGAGGGCGTCAACGAATGCGTCGCCAAGGGCCTCGCCGTCGTCCAGGGCGACGCCGACACCGATCTCGAAGACTATCCCGACGACGCCTTCGATTTCGTCATCCTGTCGCAGACTTTGCAGGCGACGCGCCGGCCGCGCGTCGTGCTCGAGCACATGCTGCGCATCGGCCGCCACGGCATCGTGTCGTTTCCGAATTTCGGCCACTGGCGGATACGCCTGCAGCTGTTCTTCGGCGGCCACATGCCGCATACCGACAATCTGCCCTATGCGTGGTACGAGACGCCGAATATCCATTTCTGCAGCATCAAGGATTTTCGCGACCTGTGCCACGCGGTCGGCGCCAAGATGGAACAGGCGGCGGCGCTCAATGCCTGGGGCGGGCGGATGCGGCTGAAAATGCCTTGGTGGTTCTGGAATCTGTTCGGCGAGCAGGCGGTGTTTCTGCTGAGCCGGCAAGGCTAGGGCAAACTCCCCGGCAGCTTGTGCTGTATAATGACGTTCGGCGTCACCCGCGCCGGTGTCGCGCGGGCCCGTAGCTCAATGGTCAGAGCTAGCGGCTCATAACCGCTTGGTTGGAGGTTCGAGTCCTCCCGGGCCCACCATATAATGAAATCAATGGCTTACCTGAATAATTGGCGACATTGGCGGCAGCAATTGGCGACAGTCGCAAATAGCGAAAAGCGGGGACCATTGCAGCAGAGATCTTGCGATTGATGAAGTCCATTGCTTTCCTCATATGCTCGCAACGGAGGCCGAAAACCAGCCGCCAAACTACGAATCTGGGGGTCAGGAGTTCGAATCTCTTCGGGCGCGCCAGTTTCAAGGAAATCCCGTGCGAATCGCACGGCATTCACACGGCCCCCCTTACATGCGTGGCCAATTGCGAATCGTTCGGAATACGATGGTCAGGAGTTCGAATCCCTTCGGGCGCGCCAACTAATTAAATCAATGGGTTACAGCCTATCTTGGCGACATTAGCGGCGGTCATTAGCGGCAGTTAGCTGGATCAAAAAACCCGTGCTTCGATAACTGTCGTGGCGACTCAATAAGCGGTCGGACGGATGCACGGAAAATCATAACGTGGGTTCGAATCCCACTCGTTCCGCTGGGACTTCTCCGGAACCCGTTGGGACTTCTCCGGAACCCGTTCTCAAGCGCGAGCCAACGTGTTTAGAAGCGCCGTTTTTGGCTTCTTGGAAGCTGAGCCTCTGGACTCCACTGAGCGGTAGGCAAGCAAAAGCGTTCTCTCTAAGCCTCTTCTTCTCTGGACCTCTGTACTTCGGCGGCGAAATACGGTTTTGCGGTCTCTGTAAAAATCGCTGTTTCTTCGACGCCGAATTGGGCGAATTTTGAAACACACTCCCTTGGCCGCCACGAATTGAAACTAGCCACGTCGAAAACGTCGTGCATATCGTCACAGGCTGAGTCGGATACCCTACGCGGAGCCGAAGAGGTACCTCGCGAGTGTTGCGCAAATGCTCGCCTCTCGTCCTGAGATTTCGGCGCTCGTTCTTACGGGGGACGCCTATCAGAACGAGGGGACTTTGAATCCTCCGGGATCTGAGAGCGTTTCGGATTATGGCTAGGGGACGTCTTCCTCTGCAGCCCGAAGTTCCATAATGGACATTACGCGTGCCTTAGGTCGCGAGCACAGCGGACATTCAGGGCATCACACTAATGGTCTAAAAACTTACTTAGTGCCAAAGGCGCGATCGCCGGCGTCCCCCAGGCCTGGGATAATGAAACCTT